>Ga0070698_100001781_pt1 | contig 23961 bp, 19 predicted proteins | sample KBSK1502metaG_FD_65477 | JGI IMG/M metagenome (GOLD analysis project Ga0070698, IMG submission 65477) | Corn, switchgrass and miscanthus rhizosphere microbial communities from Kellogg Biological Station, Michigan, USA - KBS K1-50-2 metaG | ecosystem: Host-associated > Plants > Roots >... | reverse complement strand
TTACTTTAAAACCTTTTGCTGACTATGCCAACACGCCAATTACAATTGCGGCATTTGTTTCATTATTTGTCTGCCTGATACCCACAACTATTGGTGGATTATTATCTGCTATCGGTATTGCAGGAATGGACAGGGCGCTCAGAGCAAATGTTATTGCAAAGAGTGGTAAGGCAGTTGAGACAGCTGGTGATGTGGATGTATTGCTGCTTGATAAAACCGGAACTATTACAATTGGAAACAGGAAAGCAACCAACTTTTATTGCGTTGACGGGGTAAGTGAAAATGAATTTATCAGGCTTAGTGCGTTAAGCTCTTTGTCCGATGATACACCGGAAGGGAAATCTATTGTAGAACTTGCATTGCAAAAAGGAGTAAATGCAAAGGCAGAACCTGGTTCATATTTTATCAAGTTCACCGCAGAGACAAGAAGCAGCGGAGTAGATACACCATCAGGAATTAAGATCCGCAAAGGCGCTTTTGATGCTATCAGGGATATCGTGACTAAAAATGGGAACACAGTGCCTGCCGCAACAGCAGCAAAAGTAAAAAGCATTGCAGCTAACGGAGGAACTCCGTTAGTTGTTGCTGTTAATAATGAAGTAAAAGGTGTAATAGAACTGCAGGATATAATTAAACCAGGAATACAGGAACGTTTTCAGCGCTTACGCAAAATGGGGGTAAAGACTGTGATGGTGACGGGAGATAATCCGCTCACTGCAAATTACATTGCCAATGTAGCCGGCGTGGATGATTTTATTGCTGAGGCAAAACCAGAAGACAAAATGAATTATATCCGCCAGGAACAGGCAAACGGTAAACTGGTTGCAATGATGGGGGATGGAACAAATGATGCACCTGCATTGGCACAGGCCGATGTTGGTGTATCAATGAACAGCGGCACTCAGGCAGCAAAAGAAGCAGGCAATATGGTTGATTTGGATAATGATCCAACAAAGCTGATCGAGGTTGTTGAGATAGGTAAACAATTATTGATAACAAGAGGAACGTTAACTACGTTCTCTATCGCAAATGATGTAGCAAAATATTTTGCAATAGTGCCTGCATTGTTTATTGCATCCATTCCATCATTACAGGCTTTGAACATTATGGGTTTGAAAAGCCCCGAATCAGCCATTTTATCAGCAATCATTTTTAATGCATTAATTATCCCGGCGCTGATACCACTTGCATTAAGAGGTGTGCAATACAGACCTATCGGGGCATCGGCTTTATTAAGAAGAAATCTTTTGATCTATGGAGTAGGAGGAGTGATTGTACCATTTATTGGAATAAAGCTGATCGACCTGTTATTGGGATTGTTCATGTAATGATTAAAAATAATTTGAAATGAAAAAGAATTTATTAATATCTGTGAAATTGACTTTGCTAATGATCATTCTTTGTGCAGTGTTATATCCATTGCTGATTGCCGGTATTGGCCAAGCAACACCAGGCGGCGGGAAAGGCAAAACTCTTTCAGTAAATGGAAAGGTTGTTGGCTACGAACTCCTGGGACAGAAATTTACCGATGATACATATTTCTGGGGACGTCCATCTGCTGTTGATTACAATGCGGGTGGTTCAGCAGGGAGTAATAAAGGACCATCCAATCCTGAGTATTTACAAATTGTAAAAGACAGGATCGATACATTTTTAGTTCATAATCCCGGAGTAAAAAAAGAAGAGATCCCGGCTGATCTTGTTACAGCAAGTGGCAGCGGTCTTGATCCTGATATTTCACCGGCATCTGCCTATGTACAAGTGAAACGTATTGCTTCTGTTCGTAGAATAACTGAAGAAAAAATAAAATTATTGGTAGACCAGCAAATTGAGAAGACAATACTTGGCCCTTCCAAAATCAATGTACTCAAACTGAATATTGCCCTGGATAATTTGAAATAATAAAAATTTAAAACTGAAATTGAAGATGAAAAAGAGTAGCTTATTTATTCTATCAGCGATAGTAAGCCAGGTTATATTTTCACAAAATGCCGATTCTACTGCTAAAAAAGGAAACCTTAGCATAACAGGATCGGTTGATGCCTATTACCGGTACAATTTTGCAAATGCCAGGGATTCGGGTCGTACCAACAATTATACAAGCTTTACAAATTCGCAGAATTCATTTGAATTGGGTATGGCTTCACTAAAAGCTGATTATACAATTGGTAAAGTAGAAGCTGTAGCTGATCTTGGTTTTGGAAGAAGAGCAGAAGAAAATTCATATAACGACAGGGGTACATTAGCTGCCATTAAACAGGCTTATGTTTCTTATGCACCTTCCCACCATATTAAATTTACCATGGGAAAATGGACCACCCATGTGGGCTATGAGGTGATGGATGCTTATGTAAATCGTAATTATAGTATCGATTATATGTTCAGCTATGGCCCCTTCTTTCATACAGGAATAAAAATGGATATAACAGCAAGCAGCAATTTTAGCTTTATGATTGGCGTAGCTAATCCAACAGATTTTTCAACTGCAAGTTTTGCAAAGAAAAATTTCATTGGGCAAATTCATTTAGTAACTACCAACAGCAAGGTAAATGGCTGCCTGAATTATGTTGGAGGAAAAGATATGTCTGACGCTTCTATTAATCAGTTTGATATGGTTATAACCGGAACGGTCTCCAGCCAGTTTAGTGTTGGTTATAATGGAACGGTCAAATCTGTAAAACAAGGTGGCGGCAATAGTGATTCGTGGTGGGGATCTGCCTTATATCTTAACTATGATCCATGTTCTGTATTTGGATTAACTGCAAGAGGCGAATACTTCGGAGACAAAAATGGAGTAGCGGGGTTTGGTACTAACATATTTGATTTTACATTGACAGGCAATATTCATATAGACAACTTGACAATGATGCCCGAGTTCCGTATAGACGGGGCAAACGATCCGATCTTTTATAAAAATTCTGATAAGCTATTTCCAACAGCTAAAAGTACCGGAACATTTATTTTGGGAGCAGCTTTTCATTTTTAAGGTACTGTTTTATAACAATGGCAGGGTAGCACTATAACTTTATGAATGGTTTGATTTAAAATTATAACATGCCGGAGCAGGAAGCAGATAAATGGTTAGCTAAAATTCAGCAGGAAAAAAAAGGTAAGCTGAAGATCTATATTGGCATGAGTGCCGGTGTAGGTAAGAGCTACCGTATGCTGCAGGATGCTCATGATCTCTTACGGAACGGCGTGAATATAAAAGTCGGTTATGTTGAAACTCATAACAGAAAGGAGACAGAAGCATTAGTAGAAGGTTTGCCAGTGATTCCAAGGAGAAAAGTTTTTTATAAAGGGAAGGAATTGGATGAATTAGATATGCAGGCCGTTCTTTTGTTGCATCCCGATATGGTGATCATTGATGAACTGGCACATACTAATATCCCCGGAAGCAAGAATGAAAAGCGCTGGCAGGATGTGATCGATATTTTGGATGCAGGGATAGATGTGATCACAGCGGTAAATATCCAGCATATTGAAAGTATTAATGAGGATGTAAAACAAATAACAGGAGTTGAAGTAGCCGAAAGAGTTCCGGATAAACTATTACAGTTGGCAGACGAAGTGGTGAATATTGATTTGACGGCCAAAGAGCTGATTACACGATTAAAAGAAGGAAAGATTTACGATCACAGTAAGGTTCAGCAGGCTCTGCAAAATTTTTTCAAACCAGAGAAAATTTTACAGCTCCGTGAACTTGCATTGAAAGAAGTGGCTGGCCAGGTAGAAAGAAAAGTAGATTATGAAGTAACAGCAAAAGAAAATGCATGGCGGCATGAACATTTCCTTGCCTGTATTTCGTCCAATCATGAAATGGCCCAGAACATTATTCGCAAAACAGCCAGACTTGCTTCTTATTACAACAGCAAATGGTATGTATTATATGTACAAGCTTCTAAAGAAGCAATGGATAAAATACCTTTGGCTGATCAACGTCATCTTATCAATAATTTTAAGAACGCAACAGAATTAGGCGCTGAAGTATTGCAGGTAAAGCAGGAGAATATTGCAAAAGCAATTATTGAAACGGTGACGGAAAAAAAAATTACGACGGTTTGTATTGGCAAACCGCATTTAAATTTGTTTCAAATCATTTTGCGCACCAATATTTTTAATCAACTGCTGAAAACGCTTTCAAAAAACGATGTTGACTTAATTATTTTGTCCTGATGGCAATTAAATTGAAAACAAAGATAGCGCTGGGAGGTGTTTTCCTCTTTGCATTGCTGATTTTAGTGGGCGGAGTAAATTTTTATTATCTCAACCGGTTGAGCGAAGAAAGTAAAGCCATTATTAAAGCCAATTATGAAACGCTGAATTATTCAAGAGAGATGCTGAATGAACTGGATAGTCTTTCAAAAAATGAAAAAGGGGTAGAGCAGTTTGAAAAAAATCTTCAGCTCCAGGAGAGCAACATCACAGAACCTGGTGAAAAAGAGATAACAGCTTCACTCAGAAAAAAATTTAATGTTTTAAAAGAACAAGGTAAGAATGATTCATTGCTTGTACTGATCCGAAGCGATATCAACCAAATTATGCAGGTAAACCTTCAGGCCATTAATAAAAAAAACCAGGCAGCGCAGAAATCGGCGGAGAATGCAAAAACGATAATTACAATCATCCTTACTGTTTGCTTACTGATAGGATTTACTTTTATTTTTAATTTTCCCTGGCTGGTAGCTTCGCCAATTGCGAAACTGATGGAAGGAATTAAGTCGATTGCCAATAAAAATTACCGTGAACGAATCTACCTGAATCGCAAGGATGAATTTGGTGACCTGGCGAATGCCTTTAATACGATGGCTGAACGACTGGATGAATATGAACACAGCAATCTTTCAACGATCTTATTTGAAAAAAGAAGAGCTGAAGCTGTTATTAACTCGTTGAAAGATGCAAGCATCGGGATTGACAATAAAGGAACGGTTTTGTTTGCTAACCAACAGGCATTGCAACTATTAAACCTGAAAGAACAGGATATCGTAAGCCTGAATCAGGAAGAAATAAAAAAAAGAAATGACCTCTTTCGGTTTCTTATCAACGAACAGAATAGTATTCCTTTTAAGATAGTTGTTGATGGAAAGGAAAATTATTTTACCAAGGAAATAATGGAGATGACAAATGAAAACCAAAAAGCCGGGCAGGTAATTGTATTAAAGAACATTACACCTTTCAAAGAAATGGATGTAGCTAAAACAAATTTTATCGCAACAGTTTCACATGAATTAAAAACGCCTTTGGCATCTTCTGACTTCAGTTTGAAGCTGCTGGAAGACGAACGAACAGGCAGCCTGACGCCGGAACAAAAAGAACTGGTACAAAACCTAAAGGAGGATAATAAAAGATTATTACGAATACTAAGTGAGTTGCTTGATATGTCGCAGGTTGAAAGCGGGAAAATACAACTAAACTTGCAGGTTGTTCGACCGGCTGTATTAGTAAACAAAGCTGTTGAATCTGTTCAGAATGTTGCTAAACAAAAAAATATTTCTATAAAAAAAGAATTACCAGAAGACATCCCGGTTATTAAAGCCGATGCTGATAAGACTGTCTGGGTACTCAATAATTTTTTAACCAACGCTATTCGTTATTCATCTAACGGTTCTGACGTAATTGTATCTGCCGAGAAAAAAAGTAATAAGATTCAGTTCAGTGTAAAAGATTTTGGCAAAGGCATTGCGCCGGAATACAAAGACAAGATATTTGATCGTTATTTCCGTATACCGGGAACAAAAGAAGGAACAGGTCTTGGTCTTGCTATTTGTAAAGAATTTATTGAAGCACAAGGAGCAAACATCTGGATCGAATCTGATCCTGGTTCAGGAAGTCGCTTCGGCTTTAGTTTCCCCATTACTGCATAGAATGGGAATGATAAATTTTAAAGTTTACCTCATAGCAAAGTTGTTGTTTCGTACATTTAAAGCGTAAATGAATTGCTATGTCATATCCTTTCCAGATAACATCACAAGAACAATATGAAATAGCTTACCGTGTAAGCGTAAGTGACCCCGATGGGTTTTGGGGATCAGTGGCTCAGCATTTTCAATGGCGTAAAAAATGGGATAAAGTGCTGGAATGGAATTTTAAAGAACCAGCTATAAAATGGTTCCAGGGTGGTAAACTTAACATCACTGAAAATTGCATCGATCGTCATTTGGAAACGATGGGAGAAAAACCTGCTTTTATTTGGGAACCGAATAATCCTGAAGACAGGGTGAGAGTTGTTACGTATAACCGTTTGCACAAAAGAATTTGCCAGGTTGCACAGATGCTGAAGAATAATGGAGTAAAAAAAGGAGATCGGATTTGTATTTATATGGGCATGGTGCCCGAATTGGTTTATGCAATACTTGGCTGCGCAAGAATAGGGGCAATTCACAGCGTAATATTTGGTGGGTTCTCTGCACAAAGTATTGCAGATAGGTTAGAAGATGCACAAGCAGAATATATCATTACATGTGATGGAGCATATCGTGGCGGAAAAGATATTCCGCTTAAAGCTGTAATAGATGATGCATTGATCGGAAATAAAAAAGTAAAGAATGTAATTGTTTACACCAGAACAAGAACTCCTGTTTCAATGATCAAAGGAAGGGACCTGTGGTGGGAAGATGAAATGGAGTATGCCGAAACACAAGTGGAGAAGGATGGGGTGGTTTCTTTTCCTGCTGAAGAAATGGATGCCGAAGACCCCTTGTTTATTTTATATACATCAGGCAGCACTGGCAAGCCAAAAGGTGTTGTTCATTCCAGCGCCGGCTATATGCTATGGGCTACTTACACTTTTGTAAATGTTTTTCAATATAAGCCAGGGCAAATATTTTTTTGTACAGCCGACATTGGATGGATAACTGGTCATAGTTATATTGTGTATGGTACATTATGCGCCGGCGCTACTTCACTAATGTTTGAAGGGATACCAACATGGCCTGATGCCGGTCGCTTTTGGGATATTGTTGATAAACACAAAATAAATATTCTTTACACGGCGCCAACAGCAATAAGAAGTTTGATGGGATTTGGTTTAGAACCATTAAAGGGAAAAGACCTTTCCTCTTTAAAAATTCTCGGAACAGTTGGTGAACCCATCAATGAAGAAGCATGGCATTGGTATGATGAAAATATTGGAAAGAAAAAATGCCCGATCGTAGACACTTGGTGGCAAACGGAAACAGGTGGAATTATGATCTCAAATTTCGCAGGAATAACTCCGGCAAAGCCAAGCTGGGCTACTTTACCAATGCCGGGTGTGCAACCAGTTTTGGTAGATGAAAATGGAAAAGAAGTAACACAAAAAGATGAGCATGGTTTATTAAATGGAAATCTTTGCATTAAAGCACCGTGGCCAGCCATAATAAGAACTACTTACGGCGATCATGAACGTTGCCGCAAAAATTATTTTGAACATTATCCTAATTTATATTTCACCGGTGACGGCGCATTAAAAGATGAAAATGGTTTTTACAGGATAACCGGAAGAGTTGATGATGTATTAAATGTAAGCGGACATCGTATCGGCACCGCTGAAGTTGAGAATGCGATCAATATGCATGCAGGTGTTGTTGAAAGTGCAGTGGTTGGTTATCCGCATGATATAAAAGGACAGGGCATTTATGCTTATGTAATTTATAATGGTCATCACGGCGATGAAGCTTCAAGAAGACAAGATATTTTACAAACAGTAACAAGAGTGATCGGTCCGATCGCAAAGCCTGACAAAATTCAATTTGTATCTGGTTTACCAAAAACAAGAAGTGGAAAAATTATGCGGCGTATTCTAAGAAAGATCGCTGAAGGCGATACAGAAAATTTAGGAGATATAACAACATTGCTTGACCCTGCTGTTGTTGATGAAATAAAAAAAAATAAGCTGTAAAAAAAGCAGCCGGGTCAGCTGCTTTAAAAGGTTTTTCGAAATATGTTGAAGGGTTAGTAAGTAAAACTGGCAGCGAATTTAGTCTTCTATTATATTCATTCGCGTTTCTGATTAAAAAAGCTATCAAGAAAATATCCACAGCTAATTAAGATTTTCTGAAATGAAAATCTATTTTTGAATTGGGTTCGGTTTCGATTCCCATTCTATGAAAGACAAAAAAAACAGTAATAAGATCATTCGCATACTCAAATGGATCGGCAATGTCTTGCTTGTCCAGTTGATACTAATCAATATTAGTGCAGCATTTCATGCCTATCGCTTCACTCATTATTATGATGATGACAAAATAAGAAGTCAACGATCTTCTGAAGGAAGGCCATTTCTACGCACCTGGCGAATGATGACAGGAAAAAAATTAGCAAAATCACTTATTCAATATTATCCAACTATTCCATATGATACGGTTCAATTAACCACAGCCAATGGAAAAAAATTGGAAGCATGGTATATGAAAGCTGATTCGGCGAAAGGAACGGTTATTTTATTTCATGGATTAAATTCAAATAAAGGAAATATGCTGGGAGAAGCTTTTGAGTTTAATTCTTTTGGTTATAATACCCTGCTTGTTGATATCAGGGCTCATGGAAACAGTGAAAGCATCGTTAATACTCTTGGATACAAAGAATCGGAAGAAGTGAAGTTGGCGTATGATCATATTTTAAAAAAAGGCGAAAAGAATATTGTACTCTGGGGAATGTCTTTAGGCGCTGTTATTATTACCAAAGCGATCTGGCAATATGACCTAAAGCCCCAAAAAATAATTCTTGAAATGCCTTTCGACAGGTTGCAGGATCATATAAGGGCAAGAGCAAGGATCAGTGGCTTTCCCGTCGAGCCATTTGGTTTTTTTGTAACGTTCTGGACTGGAATAGAACAGGGTTACTGGGGTTATAGTCATAACACATCACGGTATGTAAAAAAAATTAATTGTCCCATTTTATTGCAATGGGGCAGCAGTGATGAATATGTTTTGAAAAAAGAGACAGAAAAGATTTTTACAGCGATCAGCTCTACAAAAAAGAAACTTGAAATCTATAAAGGAGCCGGGCATGTGCCTTTGCTGGTGGCAAACGGATCAAAATGGGATGAAACCGTGAGCAAATTTTTAAATGATAATTAGCGGCGAATGATAATTTTTGTTCCAACCGGAACATATTTAAACAGGTCCTCAACGTCTTCATTTTTCATCGAAATACAACCCAGCGTCCAGTTTTTATAACGATCGATCTGGAAATCTTCATGCGGCCATGTGCCGTGAATGCCGATACCGCCGCCAATTTTTGCAGATACGGGAATTTCACCTTTGGATTTTCGCTGGTTGAATTTATCCCAGCTTTCTTTCGTTGGATAATCCAGCGCCATAAAGCGGTGCCATTTGTCATGAACACGTTTTGAGGCGATATGAAAAATCCCTTCCGGAGTGTTTTTATCACCTTCCATCTTTTTATCGCTAAGAGAGCTATTGCCAAAAACAACGGGGTAAGTTGCATACCAGCCCTGTTGATCATACAAACTCAGCTCATAATCTGATTTATCAATAATGACATACACGATGCCGATTGGGGCCGAGTTTTTACTGCGGTATTTGTCTGGGTTATTATCTGTATAATTATGCGTAGCAATGACGCCGCTACCTGCGATGATTGATGCGAGCACCAAAAATGTTTTCATATCCGTTATCCTCCAATTGTCCGTGAGTATTTTCAAACGACGTGCCGTAAGCTTTTATTACGGTGGGTGGATATCTTTTAACGCTATGTTTACAAAACAACGGAATTTCCGGCGAGTATCCAACTGGATTTTACCATGAAAAATGTTTTAGTGAAATATGTTAAACGAATGTGAGTAAACCTGAGAACTTACTTATTGTTTTTTCTGTGCATAAAAAAACCATCCCGCTTAGAGATGGCTATATCATGAGAAATTAAAGAACTCTTACCAGTTGCTCAGTCTGAATCCAACATTATAAGGTGTTTGATCAAGGCCTTTATCCCACATTGTTTCAAAAGCGTAGCTGCCATAAAGTTTAACAGGCCCAAGGTTCAGTTCGCCTATATAAGACAGCTTCCATCTTTTCAGATCAAAATCATTGTGGACTTTATCCTTATCACCGCCCATCTTGGTTTTTTGTCTTGCACTGTACATATACCCGGCGCTGATACCCCCACTGAATCCAAATCCATTTTTTCTATCTGGAGTGAAATTAAAATTCAGCATCATCGGTACAGTCAGGTAATCGACAGCAAGTTTATTCTTTCTGGCATCTTTTAATGCATTATCCATTGTTACCAGTGTTGGATTTTTCTGAAAACGAATTCTTTCATCATCAAAGAAATAATTATTCAATTCAAGACCCAGGCCATATTTAAGATTCACAACATGACTGATCATATTCAAGCGCTGCATAAAGAACCACACATTCACATTTCTTGATTTGCCGCCGCGAAGATCAAACCAGTCTTCAGTGCTTCCGGGAGCAAAGGCCTGTGCTCCTGCTGACGCGTAATTCGTTTTATCATTAAAACCCGCATAGCCAATGTCGATTATCCACCAATTGGTAGTTATATTTTCGGGTTTGTCTTTGTTTTTCCGGCTGGGAATTTTTACAGTTCGATCGCCTGTAATGATCTCACGTTCGTTGGTTCCGGCTTTTTTTATAATGATCATTCCGCCGATACGAATGGTATCATTGGTTTCTTTTTTTCCGGTTGTATCGTTTTGAGCAAAAGCTGTGTTGAATAGACAAGCTGCTACGCATACGAGTAAAATACTTTTCATGCAAAAATGTTTTTCTGTTTAAGAATTTATTTTAATGATACTGCAAAAGCTCCAAGCAGCAGTTTGTTGTCGTCGGTTGTGGTTTGAATTTTAGTGCGGCGTTCAAATACCCGGGTTGTTTTTCTTAAGAATTCTTTGAGGCCGCCTTTTTCTTTCTTTCCGAAATTATCATCATCACCTGTTGATATATTAGCAAACGAAGGAGAAAGAGATTTTGTTACAGAAGAATTGTCTAAAAGATTGGTTTTATCCGATTCGATTTTTTGAACCTTATTATTATTACTTTTTGGAATAGCAGCAGTTTCCGTTGGTTCAGCTATATTCTTATCAATGCTCTTTCTTTCTTTTGGTAAATTATTTTTATTCTCAGGTTGATAAGCTGTTGAAGTATTGGAAATACTATTTTCTTTTACAGTTTTTTCATTATTCTTTTTGACCACTGTTTGTTTTCCTGTTGATTTTTTATCAGTCTTCACAATAGTTTGTCCCTGGTCTTTCAGTATTTTATCCTTTGGACCAGTTACTGGTTGATCAGCTTTTTTATCAAGCGGTTGGTTTTTTGATTGATCAACACTTGCAACTGATGGGATATTTCCATTGTTGTTAGAATTTACTAATCTAAAAGTTGCAAACCCTGCAATAAGTATAATAGCAGCAGCCACAGCTACTCTAAACCATGTCATACTGATCACACGAACCTTTTCTTCTCTTCTGTATAAAATTGATTTATCAGGAAAAACCCTCTCTGCTTCAGGTTGAAGCTTTGTTTTTTGAAGCAGTGCTAATTCTTGTTTACCAACTGAATATTGGCTAACAAATTTTTCAACTTCTTTTCTTTGTTCAGTAGTTACTTCATCGTCAATATAATTAAGAAGTTGTTCTTCGTAATTAGTAATATTTATAAATGAATTATTCAGCAGAAATTCTTTTTCTTCAAGCTGAACATGATCATCCGGGGTAAAACGGGTCTCGCCAAGGAGTTTAAATTCTTCCTGCAGGTCAGCATTTTCTTTTACAAAATTTTCAACCGCCTGTTTTTGTGGTACAGTAAGTTCATTATCCCAGTAAAGGATAAAGCACTCTTCATAATTATGGCGATTAATGATCATATTAATTTTTTTGCTCGAAGCTGATAGCTCATGGCTCGCAGCTTCTCTATATCACATTTTCCACTTTTACCAAATACTCTTTCAATTGAACTCTTGCCCTGTGCAAATAGACTTTTACCTGACTTTCACTCAGGTTAGTTATTTGCCCAATTTCCTCGTAGCTATATCCTTCATAATCTTTTAAAAGAACCAGGGTTCTTTGTGTTTCACTAAGCCGGGCCAATGCTTCATTCAATATTTTCTTCAAATTGTTAGCAGGCTTATTTTGCACTTTTGCCCCTTCATTAAACTCATCTTTTAATTGTATCCTTTTCACTTTTCTTATATGATCTATCATTTGCCTGTAGGCCACAGTAAAGAGATATGATTTACTTTTTGAGGCGTCAACTTCAGCCCTGTGTATCCACATTTTTTCGAAAGCGGTTTGTACCACATCACGGGAATCTTCTTCATTCCTGAGGTTTTTCAGGATAAAGCGATACACATTGTCTGCGTAGGTAGTGACACACTCGTTATATTCTCTTTCGGTCATAAACAGCCGGGGTAGCAGGCAAAGGTAGTTAACGGCCTTGCTTTAAGTATTACGGCCAGTGAATAAAAAAGTTACAATTCTAAACGGGATTTTTTTAAGCATTAGAGCCTAAGAATCATTATTCAATACCGGAAGTGGAAATAAACTGACGGGAAAAAGTCTCCCAGATCATTTCACCTGATCCGTCCTTGTCATTCTTCTTTTTGCAGCATTCTTCCATGCTTTCTGAACAGGCTTCTTTTTGAGAACGAGACTTTGTGGCAGACCAAAGCACCAAATAACTACCTGCTATCAGCAGAAGTATCAGCGCAGCTCTTAACAGGTATTTTAGTTGCATAGAAGCTAATTTTAAGATTTGACGAAGGTATTCCTGAAAATGTTACAGCAAATTTAATTTATCATTAATCTTCGTGCAAGAACAATCTGATGAAATGTGTCAATTAACCGGCAAAATGCAGAAAAAGCGGTGTGAATAGCATTTGTAAACAGGAATTTTGACTTCCTATTCCTGAAAGCCGATAACCAGAACCCAGCAGCCTTCTCATTATATTTGCCTGTCAAACAAGGTTATTATGAATGAAAATTTTGTAAAACGAATTGCAAAAGAGGTTGAGGAGATCAAAACCTCGGGTCTTTATAAAACAGAAAGAATTATCTCCAGCCCGCAGGGGGCCGAAATCACTGTAAATAATAAAACTGTTTTGAATTTTTGTGCTAATAATTATCTCGGCCTATCCTCACATCCAAAAGTGATCGAGGCGGCGCATAAAGCCATCGATTCACATGGCTATGGAATGAGCAGTGTAAGATTTATTTGTGGTACGCAGGATATTCATAAAGAACTCGAGCAAAAGTTATCAGAATTTTTAAAAACGGAAGATACCATCTTATATGCCGCAGCATTTGATGCGAATGGGGGAGTGTTTGAACCTTTATTTAATGAAGAAGATGCGATCATTTCCGATGCATTGAATCATGCAAGTATTATCGATGGTGTTCGTTTGTGTAAGGCTCAACGGTATCGCTATGAGCATAATAATATGGCTGATCTTGAAATGAAACTGCAGGAATCGGCCAACCTCAGAAGCAGGATCATTGTAACGGATGGCAGTTTTAGTATGGATGGAACTATTGCCCAGTTAGATAAGATCTGTGATCTTGCCGATAAATACAATGCAATAGTAATGATAGATGAATGTCATTCATCAGGGTTTTTAGGGAAAACCGGAAGAGGTACGCATGAATATCGCGGCGTAATGGGACGGATCGATATTATTACCGGAACACTTGGTAAAGCATTGGGCGGTGCCAGTGGCGGTTTTACCAGCGGAAGAAAAGAGATCATTGATATGCTTCGTCAGAAATCAAGACCTTATTTATTCAGTAATACTTTGGCACCATCAATCGTTGGGGGTTCCATTGCGGTGTTAAACATGCTTACTGAAACAACAGAATTAAGAGATAAGCTTGAATACAATACAAAGTATTTCCGTAAAAAAATGACAGAAGCAGGATTTGACATCAAACCGGGAGATCATCCTATCGTACCTATTATGTTATACGATGCTGCGCTTGCACAAACAATGGCTGCCAAACTTTTGGAAGAAGGTATTTATGTTATTGGTTTCTTTTTCCCGGTGGTCGCGAAAGGCCAGGCGAGAATAAGAGTGCAACTAAGCGCTGCGCATGAACAGCAACATTTGGATAAAGCGATCGCTGCATTTACAAAAATTGGAAAGGAGCTGGGAGTTTTGAAAAAAGTATTACAATAAAAAAAGCTGCTCTTTTGAGCAGCTTATGAATCTTTATCTTAATAGATCAATTTGTTTTCAGGTTAAGGTTAGTTGCAACTTGTTTCAATGCATCAATTCCAACTTTTTCTCCATTTAATTGTACAATAAAACGATCGCCTGCAAAATAAGTCAATTCATAACGATCGTTTGATTTTGAATACTTCTCAATTGCTTTTCCACCATTAAAGTCAATAGTTTTCTGATAACCATTATCATCTTCCTGTTGAAAATTCCATAGAGTAAAAAAACGCATATTGTACCAATTAGCTCCCATTTCACCTGCACAATCAATTATTTCAAGCTCCATTTCTTTGTCATTTTCACCTTTATAAGTGCCATTGCCTACAGATACACCCATTGCCGAATTGGCGCTGAAGCTGCTACGGCTTATACCCATTAATTCATTTGGAATAAGAGCTTTTACCTGGTCAATAGTTAAAGGGGAGAGTTTTTTAAGTTCTTCGGCTTTGCCGGCATTTTCTTCCAGTTTCTTTGCTGTCTCTTTTGCATCAGATAAATCTATGGTTGCTTTATTGCCTTTATCATCTTTTAACGTGATCTTGTCCTTATGACTTTTACAAGCTGTAAATGCAATACAACTAATAAAAAGGAAAATAAACACTCGCTTCATAAGCTGTAGTTTTATGGTTTAAATAAATATTATTATCAGGAAAGTTAGGAGATTTACTATATCCGGCCTTGATTTCAGTCGATTTTCTAAATAGTACTTTAATTATTTCAATCAAATACTATGAAATACAATTATGGCATAGTATTTTCGTTTCTCCTTTGAATCACCGCCTTCCAACCTCCTTTGAATTCCAGTTTTAATCACCCTTCAAACTTTTAAAAAACAAGTATGAAAAAACTGTTGTTCCTCCTGCTTGCAGGATCAGTAATGGCGATGACCTTAAGCTCATGTGCAGCGACCAAGAGAGATTGTAACGGCAACAAACACGTTAGACTTAAAAACGGCATCTACCTCTAAACTTATTTCATTGTTCATTTTTATAAACCCGGTTTCCCGGGTTTTTTTGTTTGCCAATGGTTGAGGGCCTGCACTTAACTTTGCCAGCAAATTTTATAAGTGATGAAGTTTAAATTAATACCGGTTTGTGTTTTTCTTTCTTTTTTATATTCCTGTTCACCCAACAATGTAGAAGAAGATAGTAGCCTTGGAAAATATTTTACCGAAAACAAAGTGATCGGTTGTTTCGGGCTTTACAATAATGCAACCAATGAGTTTACTTTTTATAATAAAAAAAGATTTACTGACAGCAGCTACCTGCCCGCTTCAACATTTAAGATCGTTAACTCATTAATTGGTTTGCAAACAGGTGTCATCAGCAGCGATAGCATGGTTATAAAATGGGATAGTGTAAAAAGAAATGTGGAAGCATGGAATAAAGATCTTTCAATGTATGAAGCATTCCGTGTTTCTGCCGTTCCTTATTACCAGGAAGTGGCAAGAAGAATTGGTAAAGACCGGATGGAATACTGGATGGATACCGTGAATTATGGGGCCGGCACAAAAGACACGGCATTTCGAATTCGTACTGCCATTGATACTTTTTGGCTTGATAATACATTAAAAATAACCCCGGATGAAGAACTTGGTCTCGTAAAGATGTTATACTTCGACCAGCTTCCTTTTTTTAAAAGCTACCAGGAGAAAGTAAAAAAAGCAATGCTTTTTGAAAATACAACCATGTACAGGCTCGCTTATAAAACAGGTTGGGGTAAAAAAGAGAATGGCAATCATCTTGCCTGGGCAGTTGGTTGGGTAGAAGAAAATAATCACCCTTATTTCTTTGTACTGAATTTTGAATCTTCGGATGCAAATGCAGATATTCCTGCAATAAGAATGAAAATATTAAAAGGAATATTAAAACAACTTGATTTTTTTGAAGGTAAAATGTAACAGTTAGGTTTAAAATTTATCAAACCTTAGCCCCCTTTCTTTGTTAGTTTTGCAGTAATTGACACTCTGAAATTTCTATGCAATTCTATTGTGAATCATTGACGGAATACAAACGGCTAAAAACAAAAGAAGTAAAGATCGGCGATCTGTTGCTGGGCAATTTCCATCCCATTCGTGTACAGACAATGACGACGACAGATACAATGAATACATTAGCTACGGTTGAGCAATCCATCCGTTGTATTGAAGCCGGCGCTGAATTGGTTCGCATTACTGCGCCCTCAAAAAATGACGCAGAGAATCTTTTGTATATAAAAAATGAATTAAGAAAAAGAGGTTATCATATACCGCTGGTTGCAGATATACATTTTACTCCCAATGCTGCGGAGATCGCTGCGAGAATAGTTGAAAAAGTAAGAGTGAATCCCGGCAATTATGTTGACAAGAAAAAATTTGAATTAATTGAATACAGTGATGCCGACTATGCGGAAGAGATCGATCGCATTCGTGAACGATTTACTCCATTAATAAAGATTTGCAAGGAATATGGAACTGCTATGCGTATCGGAACCAATCATGGTTCATTAAGTGATCGCATTATGAGCCGCTATGGTGATACACCAATGGGAATGGTGGAAAGTGCGATGGAGTTTTTGCGCATAGCGAGAAATGAAAGCTATCACAATATTGTGCTGAGCATGAAGAGCAGTAATCCCCAGGTAATGGTACAGGCATATCGCTTATTGGTAAAAACAATGTTTGATGAATTTGATGAATGTTATCCTTTGCATTTGGGTGTTACCGAAGCAGGAGATGGCGAAGATGGAAGAATAAAAAGTGCAGTGGGTATTGGTACGTTGCTTGAAGATGGATTAGGTGATACAATTCGTGTTTCATTGACAGAAGATCCGGAATTAGAGATTCCTGTTTGTAAAGACCTGGTGAAAAGATACAGCCCCACCCAAACCCTCCCCATTGGGGAGGGCTTTGCCAACTCACTGGGCCAAGTAGCACTGATGGCCTCACCCGTTGGGGGAGGTCGGGAGGGGGCTCTTTCTTACGATCCTTTCACCTATCAACGCAGAGAAACTTTTGAAGTTGGAAATATTGGCGCTAAACATGTGCCGGTTGTTATTGCTGATCTGAGTAAGATCAAGAAAATTTCTCCTGATCATTTGCAAAGTATCGGCTATGCATATGATGAAGCAACTGATAAATGGAATATTAGCGATGCAGCGGCCGATTATATTTTTACAGGAAATCAAATACTTGATTTTGCACTACCCGGGACCTTGAAAGTGATCGTGTATCCGGAAACATGGACAAAGGCAAAAGATAAAACCAAATATTTTCCAATTTACCAGGATAGTGGTTATGTTGAATCAGAAATAAGAAGTGAACAGATAAATTTTGTAATGATCGATTGCTTTAATGACGGTGCCGATTCGTTCACATACCTTGACCAATTAGCTAATGATCCCACAATTGTTCTCTGCCTGAGTAGTACGAATAAAAATGCTATGCAATCGGAGAGAAAAATGTACGCTGAACTGATCAATAGGGGAATAAAAAATCCGGTGATCAATATTACCGATAGTAATTGGCAAACTGCCGACGAACATTTAATTCATTTTGCAACTGAGACCGGCGCATTATTATTGGAGGGCATGGGAGATGGCATCTGTTTAGGAATGACGAGGAAAAGCTATGAGCTATTAGCTATGAGCTACGAGCATATGAATGCAAGCGGAAGAAATTATTCGAGCAATCAAACGATAGAACAATTTATCAATAGTACATCATTTGGCATTTTACAGGCGACAAGAACAAGGATTTCCAAAACAGAATATATCAGTTGCCCAAGTTGTGGCAGAACTCTTTTTGACCTGCAGGAAACAACTGCAAAGATTCGTTCAAGAACAAATCATTTGAAAGGAGTGAAGATCGCTATCATGGGTTGTATTGTGAATGGTCCCGGTGAAATGGCCGATGCTGATTTTGGTTATGTGGGCAGCGGTGTTGGTAAGATCACTCTCTATAAAGGAAAAGAAATTGTAAAGCGAAACGTAAACAGTGAAGTGGCGGTAGATGAATTGATCAACCTTTTGAAAGAAAGCGAAGCATGGATAGAACCGGGATAGGATTTTAGATTTAAGATTGCAGATTGTAGATTTTTATGAATAAAAAAGTATGGATCATATTTTATGTTTCAGTTCTTATAGCAGATTTGATTGCCGTTTATATTGGTAACGAAATGCTGCGCTATATAACTAAGCCGTCGTTGATGCTTTTGTTGATCGTTCTTTTTATTTCCCAAACAAGAAATGTTTCTTCATCTTTAAAGAAATGGATAATACTTGCTCTTGCATTTTCATGGGTAGGTGATGTATCATTAATGTTTGATGATGTTGATGAAATATTTTTTATTACCGGGCTTATTGCTTTTTTGTGGGCACATATATGGTACATAGTTTTTCTGCAGTCAGTTACAAAAATTGAAAAAATAGGGAGCAAAGCTCTTTTGGTTGCCCCAGGATTACTTTGGCTTAGCATACTGATGGATATCCTCAATCCTTCATCTCTTGGAATACTAAGATGGCCTGTGAATATCTATGGAGTAGTGATTATTACAATGTTTACGGGAGCACTTCACATGGGATTTGTAAATAAAAAATGGTTTGGCCTGTTGATCATATTGGGGGCTTTATCATTTGTTGTTTCTGATTCATTGCTTGCACTTAATAGATTTCATCAGCCGTTTGAATACGCAAGTATCGCAATAATGACCACGTATGGGATTGCACAACTATTGATCATACTTGGTGCAGTTAGATATATTACTTCAACATCAAAACAATAAATTTGCTGAATAGAATTGTTGTAGTACAAGAGTGCCCTTCGAAAAGCTCAGGGTAAACTTGCAACAGCAGCTAAATAGTAATTCTGAAGCTGGGTACATAATTATAAAAACAAATGCGACAAACAGACTTTCTCATTATCGGTTCGGGTATTGCAGGCTTAACGTATGCTTTGAAAGTATCGCAGCGGTTTCCTGATAAAAAAGTATTGGTGATGACAAAAGCTGCCGCTGATGAAACCAATACAAAATATGCACAAGGTGGTATTGCAGTAGTGAATGACCTGGAGAATGACAGCTATGAAAAACATATTGATGATACATTGATTGCCGGGGATGGATTGTGTAATGAAAAAGTGGTGGAGATCGTAGTAAAAGAAGGACCGGAAAGAGTGAATGATATCATTGAATGGGGGGCAAGGTTTGATAAAGAAAAAGATGGTGATTATAAACGTGGTCGGGAAGGTGGTCATTCAGAATTCAGGATACTGCATCATAAAGACATTACGGGTTGGGAAATGGAAAGGGCTTTATTGGATGCGGTGAGCAAGCAAAAAAATATTGAGCTTATCAAACATTGTTTTGTGATTGATATCATCACGCAACACCATCTTGGTTTCCTGGTTACAAAAGCAACGCCTGATGTAGAGTGTTATGGTGTATATGTGTTGAATCTTGAAACGAACCAGGTAGAAAAAATTCTTTCCAAAATTACATTGATGGCTACCGGCGGTAACGGGCAAGTGTACAGAACTACTACAAACCCGACAATTGCAACGGGTGATGGTGTTTCAATGGTATATCGTGCAAAAGGAAGGATTGAAAATATGGAATTCATACAGTTTCATCCGACTGCTTTGTATGAACCCGGCGTTCGTGGACATGCATTTTTAATTACAGAAGCGGTTCGTGGCGATGGTGGCATACTTCGAAACACAAAAGGCGAAGCTTTTATGGCGAAGTATGATGAACGAAAAGATCTTGCTCCGAGAGATATTGTTGCAAGAGCTATCGATAGTGAAATGAAAAAAACAGGTACGGAACATGTGTGGCTCGATTGTCGTCATTTCAGCAAAGAAAAATTTGTTGAACATTTTCCGAATATTTATCAAAAATGTTTATCGATAGGTATTGATATTACACAAAACATGATCCTTGTTGCACCGGCGGCGCATTATAGTTGCGGCGGTATCAAAACCGATGAATGGGGGAGAAGCAGCATCAATAATTTGTATGCTTGCGGCGAATGTGCCTCAACCGGTTTGCATGGCGCCAATCGGTTGGCGAGTAATTCGCTGCTCGAAGGATTAGTATTTGCACATCGTTGTTCCGTTGATGCTGCAGAAAAAGTGAACGACATTAATTTCAAACAAGATATACCTGATTGGAATGCTGAAGGCACATCGCAACCGGGTGAAATGATCCTTATCACACAAAGTTTGAAAGAGCTTCAATTAGTGATGAGTGATTATGTTGGTATTGTTCGCAATGATATTCGTTTGCAAAGAGCTTCCCGCCGGCTCGATCTGCTTTGGGAAGAAACCGAACAACTTTATCAAACAAGTACGTTGTCTCCGCAGTTGCTTGAACTTAGAAATATGATCACCGTTGGTTATTTGATCGTGAAGGGAGCAAGCTTCCGTAAAGAAAGTCGCGGACTTCATTACAATACCGATTACCCGGGTAAGAGTGAGTTGGTGCAGAATATTGTGTTGTGAGTTTGTTATGTAGCCGGCTTCAGTAATTCTTATCATCTTACGTTGCGTCGCACACGTCGGCATTCTTATCTTTGCTCATCATGTACTATGTAGTTTACGGTTTGTTATATGCCGTTTCTTTATTGCCCCTGAGAATCCTTTATTTTTTTTCCGATTTTATATACTTTCTTCTTTACTATGTTTTTGGCTACAGAAAAAAAGTTGTGATGGCTAACTTGTTACAGGCTTTCCCTGAAAAAACAGAAGAGGAAAGGAAACTTATCGCCAAAAAATTTTATCGCAACTTCACTGATAACTTTATTGAAGTAATAAAACTTGTATCGGCTTCACCTGCTTTTATTAATAAACATTTTACAGGCGATTGTTCGCTTTCTTATAAAATATTTGAAGAAGGCAAAAGATGCCAGTTGCTGCTGGCGCATAATTTTAATTGGGAAATGGCTTGTCAGGGAATACCATTAAAGATCAAGCATCTCTTTCTTATTGTATATATGCCCATTGGCAATAAAGTGATTGACAGAATTTTTATGAAGGTTCGTGTAAAAACAGGTGCCGCATTAGTGCCTGCAACAGATATGAGAAATGCAATTCTCCCTTATCGAAAACAGCTTTATATGATCGGATTGGTGGCCGACCAAAATCCGGGTTATCCTAAAAACGCATATTGGTTTAATTTTTTTGGAAAGCCAACACCTTTTGTAAAAGGCCCGGAAAGCGGAGCAAGAAGAGGAAACACTCCTGTTCTATTTTGCAAATTCATAAGACTAAAACGGGGCTATTATAAGATCATCCTTGAAATGGGCGAAGAAAACCCAGCAGCAACAAAAGAAGGCGAGATGACAAAAAGATATGTTGAGTACCTAAGCAATTTTATACAAGAATATCCCGAGATGTGGTTATGGAGTCATCGTCGCTGGAAATGGGAATGGAAATCTGAATACGGAGCGATCATAAATTAAAGAGCCCCCACTGGAAAGCAGGGGCTGTTTTTCATCACTACACAAAACTACTCAGATTTTAGTCTTTTTCTTTTTCAGTTGCAGGTAATCGAGAAAATAGATCACCTTCAATGAAAGATTATTATTTTGATCAGCTTCCATTGTATTGCTGAAGTTTTTGAAATAATTTTTTTCTACAACATCTGTAAAATCAAACACTGCATTTTTCCAAACTATATTTAAAAAACTGCCGGGAGCAAATTGCCATGTATAGACCATATCAACATTAAAGAAATTTACATTTTGATTCGCATTTCCATTGTATACAGCATTCTTTTCAAGGGTACCATCGAGCAATAGTGTGAAAAATTCTTTATAGTCAACTTTGCTCCAGTAATGACGTACCCTTGTATTCAATCCCATTTTTGAATTGAAATTATATTTGAACTCAAGAGTATTTTCAATCGTATTCCTGTTGCGGCGGCCAAAAATGATATTATTAGTGTTATCAAGATCCGCAAAACCAACATTATTTGTTTGAGGCTCCAGGTTGATCCTGTGATTTATTGAAAATTTATCGCTGAAACGATATCTCTGCCTAAAATCTATTTGATAACGCTTGCTTTTGAACATACTTCTCGATACCATCATAACTTGCGTAGAAGCTGAATACTTTTTTGCATAGTTTGTTTCGACCCAGGCAACTGCCGTGCGGCTTTGCCATCCTCTGAATACCCGGTTGGGCAGCCTGGGTTCGTTGAAGTCGTTATACTCAGGTTCATAACCAATAAATGCACCCACAAACCAAAGATTTTTTAGTTGACCATTTGCATTTATATTGAACATAGCTTGTCTGTATCTCCTGATGGAATTGTCAGTCAGTGTAATAGGACTCTGAAGCCGGGAATAATATGAGTTTATATTGAAGCGAAAATTATTATACCAATTTGTTGGTTTCGTCCATGACCAACCCATCCACAAATAATGATCGAGATAATTATTGAAAGTAAAATAACCAAGATCATTGCTATTGAATTTTGTATCGGTAAGATCCTGGTTGAAATTAAATCTGAATTTACCACTGGTTTTTCCAAAATACAGGCTATGACTGTAGCCGGTTTGGGTTTTGCCATTTGGTAAATAACCGACCTGGTTACTAAATGCAGCTTTACCACCAACATTCCATGTATTCTTTTTATCGTTGAGATCAAACAACCCCGCGGTCACGTTTGCATCATAATCACTTCCGCTTCTCCAAACATTTGTATTGACAAAACTTAAACTGGAATTGTTTTTCAACGATTGATTTAGCACCATGATATTGTAATTGGTCAACGGGCTGGTCTCGATCTTTCTCTGATTGCCCTGGTTATCTTCTACTACTGCGTATTGCTGATTTGTGATAGCATTAAAGAAACCAAATCCCAACCCATTTTGCAATCGGCCCGATACTTTTGTGGCATTGATAAGCTTTGATTCCGTTGGATTTTTTACTATATGTTCATCAACATTCATATAGTTACCAAGATCATAAAAATGCAAAGGAGTACCACCGACTCTTCTTGAATAAAATAAATTGCCTTTTCCAAAAAGCTCTGTGCCTTCAGTAAAGAAAGGTCTTCTTTCTTCATATTTAACTTCAAATGGTGTAAGGTTCAATACCTGGTTATCACTTTGCACCTGTCCGAAATCCGGGATCAATGTCATGTCAAGTGTGATAGCCTGGCTGATCCCATACTTAACATCCATACCTCCATTTACTGAAGATGTCCAATCTTTTGCACCCGGAGTATTAGAAGGATAATGATTTGCATAAGTAGAAAAGTAAGGAGAGAATTGCAAACGTAACGGTGGTTTAATATTTGAAATACCTGTCCAAAAACCTTCTTGTGTAAGAAAACCATTCACATTTGGATCGATCGGGTTCCATGTAAATTGTTCTTCCGTTTTTCTTCTGCGCCTTGTTATATTCAACCCCCAGGTTTGTACATCTTTTTTACCGAAACGAATAGCAGAATAAGGAATAAACATTTCAAAGCTCCACCCATCCTGGTGGATCACAGCACCGCTTTTCCATACCGCATTCCAGGAAAAATCTTCAGAATTGCTATTCATAGAAGGCGGGGACATTTTTGAATCCCATTGTTCATTGAGTGGTGTAACGAAATATTCAAAACCATTCAGCTTATCATTATAAGTATCGAAAATGATCCCAACATAATCATTGGTGCCAAAACCATCACGGCCTACCAATTCTCTTGCGATGCTGTCTTTTGAACGTTCATAACAATAACCTCCAAAATAAATTCCTTCATCATCATACATAATGTAAGCGACGGTTTTGTTTGCCGGATCTTCTTTATCGCCAACTTT
>Ga0070698_100001780_pt1 | contig 23972 bp, 19 predicted proteins | sample KBSK1502metaG_FD_65477 | JGI IMG/M metagenome (GOLD analysis project Ga0070698, IMG submission 65477) | Corn, switchgrass and miscanthus rhizosphere microbial communities from Kellogg Biological Station, Michigan, USA - KBS K1-50-2 metaG | ecosystem: Host-associated > Plants > Roots >... | reverse complement strand
CGACGAGCTCGAGCGGCTGAGCGGCAACGGCCTCACCGTCGTGCACGCGCTCACAGATTCGCAACCTCCCGGGTGGACGAGCTACGCGCGCCGTGTCGACGCCGAGATGCTCGCCGAGGTCGCGCCTTCGCCGGCCGAGCGGCCGCGTTTCTACGCGTGTGGACCGACGCCGTTCGTCGAGGTGGTGGCCGAATCGCTCGTGCGGCTCGGACACGATACGCGGGCGATCAAGACCGAACGCTTTGGACCCACCGGACGGTGACATGGGCGAGCGGATGCTCGACGGGAATGCGATCGCAGGTCTCCTACAGGAGGTGTTCGCCGTCGAGATGACAACCGCGATCGGGACCTGCGGCGGCTGCGGTGCAGCCGGGCCCGTCGGGGCCGTTCGCGTCTACCGAGGTGCCGGGATCGTGCTCCGCTGCCCGCACTGCAACAACGTGCTCGCCAAGATCGTCAAGAATGATTCGCAGGTTTGGATCGACTTCCAGGGAATCCGAACTCTGGAAGTCGCGGTCTAGTCTGAGCGTCGGAAGTTCGGCCTGCAGACGCGCAGCAGTGCGCCGGCCTAAGCTTGCCGTTTAACCTGTGCGTTCGCGCTTGGCCTTGAGAGTGAGTTCTCTTGGTTGTCTCGCCGACGTCGTGGCGGGTGCGGGGCCAGTTACCGAGTGTCACGCGGTTCTTGGCCCGATTCCGCGCGGATCGCCGAATAGGAGCCGATAACGCCTGTGCCGACCTCGGCTGCGGCGGCGCACAGATCATGCTGTTCAGGGGCGCTGCACGGTTGGCGTATGGATGACGCGCTCCGAAGCGACCGCGTGCCGTGCATCCCGGGACGGTGAGGTGTCTTGCGGCTCGATCGCCGCGATAATCGCTGCGCGGGTTCTTCTCCGTTGAGATCATGTGGTCGGCTGGTCCTCGTCGACGCGGCGGACAGCGCGGGTGAGGAGTCGCGACAGCGTGTCTCGCTCGTCGCCGTCGAGGGCTTGGAGGATGTCGTCCTCGATTTGTTCTTGATGGCGCTTGGCGCGTTCGACGGCCTTGCGCCCGGCGTTGGTGATCGCGACGCCTGCTACCGCGAGGCCATCGACTACCTCGGCCGCACCGCGCTGCGCGTGGAACTTGGCCGCGCCCACCTGCTGTACGGGGAGTGGCTGCGCCGCCAGCAGCGCGTCCGTGACGCCCGGGATCAGCTGCGCCGTGCCCACAAGCTGTTCAGCGTCTTCGGCATGGAGGCGTTCGCCGAACGGGCGCGGATCGAGCTGCGCGCAGCCGGCGCGCAGGTGCTCAAACGCACCGCCGGGACGCCCGACGTCCTGACCGCCCAAGAAGCGCTGATCGCCCGCCTGGCCAGCGCGGGCGCCTCCAACGCGCAGATCGCCGCGCAACTGTTCATCAGCCCCGGCACCGTCGCCTACCACCTGAGCAAGGTCTTCCCCAAGCTCGGCATCAGCTCGCGCAGCCAGCTCGCCCGGACGCTCCCCCCGCAGCCGGACCCGTTGTCCCCGCTCCGAAGAGAGACAAGTATTCGATCCGCACGGGATGACGCTACCCCATAGGCTGGGTAGGTGGCCGAGGCCCAGCCGTCGCGCACCGCGCTGGTCCGCCGCGCCCGCCGGATCAACCGCGAGCTGGGTCGGCTGTACCCGGACGCGCGCATCGAGCTGGACTTCACCTCTCCGCTCGAGCTGCTCGTCGCGACGATCCTGTCCGCGCAGACCACCGACCGCGGGGTCAACCTCGTCACGCGGGTGCTGTTCCAGCGGTACCGCACCGCGGCCGACTACGCCGGCGCGGACCCGGCCGAGCTGGAGGAGCTGATCAGGCCGACCGGGTACTTCCGCGCCAAGGCGAGGACGCTCATCGCCCTCGGCGGCGCGCTCTGCGAGCGCTTCGGCGGTGAGGTGCCCGGCACTATGGACGCGCTGGTCAGCCTGCCGGGTGTGGGCCGCAAGACCGCCAGCGTCGTGCTCGGCGACGCGTTCGGCCAGCCCGCCATCACGGTGGACACGCACGCCGCCAGGCTGGCGCGCCGGTTCGGCTGGACGACACAGACCGACCCGGACAAGATCGAGCCGGACATCGCCGGGCTGCTGCCGCGCAGCGAGTGGACGCCGGCGTCGCACCGGCTGATCTGGCACGGCCGGCGGGTCTGTCACGCCCGCAGGCCCGCGTGCGGCGCGTGCGGGATCGCCAGGATCTGCCCCTCGTTCGGCATCGGCCCGACCGACGAGGCGACGGCGCGCAAGCTGGTCAAGCCCGGCCCGTTCGGCTGACCGGCCCGGCCCGCGCCCGGCCCGCGCCCGGCCCGCCCGATGCCCGCCCCGTCTGTGCCGGCGTTCCGGACGGGCAGATAATGAGTGCCGGCCGGCGCATGACGCCGGCCCGGAGCCGGATGAGCTGAGCGGAGCGGGACATGTGGAACACGTTCGACACCGGGGCCCGCGAGGGGATCACGGCGGAAGTGATCACGATCCCGGGAGGCGGCGGGGATGAGATCCACGCCTGGCTCGCGCGGCCGGCCGGCGAGGCGCAGGTGCCGGGCATCGTGGCCGTGCACCACCTGCCGGGCTGGGACGAGTTCTACCGGGAGTTCTGCGAGCGGCTGGCGCGGCACGGGTACGCCGTGATCTGCCCTGACCTGTTCGACCGGTACGGCCACGGCACCCCCGACGACGTCGCGGCCACGGTCCGCTCGCAGGGCGGCGTCCCCGACGACAGCGTGGTGGCCGACTGCGAGGCGGCGCTGCGCTGGCTGAAGGCTCAGCCCGGCAGCAACGGCAAGGCGGGGATCATCGGCACCTGCTCGGGCGGCCGGCACGCGCTGCTGGCCGGGTCCCGCGTCGCCGGCTTCGACGCGGTCGCCGACCTGTGGGGCGGGGGCGTGGTGATGGCGCCGGAGGATCTGACCCCGGCCCGTCCGGTCGCGCCGATCGACTACACCGCCGGCCTGCAGGCGCCGCTGCTCGGCCTGTTCGGCAACGAGGACCAGCATCCCTCGCCGGAACAGGTCAGCCAGCACGAGGAGGAGCTGAAGCGACACGGCAAGATGTACGAGTTCCACCGCTACGACGGCGCCGGCCACGGCTTTTTCTACTACCACTGGCCGTTGTACCGGCAGGAGGCGGCGATGGACGGCTGGGAGAAGGTGTTCGGCTTCTTCGGCCGCCACCTGAACGACTGAGGCCGCCGCGTGCCAGGTGAGCGGGAACCCGCGACCGCCGGCGAGCGGGGCGTCCGCATCCCGGCCGGCGGCGTGCACGTGGACGCGGACCTGGCCGTGCCCGACCCGGCGACCGGGGTGGTGCTGTTCGCGCACGGCAGCGGCAGCAGCCGGCACAGCCCGCGTAACCGCTACGTGGCCGCTGAACTGCGACGCGCGGGCCTCGCGACGCTGCTGGCCGACCTGCTCACCCCGGCCGAGGAGCAGCTGGACGCCCGCGACGGCCATCTCCGGTTCGACATCGGCCTGCTGGCCACCCGGCTGACCGCCGCGGCGGACTGGCTGGCCGGGCACCCGCTCACGGCCAGCCTGCCCCTCGGGCTGTTCGGCGCCAGCACCGGCGCCGCCGCCGCGCTGGTGACCGCCGCCGCCCGGCCCGGCGTGGTGGCCGCGGTCGTCTCCCGCGGCGGCCGGCCTGACCTCGCGGGACAGCACCTGCGCTCGGTGTCCGCGCCGACCCTGCTGATCGTCGGGTCCAACGACCCCCAGGTACTCGAGCTCAACCGCGCGGCCCAGCGGGAGCTGCGCGGCGAGGCACACCTGGAGATCGTCGCGGGCGCCTCGCACCTGTTCGCCGAGCCAGGCACGCTGGAGCAGGTCGCCCGGCTGGCCGCCGACTGGTTCACCCGTCACCCGCGCGTTCCTTACAGTAGAGCGGGAAAGCGCTTAGTTGTCCTGTTCCGCCCGGCACGGGACGAGAATCGCCTGGTAAGGACCACGTACCAGCGTGACCGCTCAGCTGGGGGCGTCCAGGAATGCCTCAGGGTTCGCTCAGCAGGCCCGCAGTTGAACTTCCTACGCTGGCCGGTGAGATCAGCGGGGAGGAGCCGAGGCGTGGATGTGCCGACCGAGGAGGGCCGGACCGTGCGTGAGACCGTAGCCATCTGGTACCGGGGGGCGACGTACGAGCTCGGGCGGGGGCGTGACTTCTACGGGATCTGGCCCACCGACGTGCCGGGTTCGCAGCCGTTCGAGCGCTGGCCGCTGACCACCGAGGGCTGGTACGCCGCCTGGTCCCGGTTCGCGGCCATCGAGCGGCCGGGCACGATCGTCCCGGCCAGCCAGCCCGGCGTCATCCTCACCGCCAGGCCCGGCCTCACCGCGGCCAGCGGCGCCGCCTCGCCGACGGCCGGCCCGGACTGGCGTCCGGCGCCCTCGGCCGGCCCGGACTGGCGTCCGGCGCCGCCGGCCGCCGGCACGGCGCCGTTCGCGGGCCTGCACTGGCGCCCGGCTCCGGCTCCAGCTCCCGCCGCCGGCCCGGACACCCATCCGGGTTCCACCGCGCGGCGCGACCCGCGCGCCGTCGTCGCGGAGCTGCTGCTCGCGGCGGGCGTCGCCTGCGGCCTCGCCGGGCTGTTCCCCGCCTACATCGCCCCGTCGAGCCTGGCGTCGCAAACGGACCAGCTCGTGCCGCACGTGCTCTACCTCGCCGGCTGGACCGCGAGCGCCGTCCTCATCCTGCTGGGGGGCGCCCGGCTGCGCTTCGGGGCGCTGCTCGGCACGGGGCTGAGCATCGTGACGTTCGGCTTCTTCTTCGCCGACGCGGGCCAGGTGATCGCCGGGGGATCGAGCCTGCTGGGCGCCGGCCTGGTGCTGGCGCTCATCGGCTGGCTGGCCTGCGCGGCCGGCTCGGCGCTCGCCTTCCGCGTCGCGGCGGCCGGGCGCCCGGCCAGGCCGCGCCCCCGCGGGGCGGAATCCCTGCTGATACTGACGCTCGCGGCGGTCGGCGCGGCGGTCGCGCTGATCCCGCCCTGGGACAGCTTCACGCTGCGGGTGCCGGGCGGCCCGGAGCTGACGCGGACCGCCGGCTACGTGTTCGCGAGCCCGGGAGCGGTGATCGCCGGCAACGTCGTGGTGATGGTCGCGCTCGTCGCGGTCGCCGTCGCCGCTTCGGTGTGGCGCCCGGTCCTGCTGGGCGGGGCGCTGCTGGCCGGCGCGATCGTCCCGATGGCCGCGCAGGCGATCTCGGCGATCATCCAGATCGGCCAAGTCCCGTCGCCGGAGCAGTTCGGGATCTCGCCGGCGCAGGCCTCGCTGATCGGCCTCAGGATCACCTCAGGGCTCACCGCGGCCTTCTGGATCTATCTCGCGTTCGTCGTCGTGCTGGCCGTGCTGTGCGCGCGGATGTTCGTCCGGCCGCGCTCAGAGCCCGCCACCGTCATCCCGTCGGCACCCGTCATCCCGTCGGCACCCGTCATCCCGTCGGCACCCGTCATCCCGTCCGCACCCGCCGGGCACGACGTCAGCGCGACCCCGCCGGTCTCCCCCCCGCCATCCGGGGACACCGTCACCCAGCCCTCGCCAGCGGGGGAGTCCGCCACCCAGTCCCCGCCCGCGGACGAGACCGCCACCCAGTCCCGGGCCGCCGGGGACGCCACACAGTCACCGCCCGCCGCAGCCGACTCCGCCCAGGCCCGGCCCGCCGCGGCGGACGCCGCCCCGCCCGCGACGAGCGCGTTCAGCTGACGGCGGCGACCTGGTTCTCCTCCGAACGGGGCCGCGCGGCCAGGGCCGGGTTCGAGAACCGCATCGCCGAATCCGCGATCCGCCCGTACCGCAGCGTGAGCACGTCCTGGGCGTAGTTCATGCCGAGCCGCCAGGGGGGCCTGGTGCCGTTCTTGGGCAGGAGATGCAGCGAGCGCTGCACGTACCCGGCGGCGAAGTCCAGCAAGGGCCGCGTCTCCAAGCCGGGGTCGTCGTTCACCGGCACGCACTTGCTGTAGCCGCGCGCGTCCATGTACCGCAGCAGCCGGCACACGTACTCGGCGACCAGGTCGGCCTTGAGCGTCCAGGAGGCGTTGGTGTAGCCGACGGTGAACGCGAAGTTCGGCACGCCGCCGAGCATCATGCCCTTGTAGGCCACGCTGGACGACGGGTCCACCACAGACCCGTCCACCGACAGGGTCATGCCGCCGAACAGCAGCAGGTTCAGCCCGGTCGCGGTCACGATGACGTCGGCGTCGAGGTGCTCGCCGGACGCCAGCGAGACCCCGGACGGCGTGAACCCGGCGATCTCGCCGGTGGCCACCGACACGGTGCCCCGGCTGATCGCCCTGAACAGGTCCCCGTCCGGGACCAGGCACAGCCGCTGGTCCCACGGGTTGTATCGCGGCTTGAAGTGCGTGTCCACCTCGTAGCCCTCGGGCAGCTGCTTCTTCAGCCCGGACCGGATGAGGGACTTCACCAGCTCCGGCCGCCGCCGGCTGAGCTGGTAGACCGCGGTCTGCAGGAACACGTTCTTCCACCGCGCGACCGGGTAGGCCAGCCGATTACCGAGCACCCGCCGCAGCCCGTTCGCGACCGCGTCCTTCGACGGCACCGAGATGATGTACGTCGGCGACCGCTGCAGCATCGTCACGTGCGCGGCCTTGTCGGTCATGGCGGGCACCAGCGTCACCGCGGTCGCGCCGCTGCCGATCACGACCACCCGCTTGCCCGCGTAGTCGAGGTCCTCGGGCCAGAACTGCGGGTGCACGACCTGCCCGCCGAACCGCTCGATCCCCTCGAACCGCGGCCGGTACCCCTCGTCGTAGCGGTAGTAGCCGCTGCAGCAGAACAGGAAGCCACACGTGAAAAACACCGGTGAGCCGTCGGTCAGCCGCCGCGCCTCGACCGTCCAGCGCGCGGCATCCGACGACCAGGACGCGGCGACCACGCGGTGCCCGAACAGGATGTTCCCGTCGATCCCGGTCCGCGCCGCCGTGTCTCGGACGTAGGACAGGATCGAGGGCCCGTCCGCGATGGCCTCCGCCTGCGTCCACGGGCGGAACCGGTAGCCCAGCGTCTGCATGTCGGAGTCCGACCGCACGCCCGGGTAGCGGAACAGGTCCCACGTGCCGCCGATCGCGTCCCGCGCCTCGAGGATGCGGTAGGTCTTGCCAGGGAACCTGTCCTGCAGGTGGTGCGCCGCCCCGATGCCGGACAGCCCGGCCCCGACGATGAGCACGTCGACGTACTCACGAACCGGCGCAGCCGTTCGGGAAGAATTCTCGGTCATGACGCACCCCCGGCGGCCGGCACCCGGCGGGCCCGCATCCGCTTCTCCAGCACCGACAGCACGTCGTAGTAGTGCGTCGGGGCGATCCGCGCGATCGCGTCGAAGAAGTACGCGTCCGGGCCGACGAGGATGCGCGCCTTGCCGCGCTCGACGCCGGCCACGATGATCTCGGCCGCCTTGTCCGGCGACGTCATCGTCAGCGCCTCGAACTCGGCGGCGATCTGCTCGTGGGTGCGCCCCCGGCCCTCGGGGTCGTGGCGGATGCGGCCGTTGCGCGCGATGTTCGTGGTGATCCCGCCGGGGTGCACGGTGACCGCGCGCACGCCGGTGCCGCGCAGCTCCTGCCGCAGCGAGTCGGTGAAGCCGCGGACCGCGAACTTCGACGCGCAGTACGCGCTCTGGAACGGGATGCCGAGCAGCCCGAACACGCTCGACGTGTTCACGATCACGCCGTCGTCCTGCTCCAGCAGGATCGGCAGGAACGCGCGGGTCCCGTTCACCACGCCGTGGAAGTTGATGGCGTGCAGCCAGTCGTCGTCCTCGGGCAGCGCGTCGGCCACCGACGACGCGACCGCCACGCCCGCGTTGTTGAACACCGCCGCCAGCGGCGCCGGCATCCACGCCCGGACCTGCGCCGCGAACTCGTGCTGCGCCGCGGCGTCGGCGACGTCCAGCACCCGGGCCAGGCTCGGCCCGGGCAGCGACGCCTCGGTCTCCTTGAGCCCGCGCTCGTCGATGTCGGCGATCGCCACCGGCGACCCGCGCCGCGACAGCCGCTGCGCGAGGCTGCGCCCGATGCCGGAGGCGGCGCCCGTGATCATCACGGTGCGGCCGCCGATCGCCTTACGTTCCCGTCTGGGCATGCGTGCTCCTCGTTGTGTCCGGGCCTGCTTGCCCGTTGTCCTGCCGAACGGCTGCCGCCCCACCAGACACCGGCGCGCCGGCCGAGCGCTCGCCGGCCCGGCGCGCGTTCGCCGCGATGAGGTCGATGATCGTCGTCCACGCCCCTTCGGGCAGGTCGTGACCCAGGCCGCGAATCGTCTCGAGCCGCGCGCCCGGGATCGCCGCGGCGGTCGCCGCGCCACCCGACGGGTGCACCATCCGGTCCCGGTCGCCGTGGATCACCACGGTCGGCGCGGTGATCCGGCGCAGCTCGGCCGTCCGGTCGCCAGAGGCGAGGATCGCCGCGAGCTGCCGGCGCCAGCCGTCGCTCGTCGGGTCGCGGTCCCAGCCGTCGCCCGCGAGCTGCCGGACGAACGCCTCGTCGAACGGGTACCCGTGCGACCCGATGTACCGGAAGATCCGAACGGCTGCCGCCATATCCTCGTCGCGGGTGCGCGGCGGCCGTCCCGACGCCATCATCAGCCAGGTCTTCAGCGCTGGCCGGCCGACGCGCGACGCGCCGGTCGTGGACAGGAGCGAGGCGAGGCTGCGCACCCGCGCGGGGAAGTGCGCCGCGGCGGTCTGCGCGATCATCCCGCCCATGGATATGCCGGCGAAGTGCGCGTCGGGGTACCCGAGCGCGTCCAGCAGCCCGATCGCGTCCCGCGCCATGTCGCCCAAGTGATACTGCCTGCTGCCCACCCGCCGGGTGATCATCGCGGGCAGGCTCGGCGGTCGCGTGCCGATGTGCGTGGAGCGGCCGGTGTCGCGGTTGTCGAACCGGATCACGCAGAACCCCCGCCCCGCCAGCTCCTCGCAGAACGGCAGCGGCCAGGACAGCAGCTGCTGGCCCAGCCCCGCGACGAGCACCATCGGCGGCGCCTGCGGGTCGCCGATCCGCTCATAGCACAACGTGATCCCGCGCCCCACGTCCGCAAACCGTTCCCCGCCAGCGTCCCGCCCGCCCGCGCCCGCGTCCTGCTCGCCCGGCCTCACCGTCACGTCCGCGTCCGGCGCAGCCGGCCCTCCAGTCGCGCTCGCCCCACTAGTCGCACCGACCGCGTCCCGCCCGGCCGCACCCGCGCCCCCAACCACACCCGCCTCACCAGTCACATTCGCCTCTTCGGTCATGTCAGTCTCCTGGGTCACGCGGGCACCTGGGCGTAGGCGTGGTGGCGGGCCGCCGCGGCCCGTTCCCGGCGGTGCACGAGCGCGAGCCCCTCCTTGGCCGGAGCGTAGGCGACGCCGCGCGAATGCCAACGCTCGGGTGGCTCGTACGTGCTGCTCAGCTCGAACTCGCGCAGCAGCGTGCGCAGCACCACGTCCATCTCCATGGTCGCGAACGCGGCCCCGATGCAGCGCCGCGTCCCGCCGCCGAACGGTATCCACGCGTAGCTGTCCGGCCGCGCGCCCACCCAGCGGTCCGGGTCGAACGTCGCGGAGTCCGGGAACAGCGCGTCGTCGTCGTGCACGAGGCCGATCCCCACCAGCAGGTTGTACCCCCGCGGGATCACCCACCCGCCGAGCTGGATCGTGTCCGCCTTCACCGTGCGGCCGGTGATGTCGATGACCGGCCGGGTGCGCTGCACCTCGATGATCGTGGCCTGGCGCAGCTCGGACCCGCCGGCGTCGGCCTCCGCGACGAGCCGCGCCAGCAGGGCCGGGTGCCGGCGCAGCCGCTCGACCGCCCAGGCCAGAGTCGTCGCCGTGGTCTCGTGCCCGGCGGCCAGCAGCGTCAGCAGCTGGTCGGCGACGTCGCGGCGCGACATCGGCTCGCCGTCGTCGTAGCGGGACTGCAGCATCAGCGACAGGATGTCGCCGCGGTCGCCGCCGGCGTCCAGATCGGCCGACGCGCGGGCGATCAGCGCGCTGACGATCGAGTCGAACTCGCGCCGGTAGGACACGAACTTCCGCCACGGGCCCCACCGGCGGTCCCGGCCACGCCCGCCGCCGGGCAGGATCGTGAGCCGCGAGCCGAGCGTGACCATCGGCGGCAGCAGCGCGCGCAGCGCCTCCAGCTCGGCGCCCTCGGCGCCGAACACCGCGCGCAGGATCACGTTCAGCGTGATCCGCATCATCGGCGCGAGCGTCCCGAACGGCTCGCCCTGCGGCCAGCCCGCCATCTCGCGCAGCGCCTCTTCCTCGATGATGCTCTCGTAGCCCGCCATGCGCCTGCCGTGCAGCGGCGGCACGAGCAGCTTGCGCTGCCGCTTGTGCTCGTCCCCGTCGAGGTTGAAGAACGAGCCGGGGCCAAGCACCCGGCCCAGGTTCGGCTCGATGTTACCGACGAGGTCGGTGCTGGCCAGGAACAGCTGCCTGACCAGAGCGGGGTCGCTAACGACCACCGCGCGCCCGAACAGCGGGACGTTCACCGTGAACACGCGCCCGTAGCGCCGGCTCAGCGCGCGGAACATGCGGCGGCGCGAGGCGATGAAGCCGGCCCCCTGCACCGCGCGCGGCAGCGACGGCCCGGGCGGCAGCCGGACGGTGTCGTCCGGTCCCGCGGCGGTCACCTGAGCTTTCGACACGGCAACCCATCTCCTAACGCCCAAATACCGCCGTGGTACTCATGGGTACCAGACCCATGGTACTTCAAGGTACCATGAGGCACAAGCCCCGGCCTGAGAGACTAGAGGCGGCACGAAGCAGAAAGGACGCCGACCGTGACGACAGACCAGATCCTCGGCCGCGCCGCGACGGGCGCGGACCCGGGGGAGGAGACTGCGTCGTTCCGGCAGCGGCTGCTCGAGGGGCTGGCGACGTCGATCGAGGAACGCGGCTACCGGGAGACGAAGATCTCCGACATCGTGCGGCACGCGCGCACCTCCCGCCGCACCTTCTACGAGGAATTCACCAGCAAGGACGAGTGCTTCGTCGCGTTGCTGGCGGCCACCAACCAGCGGCTGCGGGAACAGATCACCGAGGCCGTCGACCCGGCCGCGCCCTGGCGCGCGCAGGTGCGCCAGGCGGTCGAGGCGTACGTCGAGTGCGTGGCGAACGAGCCCGCCATCAGCCTCAGCTGGATCCGCGAGCTGCCCGCGCTCGGCCTGCTCGGGCGGCAGGTGCAGCGGGACGCGATGGGCTCGCTCACCGACATGCTCTTCCAGCTCACCGACAACGACGAGTTCCGGCGGGCCGGGACCCGGCCGGTGACGCGCCCGCTCGCGGTGATCCTGCTCGGCGGGCTGCGCGAGCTGACCGCGACGATCATGGAAGACGGCGGGGACATCCACGACCTGACCGAGGTGGGCATCCTCGTCGCGACCGCGCTGCTCGGCCCCGCCTGAGCGCCGGCCCGTCGACGTGAAGCGAGGATGTCGCTATAGCAGCACCCCTGTTACGCGTCGACGGATGACGAGCCCAGGAGCCCAGCAACGCGAAGCGAGAATGTCGCTACGGCAGGCGGGCGGGTCATCGGGAGCAAGCGCCTGAGAGCCCCGCGGTGGCCGGGCTGGACGCCGGGCTTGGCGTCTACCGTCACGGCGCCGGCGTGCCTGTGGCCAGAGCACCGGCCGCGGCGTGCGACCATGAGCCGATGTTGTCGCGACGCCTCGAGTGGACGCTGGCCGGCGGCCTCGCCGGATGGGCGGCCGCCCGGTTGGTCGCTGCCGACCGCTTCCGCTGGGTGGGCGCGGGGGCGGTGCCGCTGTTCTCCTTCACCCCGCACGCGGCCGCCGGTGCCTGGGCCGGAGCGCTGCTGCTGCGCAGCCGCGGCGCCGCGGCCACCGCCGCGGTCGCCGGGACCGCCCTGACCGCCACCCTCGCGCCGCGCCTGCTGCCGCGCTCCGGGCTTGCCCTCGGCTGCCCGCACGCCCCGTGCCGGGCCGAACCCGCGCGCGGCCCGGTGCTGCGCTCGGCACGCGAGCGGCGCTTCGCGGCGCCCGCCTGCGGGCCCGTGCTCCGCGTGCTGACCGCGAACCTGCGGCTGGGCCGGGCGGTCGCCGGACCGGTCGTGGAGCTCGCCCGCCGGACCGGCGCCGACGTGCTGTTCGTCCAGGAGCTCACCCACGATGCGGCCGCCCGGCTGGACAAGGCCGGGCTGACCGAGCTGATGCCTGGCCAGGTGACCCAGACCGCGGACGGCGGGCGGGGCGGCGGCATCTACGCCCGCTACCCGCTAGCCCCCGGCCTGGCGGTCGCGCCGACCGGGCTGCCCCATCCGGCCGCCCGGCTGGACCTGCCGTCGGGGCAGTCCGTGCAGATGGTCTGTGTGCACTCGCTGCCGCCGCGGCCGGCCTGGTCGCCGCGTGCGGTGAGCAACTGGCGCCGGGACCTGTCCGTGCTGCCCGCCCCGGGTGACGTCCCGGTGGTCCTGGCCGGAGACTTCAACGCGACCCTCGACCACGCGCAGTTCCGCGGGCTGCTACGCCGGGGCTACGCCGACGCGGCCAGCGCAGCCGGCCAGGGGCTGCTGCCGACCTGGGGACCCGTGCCGCACGGCCGCCCCGGCCTGCTGGCCATCGACCACGTCCTCGTCGATTCCCGGTGCGCCGTGCAGGCCTGCTCGGTGCACCCACTCCCCGGCAGCGACCACCGCGCCGTCTACGCAGAGTTCCGCCTGCCCCAGTAACCGGGCGGTACCCGGGAATACCAGGGTGCGGCCGGCGGTTGTGCCAGGCAACGGAAACACTGCCCGGTGGACAGCATCCGGGCGATCCGAGTCGCGCCTCCGCACACTCGCAGCGCATTCCCCTGACATCAGCTATCCGCGTGATCTGGCCAAGGTGCGATCTCTGACAGCGAACAAGGTGAGGAAACAATCCCGGCTCCTCGCTGTTGAACCTGAAACCTCCGAACATTCGGGAAGTGACATAGATGAGTGAGACCCTGTCCCTGCCGGTTCTCCCCCTCGAGGACACCGTCGTGCTGCCCACGATGGTCATCCCGGTGGAGATGTCGGGGGCCGAGGTTCGCGCGGCCATCGAGGCGGCGCGACTGTCGGCTTCCGCCCCCGGCGCCGACTCCAAGCCCCAGGTGCTGCTGGTGCCCCGGCTCGGCGGCAGGTACGCGCCCGTCGGCACGCTCGGTGTCGTCGAGCAGACCGGCCGGCTGCCCTCCGGCGAGGCCGCCGCGGTGATCCGCGGCGTCGCGCGCGTGCGCATCGGCACCGGGACCGTCGGTCCCGGCGCGGCCCTGTGGGTCGAGGGGACCGTCGTGGACGAGCCCCCGGCCTCCGCCCGCGCCCAGGAGCTGGCGCGCGAGTACCGCGGCCTGGCGACCGCGATCCTGCAGAAGCGTGGCGCGTGGCAGGTCATCGAAGTCCTGCAGAACATCACCGACCCGTCGGCCCTGGCCGACAGCGCCGGCTACGCCACGTACTTCACCCCCGAGCAGCGGACCGAGCTGCTGGAGACCATCGACCCCGAGCAGCGGCTGCAGAAGCTGACCGGCTGGGCCCGGGACGCGCTCGCCGAGCTGGACGTCGCCGAGACGATCCAGAACGACGTCCGCGAGGGCATGGAGAAGCAGCAGCGCGAGTTCCTGCTCCGCCAGCAGCTGGCCGCCATCCGCAAGGAGCTGGCCGAGCTCGACGGCAAGCCGGCCTCCGAGGAGGAGGACTACCGGTCCCGGATCGAGGCTGCCGACCTGCCGGAGAAGGTGCGCGAGGCGGCGCTCAAGGAGGCCGACAAGCTGGAGCGCAGCTCGGACCAGTCGCCGGAGGGCAGCTGGATCCGGACCTGGCTGGACACGGTCCTGGAGATCCCGTGGAACACCACGACCGACGACGCCTACGACATCGGCGCCGCGCGCGCGGTCCTCGACGCGGATCACGCCGGGCTCGATGACGTGAAGGACCGGATCGTGGAGTACCTGGCGGTGCGCAAGCGCCGCGCGGACAAGGGCCTGACCCTGGTCGGCGGGCGGCGCAGCGGCGCGGTGCTGGCCCTGACCGGCCCGCCCGGCGTGGGCAAGACCTCGCTGGGCGAGTCCGTGGCCAGGGCGATGGGCCGCAAGTTCGCGCGGGTGGCGCTCGGCGGCGTCCGCGACGAGGCGGAGATCCGCGGTCACCGGCGCACCTACGTCGGCGCGCTGCCCGGCCGGATCGTCCGCGCGATCCGCGAGGCGGGCTCGATGAACCCGGTCATCCTGCTGGACGAGGTGGACAAGCTCGGCAGCGACTACCGCGGCGACCCGACGGCGGCGCTGCTCGAGGTGCTGGACCCGGCGCAGAACCACACGTTCCGCGACCACTACCTCGAGGTCGAGCTGGACTTGTCCGACGTGCTGTTCATCGCGACGGCCAACGTGGCGGAGGCGATCCCCGAGCCGCTGATGGACCGGATGGAGCCGATCCCGCTGGACGGCTACACCGAGGACGAGAAGGTGACGATCGCGACCGGGCACCTGCTACCCCGGCAGCTGGAGCGGGCCGGGCTCGACCCCGGCGACGTGACACTGACCGACGACGCGCTGCGCCGGCTCGCGACCGAGTACACCCGCGAGGCGGGCGTGCGCGCGCTCGAGCGCGCCATCGGCCGGGTGCTACGCAAGATCGCTGCCCGGGTCGCCTCAGGCGAGACGGAGCTGCCGGTCACGGTCAGCCCGGCCGACCTGCACTCCTACCTCGGGCACCCGCGGCACACGCCGGAGTCGGCCGAGCGCACGGCGGTGCCGGGCGTGGCCACCGGCCTGGCGGTCACCGGTACCGGCGGCGACGTGCTGTTCATCGAGGCGTCGCTGGCCGACCCGGAGACGGGCAGCACTGGTGTCACGCTCACCGGGCAGCTGGGCGACGTGATGAAGGAGTCCGCCCAGATCGCGCTGTCCTACCTGCGCTCGCACGGCGACGAGCTGGACCTGCCGGTCGGACACCTGAAGGACCGGGGCGTGCACGTGCACGTGCCGGCCGGAGCGGTGCCGAAGGACGGCCCGAGCGCCGGCGTGACGATGACCACCGCGCTGGCCTCGCTGCTGTCCGGACGGCTGGTCCGCAGCGACGTCGCCATGACCGGTGAGGTGTCGCTGACCGGGCGGGTGCTGCCGATCGGCGGGGTGAAGCAGAAGCTGCTGGCCGCCCACCGCGCCGGGATCACCACCGTGCTGATCCCGAAGCGCAACGAGCCCGACCTCGAGGACGTCCCCGAGGCCGTGCGCGAGCAGCTCGAGATTCACCCGGTCAGCGACGTCCGCGACGTCCTCCAGCTCGCGCTGGAGCCCGCGACGTCCCGCCCGCAGCAGCAAGCGGTCGCGGCCTGAGCAGGTAATCCCGAACGGCGCCCCGGCCACGGCCGGGGCGCCGGGCCCGGACCCGCGGCCCGGCTGCAGCCGGGCCGCCTCGCGAAACGGCGGCTGATCCCCACGGATCGGCCGCCGTTCGTCATGCTCTGGACGGCACACACCCGCGGACCCGCGGATCCGCGGCACCCGCCTGGTACCTGGCGGATTTCCGCCCACCGGTGGGCGGAAATCCGCCAACGATCTTGCGAGCCTGCGTCGCTCCGCAGCGGCCGTGACTCGACTGCCTCACGGGCGGCCGCGGCGCCACTGTGTTTATGGGCGGCCGCGGCGCCATTGCGGCTTGCGCTTGTCGAGGAATGCGCGCATGCCCTCCCGCGCGTCCGGCGTCTGGCTCGTGGCGGCCATCACCTCGATCGCGTAGGCGTAGGCCTTCGGCTGGTCGAGGTCGATCTGCGCGTACAGAGCCTGCTTGCCGATGGCCTTGCTCTCCGCCGAGCCCCGCGTGACGCGCTCGAGCAGGTCGGCCACCGCGGAGTCGAGCTGCGCCGCGGGCACCACCCGGTTGACCAGCCCCCAGTCCAGCGCCGTCCGGGCGTCGATGAAGTCCCCGGACAGCGCCATCTCGGCCGCCCGCTTGCGCCCGACGTTGCGGGCGATCGCCACCATCGGGGTGTGGCAGAACCAGCCGCCCTTCCCGCCCGGCGCGGCGAAGCCGGCGTCCTCGCTGGCCACGGCCAGGTCCGTGCTGGCCACCAGCTGGCACCCGGCCGCCGTGGCCAGCCCGTGCACCCTGGCCACCACCGGCTGCGGCACCTGCTGGATCAGCGTCATCAGCTCGGTGCACACGTGCAGCAGCGAGCGGACGGCGGCCAGGTCCGCGTCGGCCACGTCGGCGAAGTCGTGCCCGGCGCAGAACACCGGGCCGCTGCCCGCCAGCACGATTCCCAGCGCGTCGCCGCCGCCGACCTGCTCGAACGCCGCGATCAGCTCGCGCATGTGCTCCAGCGACAGGGCGTTGCGGCGCTGCGGCCGGTTCATCGTGATCGTGGCGAACTCGCCGGACCGCTCGACCAGGACATGCTCGAAGCTCATCGCCGCCTCCCGGCATCGCACCCCTGAGCGCAGCCTACGTCCGGGCGCGGCCGGCGTCGCTCTGTGCGCTGGGTCTGTCCCGCGGCGTTCCGGCGCGCTAGTCTCCCGGAAGGCGAATAGTCGGCAATGCGGCCGTTCGGGATAAATCGCTGGGTGGGACGGGAGAGACATGATGCGACGTTCGTGGCTCCTGGGAGCGGCCTTGATCCTCGCAGTCGGCGGCGCGCCGGCGATCAGCGCGAGCCAGGCGTTCGGCGCGGCCTCGCCGGCCACAGCCGGCGCGACCGCGCTGCTCGTGTGCAACGGCAGCACGGTGGCGTGCCCGGCCGGCGTCACGGTCTACCAGACCGTCCAGGCGGCGGTGGACGCCGCCAAGCCCGGCGACTGGGTGCTGATCTGGCCCGGCGTGTACCACGAGAAGAGCAAGCAGTGGCCGACCGCGGGGGTCTGGATCCAGACCCCGCGTATCCACTTGCGCGGGCTGGACCGCAACAAGGTGATCATCGACGGCAGCAACGGCACCGCCAGCCAGCCGTGCCCGTCCAGCCCGGCGCTGCAGGACACCAACGGCGGGCTCGGGCGCAACGGCATCGAGGTCTCCAAGGCCAGCGGCGTCACGATCCAGAACCTCACCGTCTGCGACTACCTGGCCGGCTCCAACGGGGCCGGCAATGAGATCTGGTGGAACGGCGGCGACGGCAGCGGCCTGCTCGGGATGGGCGCCTACCGGGGCTCGTACCTGACCGCGACGTCGATGTACGGGCCGAAGGACATCCACAGCCCCAACCTCGCGCAGTACGGGATCTTCGTCAGCAACGCCAGCGGCCCCGGCCTGGTCACCTCTTCCTATTCGAGCAACATGGCCGACGCCGCCTACTACGTCGGCGCGTGCCAGCAGCAGTGCAACACCACGCTGGCCGGCGACGTCGGTACCAACTCCGCGCTCGGCTACTCGGGCACCAACGCGGGCGGGCGCCTGATCATCCGCAACTCCGTGTTCGCCGGCAACCGCACCGGCCTCGCGCCGAACTCGCTCAACAACGACGACGCCCCGCCACCGCAGGACGGCCTCTGCCCGGGCAGCACGACGACGTCGTGCCTGATCATCGAGCACAACCTCATCGCCGGCAACAACAACGCGAACGTGCCCACGTCCGGGCTCACGCCAGCGGTCGGTACCGGGGTCGAGGTCTCCGGCGGCTCCTTTGACACCGTGCGCGACAACATCATCACCGGCAACGGATCCTGGGGAGTCGTGACGCACGACTACCCCGACTTCGAGACGCCCCCGCCCGGCTCGCACTGCCAGGGCGGCGTCCAGGTCGCACCGACCCTGTGCGTGTTCCCCGCGAACGGCAACCTCGTGTACGGGAACTCGTTCGCCGGCGACGGCTCGTTCGGCAACCCCACCAACGGCGACCTGGCGACCGTCGGGCTGCTGCAGGGGGTCTCCGGGGTTCCGCGCAACTGCTTCTTCCACAACCACGACGCGACCGGCGCGCTCACGTCGGAGCCGGCGAACATCGAGAGCCCCAGCGTGGACGGCCCGCCGTGCGCCAGCCCGGGGACGTCGCTCGACGCCGCGCTGGTCACCCAGCTGGTCTGCGCCACCGGTGCCACCACGCTCGGCCCCTGCCCGTCCGGATTCACGTACCCGAAGCAGACCCACATCTCGATCGCGCCGCTGCCGACGCTGCCGTCCATGCCGAACCCGTGCGACGGCGTCCCGGACAACGGCTTCTGCGCGAACGGCGGCTAGCCCGGGCGGCGACACCCGGTCTCCTCACGGGCATCGCACCCGGAGGCTAGCGGCACCCCGCTAGTCAGGCTCGCGCCGCGGCGCCCGCTACTCGGGCTCGCGCCGCGGCGCCCGGGCCTTGCGCGGGTCGCGCTTGGCCTTCTTGTCCTCGATCAGGCGGATCATCTCCTTGCGGACGTTGGTCACCGCGTGGTCGAGCTCGCGCTCGGCCGAGCGGGCCACGAGCGACGGCCAGCGGGGCAGCGACGCCTCGAGCGTCACCGTCTGCTCCGCGCCGCCGCGGTTCTTGACCGAGATCTCGAGATCGACCCGCTCGGGGCTCCAGTGCGCCAGGTGCCGGCCCAGCGGGGAAACGAGCTCCAGCACGTGGTCCCTGTCCCCGGCGCCGAACCCGGCGCCCAGCCGCAGCCGCTCGCCCAGGATCCGCGCCGGGCTGTTCTCGCGATCGCTCATCACCCCACTCTGCCACCTGCCCGGGCCACCTGCCCGGCCGCCGGCGCGGCGGTCCGCGGGCCGCGGCTCAGTCGGATGCGGTGGCGGCCGGGCCAGCCGGACCCGGCCGGGCCAGGCGGACCCGGCCGGGCCAGGCGGACCCGGCCGGGCCAGGCGGACCCGGCCGGGCTCAGTCCGACGCGGCCGCGGCCGGGCCGGCCACGCCGAACGCGCTGTCCAGACCCGTGAGGTCGACAGAGTCCCACGCCCGCGCGGGCTCACCGTCCAGATGCGGGCGTATCGCCTCGAGCGCGCTGAGGATCTCGCGCCCGACCTGCTCCGAGGGACGCATCGCGTCGATCGACACCAGGATCCCGCGCTGGCCGTACCACGCCAGGATGGGCGACGTGACCTCGTGGTAGAGCGCGAGCCGCTGCGCGATGACGTCCGCCGTGTCGTCGGAGCGATGCTCGAGCGCGGCCCGCGCGAGCAGCCGCCGGGTGAGCTCCGCGTCGTCGGCCTCCAGGTGCAGCGCCACGTCCGCGGTCATCTCGAGCTCGAGGCCGATCTGGTAGAGCGCGCGGGCCTGCCGCATGTTTCGCGGGATCCCGTCCAGCACGTACCCGCGCCCGGCCTCCTTCGCGGCGACCACCTCCTGCCGCACCATGTCGAGGACGATCTGGTCGGGCACGAGCTCGCCGCGGTCGAGATACTCCTGCACCTGCCGGCCCAGGGCGGTCCGCCGGGCCACGTGATCGCGCAGCAGGTCCCCGGTCGCGATGTGCGGGATGTCGAAGTGCGCGGCGATCACCGCGCCCTGCGTCCCCTTGCCGGCGCCCGGGGGCGCGATCATCAGTACCTTCATGCCGTTCTCCCGAGGTCATCATCGCGCCCGCGGGGCGGCCGGGCCATACCCGCCGCCCTCGTGCCGCGCCCGCAGCAGCAGGGTATGCCCGGGAGCGCCCCGGTCCAGGTGCATCGGGGGAGTGGCAGCCACGAGCCCGGGCGGGCCGAGATCCACGGCGATCCCGGCCCGCCCGGGCACTGTGCAAACCGGTTACCGCTGGCGCAGCGCCGCGGCGTGGATCTCCGGCTCTCCGGTCGCCGGGTTCAGGAACAGCTGACCGTTCGGCGGCTCGGCGTGGCTGAAGTCGAACATGGACAGGATCGACCCGGCCGCGGTGTCGGACGCGCCGTTGCCAATCGCCGGCAGGTTCCAGTTGTACTCGATGAACTTCACCACCGAGCTCTGGTCGATGAACGTGTTGTCCACCCAGTTCGGCCGCGCCCACGGGGAGATCACCAGGAACGGCAGCCGCGGGCCGACCCCGCACCGGCCCTGCTCGGGCTGGCCGGAAGAGTTCACCGGCACCTGGCTGGCCTGGCTGCCGCAGAGCCCCGTGCCCGTGAGCCCGTCCAGCGAGGTCTGCGACTGGGTGAGGAGCGGCCCGAGGACGTGGTCGTACCAGCCGTCGGAGTCGTCGTAGGTCACGATGACCGCCGTCGACGACCAGGTCGGCAGCGACTCCAGGTGGTTGATGGTGTTGACCAGCCAGGTCTGCTCGTCGAGCGGGTCGGAGTACCCGGCGTGCCCGTCCTGGTACTTCGGCGCCTTGAGGTAGGAGACCGCCGGCAGGTGGCCCGCGTCGGCCGCGGCCGAGAAGTCGGCGATGTCGTACTGGTGGTTGGCCTGGTCGGTGTGCCCGATCGCCGCGACCGAGGTGGGCGGCAGGTGCATCGGGTTGGCCGTCGACGCGTAGTACTCGAACGGCTCGTGGTGGGGGCTGTAGTCGGTCACCACGCTGCCGCCGACGTTCGTGTGGTTCTCCGCGCAGATCTGCGCGGTCGTCGGGGGCGTGCCGTGACCGGGCACGAAGCCGTTGTCGAAGCCGCCCTGGAACCAGCCCCAGGTGACCTTCGCTCTGGTCAGCTCCGCGCCGATGTTGTTGCCGCCCATCGTGATCGTGCCGGCGGGCGTGCCGCCGTCGCCGCCGTCGCTGCCGGGCAGGTAGGAGCAGATGTCGTAGGTCGGGTCGGCGTCGCTGTAGGTGGTGCCGGGCCCGGCCGGCACCGCTGGGCCGGTCGTGATGTTGGACAGGGCCGGGTTCGCGGGGTTGTACCCGGGCGGGTTCGGGCAGGTCGAGTCGTTGATCGTCGCGAACGTCGGCCCGCAGGTGGCGCCGTACGTCTGCGCCGACGTCACGTCGAACACGCCGGGCGTGGACGGCCCGAACGTGGTGTTGTACATGTTGTCGCTCATCGCGTAGTGCTGCGCGTAGTTCCACAGCCCGGTCACGGTGTTGCCGTCGTAGTAGTCCAGGACGGCCTGGTTGGTGCTGCCGCCCGTCGGTACCGGCTCGGGCGAGCCGTTGACCGTGAACCCGGACAGGCACTGCGCCGTGGTCTTGCTGGCCCCGGTGCTGGCCGGGAAGGCGTCCATCGCGCCGTGGTCGTCGGCGAGCTGCTCGGCGGTGTAGCCGTGGTTCTGGTCGCAGGTCAGCGGGTCGCCGTGACCCAGCCGCACCGGGTTGGAGCCGTTCGGGTTGCTGGTGAGCAGCGGCCCGGTCGGACCGGACGCGCCGACGCTGTTGTACAGCCCGTTGACCGTCGGCGTGTTCGCCTTCGCGTGGAAGGCGGGCTCGCCGGACGGGTTGGCCGCGTACGGGTAGGTCCCGAAGTAGTGATCGAAGGAGACGTTCTCGTCGAAGATCACCACGAGGTGCTTGATGGGGGTGGCGGTCCGCGCCCCGTGGGCGATGGGGCGGGCCGCCGGGCCGCTGCTCGCGAGGGCGCTCGTGACCCCCAAGGCGCTCAAGGCGACCGCCGACAACGCGGCCGTGATCATCTGTGCGCGGCGCGGTATTCGCATCCGTGCCTCCCTTTGTCCCATTTCGCGGCGGTACCGCCGATCGGCAGGAGCCTAGGCTGGCGCCCCGAACCGGTGACCAACTGCAGGTGAACAGGGGGAAGCGTTCTTCCGCCCCGGTAAACCTTCATTCATCCCGAACGGCTTCGCCTCACCCGAGCGGTAGGCGGAGGCGAAGCCGTTCGGAGGGACCATCAGCGGCATCGCACACCGTGGTGACGCCCGGCCGCGGGCGGTCGCCCTCGGCTGCCGCGCGGTGGTGGCGCCGCTACCCGGTCGTGGACGGCTCGAGTTCGAGCGCGGCGGCGGCCTGCTCGAGCACGGCCAGGTGCCCGTCGGCGCCGCCGAGGCCCGCGCCCATCGTGTTCACGGACACGTGCGTCGCGCCGGCCCGGCGCCAGCGGCCGACGTGATCGGCGAGCGTGGCGTGGTCGCCGCGCCAGCTGACCCGGCCCTCCATCCCGAGCACGGCGGGATCCCGGCCGGCCTCGCGCGCCGCCTGCTCGACGACCGCGCGGGCCTCGTCCAGCTTCGGGCCGGGCGGGACCTGCGGGAACCAGCCGTCGGCGAGCCGCCCGGCCCGCCGGTACGCGGCCGGCGACTGGGCGCCGAACCAGACCGGGATCGGCCGCTGCACCGGCATCGGCGCCAGCCCCGCGCCGGTGACCTGCTCGTCCGCGCCGCGGAAGGTGACGCTCGGCTCGGTCCACAGCCGCCGCAGCAGCGCGACCTGCTCCTCGACCCGGCGGCCGCGGCTGGCGAAGTCCTTGCCGAGCGCCTCGTACTCGACCGCGTTCCAGCCGAGCCCGATCCCGAACCGGAACCTGCCGCCGGTGAGCAGGTCAACCTCGGCCGCCTGCTTGGCGGCGAGCGCGGTCTGCCGTTGCGGCAGGATGATGATCCCGGTGACCATCTCGAGCCTGGTCAGCGCCGCGAGATAGCCGAACAGCACCAGCGGCTCGTGGAACGTGGTGCTGATGTCGTACGGGCCGCTCCATCCCTCGTGGACGGCCGGGTCGGCACCCAGCACGTGGTCGTAGGCCAGCACGTGCGCGAACCCCAGCCGCTGTACGCCCTCGCCGTACGCGCGCACCGCGCCCGCGTCCGGGCCGATCTCGGTCTGCGGAAACACCACACCGATCTGCATGCCGCCCAGTCTGCCAGCCCACTCCTCCACCACGGCCCGCCGACCCGGCCGCCCCCGTCCCCCCCGTCCCCCCCGTCCCCCCCGTCGATGGCACTCTGCTGGTCCTATATAGCACCAGTGATGGCACATCGACGGTGCCGCAGGCGGCGCGGCGGCGAGCTTGCCGGGGGGTTCAGGTCTGCAGGGGGAGGACGGCGTCGGCCAGGCCAGCGAGCTCCTCGCGCCAGGAGCCGCGGACGGCCATCGGTCGCAGGACGAACTTCGACATCCCGGCGTCGATGAACGACGTCAGCGTGGCGCGCAGCGCGCCGTAGCCGACCGGGACCAGCGCCCGCGGATCGACCTCGCGGCCCTGGGTGCGCGCGGCCAGCGCGGCGAGCTGACGGTCGTCCAGCGGCTGGTGCGTGTAGCCGATGCTGATGCCGAAGTGCTCCGGATCGATGCCCCGGCCGGCCCGCCGCGCCGCCTCGTTGATCGCCTCCCGCGCAGCGGCGGCCTGCCGCGGGGTGCAGGCGGCGCCGAGCCAGCCGTCCGCGAGCCGGCCGCACCGATCCAGCGACGCCGGGGCCAGGCCGCCGAGCCACGGCTCCAGCGGGTCCTGCACCGGGCGCGGCCGCACGGTGATCCCGTCCACCTCGTCCCCCGCCCACCAGCGGCGCAGCCGGGGGAGTGTCCGCTCGATCGCGTCGCCGCGCCACGGCACCGGGACGCCGACCGCGTCCCGTTCCGGGCCGTGAGCCAGGCCGGGGACGAACGTCAGCAGCAGCCGGCCGCGGGACAGCACGTCCAGCGTGGCCAGCGACTTGGCGAGCCTGACCTCGTTCCGCCCGGGCAGCAGCATGGTCGTGCCGAGCTTGAGCTTCGGGTGCAGCTGCGCCGCCGTGGCGAGGGCGATCAGCGGGTCGGGCCCCGGCCCGGTGAGGACCTCGGACACCCACAGCGAGTCGAAGCGCAGCTCCGCCAGGTCCGCCACGAGCCCGGCGAATTCGTCGGCGCTCAGCTCGCCCCCGTCCCGGCCAGCACCGTCCCGGCCAGCGCCGTCCCGGCCCGCACCGTCCCGGCCCGCACCGTCCCGGCCAGCGCCGTCCCGGCCAGCGCCGTCCCGGCCAGCGCCGTCCCGGCCAGCACCGCTCAGCCCGACCGCGATCCTGACCTTCACCGCGCCACGCCGCCGCCCCGCGTGGTCACCGGCTCGGTCATCCCCTCGACGCCGCGCCGACGGTCAGCACGACCTTGCCGAGGACGGCGCGGCTCTCCAGCAGCCGATGGGCTTCTGCGGCGTCGGCCAGCCCGAACGTCGCGCTGATCGGCACCCGCAACTGCCCTGCCGCGACCCCGTCCAGCAGCTCGACCAGGTCGGCGCGCGGGTCGTAGCCGTGCTCCATCAGCGCGGTG
>Ga0070698_100001779_pt1 | contig 23995 bp, 15 predicted proteins | sample KBSK1502metaG_FD_65477 | JGI IMG/M metagenome (GOLD analysis project Ga0070698, IMG submission 65477) | Corn, switchgrass and miscanthus rhizosphere microbial communities from Kellogg Biological Station, Michigan, USA - KBS K1-50-2 metaG | ecosystem: Host-associated > Plants > Roots >... | reverse complement strand
ATACGCTCGTTCAGATGAAAGGCGAAAAACACGCAAACGTCACCTTTCTCGTGAACGAAGGGCCCCCGACGATCGTCTCGAGCACATCGGTGACGCAGACCAACCCGGTGCTATCCGAGCGCGAGATTGCTGACCGGCTCGTCCTGAAAGAAAAAACTGCGCTCAACCTTCTCCGACTCGATTCCAGTGTGGTGTTTCTTTCGCAGCGGCTGTGGGAAAAAGGATATGCCGACGCGCTCGTCGACACGAATGTCGTCGTCGATACGGCATCGAAGACGGCGACAATCGGTATCGATCTGAATCCGCGGTGGATTGCGACTGTCTCCGACATCATCGTCGAAGGAAACAATCAGATCGCTACTCGCACGATACTCAAATCACTGCGCCTCAAGCCCGGTGGAATCTTCCGCCGATCCGATCTGTTGCGCAGCCAGCGCGCGCTCTACGAATCAAATCTGTTCAAGCGCGCGGCCATCGACATTCCTCGTCAGGGCGATTCGTCCAAGGTTCTCATCGTCAATGTGACTGAAGCTCCTCTTCGCGAAGCGCGAGTGAGCACGGGATTCAACACGATCGACTTCTTCCAGGTCGAAGGTCGCTTCACGCATTACAACTTCTTCGGAAGAGCGCGACGGATGGAAATCCAGGCAGCGGTCGGAAATCTTTTCGCCAGCTCGCTCAACGGACGATTCATCTTCCGCGACGCGATGAGCGGCGTGATCGATCAGCGCTCTCGCTACTTCGCTCCGACATACAGTGCGAGCTTGAACTTCCGCGAGCCATGGTTCGGATCACAGGAGAACGAGCTCGGGTTGAGCTTCTTCGCGCATCGAAGAAGCGCGCCCGGGATCTACATCGACAAGGGATTCGGAACCAGCGCCACTTTTACGCGTGAAGTTCTCGAGCGTGCGCCTGTCAGCCTCAATTACCGGTTCGAGATCAATCGCGTCGATGCAGGCGACGTTTACTTCTGCATCAACTACGGTGTGTGCGACCAATCGACACTATCAGCTCTTCGCGACCGTCATCGCCTGTCACCCCTTACACTCACCGGGTCGATCAATCGCGCAAACGATCCTCTCTCTCCGACCAAGGGATATCGTGCGAGCGCTGACCTCGAGCATGCGTCGGCGTTCACCGTCTCGGATTTTCGCTACAACCGAGCGAGTGGTGAAGCCGCGGCTTACTTCCCGTTTCGCAAGCGTGGAGTGATTGCAGGCCACGTTCGTGCCGGCTGGATCCATCCGTTGAAAAGCACTGGCGATGCGCTCAATACAGAAGCCGATGACCTGCTTCATCCACGCAAGCGCTTCTACGCCGGTGGATCGCGCTCGGTTCGCGGTTTCGCCGAGAATCAGCTCGGTCCGCGTGTTCTCACCATTCCGGCGGCGCGACTGAGACGCAAGGATCCGGCATGTACCGAGGACATCGACATCACGCTTTGCAATCCAAACGCACCCGACATCGTCCGCCTCGACTTTGAGCCGCGTCCCCTCGGCGGAAACGTCGCGGCCGAGACGAGCGCAGAGGTTCGATTCCCCGTCTGGCGCCAGATCATGGGAGCTCTTTTCGTAGATGCAGGCTACGTCGCACAGAGACAGAATCCCGAGCTGCCGAAAAGCAAGGCAGCTATCACTCCTGGATTCGGTGCAAGGTATCTCTCGCCTGTCGGGCCCATTCGAATCGACCTTGGCGTAAACCCGGGTCGTACTGAAGAGCTGCCGGTGGTTACCGAAACGATTGTGAATGGCAGGAAGACACTGGTAACTCTCGTCAACAAACGCGACTTCGGTGTGATCGCCGGACGGGGAGGATTTCTCGACCGTCTTCAGCTTCACCTCTCGATCGGAGAGGCGTTCTGATGAGAAAAGCTCTGATCAGGTTCATCACAGCGATTGTGATTGTCGTTGTGCTGATCGTGATCGGCGTATTCACACTCACGAACACCGATTGGGGTCGCGAGCAGGTTCGCAGGCGCATCGTTTCAATGCTGCAGGACAATTCGCACGGAATCATCAAAGTCGGAAGCGTCACCAGCAATCTTCTCGAGGGATTCACGCTTCACGATCTGTCGATCACGGATAGCACCGGTGCACCGTTCGTCGTTGCGAAGGAAGCGTCAGCGCGGTACACACTGCGCTCACTCAACAGCAAGCGTGTCGAATTCGACGATGTGAAGCTCACGAACGCGATGATAGTGCTCGACCGTCAGCCCGGAGGCCGGTGGAACTACGATCGAATCTTTCCCCGCGACACTCTCACACCCGCAGGCAGGCGAAAGACAGGATGGGGCACGTGGATTCGTTTCACCAACGTCACACTCGCTGAAACGGATCTCACGGTCAAAAGCCCGTGGGAGCCTGACGCGTCACTCACGGGTGCAGAACGAAACGACGTCATACGCGAGGCACTCGGTCCCGAGGGACGCTATGCACTCGTGAAAGTTCCTGCAGGATATCAGAAGGTCTCGAAGTTCCATCATATCAACGCAAGGCTCCCTCTCCTTCGTCTCGAGGACCCGGGATACAAGACCCGGCGGGCTGACATAGCGTCGCTCAGTATGATCGCGGAGCCTTTCCGTCCGCCGACAGTCGAAGTGAAGTCGCTCGCTGGCGGCATTGATTTCACCGGCGACTCCGTGTGGTGGCAGGATGTGAAGGTGACGCTTCCCAACAGCCGGCTTCGCGGAGGCGGGCGGTACACCGTGGCGAACAATGACATGACGCTGCGCCTGCGCGGAGACCCGGTGGCGACTGCCGATATTCGCTGGGTGTATCCGCGAATTCCGGAGCGAGGCTCGGGTACGCTCGACTTCGCGATGGACTGGGTTGGCGATACGAGTATCTACATCGCTCGCAACGCAGATGTCCGTCTCGAGGACGCGCACCTCGTAGGGGATCTCGGAGTAACAGTTGCCGAGGACATATCGGTCCACAACACGAATTTGCGATTCACCGGGGTGGATACGCGCCTCATCCACCAGCTATTCCCAACCATAAATCCGCCGCGATCAGGAATCCTTTCCGGCAGGGCAAAGCTCGAAGGAAATCAGAAGGACCTGGCTGTGGACGGTGATTTCACTTTCCTCGACCGGCGTGCGGGACTCAACCGTGTGATTGCAATCGGTCACATGGGATTCGGGAATGGACAATTCCGGGCTGAGAATCTTCGTCTCACCATGCGACCGGTGCAGGTCGATCTCGCTCGCGACTTCAATCCGACCATGCCGATTCATGGAACGATTACCGGCACGGCATTGCTCAACGGATCGACCGATTCACGGATGATGGCGCGGGCAGACATCACGCATGTCGATCGCGGTGCGGTTTCACGCATGACTGGAACTGTGGCCACACGAGCTCAACCGGGTACAAAGTTCGGATCGAGCTGGTTCGACGTCGATGCACAGCTTCATCCGCTGTCTCTCGTGACAGTTGGCAGGTACTTCCCCAGAGCGGGCCTGCGCAGTGATGCGACAGGGCCCCTGCGGCTGACCGGAACCATGCGCGATCTCCAGGTTCGCACCAATCTCTCGTTCCCGGACGGTGGATCTCTTGGCGTTACAGGAAAGCTCGATCTCGCGAGCCGCGACAAGGGATACGACATCGACGTCAATGCGCAGCTGTTCAACGCCAACACGATACTTGCCAGGGCTCCGCGGACTTCGCTAACGGCGACAGCATCAGCAGACGGACGCGGCACTGATCCAGCGACAATGAGCGCAAACCTCGTAGCCGATGTTCAATCCTCGACCTACGACACTCTTGCAGTCACGTCGGCGAAAGTGCGACTTGCTGCAGCGAATGGAATGGCGCGCGTCGATACCCTTGCTGTCGAGGTTCCACAGGGAATCGCAAACGCGGGGGGCACATTCGGACTTGCACCGGGAAAGAGTGGTGAGCTTCGCTACCATGTCGCTGTCGATTCCTTGAATCGCCTCGCTTCATTGTTACCGCCGGCCGACACCGGCACCGTTCCACCGCGGCCTGGGATTCTCGGAGGACGTCTTGCGCGCGCGCGTGCCGATTCTGCACGTGAAGCGAAAGCAACTGAAGTCGAGCGCGCCGCTCTCGGGAAACCGCCGGTCACTCTCGCCAGTGTTGACACGCCGACTGCGGTAAGCCGGAGTCAGCTTTCGGGATCATTGACCGCTGACGGCGTCGCAACCGGAAACATCAAGGACTTCGGTCTCAAGGGAACTGCAAGCGGGCAGAACATCGTAGCACGCGGAAATACAATCGCGCGATTCAACGCGCAGTACGACTGGACGAACGCATTGACTCCGCGCTCACATGTCGATGTCACTGCTGCTGCAGCGCGAGTGGTTGCCAGCGGATTCGATCTCGACAGCGTGCACGCTCATGTGGGATACACAAAGCCACAGGGCACAGCCGAGCTTACTGTCGTTCAGAACGCGAGAGATGTCTACAGCCTCAATGCGGATTATCTGCTGAACAAGGTGAGAAGCGAGCTGCGTCTCAATCGAATGCAGCTGCGTTTTGACAGTACTGTGTGGGCTTCGACCGGTCCGTCCCTGGTGCATTGGGGGCAGGCGGGCATCGACGTCGAGAAGCTCGAGCTCAGGAACCAGGGCATCGGGCGAATCTTCGTCGACGGTTTGATTCCGAAGGAAGGACGCGCGAACGTGCAGGTTGCCGTGGACAATTTCGCAGTCGAGGATCTGATCGCGCTCGCGCAAAGCGATATCGATGCGCGGGGATTGATCTCATTCGATGTAAAAGCGCAGGGTACGGCGGAAGATCCGACATTGACGGGGTCATTCGGCACACAGCGGTTCTTCTACAACGCTACGCCAATGCCGGAAGTGCACGGCACGTTCAACTACGCCAGTCAAACGCTCACCGGCCGCGCCGATGCGATGCAGGAAGGCGGACGGTCGCTGCTCTATGCTGAAGGAACGATTCCGGTAAACCTCGCTTTCAGAGGAGTGACCGGATCACGGCTCCCGCGCGATCGTCAGATCGATCTCGCCGTACGTGCGGACAGTCTGCCGCTGAACGTCCTTCCGCAATTCAACACTTACGTCAGCAACATGCGCGGAAGAGCAGTTGCGCAGTTCAAGGTCAACGGAACGCTGAGCCGTCCGGAGATTACCGGTAATCTCACACTCGATAGTGCGCAGGCGCATTTGACGAAGCTCGGAATCGATCTCAAGCGCATAAGCGGTTCCGTTCGAATGCTTCGTGACACTGTGATAGTCGACTCTCTGGTCGCCTATAGTCTCGGGCGAATTGCACTCACTGGAGGCCTGGGGATCGGCTCGCTCCGCACGCCGTCGTTCGATCTCAAGCTGTTCGCGAACAACGCGATCGTGATGCTGAACGAGAACGGCTATCTCAAATCGAACATCAACATCGCCATTCGGGGACCGTTCAACGACACGCACGTCGGTGGCGATGTGAGGCTGCTTGACGGAGTGATCCGCGTTCCGAAATCGGATGGCAAGAAGATCATCGGGGCTCAGGATCCTGCGCTGTTCAACGTGATCGATACTGCGGTCATGGCGAACCGGGAGATTTTCCCGACGCAATCGCCGCTGCTCGCGAATCTCAGGATGGATGTGAACCTGCGGGTCGACCGGGACGTGTTCGTTCGATCGACTGATTATAACGTCGAGCTCTACAGCGACGGGGACCTTGCAGTGCATGTGAATCGTGCAAAACAGACTCTCGTACTCGACGGAATTCTGCTCAGCGAGCGTGGTGAGTATCGCTTCCTGTCGAAGCGGTTCGAGATCACCCGCGGGTCTGCAACGTTTGCAAATTCGGACGATCTGAATCCGACTCTGCAGATCACCGGCGGTTATGAAGTGAGACTGCCAGGCCGGGAAGCACTGAACATTCGCATTCTCATCGGTGGCACACTGCGCAATCCGCAGGTTGCGCTCGAGAGCGATGCGCAGCCTCCGATCCCGCAGAGCGATCTGCTCGCGTATCTAGCGTTTGGAAGGTCGTCCTCGTCGCTGCTTCAGCTCGAGGGATCTGGACTCGCGACGGGTGATAACATCGTTGGCGCTGGCGCTGCGCTCGCCTCACAACAGCTTGCTTCAGTCGCCCTCGGCGTGTTCGCCGATCAGCTTTCTGCGGAAGCGGCAAAGTCGTTTGGCGTCGATGTGTTCAACATTGCACCCGCCGACGTGCAGACGGACGTTGGAAGCTTCCTCCGCGGAACCGAGATCGAGGCGGGTAAATACATCAAGTCGCACTCGTTCCTGGCGCTTCAGGTGAGACCTGATCCGGCGGCGCTGCAGCGTCCCGGAATTCTGCTGCAGCATCGTTTCGGCGGGCTTCGGGGCTACAGTTTCGAATCGAGCCTGCAGCCCAGGTACCTGCTCAAGGAGCCGACGCTCGACCTGCAGACACCCACTACGACCAGCGTCTTCTCGTTCTTCCTCATAAGGAACTGGCGCTTCTAGACACAGCCGTCTGACTTTATACGGCAAAGTACTTGACGAAACAGACAAAGCCAGGCAGAATTGGGGTATGACCGACGCCACCAATCAACCATCACGCCTCGAGCGGACGCTCTGGATCGCTGCAATTGGGCTCGCAGCGCTGGGCACCTGGGTGATGTACGACGCACTTCCCGGTATCAACTGGGGACTATGGACAACCGCCGCCGCATTGGGCGTTTTCCTTTTTCTGCGCACCCCACCTTCACGAGCGATTGTAATTCCAGCCGCGGCGGCGATCATAATCGCTTTCGGATCTGCCGTCACCGCCGATGAGTTCATGAATTTCCTGACCGTTCTTTCGGTGATCGTACTCCTCGCCTTCGAGATGCTGCTGTCTCCCGATCCGAGAATTCGCCGAATTACTGCAGGATTTTTTCTCGCAGCACCCATAGTTGCATTTGCATCAGCCATGATGGAGGCGCTCAATCGCACCGCTCACGCGCTTGACCTGGTGCGATCCGATCGAGCGAGATCAGTTCTGCGTGGCCTCGCCATCACGTTACCTGTTGTTGTCGTCTTCGCGCTTCTTCTCTCGACAGCGGACCCGACGTTTGCGGACTGGCGGGAGACAGTGAAGAATCTTCTGTCCAGCTGGGAGTTCCTTCCCCGAACAATCTTCTTTATCGGGCTCCTGGCCATCGCCCTCGGCGCGTTCGGATTCGCAGCATACGCGGAGCCAAAGGCAGCTCCTTTGTCGGAACGGGTTCCGCGAAAGTTCATTGGCGCGACGGAGCGCCTCATGCTTCTCTCGAGCCTGGCGGTGCTCTTCTGGTTATTCCTCGCGGTACAGCTGAGTTACCTGTTCGGGAATCTTCCTCGAATTCAGGGGTCGGGAATCACCTTCGCTGATTACGCGCGACGCGGATTCGCCGAGCTGACGGTAGTTGCGACTGCGAGCGTCGTCCTGATTCTTGTAAGTGAACGGTTTGGCCGGGAAAACGGGCGAGTGGGCCAGATTCGGATCGCCACGCTCGCAGTATTGATTGCGGTACTGCTCCTACTCGGCTCAGCGTTCAATCGCGTTCTGCTTTACGAAGAAGCCTATGGATTCACGACAGCGCGGTTGTATGCGCAGGCATACATGCTGATCGTGGGATTCGCCCTTCTTGCACTTGGCTGGGAGATGCGCGGTGAAATCGATCCGTCGCGATTCTTTCGGCGCACTTTCGCCACGGCCACCGTGGTATTCATCGCGCTGCTCTACTGGAATCACCATGCATGGATCGCCAACAAGAACATCGACCGCGTTGGTTCAACCGGGAAGCTCGACACTGCTTATCTCACGCGTGATCTCGCACTGGACGCAGTTCCCACTCTCGTCGAGAGACTCCCGACATTGCCCGAGCCGATGAGGTCGGAGCTTCAACATGCTCTAGTCGCGCGCAACGCCAAGCGGCCGCGCTTATTCAAAACCGAGTGGTACGAGTGGAATGTTCGCCGATCCGCAGCTGCAGCAGCGTTAAAGCAGATTCAATCGCCCTGACCGCTACTTCTTCCCGTACTCATCCCAGAAGACTGCCATGGCCCGCATTCCGATGCGGAAGTTTTCTTCGCTGATCCATTCGTCGGGAGCGTGAGCATTTTCGCCCGGTAGACCGAATCCGACGAGAAGAACGGGAGCGCCAAGAACTTTTTCGAAATCTCCGACAACCGGAATCGATCCACCCTCGCCGACAATTACCGGCTCCTTTGCGAAAGCTGTCGCGAGTGCTCTCCTGGCAGCATCGAACAACGGGCCCTTGAGCTCCGCTCTCCAGGGCTTGCCGCCATGCAGATATTTGACGGTCGACTTCACTCCCCGAGGTGTAACCTTGGCGACGTGAGCCTGCATGAGCTTCACTATTTCATTTGGAGTCTGATCCGGCACCAGCCGGCAGCTCACTTTCGCCATCGCGCACGACGGAAGAACTGTCTTTGCGCCCTCGCCGGTGTACCCGCTCAGCAGGCCGTTTACCTCGCACGTCGGACGACTCCACAGTCGCTCGAGCGTCGTGTACCCCTTCTCTCCTCCGAGCTCGGACGCGCCTGTCTCGTTCAGAAAGGTCGTTTCGTCGAACGGGAGATGTCGCATCTCCTCGCGAATCTTCGGCGGCCAGTCGCGCACAGAATCGTAGAAGCCTTCGATCGCCACGTGCCAGTGCTCATCGTGCATCGTCGAGATGATTTGCGCCAGCGCTGTCGCCGGATTGATCACCGCTCCGCCGTATGCTCCGGAATGAAGATCCACTGACGGACCCACGACATTGATCTCGAAGTAGGCGAGTCCGCGCAGAGATGACAGAATGGATGGCTGGCCTGGAGCGAACATCGCTGAATCCGAGATGACGACAGCTTCACTGGCGAGGAGATCCTTCTTCGCCTCTACGAAAGCCTCGAGGTTGTCGCTCCCTACTTCCTCTTCGCCTTCGGCGATGACGACGACATTCACCGGCAGTTTCCCGCGCGTTTTCAAATGTGCTTCGAGAGCCTTCACGTGCAGGAAGAGCTGTCCCTTGTCGTCAACCGACCCGCGCGCGTAGATCCTTCCATCGCGCACCGTCGGCTCGAATGGTGGCGATGTCCAGAGATCGAGCGGCTCCGGCGGCTGAACGTCATAGTGGCCGTAAACCAATACCGTCGGTGCTCCCTGCGCACCGCGCCACTCGCCGATGACGACTGGATGTCCCGGCGTCTGATGTATCGTTCCCTTCAGACCTGCCTCTTCCAGCAGATTCCTCAGCCACTCGGCCGCACGCGCAACGTCTTTGTCATTCTCTGATTTTGCGCTGACACTTGGAATTCTGAGGAATTCGAAAAGCTCGTCGCGGATCCGCGCATCGTTCGCTTCCAGGAATTGATTCAGATCAGAGTTCGATTTCGCAGTCATTACCTGTCCAGGTCATTGAAGCCGCGCGACTGTCGCCATTCCGGCAAATGTCGCGAGGAGGGATAAGGTCACACTCAGCACCACGTACGTCGCTGCCTTCATGTATTCGCCACCATCGAACAGACCGACCGTCTCCAGGCCGAATGCGGAGAACGTGGTGTAACCTCCGCAAAACCCTGTTATCAGGGCGGCTCTCATCTGCGGATGCACCTGCACATTCATGTAGTGCTGCGAAAGGATGCCGATGAGAAAGCATCCGCTCACATTTACGATCAACGTGCCGACCGGGAATGGCGCCCCTGCAATCCGTTGCGCCGCGCCTCCCAGCACGTAGCGCGATACACTTCCTGCAGCGCCTCCAAGCGCAATCCAGAAAAGCATCGGGAGAAGTTAATGACTGAACGGTTTCTGCGTGCTGGTCCGTTAATCGCAACGAGAGCCGACATGCGTAAGATCAACAATGCCGCAGCAGCGTAAGCCTGTTACCGAGACGCAGATTTCGGCCGGCGGTGCAGTCCTCAGGAAAACCTTCGGGGGACTGTCGGTTGCCCTGATTTCAGTCGGCAATCCACCCCGGTGGCAGCTTCCGAAAGGTCTCATCGATGCCGGTGAAACGCCGGAAGCAGCTGCTGTCCGCGAAGTGAGAGAGGAGGCAGGGATCGCTGCCACTCCCGCGGGACTAATCGAGAAAGTCGAATACTGGTATCAGTCGAAGCGTGGAAACGAGCGAATAAGATATCACAAGTTCGTAAATTTTTTTCTGATGTGGTACGAGTCCGGCGATGTTTCCGCCCATGACCACGAGGTAAATGAGGCACGCTGGTTCTCTGTTGCAGAGGCAATCCCCGCGCTTGCGTTCCGAAGCGAACGCACAATAGTTCAGCGGGCAGTGGAGTTAGCTGACCAGTAACGCCGGCGTTGCACACGCGGGGAATGAATGCCGAATCGCCTTGCCCAGGAAACAAGTCCATACCTGCTGCAGCACGCAAATAATCCCGTCGACTGGTTTCCGTGGGGCCAGGAGGCGCTCGACCGTGCACGTCAGGAAGACAAGCCGATTTTGCTGAGCATCGGTTACGCCGCTTGTCACTGGTGTCACGTGATGGCGCATGAGTCCTTCGAGGATCCCCGCATCGCACAGCTGATGAACGAGAAGTTCATCAACATCAAAGTCGACCGCGAAGAACGTCCTGATATCGACAGCATCTACATGCAGGCTGTGCAAGCTCTCACCGGCCAGGGCGGATGGCCGATGACTGTTTTTCTCACGCCTTTCGGTGAGCCGTTCTACGGCGGCACGTACTATCCCCCTGAAGAAAGACAGGGAATGCCTTCGTTCACGCGCATTCTGAATGCGGTGAGCGAGGCGTATCAGTCCAAGCCTGAATCGGTCGCTCACACTTCGCAGAAGCTTCGCGAGATATACGATGTCGCGAAAATCCAGGCACGAAGTGAGGGCGCGCTCACATCGCACGCGCTGGATCTCGCGTACCGCGGAATCGCACAGAAGTACGATGTTCGACATGGTGGGTTCGAGGGTGCTCCGAAATTCCCGCCGACCATGACGCTGGATTTCCTTCTTCGCTACTGGAGCCGTACCGGCACCGAGTACGCGCTCGAGATGGTTACCGACACGTTCCGGAAGATGGCGCACGGCGGGATTTACGATCAGATCGGCGGCGGCTTTCATCGCTACGCTGTCGATGCAGTATGGCTCGTACCGCATTTCGAGAAGATGCTGTACGACAACGCCCTTCTCATCAGGCTTGGCGCGTATCTCTGGCAGGCAACCCACGATGACGAGCTCAAGCGCGTGACTGAAGAGACTGTGCACTGGGTTCAGCGTGAGATGACATCCCCTGAAGGAGCATTCTATTCGTCACAGGATGCCGACAGTGAGGGCGAAGAAGGAAAGTTCTACGTCTGGTCGATTCCCGAGCTCGAGTCGCACCTTGGCTCGGACTCCAGGATTGTAAGAGAGTATTACGGGGTTACTGCCGGAGGAAATTTCGAGGGAAGAAATATCCTGCACGTTCGACTCGACTCCTCTCTCGCTGCGGCGCGGGCGGGGATCAAGCGCGAGCTGCTCGATCGAATCATCGCTGACGCAAAGACAACGCTCTATACTGCGCGCGCCAAACGCGTACCTCCCGCACGCGACGAGAAGATTCTGGCGAGCTGGAACGGCCTCATGCTGCGCGGGATTGCAACCGCAGCACGTGTACTCGAGCGCGACGACTTTGCAAAGCTGGCAATTCGCAACGGAGATTTTCTCTACAGCGAGATGATCAACAACGGTCGCGTGTTTCGGTCACGATCGAGGAACGGAAGGCAGATCCATGGATTCCTCGAAGACTACGCATCGGTCGCACTGGGATTCATTTCGCTGTATGAGCTGACGTTCGAGAGTAAATGGGTCACCCGGGCCACTGAGGTCGCCCAATCGATGATCGAATGGTTCTGGGATGAGGAGGTTGGCGCCTTTTTCGACACACCACGTGATGCCGAGGCATTGATTGCGCGGCCGCGCGATGCGACGGACAACGCTATGCCGTCCGGTACTTCGCTTGCCGTTGACCTGATGCTCACTCTCGCGGAGCTCACGAATGACTCAGAGATGCAGCGCCGCGGAATGTTCGTCCTCGAGACGCTGGCTACTCCCCTCATCAGATATCCGAGCGCATTTGGCCACCTCCTGGGGGCTGCGGACATGGGAATCAACGGCGCAGTGGAGGTCGCCATCGCTGGTGTTCCCGTCGAGAAGAACTTCAAGGCACTGCTGCATGAGGTTGCGGTTCACTATGTACCGTCACTGGTTCTGGCTGGCGGAAGCGATCAAAGCGGAATCGCGCTCATGCAGGGACGTGCAGCCGCACGCGGAAAGGCGACCGCTTATGTTTGTCGCTCGTACACATGCGACGAGCCGGCGGTCGATCCAAAGCTCATCGCTATTCAGCTCGAAAACGCCGGACGGATCACCGTTCAATCCTGAGACTCCGAAGACAACGTGAGTGACTTCAAGCCGTCGTTTACGCGCGGCATTTTCGCGGGCGTCGTTCACGACGAGCTTGTTTTCCCCTATCCCCCTGGTCTCGAGCAAAGGAATCCGGACGAGGCCAGCGTTGTCCGCCGTCTGGTCGGCGAGATCGATCGCATGGAGCAGAGCGGGATCATCGATCCGCAAAGGTTCGACGAAGACGAAACAGTAACCGAAGAAGTAATCGCCGAGTTTGCAAAGGCTGGGTTACTCGGCCTCACGATTCCGAAGCAGTACGGCGGTCTCGAGCTTTCCGCGACTGGGTACGCACGCGTGTTCGAGCGCATTTCGGCCGTCGATGCATCGCTTGCTGTGCTGGTCGGAGTTCACTGCGGGCTCGGATCGAAAGCGATCGTTCTTTACGGGAGCGATGATCAGAAGGAGCGTTTCCTGCCGGGTCTTGCGCGTGGTGAGACATTGGCGGCGTACGCGCTCACCGAGCCCGAGACCGGCTCTGATGCCCAGAACATCAGGACGACCGCGACGCTTTCCGAAGACCGATCCACCTGGATACTCGATGGACACAAGATCTGGATCGGTAATGCGCATCGTGCAGGCGTCATAGTCACGTTTGCGCAGACATCTGTCGAGCGACGTGATGAGGCGGTGATGCGCTTGACGGCTTTCATCCTCACGCCTGACATGCCCGGTTTCGAGGTGCTTGGAACCGTGAGGAAGCTTGGGATTCGCGGGTCTACTCAGGCGGAGCTTCTATACGAAGACCTGCACGTTCCGTCTGACTACGTTCTTGGTGCTGTCGGAAAGGGGTTCACCGTCGCTGTGAATGTTCTGAATGCGGGACGGCTGACGCTTGCAGCGGGATGCACTTCGGCTTCGAAGAAAATGGTGGGAGAGATGGCGAGATACGCTGAGCAGCGTGTGCAGTTCGGTCATCCTCTCGCGCACTTCGAGATCACTCAGCGCAAGCTCGCTCGTTTCGCAGCCGATGCCTATGCGGCTGACGCCATGCTTGGCGTCCTTGCAGCGCTCGCTGACAATCCAGACGCCGATTTCGCTCTCGAAGCCGCGTGTGCAAAGGTTTTTGCCAGTGAGCTGATCTGGGAAGCGGCTGACGAAATGGTTCAGATCGCAGGGGGTCGCGGCTTCGTCAAGCCGTATCCATACGAGAGAATCCTCCGGGATTCGCGTATCAATCGAATCTTCGAGGGCGCCAATGAGATTCTTCGTCTCTTCATCGCGCTCAACGGAATTCAGGGTCCGGCCGAAGCGTTGAAGGAGGTAGGCACTGCCCTTCGGCAACCGTTGAGAAATTTCGGATTGCTCACCGGCTTCGCGACGTCGCGTATTCGCGGTATCACTGCGAGCCTGAATGCGAAGCTTCATCCGAGACTCGAGCATCACAGAGAGTTCTTCGAGAAGCACGTGAAGGAGCTGAGGTCATCGACTGACAGGGCGGTTCTGCGCTATCGTCGTGATATCGTTGACCGGCAGCTCGTGCTCGAGCGTCTTGCAAACATGGCGATCGAAATGTTCGCCACCGCGTGCGTGATCAGTCGCACTCAGAGTTTCATCGACAAGAACGGAGAAGAAGGTGCCGAGCGGGAGATCTCTCTCTGCGATCTGTTCTGCGTCGAGTCCGGCCTTCGCTTCCGTTCCGCTCGCGACACACTGGGCTCTTTGTCAGAAGCGACTGATGCCAAGCGACGAACTATCGCTTCCGATGTTCGGGAAGCTGGTGGCTATTTTGTCGACGATGCGATTCTTTAACCAAAAAAGACTTTAACACGGAGTGTTAAGGTTTTTAGGGGAGCAGCTTAGCAAGGTCCGAGCAACTCTTGAGGATCGCTCCACAGTTCCTGCAAACGACTTTGCATTTGATCGTAAGCAGATCAGTCGATCCGCAAACATCGCAAACCTCCGGCTCCTCACTCATTCGAAGTCGAGCGCAAGATCCAGCGCATTGGCCGAATGCGTCAAAGCGCCAACCGATATCCAGTCGACACCGGTTTCTGCAATCGCCCGCACAGTCTGAAGATTTACACCACCCGAAGCTTCGCTCACCGCACGGCCGTCGATCAGCGCTACCGCCTGCTTCAGTTTCGCGACGCTCATGTTGTCGAGCATGATGATCTCCGCGCCTGCAACGAGCGCGGCTTCGACCTGAGCCATGTCATCGCACTCGACTTCAACGGGCTTTCCCGGAGCGATTTCGCGAGACCGTGACACAGCCAGCTTTACATCTCCTTCTAGCGCTGCGAGGTGATTGTCTTTTATCAGCACTGCGGCGCCGAGATCCATGCGATGATTAGTACCACCGCCAGCTCGCACCGCGTATTTCTCCAGACGCCTCCAGCCAGGAGTTGTCTTTCGTGTATCGAGAATCTTTGCCCGGGTTCCCGTGATGGCGTCAACAAACGCGTGAGTCAGCGTCGCAATCCCCGACAGCCTCTGCAGAAAATTGAGTGCCACTCGCTCCGCGGAGAGCAAGCCGCGTGGTGACGCGGTGATGAACATCACCTCAGCCCCTGCGTCAACGGACTGACCGTCCCTGATGGTAGAACGAACAGAAGCTCTGGCATCGCGCTGACGAAAGGTTTCGCGCGCGAGCGGAATTCCCGCAATTACACCTTGCTCTCGCGCAACGATCCGGCATCGCGCGCGTCGTTCAGTCGCAATTGTGGCAATGCTGGTGATGTCACTGTCAGCGGCATCCTCTTCGAGCGCCTGCTTCACGATCGTCGCGGTCATCAACCGCGCAAATGGAAACCTCAGCGGTCCCGTTGTTCCAAGCCCGCGTTCCGCAAGAATCGCAATTTTTCTCGGCCTCACTCCCCTGGGTCCTCGGTAGTCTCGGGTTTCGGAGAGAGGGGCCGCTGGCCACCGATCGCGATCATCCGCTCGATTGCCTTGCGCGCTTTCGCCGACGTCTCAGGGTCCACCTTGATGTGATGTTCCAGGTTCTCGATGGAATTCAACACCTTCGGCAGAGTCGTGACCTTCATGAACGCGCACACTGCGAGATCACTTGCCGGAATGAACCGCTTCGTGGGATTCTCTCTCCTCAAGCGATGGAGAATGCCCACCTCAGTCGCGACGATGAATTCATCGGCAGACGAAATCCTGGGACGATTGATCATCCCTTCGGTCGAGAGAATCTGGATTCCCTCAGGATCTATATCGCCGGCTGACACCGCCTCGATTGCCGACGTCGCACACCCACACTCGGGGTGAATCAGAAACTCGGCGTCAGGGTGCTCGGCGCGGCGCTGGTTGATATGCTCAGGATCGATTCCAGCATGCACATGACATTCACCCATCCACACATGCATGTTCTCACGTTTGGTAACCCGTCGAACGTGCGCGCCCAGGAACATGTCCGGAAGAAAGAGAATTTCCTTTTCGGCGGGAATGGAGTTCACGATCTCCACAGCGTTGCCTGACGTGCAGCAGTAGTCACTCTCCGCCTTTACGTCGGCGGTGGTGTTCACGTAAGAGACGACCACTGCACCGGGATGCTCTGACTTCCACACGCGCAGCTGATCCCCATCTATAGTAGCGGCGAGCGAGCATCCGGCTGCAAGGTCGGGAAGCAACACCATTTTCTGCGGTGAAAGCACCGCTGCCGTCTCTGCCATGAAGTGCACTCCGCAGAAGACGATGATGTCGGCTTCGGTACGCGCCGCTTCACGGCTCAGTCCAAGCGAGTCGCCGACGAAATCCGCGACGTCCTGCACTTCAGGTCGCTCGTAATTGTGCGCGAGTATGACCGCATTTTTTTCTTTCGCGAGCCGTTTGATTTCGCTTTGCAGCTCCGTCACTTCATCACGAATTGCTGTTGTAGTCATCTAGAACTCAATGTGTTTCTTGCTCCACTTCCGCACAGCGTGCGGAAAGTCGCTCCTGTAATGCCCGCCCCGCGATTCCTTGCGCAACAGTGCAGCCTGCACAATCAGGCGAGACGTTTCGATCATGTTCGCTTCCTCGGTCGCTCCCACTGGAAGACGCGACTCGATGTCGCTCAACAGAGTCAGTCCCTCACGAAGACGCTTCGCCGAACGATCGATGCCGGCGTGATCCCACATGACGCTGCGCACATCATCTGCTGCAACCTGTGCCGCTCCTCGATCCTTCAGGGCTGGTGCATTCCAATCTGTTTTTCGTGGCGGTCTTCCGGGTTTGGAAAGTCCGATCATGTCGCGGGCAACGCGTTCTGCAAACACCAGCCCTTCGAGAAGCGAATTCGAGGCCAGCCGGTTTGCACCGTGAACACCTGTACGCGACACCTCTCCGCACGCATACAACCGATCCATGCTCGAGCGTCCTGCAAGATCGGTGACGATACCACCCATCATGTAGTGAGCGGCTGGAATTACGGGGATCAGATCTTTCGAGGGATCGATGCCCCGGGCTTTGCAAAGCGCGAAGATTCCGGGAAACCGCGTCTTGAATGAACGCCCCAGCTTCCGGGCATCGAGGTACACGCGGCTTCCACGCTGCCGCTCGCGATAGATCTCGCGAGCAACCACATCCCGCGGCGCAAGCTCGGCAAGACGATGTCGTTTTACCATGAATCGATTGCCTTCATCGTTGACAAGCACCGCACCTTCACCGCGCACCGCTTCCGAAATCAGCTGAAGCGGATTCTCCGGCGTCTCGAGAGCGGTTGGATGGAACTGCACAAACTCCATGTCGGCTAGCTTTACACCTGATCGATGCGCAATCGCATATCCATCGCCGGTCGCCACCTGCGGATTGGTCGTATAGCGATAGACCTGACCGCACCCTCCCGTCGCAAGAACCGTTGCGTCGGCAATGATCTCGACGGGATTCCCCGCTCGCGTGGCGCGAATGCCGTGACATACGCCACTCGTCACGATCAGATCGAGGACGCGGGTCTTCTCCAGAACCTGTATCCGGGCGCTGTTGCGCACTCGCTCGATCAGGGTGCGCGCAACCTCTGCTCCGGTTTGATCACCATGCGCATGGACAATGCGTCGCCGCGAGTGCGCCGCCTCTTTGCCGAGCTTGAACTTTCCGCCGGGTTCCAGATCGAAGTCCGCCCCGGCGGTGTGCAGCTCGCGCACCCGGGCCGGACCTTCCTCGACAAGCACCTCGACTGCTTCGGCATCGCAAAGCGCCGCTCCCGCTGCCAGAGTATCGCGACGATGAAGCTCCGGTGAATCTCCCGCCCCGAGTGCAGCGGCTATTCCGCCTTGAGCGTAGGCTGTGGCACTGTCGAACAATGATCGTTTGGTGAGCACCATCACGTCGCCGTCCGACGACGCCCGCCAGGCGGTATGAAGCCCGGCAACTCCGCTTCCCACCACGAGAAAACGGGTTCTGATGCGCTCGACCATGAGCACAAATCAACCGGGAGCATACTCGCATTGAAAGGGGCACGCCGCCTTGCCGCGCGACGTTCTGTGGGCGAATATCTTCCCCTCGATGCGTAAACTTTTTCTCATAGCAGCGGGGCTTCTTGTCGTTCATGCCGCGCTGCTCTTTGCAGGTGGACGTTCCGTCGCAACCGAGGGCCGCCCAGGCGCGACGAATGTCGGCATTGTGCTCGATGTCGGCGGACGTGGTGACAAGTCGTTCAATGACGGTGCTTACGCCGGTGCGGACAGTGCTACAAAAGTGCTCCATCCGAACATCCGCTTCATCGAGCCGGGTGAAGGCTCAGATCGCGAAGCGGGGTTGAGGCTGCTCGCCGCCGAAAAGATGGATCTCGTGATTGGTGTCGGATTCATTTTCTCCGACGATCTCACCAAGCTCGCGAAAGAGTACCCGAATGTCTCATTTGCCGGTGTCGACTACGCACTTTCCATCGACGACAAGGGAAATATCATTCCTCCGCCGCCGAATCTTGCGGCGCTGAAGTTCCGGGAAGAAGAAGGATCCTTTCTTGTCGGCGCGCTGGCCGCGCTCGTCAGCAAATCCAAGAAGATTGGATTCGTTGGTGGAATGGACATTCCCCTCATCCACAAGTTCGAGGCAGGATACCGCGCCGGTGTGAAACAGGTATGTCCCGATTGCACGGTGATCGCGCAGTACGCAGGCGTCACACCCGAAGCTTTCAAGAATCCCGGCAAGGGAAAGGAGCTCGCTCTAAGTCAATATCAATCGGGAGTCGAAGTCATCTTCCATGCGTCCGGCTCCACTGGCCAGGGCGTGTTCGAAGCTGCGCGGATGATGAAAAAGCTCGCGATTGGAGTCGATGCCGATCAGAATGACGAAGCTCCTGGATACGTTCTGACCTCTATGGTGAAGGGAGTGAACGCGGCGGTATTCGACGCTATTCAGCGAGTCCAGAACAAGACCTTCAAGGGCGGTGTCTACTCCTTCGGGCTCAAGGAAGGTGGCGTTGGGTATGTGTACGACGACCGCAACAAGAACCTCATTCCCGACGCAGCTCACGCTCGCGTAGAGGAGCTCAAACAGGAGATCATCGCCGGCAGGATCAAGGTGCCGAGCACGCGATGACATCACCTCCGAACACTCCGGGCGGACGCGAGGAATTCGCGATCCGCATGGAAGGAATCGACAAGACATTCGGTGCAGTGCGCGCAAATCGCGGCGCTTCGCTCGAGGTAAGGCCTGGCGAGATTCACGCGCTCGTCGGCGAAAACGGCGCGGGTAAATCGACCCTGATGAAAATCCTCGGCGGGCTCCAAAAACCTGACGCGGGAAAAATGGAAGTGAACGGCCGCAACGTAACCGGCTGGTCTACGAGTGAAGCGATTGCCGCGGGAATCGGAGTTGTGCATCAGCATTTCATGCTCGTGCCCACACTTACCGTTGCCGAGAACATGGTTCTCGGAATGGAGCCGACAAAGGGCCTGCGATTCGATTATGCAAAGGCAGTCGCTGACGTTGAAAAGCTCAGCGCCGAGACGGGGCTGGCTGTTTCCGCGAATGCGAAAGTCTCGGATCTCTCGGTCGGTGAGGCGCAGCGCGTCGAGATACTCAAAACTCTCTTTCGCGGTGCAACGATTCTCGTTCTCGATGAGCCGACTGCCGTTCTGTCGCCACCCGAGGTGAAGGAGCTTTGGACCGTGCTTCGCCGCCTCCGCGACGCGGGCGGCACTATCGTCCTCATCACTCACCGTCTGGATGAAGTGATCGACATTTCGGATGTGATCACGGTCATGCGCGCAGGTCAGACCGTCGACCGGCTCAAGACTGCCGGGACTACGCCTGCGCAGATCGCTCGAGCAATGGTGGGACGTGATGTCGTGTTGAGCTCCCGTGATGAAGCGTCCGCGCTTGGAACTCATCCCCAGGGAGAACCACTGGACGAACCCGGATTCCATCCGTCTGACGACATGACTTCGGCCATTCGCGTAAACGATCTCGTCGTGATGGGATCGCGTAACACGCGAGCCGTCGATGGAATCACGTTCTCGATTCGCCCCGGTGAGATTCTCGGAATCGCAGGAGTCGAAGGAAACGGACAGACAGAGCTGATCGAAGCCCTCGCAGGTTTGCGTCCGATCGCTTCGGGACTGATGCGCTGCAACGGTCATGACGTGACCACCGAAAGCATCAGCGGCCGGCGCGATTTCGGGGTTTCGCACATTCCCGAAGACAGACATCGTCGCGGATTGATTCTGGACTTTACGATCGCTGACAATCTCATTCTCGGGCTTCAGACCGATTACTCCAGGAGGGGGATCCTGAACGGCACACGCATCAGCGAGAATGCGCGTCAGCGAATCGAGACTTTCGATATTCGGCCGCCTTCAGCAGATCTCCCGGCTCGCGCACTTTCCGGGGGAAATCAACAGAAGATTGTGGTCGCGAGAGAGATGGGCCGGCCGTTTACGATTCTGCTGGCCGCTCAGCCCACGCGCGGAGTTGATGTCGGAGCGATCGAGTTCATCCATGCGCAGCTGCGTGAAGCACGTGCTGCAGGCGCAGCGGTGCTCCTCGTTTCTGCTGAGCTGAACGAGATCCTCGCACTCGCCGACAGAGTTGCAGTGATGTACCGCGGAAAGCTCACCAAGGTCATGCCCATCGAGCAGACAAATGAAGAAATGCTCGGAGAGTACATGACAGGCTCACGATCGGAGACCGCCGCGTGAGCTCGAGATTCCGCGAAAATCTCGAAGAAGCACTCTTTCCGCCGATTGTTGCGCTGCTCGTCGCACTGATCTGCGGGGATCTGCTCATCATGAGCTACGGTCAGGCGCCGGGGACGGTATATCGGCTGCTGCTCGAGGGAACCTGGGGTAACGCATACGGTTTTGGACAGGTTCTCTACAAGGCAACGACCCTCACATTCACCGGCCTTGCCGTCTCGATCGGCATCCGAGCCGGGTTGTTCAACGTCGGTGCTGAAAGCCAGCTCGCTGCGGGAGGTTTTCTCGCCGGACTCCTAGGCCTCACGTTGTCGCCACACATCCCCGGCATCATGGCGATAGTCCTTTGCATCATCGCGGCGATGGCCGGGGGTGCAATCGTCGGCGCAATTCCCGGATGGCTGAAGGTGAAGTACGGAGCACACGAAGTGATCGTGACGATCATGCTCAACTTCATCGTGCTCGCACTTCTCAACTACATCGTCGCCGCCCGTCTGCACGTTCCGGAGACTCTCCACACTCCGGAGATCTCGAACGGAGCGATTCCGCGACTCGAGTCTTTCATTCCCGCATTTCATGGATCTGCGGCGAATCTCACCATCATTGTTGCGTTGATCGCTGCAGCGTTGACGTGGGTCTATCTCTTCAAGAGCAAGCGAGGATTCGAGATTCGTGCAGTAGGACTTCAGCCTGATGCTGCCGAGTACGGCGGTGTCAGCGTGGGTGGAGCGTGGATGCGCGCGATGGTCATCTCCGGAGCCGTCGCAGGACTTGGCGGAATCAACTACGTGCTTGGATACAAGCACTACTATGAAGAAGGGTTTGCCGGCGGATCCGGATTTCTCGGAATCGCTGTCGCGCTTGTCGGACGAAATCACCCGCTCGGTGTAGTTCTCGCGGCACTGTTCTTTGCGACACTGTCTCAGGGCGGCCTCGCAATCCACGCGTTCGTTCCGAAGCAGATGGTCGAGGTGCTGCAGGGAGTCGTCATTCTCGCAGTGGCGATGTCGGTACCTGAAGTTCGCGCCGCGTTGAGACGTGCGAGAAAACCGGCAGCGGCATGAATCCAGTCTCGTTCCTGACGCAGATGATTCGCATCGCCGTGCCGTATTTGTTCGCGGCAAGCGGTGGCGTCATCGCGGAGCGCTCTGGAATCATCAGCCTTTCGCTCGAAGGCTATATGCTGACCGGCGCCTTCTCTGCTACGCTCGGTGCGCATTACTCCGGAAGCCCGTGGATCGGAGTGCTTGCCGGAATGTTCGGCGGACTCGTTTTCGGCTTGCTGCATGCCGTTGCTTCGATTCGTTATCGCGCCGACCAGGTGGTGACCGGAATCGCCATCAACCTGCTCGCGATTGGCGTCACTCGCTTCTTCCTCAAGCTTGCGTTCGCGAGCTCGTCGAATTCCCCGCGCATCGAGGGATTCGGCGGCAACAACGCGCTCCACGGATTCGACAATCCGCTCTTGTGGCTGGGACTTCTGACCCCGCCCGCTCTCGCGTTCATCCTCTACCGCACTCCTTTCGGACTTCGTGTTCGCGCAGTGGGCGAGCATCCGGCCGCCGCAGAGAGTCTTGGAATCAAAGCCTCGGCCATTCAGTACATCGCCGTCGCAGTCTCGGGAATTCTCGCCGCACTCGGCGGAGTTTTTCTCGCGCTCGATCAGCATCAGTTCACCGATCAGATGACTGCAGGCCGCGGATTCATCGCAGTGGCTGCTGTGATCTTCGGTCGCTGGGATCCGATTCGAGCCGCGCTTGCATGCCTCCTGTTTGCTGCAGCTGAAACACTGCAGATCCAGCTTCAGGGTAATCAGCTCATTCCATCACAGTTCATCGAGATGATTCCCTATCTCCTCACCATCATCGCGCTCGCGGGGGTCGTAGGCCGGGCAGTTCCTCCGGCTGCGTTGGGGAAGAAAGCCGAGTAGGCGATGTTCAAGAAGCTGCTGGCTCTGATCATCACGGCGTTCGTGGACATGGTGGGTCTCCTCATGGTGATCCCGCTAATGCCGTTCTATGCGCGGGACTTGGGCGCCGGATCGCTGGTGGTGACCGTACTCGTTGTTTCGTTCACTGCAGCACAGCTGTTGAGCGCGCCATTGTGGGGTCGCTTCTCGGACCGCTACGGCAGACGCCCCGCACTTCTCGTTGGACTCGGCGCTGCCGCGATTGCGTATGTGGTATTCGCTTTTGCGAATTCCATCTGGCTGCTTCTTTTGTCGAGAGTCGTGCAGGGCGCCGGCGGTGGAACAGTCGGAGTGATTCAGGCCTACGTTGCTGATTCGACCGAGCCACAGTACAGAGCGAAAGCATTGGGTTGGCTTTCCGCTGCAACAAACCTTGGTGTCGCGCTCGGTCCGCCGATTGGCTCGCTTGCTCTGCTGCTTGGACACGCCGGTCCCGGTGTGGTTGCTGCGGGACTCTGCCTGATCAACATGACTTTCGCGTGGAAGTATCTGGCTGAGTCACGCGACATGGAAGACGCCCGCAAGAACGTGAGAAAGGCCGGCGCATCGCGCATCGCCATCGCGCGCGTGATCACGCACGCAAAGGATCCGGCGTCGCGGTTGATCTGGATCTATGCGATTGCGATGGGAGCGTTCTCTGCCGTGACGGCGATACTTCCGCTTTTTCTCAACGATCAGTTCGGTATTGGCGCGAACAGAGTCTGGATCTTCTTTACCTACATCGGTGCGATCTCCGTGATCACGCGTGCAGGGTTCCTTGGAAGGATCGTCGAAAAATTCGGCGAGGCTCGACTCGCCCGAATGGGACTCGTGATGCTGGCGGCTGGTCTTGCGCTGTATCCATTCGTGCACAACTACACGCTTCTCGCACTCACGATCGCGTTGGTTCCACTCGGAACTGCATTCACGTTCCCGTGCGTGACGTCACTCCTCTCGCGCGTGATCTCGGCGAGCGAGCGCGGGTTGTACATGGGGGTGCAGCAGACCTACGGCGGATTGGCGCGCGTGATTGTGCCGCTGTGGGCGGGATTCTCCTACGATCACTTCGGAAGACAGATTCCTTTTTTGACGTCGGCCGCATTGGTTCTCTTCACGTTATCGCTCGGTCTGCGCGTCGATAATGGAGACACCCTCAAAGAGGACGTGCCTTCAACCCCAGTCGTCTGAGTGACCTGACGATCAGACGGGCTTTTTTCTTTCCGATGCGGTGATCAGCCTCACGCCTCGCTGATAGGTGATGAAGTTGTATGCCCACTCGATGAACACGCTCACGCGATTCCGGAATCCCACGAGATACATGATGTGAACGAAGAGCCACAGGAACCACGCTATCCGCCCGCTGAATCGCACACGACCGAAGTCTGCGATCGCACGTGAGCGGCCAATTACCGCAAGGTCGCCTTTGTTGAAATAGCGGAACGGCTTCGTTGGACGGTGCCCGATAATCCGGCGAATATTTCTTGCGGCAGCTCTTCCCTCCTGGATGGCTGCCGGACTCACGCCAGGAACCTGGCGTCCGTGCTGCTCGACAAAAGCCAGGTCGCCGGCAACGAATACCTCCTGATGCCCTGGTATCGATAAGTCCGGCTTGACGAGCACACGTCCG
>Ga0070698_100001778_pt1 | contig 24005 bp, 14 predicted proteins | sample KBSK1502metaG_FD_65477 | JGI IMG/M metagenome (GOLD analysis project Ga0070698, IMG submission 65477) | Corn, switchgrass and miscanthus rhizosphere microbial communities from Kellogg Biological Station, Michigan, USA - KBS K1-50-2 metaG | ecosystem: Host-associated > Plants > Roots >... | reverse complement strand
TTCATCCACTACTACCGGATCAACTTCGACGGCACAGGCCTCGTGAAGTACACCGAGGCAAACGGGAACCACACGATCGTCTGGTCCCCCGACCGTCGCAGCTATGTGGACATGTATTCGCGCGTCGATCTCCCGACGGTACTCGAATTACGGCGTGTGGACGACGCGCGCGCCACGCCGATCGAGAAGGGCGACATGACGGCGCAGGTCGCGACGGGTTGGCGGGCGCCGGAGGTGTTCGTCGCGAAGGGTCGTGACGGCAAGACCGATATCTGGGGCATCGTCGTCAGGCCGATGACTTTCGACGCCCGGAAGAAGTACCCAGTGATCGAGCAGATCTACGCCGGCCCGCAGGGCAGCTTCGTGCCGAAGACGTGGGGTGGCGGACAGCAGCTGCAGTCGCTGGCCGAGCTGGGATTCGTGATCGTGCAGATCGACGGGATGGGGACGAACAATCGATCGAAGGCCTTCCACGACGTGGCCTGGAAGAACCTGGGCGACGCCGGCTTCCCCGATCGCATCGCGTGGCACAAGGCGTTTGCGCAGAAGAATCCGTGGTACGACGTCACGCGGGTCGGACTCTATGGAACGTCGGCCGGTGGGCAGAACGCGCTGGGTGGGCTGCTGTTCCACTCCGACTTCTACAAAGTCGCCTATTCGAACTCCGGCTGCCACGACAACCGGTTGGACAAGATCTGGTGGAACGAACACTGGATGGGATGGCCCCTTGGGCCGCACTACGACGCGTCGTCGAATGTCGTGCACGCGGGGAAGCTCAAGGGCAAGCTGATGCTGGTGATCCCCGAGATGGACACCAACGTCGACCCGTCGTCGGGCTACCAGGTGGTGAACGCGCTGATCCAGTCGGGCAAATATTTCGACCTTCTGGTGGTGCCTAACGGTGGACATGGCGCTGGCGGCCAGTACGCGACGCGCAAGCGCAACGACTTCTTCGTGCAGTGGTTGCTGGGGGTGCAGCCCCCGAACTGGAACATGGGGGCCACCGATGCGACCGTGATCAACAGCACGGGGCTGCCGGGCGACCATGAGCTGGAACCGAGTTTCTTCGACGGACCGAATGATCCGCCGTACGTGTGGTGGTAATCGAGCGAACAGTTCTCCCAGAGGGAGGTATGCAATGAGACCGTTGCTTGTTCGTATCCCGTTTATGCTGGGGCTCCTTGTCACGGTAGCTCCCGTCATGAGGAGCCAGGAAGCGCCTGCCCCGGTGGGCCTCATCACCGGCCAGGCGGTGAACGCCGAGAACCGCGAACCTCTGCTGGGAGTGCGGGTCAGCGTCGTCGGCACGCAACTGCGCGCACAGACGGCGGCGGACGGCCGCTTCGTGGTTCGCAACGTACCGATCGGGCGACAGATCGTCCGCGTGCAGCTGATCGGCTACGGGGCGATTGACCAGGTAGTGGACGTCAAGGCTGACAGCACCGCGACCCTTACCTTCGTGATGAAAAATGTGCCGTATTCCGTCGCGCCGGTCGTGGTCACGGCGTTAGGTATCTCGCGGAGCGAGCGGAGCCTCGGCTACGCGGTGCAGACGATCAGCTCGGAAACGATCGAGAAGGTGAAGGAATCATCGATCATGCAGGCGCTGGCCGGCCAGGCGGCCGGTGTGAGCGTCCTGTCTGCAAGCGGTCGCCCCGGCGCAGGTGCGCGCATCACCATCCGCGGGGAGTCGTCGTTCTCCGGCAACGCGCAGCCGCTCTTCATCATCGACGGAATACCGGTCGCGACGAACACGGACAACCCGAGCAACGCCCTCGGAACGGGGAGCGCGGGGAGCCGGCAGATGGACATCGACATGGAGAACATCGCGGAGATCTCCATTCTGCGCGGAGCAGCAGCGACCGCGCTCTACGGTTCTCGCGCCGCGAACGGAGCGGTGATCATCAAAACCAAACAGGGCAAGCCCGGTCAGCCGCTTCGATTCGAGTACACGGCCGAGGCGCGAGCCGATCGCCCGATCATCGAGGGGTACATCACCGACTGGGCCGCGGGGAGCCGCGGATACTTCTGCAACGGCCGCCTGCTGAGCCAGGGTGGTTGGTGCGAGCCGGGATACCCGGGCACCACCACCGAGACACAGACCAACTGGGGCCCGCACAAGGACAGTATCCCGCAGATCGTCTTCGATTCCGTGGGCGAAGTCCGCTTCCGCGATGCCCGGTCGGAGTTCTACCGCACACCAGTGTCGTACACCACCTCACTGCGCGGTAACGGCGCGCTGGCGCAGCTGGGCACGTTCACGTTTGGCATGTCGTATGACGACCAGCGTGGCGTGAATCCGATCGCACGGAGCGATAAACTGGGCCTGAATACCAACATCACGCTCAATCTGAGCGATCGCTTGCGCTCCACCACCAGCATCCAGCGCAGTCGGACAAGCAATCCGTACGCCGATGACTCCTTTGACGGGATCGACCATCAGCTGATCAACTTCCCGCCGTCAACGGACCTCAGGCAGGCATGGATGCCTGACGGCTCGCCGTTCATGTTCGGATCGAACAGTCCGCACTTCGAGTGGCTCGCGAAGAACCAGTTCAACACCGATCTCACGAATCGCTGGATCGTCTCGCAACAGTTCGGATATCGCGTGTCGCCCGGTCTTGTGCTCTCGAACAACTGGGGGCTCGACACGTATGTGAGCGAGTTCGGGCGCTTCCAGAACGAGCGGGCGTGGCGAACAGCACAGGGGCTCACCTCGGGCTCGACACAACAACAGAAGCAGACGCGCACGACGATCAATGATGACATTCAACTGACCCTCGAGGGCCGCCCGCTCGGATCGACCGGTTGGAACGTCAATGCGCTGGTCGGCGGCAACGTGTATATGCAGGACGCCAGCAACGTGCGCGGCAACGGGACGACAATCGTCATCCCCGACTACTACAACCTGAGCAACTTCGCGACGCAGACGACGAGCGCGCAGCTCGCAACGAAGCGACGCCTCGTCGGTGCCTATGGCCAGGTCACGGCCGACTACGAGGACTGGGCATTCCTCACCGTCACCGGCCGCAACGACTGGAGCTCCACGCTCCCGACACACAACAACTCGTACTTCTATCCCTCGGTGAGTCTGGGACTGATCTTCACCGATGCGTTGCGGTGGCACTCCTCGTGGCTCGACTACGGCAAGGTGCGTATCTCGAGGTCGAAGGTTGGCAACGACGCCCCACCATACGCGCTCTCCACTCGTTATGTGACCGGCACATTAGCCAAGGGTGCCAGCAACGATCAGCAGCAAAATGGAGGACCCTCGGTCCAATTCCCATTCCGCGGCGTCACCGCCTACTTGCGGTCAACGCAGCTTGGCAACCCCGAACTCAGGCCTGAATCGACGGTCGAAGACGAGATCGGACTGGAACTGCGCCTCTTCGACGATCGGGCGCGCGCCGACATCTCTGCGTACCGCAAGTCGAGCTACGATCAGATCTTCAGCGTGCCATCTTCCGCCGTTGCGGGATACACCAGCATTACGCGCAACGCGGGCGATCTGCGCAACAAGGGCATCGAGGTCACGCTGAGCGGACGTCCCGTCGAGTTCCGGCGGTTTTCCTGGGACCTGATGCTCAACTGGGCGAAGAACAGGTCCGAGGTCCTTGAACTGGCTCCGGGCGTGACCTCGCTTGGCCTCGCGGGCTATGCCTGGCCGCAGATCCGTATCATGGAAGGCCAGCCGTACGGCGTCATCTGGGGATATGGCTTCAAACGGAACTGCATCGAGCCCAATCCGTGCCACGCGAGTGCCCCGGCGGGCACGCTGCTCATCGACAACAACGGCTACCCGATTCGCACGGACGAACTGCGAAACCTCGGCACCGTGCCGCCAAAGTGGACGGGGAGTTTGCGGTCGGATCTGCGGTTCGGGAGCCTCTCGCTAAGCGGGCTGCTCGACGTCAGGCGGGGAAGCAAGATCATCAACTTCGAGACGCAGTACACCGTCAACAACGGACGCTCCATTTTCACGGCAGACCGATACACGTACACCACGCATGAAGGCATCAACGTCAATACGGGAGCCCAGAACACCGTGCGCCTGTTCAAGGACCAGGACTACTATGCGCTCGTCTACGGCTTCGACCGGCACGAGAATCAGATCGAGCCGGGAGGATTCGTGAAGTTGCGGGCGATCGAGCTGGCCTACACGATTCCACGGAGCCTCATGCGCCGCATGGGCGCGCAGACTGGGTCCATGTTCGTCAGTGCCCGCAACCTGGCGGTCTGGACCAACTTCTCGGCCGGCGATCCCGAAGGAGACGTCTACCAGGGCCAGAACGCCGGTGGACAATACTTCCGGCAGTACCCCGATCCACAGACCCGCAGCTTGATCGTCGGGCTGCGCACCGGCTTCTGAGGAGACGCGAGCCATGCAGACCAATATGCGCACACGAATCCTCGGAGCGACACGCCGCGCCCCAATCGCCGCGGCGCTCTTGATGGGACTAAGCAGTTGCAGCGAGTTCCTGGATGTCAATCAGGATCCGAATAACGCCGAGCAGGCGGTCGTCGACATTCGACTGGCGGCGCTGATCACGACGTTCATCCACTCGACGTATTACGGAGAAAATTCCCTCTGGGGAGCGGAGTGGACGCAGCAGTTTTCGTTCAATCGCGACCGCCGGTCGTACGCTCAGGTGCATCGGTACGAAATCAGTGAGACAAGCGCGACGACGGCGTGGAACTACTTCTATACCAGGCCGACGCACGAAGCACATCAGATGATGCTCGACGCTTCGGGAGAAACGGACATCTACTATCGCGGAATTGCGAAGCTGTTCTACGGATGGTCATTCCAGATCATTAGTGACCTCTGGGGCCCGGTGCCCTACGTTGAATCGTTCAATACCTCGATCCGCGAGCCGAAATACGACGAACAGAAGGTCGTATATGAAGCAATTCTTAAGCACTTCCAGGAAGCGGCCGCCGATCTCGGCAGCGCTACGGGACGGCGTCCAACTGCGAACGATCTTTTGTACGCCGGTGATGTGACGAAATGGGCAAAGCTCGCGAACTTCCTGCAGGCCCGTGCTCACCTTCGTCTCGCGTATGCACCGGGGGAAAACAAGACCGAACGCGCGAACAAGGCGCTCACCGCGCTGGCCGGCGGGCTCGCCAGCAACGCCGACGACGCGGCGTTCACGTATCCGGGTGGAACGAGCGCGCGCAACCCGAACTACACATTCCAGGATCTGCGGGGCACGTTCGTGGCGGCGGAGTACCTGGTCGAGCTACTCAAGGGGCGCCAGGACCCGCGCCTCGGCATCTTCTTCACACCGGTCTCCTACGACTCGGTGCGTGGCACCGTGCGGTACCCCGCAACTTCGGTCAAGTACATTGGACACAAGAACGGCGCTGCAACGCTCAACGACTCGACGGTGTCCTGGGTCGGGCCCTTCTTCTCCGCCGAGAATGCGACGCTCGACTTGGTGAGCTATGCGGATCAGAAATTCACCGAGGCCGAAGCGCGTTTCATCGTGAGCGGCGCCACTGCTGCCGACGCGCCCTATCGCGACGGCATCCGGGCCAACATGCAGAAGCTCGGTGTGTCTGCCACCGCGATCAACACCCACCTGGCTGCGCTCCCTGCGCTCAGCACTCGCACGAACCCGCTCGAGGAGATCATCACGCAGAAATACATCGCAAACTTCCTGAAGGTGGAACCGTGGAATGACTGGCGGCGCACGGGCTTCCCTGTCCTGCCGACGCCGGTGGAGCAGGCAGTGCTCCCGGGCATTCCACAGCGCATTCGGACGCCAGGGTCCGAACTCAGCAGCAACATCAATCAGGTGACCGCTACAGGCATACCGACCGGGCTTGAAGGGATGAGCGTGAAGGTCTGGTGGGCCTCAGGAGCTCGATAATGGGAGCGCAAACCATGTCTCATCGGCACGCGATCCGAGTCCTTCTGCTCGGATTCGCTCTCGGTGCGTGCGCTGAGAATCCGGCGGAAGTGAGGGACGACGCTTCGTCATTTCCAGTCACTGCTAACTGGAATTCCTCAGTGACGCCGATCGGCACGTCAGGCGTGAGCGCCACGTTCACGGTGAAGCAATTCGCCGGCTTCCGGATGGAGTTGAACCTGTCGGTCACGGCGCCGCCAAGCAGGACGTATCAGTGGCGGATCTTCCGTGGCGACTGTGCGACGACGGTGGCGGCGGCGAACAACAACGATCCGAATGGGCTGCTGTTGTTTGCGACAATCCAGTCGTATCCGGATGTCGCGAGCGGCACCGGCTCGGCCACGCTGACTCGTGAAATCGCAGGCTCGCTCGATTCGCTCAAAGCGTACAGCATTCGCTTCAGAGCGTCGCAGAGCGCGACAAACTGGAACGGCACGAGTCCGGTCGCATGTGGGAACCTTCAGCGCGCGCCAGGATGACGGCACGAGCCGCTCGTTGGCGTGTGGCGGCAGCGCGGTGCCTGATGGGACTGACGCTGTGTGGGTGTTATAACTATGTCCCCGTCGACCTCGCGTCGGTGCGGCCGGCGGAATATGTCCGCGTAGAGGTTACCGAACAGGCTGCGGTACGGCTGGTGAAGGACTTCGGGGCGTATTTGCGGGAGCTCGAAGGCCAGGTTGCGCGCGCAGGATCGGACTCGGTGTCGGTCACAGTCCCTGTTGGCCGCGACTATCGTGGCGTGGCGCTGGAAGGAGGGCGACAGACGCTGTTCCTGGGCCTGGGGGAAGTGACCGGCGTGCGACGGCGGGAGTTCTCGCGCAGCCGGACGGTGGCGGCGAGCGTCGGCTCGCTCGTCGTGTTCGGCCTGATCGCGGCCGGCGTCGCACAGTGGGGTGATCCCAACTCCGAGGTTGTGGAACCGCCGCCCCCTCCACCACCACCGGGCGCGATCGTGTTCCGGTTCCGGTTTCCCTGAAGGTGAGGCCCAGATGCGCGCGATGTCGACTCGTGTCGCAGTGACCTGGCTGTTCCTGGCCTGTGCGGGCACGGCCACGCAAACGGGTGCGAACCGCGCGACACGCAGCGTGCTGACGCAGGCGCAACTGGCCGCGACGAACAGGACAAATCTGTACGAGGCGATCGAGAAACTCCGCCCCGAATGGCTCACGAGTCGAGGTCCGACGTCTGTAACGAACGCAGAGCCTACGGTGCCCAGCGTCTACATGAACGGCGCCATGCTCGGCAGGGCGGAATACCTGCGTGAGATGGGCGTCCTGGACGTGACCGAGGTGCGCTACTGGGAGCCCGGACCGGCATCGGCGCGGTTTGGCATGGGGCATCCGCGAGGCGTGATCGAGCTCACCCGCCGATAGAGATTGGAGATCGGGGTCCGACTCCAACCTCTCTGAAGAAACCGGGTCAGACGGGGACGGAGTGGGGACGGAGTGGGGACGGAGTGGTATCTAACACGACTCCGTCTCCGATCTCCTTTGCCTACCTGCGCGTACGCCCCGTGTAGACGTTGCCCGGCACAGCGTGCCCCGGGATCACCTGCGCGATGAGCTCATACAGACGGGGATCGTCCTGCTTCAGCGCGTCCGGTGACTTTCCGCTCCCGAAGACGTAGGCCTCGATGCCCGTGCCCCAGTACTCGTTGAGGTTGTTGCCGGCATAGCCCTGCGCCGAGGCCCTGCCTTTGGCCTTGGCGTCGGCGTACGCCTCTTCCACGGCGCGTCGGTAGGCTGTGTCGACCGTGTAGATCGCGCCGCGCATGATGCCGTGCGAGAACTCGTGTATGCAAATCGACGAACCGAAGTAGCGCGTGCCGGGATACCCCAGGAGGTTTTCTTCGGCGCAGGACGTGGTATTCTCGCCATCGGGTTCGCCGCCGAATCCACGACCGCGTGCGTTCCAGTATTGCTCTGCAGTCTGCGTGCCGACCCCGCCGGGCTTGTCGTAGTTCTCCCGCTGTTGAGGCGTCAGGCGTTCGTCGTCGATTTTTGGAAGTGCGCGATACTTCCGATGCTCCGGGATATCGAACGTCTTCTCCGATTCGGCCATGATGGCGAGCTTCCATTTCTTCCGAATCAACTCGGCCCGGAGATCGGGGCGGTTGGCGAGCATGAACTGCACCATGTCGCGCGCGACGAGGAGCGCGGCGTCGGGAGTTTTCTCCGAGCTGACGACGGGAATGCCGTGGGCATTCACGTACTTCTTGTAGAACGGGTCCAGGCCGAGTGATTCCGGTGGTGCGGTAACACTCTGCTTGATGTAGTCCTGCAGGAGCGCGTCGGCACGCTGTGCAGCAACGTGCGATGGCAGCAGGAGCGGGCTCGCCAAAAAGACGGCCACGATGAGCCTGCGCATGCTCGTTCCCTCCCGAATAGGAGTTCCGAAGGCAGTCCCCGCGGATCAGAGGGCGACCGTGACTTGCCCGGACTGTGATTGCATATTGTATCCGATCCTTCCGATGCTGGCTACGCGGGCAACGGCGTTTCTCCGCGTCCAGACTTCAGACCTCGCTCGCCGAACGGAGCCCTGCCCATGAACGGCCTGCCGCGCCCCGCGAGTTTCATCCCGCTGCTTCTCGGTGCCTCCTTCGCGGGAGCCATTCTTCTTTCACCGCCACCCGCCGACGTGGCGCTCGCCTCTCTCGACCTCAACAGGATGCGAGTCCAGCCGGCCGGCGGCCGCGGAGGCCAGGCGCCAACCACTGCGCAGGCGAACAAGTCCATTGCCGGTGACTCGATTCGCATCGGCGGGAAGGTTTTCGCCGAGGGAGTGGGGACACGCGCGAGCAGCGTACTGTTCGTGAACGTTGGCGGCGGTGCCGATCGATTCTCGGCGATGGTCGGAGCGGACGACAATCCGATTCCGCCGCCGCCCGCCGGTGCACCACCAATCGCAACTCCGCCGCCGCCGACACCGATCGTCTTCCGCATCGTCGGCGACGGACGTGTGCTCCAGGTCAGCAAGCCACTCGTCCGCGGCGACGCCCCCGAACTGATGAGCGTGGACCTGAAGGGCATCAAAACGATTGTCCTACAGGTGAAACCGGTCGAGGGCACCAGGCCCGTGGCGGCGAACTGGGGCGACGCAAGGTTCTCCGTCACCGGAGCGGCTCCGGTGGCAATCGACGTGCCGGTGGAGCCCCGCGAGATCCTCACGCCGAAGGCCGGCGCGGCACCCCGTATCAATGGACCGTCGCTCACCGGCGTCACGCCGGGGCACGACGTGCTGTTCAAGATTCCGGTGACCGGCGCGAGGCCAATCACCTACACGGCGGCGAATCTGCCGAGGGGGCTGACGCTGGACGCCTCGACGGGGATCATTCGCGGCGTCATCGCCGAACGCGGCCGCTTCCCCGTCACGTTCACGGCAAAGAACTCCGCCGGCTCGGCGACAAAGACGTTCACGTTCGTGGCCGAGGGACTGCTCTCGCTGACGCCGGCGATGGGGTGGAACAGCTGGAACGTCTATGGACGCGCCATCAGCGATTCACTGGCCCGCGCCGCCGCCGACGCCATGGTGTCGTTAGGCCTCATCGATCACGGCTGGACCTACGTCAATCTCGACGACGGCTGGGAGCGGAGCGCGCGCGAGCAGGATCCGCTGCACGAAGGTCCGGTCCGCGCCGACGATGGCACGATGCTCACCAACAAGAAGTTCCCCGATATGAAGGCGCTCGGCGACTACATCCACGGCAAGGGTCTCAAGTACGGCATCTATAGTGGCCCTGGTCCGACCACCTGTCAGCGTCTCGAAGCCAGCTGGCAACACGAGCTCCAGGACTTCCAGACGTTCGCGAAGTGGGGCGTGGACTATCTCAAGTACGATTGGTGTGGCTACACCAGCGTGCTGGCGCCGGGCGAGACCAATCAGCAGCTCCCCGTGCTCAAGCGTCCGTACCAGGTCGGACGTACCGCCCTCAATCAGGTGAAGCGCGACATAGTCTATTCACTCTGTCAGTACGGGTGGGGGAACGTGTGGGAGTGGGGCGCCGAGAAGGGAATCGAGGGGAACTCGTGGCGCACCACCGGCGACATCACCGACACCTGGGAGAGCATGAACGGGATCGGGTTCCGGCAGGTGGGGAACTCGAAGTACGCCTCCCCCGGTCACTGGAACGATCCGGACATGCTCGTCATCGGCAAGGTGGGTTGGGGTCCCCGGCTGCGCGACTCGCGGCTCTCGCCTAACGAACAGTACGTCCACATCACGCTATGGACGCTGCTCGCTTCGCCGCTCCTGCTGGGCAACGACATGACGCAGATGGATGAGTTCGAGCTCAACCTCGTCACCAACGACGAGGTGCTCGCCGTGCACCAGGACGAGCTGGGCAAGGCGGCCGATCGCGTCTCCCGGAAGGACGAGCTCGAGGTCTGGGCGCGTCCGCTCTCCGACGGTTCACTGGCCGTGGGACTGTTCAATCGAGACGAGATGGACATGACCGTCCGCGTCACCTGGGACGAGCTGGGGATCAAGGGCAAGCGCCTCGTGCGCGACCTGTGGCGCCAGAAGGACCTGGGCACGGTCGACGGCGAGTTCTCGCATATGGTGCCTCGGCATGGTACCGTCTTCGTGAAGTTGACGCCTCCCCCCCGGTGACGACATGGACCACGACGGACAAGTCCGGGAAATCGCTCGTCGCGACTTCCTGAAAGCAGCACCGGCCGCTGCGGCCATGCTCGCATCGCTGGCGCAAACAGCGGCCGCCGAGCCGCAGGTGCAGCAGGCGGCGCCGAAGATCGGCCGGCAGCCGTATACGCCGGTGACGGACTATCCGATTCGAGCGAAACGCTTTTCGGAAGTCACGATGACCGATGACTTCTGGAGGCCCAGGATCGCGATCAACGCGGAGGTCACGATTCCACACCAGGCGTCGCGACTGGGGGATCCCGACGACGGGTTGCGCGGGAACGTCCTGGAGGCAGCGATTTACTCGCTGCAGACGCATCCGGATTCCACGCTCGAAGCGCGCGTTCGGGAACGCGTCGAAGCGCTCCGGCGCGCGATGGAGGAGCGGCGCCGGCCGAGCAACAACGGATTCGAGATCGCGGTCGCGTGGTACAACGCCACTGGTGAGCGAACGCTGCTCGATCCGGCCATCAGGCAGGCGGATGCCCTCTACGAAGATTTCGTGCGCACCAATCCGCCCTTTTCGGGCGGTGAGCGCGATGCGATCAACTGCCTGCAGCTCTATCGCGCGACGCGCGACCGGAAGCACCTCGACCTGGCCAAACATTACCTCGACATCCGCGGCCTGCCGAACTCGGTGAACCGCAGCCGGCACAATCAATCGTACCGGCCGGTGCTCGATCAGACCGAAGCCGTAGGGCACGCGGTGAACGGCGTGACGCTGATGGTGTCGATGGCCGACGTCGGCGTGATCACCGGTCTACGGGCGTATCTCGACGCCGCGCAGCGCATGTGGACGGACGCGGTGACCCGCAAGATGTACATCACCGGCGGCGTCGGCACCACCGGAAACGAAGGCTTCGGTGAGCCCTGGGTTCTGCCTAACGTATCGGCGTACTCCGAGACGTGTGCGGTGCTCATGCTCATGACGATGAGCCACCGCCTTTTCCAGGCCACCGGCGACGGCAAGTACATCGACGTGCTCGAACGCGGGATGTACAACAATGCGCTGTCCGGCGTGTCGGCCGTCGGGGATCGATACTTCTACGTCAATCGGTTGGCGAGTGCGGGGGATGGCCGTGACACCCGCTGGGAGCACGCCTCGCTCGAATGTTGTCCGCCCAATCTCGTGCGTTTTCTGGCCTCGATGCCCGGATACCTGTACGCGCAGGACAGGCAGGACGCCGTGTACGTCAACCTGTACGCATCGAGTCGAGCCAGCTTCAAGGTCGGGGGGAAGGAGATCGGGCTCACGGTGGACGGTGAGATGCCGTGGGGCGGCCGGTCGACGCTGACCGTCTCGTCGCGCGAGGCCGCCCGCGCCTCGATCAAGCTTCGTGTGCCCGGATGGGCGCGAAATGCGCCGCTAGCAGGCTCGCTCTACACCTACGCGGAGCGGCTCAATGGACGGACAATCCTCACCGTGAACGGCACGCAAGTGTCGGCAGTTCCGGATCGGCTGGGTTACGTCACGCTCGATCGCGTGTGGAACAACGGTGACGTGATCGAGATCGTGTTCCCGGTCGAGATCAGGAAGGTCGTGGCCGATACTCGCGTGAAGGAGGCGCGCGGTCGCATGGCGGTCGAGCGCGGCCCTATCGTGTATTGCGCCGAATGGCCCGACTGCGAGGGAGGCAAGGTGCTCGATCTGCGATTCGAGCAGAGCGCCTCGCTCACGCCGGTTGTCGCTCGTTCCTTCTATGGCGGGGTGACGGTGCTCGACACGATGGCTCGCAGCCTCACGAAGCCGGACGCAGCGGCGCGACCCGTGCGACTGATCCCGTATTATCTGTGGGCCAATCGGGGCGCTGGTGAAATGAGCGTGTGGCTTGCGACGCGCGACCACGCGCCAGGAGACGTGGGTCCGGCGGGAGGGCTGATCTTCCACGTCAACGCGAATCACGCTTCCGACGGCTGGCGCTACCTCGAAGCAGCGCCGTTCGATCAGAGTGCCGGTGCGAAGTGGGGGTGCTTCCGCCAGGAGATTCCAGGGGCGCGGGGCATGAAGGTGGGGACGGGCAAGCAGAACACCGCCGACATGATGGCCGCCTGCCATGAACCCGGCACCGCGGGCGCACTGTGCGCGACGCTGAGCCTCAATGGCTTCTCGGACTGGTTCCTGCCGTCGCGAGACGAGCTCGCACTGATGTACACGAATCTGAAGGCTCCGGGACTCAGCGATTTCGGCCTTCGCGGTATCGTCGACAACGGGTCGTACTGGACTTCGTCGCAGCAGACCGCGGATATGGCGAATCACATCGACTTTGCGGACCTTGGCCGGCTGCACTATGACGACAAGGACTTCCCGCGGAGAGTGCGCGCGGTCCGCGCGTTCTGAAGAGTTCGGGGTCAGACCCCACTCTGACCCCACACTCACGGCTCGGCGAGCCGCGCGAATACGGCACGGGCCGAGTCGATTGCGCGACGGAACCGATCACGGTCGGCATCCGATCGCCATGGCCCACGCTCGACGCGCGACCAGATCGCGTCCACCGTCTGTGCGAGAAAGCGCGCGTCCTCGACGTTGACATAGGTGCGACCGCCGCGGACGACGTACACGGGGCTGGTGTGCGCAAAGGCATAATCGTCGCCGATGTACTTCGAGTGCGGACCGAGGACGCGCGCCGCGATCCAGCCTCCGTCCGGCATTTCCACCGAACCATCGAAGTCGATGCGCGACGAGTCACGCGCTGCGACCGTCAGCGCGACCTTGCCATTCACGATGATCTGGAGCGAGTCCATCGGCGTGATCGACACCGCTTCGGCTTTCACTCGAACGCTCCTTGGCGCGTCGGCGGCGACGCGGATCTCGTCACCAGGCTCTCGTCCGTCGACATCGAGGAAGAGCAGGGGTCCGGTCGACATGAACGTGCGACCGCGGCGCACGGCTGCCAACCAGGAGCCCACCGTCAGCGCTCCATCGACGCGGGCAAACGTGCGGTCGGAACCCGGCGGCGGATCGCGCCAGACGTCAGAGAATTGGTCCGTGCCGCCTGTCGCCGGAATGCGATACCCGGCGTTGAGCAGGCGGTAATAGAATTCCGCCGACGCCAGCTCATCGGACCACAGCGCCCCGATATCGTAGAAGTCGCCCAGTCCGAGGGCGACATCGAGCGCAATGAGCGTGGACCCGGCGCTCGCCGGTGTTCGCGGCGCCGCTTGATATGGATGCATGAATCCGGCGAGCCCGCCCTGCTCCCGTGCGCCCTCGAGGTACGGCTCATCAAGCGCCGGCTGCGCATAGGCGGTCCCGCGTTGCCCGCCGACAAATGGCAACGTGAACTCGCGAACGCCGAGCATACCGATGTGCCCCAGCCCTCCGCGAAACTCCTGGGCGTACTGCAGGATGTGCGTTGGCGTGGACAGCGGGTGCGGCGCCCCGGTCAGATCCGACCAGCGCCCCATCAGTCGCGTCCCATCCATGTGGATGAGCGCGTTGGAGACGTGCAGATCCTCCGCCGCCAGCTGGAGGAAAAACGCTTCATGGGAGAGACCGAAGCCCTGGTGCAGGTCGTGCACGTGGGTGTCGCCGGAATACCAGCCACGCGCAGGGAGGTCGGCCAACCGTTGGAGCCTAACGCTTACCGTTTGCGTGGAGCCAGCCGCCACGTCGATCGTCACCGATCGTGGGTGATACTCCCAGCCGCGCACCACTTCCACCGTCGTCTTCCCCGCGGGCACCTCCACCTCGGCATCGCCTGACGAGTGGAAGTAGTGCCGGTCGGTCACCATCATCGCGCGATGGAACGCGCCGTCGGGGGAGTACGATCGGCCGTCGCTCGCGTCGACGTACAGGCGCGCTCCGGTCGTCCGGCCATCGGGTCCCAGCACCTGAACGCGAAGGCGACCAGTCGGAGTCCTGGGGCGACGCGCGGTGATACTGACTGCGCGCCACGAACTTCTCCGGCCTCCTGCAATCGCGGCTGTGTAAAGCACCGGCACTCCACCGTCAAACCACACGAAGGCGAATCGCGTTCCGTCCGGACTTGGCGATGGCGACATCTCGTGGTGCTCGGCGTCGATCGTCAGCTCGATCGGATCGCCCCCACTTGCCGCAATCAGGCGAATGTCGTTCGAACCTTCGTCTTCAGTGACGTAGAGTATGTTCTGCCCGTCGGGCGTCCACATCGGCTTCATGCGGTACTCGGTCTCTTCGTCGCGCACGAGACGCGATTGGAGAGTCGCCAGGTTGAGCACACGGAGCCCGCCCTGCTCATAGGCGAGCGAGCGGCCGTCGGGCGACACGGAAGGTTGAATCCCGTTGACCAACGCGGTGTCTGATCCGGTGGCGAGGTCGTGACGGAAGATCCGCCATCCGCCACTTCGCGCGCTCACGAAGTAGAGACTCTTTCCGTCGCGCGCCCAGGTGGGCTGAAGATCGACCCGCGCGTGGGTAGCGATTCGTTCGACTACGCCGCCGGCCGTGTCGACGATCCCGATCTCGAGATTGCCGGCCACGTCCATCGAGAGCGCTATGCGCCGGCCATCCGGGCTCCAGGCCGGCTCGTAGTAGTAGTTGGGGCCGGACGTCAGCGCGATCGCCTCTCCACCCTCAGCGGGGACCTTCCAGATGTCGCCGCGCATCGAGAAGGCGATCCAGCGACCGTCGGGGCTCCATGCCGGATCGAGTGGCCCGGTCGACACCGCGGGGAACATGTGTCGCTCTTCACGATCGGAGTGGCCATAACGATTCGGTCGCGCGCTGGCCACCCCGAGCGCTGCGAGCACTCCGCCGCCGACGCAGACGGTTATGAGCCCGTTGCGAAAGCGTGCCATGTGGCGTGTTGCTGAACGTGCAGTGAGTTCCGCTTCGGATTCACGACTCCGAAAAAGCTTGAACCACAGGGAACACAGGGGCGCACAGGGGACATCACATGCACCGCCGACTTCGAGCGCGAGACGTGCATGGTTTATCGTCGCTCGCCAGGTGGCTTCAACAACGCGGCGCTCAATCCGGGCTGCGCCATCAGACGCTCGATGTCCGCGATCTCCACCGGCACGAACGCCGAGAGATTCTCGTAGCCCGTTTCGGTTATGAGGATCACATCCTCCAGGCGCAGGCCAACGCGCTCACCCGTCAGGTTCATCGCGGGCTCGATGGTAAAGATGTGGCCGGGCAGCAACACGTCGCTGGCCAGGCGGACGTCGTGCACTTCCATGCCGATCGTGTGGCCAAGGCTGTTGGAGCGGCTGTTCCGGTAGCGCTGGACGAACGCCGTCGCAGCCTCGCGAATTGCACTGTCGGTAAACCGATAGCGCGCGAGTACCGTGTCCATCTTCACGACCGCGCTACTGATGATGTCGCGTGGCGCTACGCGTGGACGAATGGAGGTGAGTAGTGCCTGATAGAGTCGCAGGTAGATCACGTACAACTCGCGCTGCCGCGCTGAAAACTTGGCGTTGGCGGGGAAGACGCGCGTCACGTCGGACACGTAGTATCGGAAATCGGGGGCATAGTCAAACTGCACCAGGTCGCCATCACGAAGACGCGACGTTCCCTTGTGGTAATGCGAATAGGGCATGTTCGCGCCCGTGGCAGAGAGTGCGAAATACGCTTCGCCCTGCGCTCCATGTTTCCGGAACACATAACGCGCGGCGGCATCGAGCTCGTATTCATACATTCCCGGTGCCGCGTCGCGCATCGCTTCCATGATGCCGAGCCCCGTGACGCGTGTCGCCTCACGAATCAGCTCGATCTCGCGCGTGCTCTTGATGGCGCGCAAGCTGTCGAGCATCGGATCGAGATCCGCAATTGACGCTGCGGGCACCGTGGCGCGTAACCGTGCGATGAACGCGTCCTCGCGCGATGGTCGTCCGTCCCAGGGATCGTCCTTCGTGGCGCGCGCGAACGCGGCAGCGTCGCCGGCGGAGCCGTTGCCGAGCACTTCGGGCCGGTGCGGAGTGAAGATGCGGCGGCCTTCGGTCCCGAGTCGCACCAGGTCCACGGCGAATGAGTCGCGCACGACAACTGCTTCGATGCCCGTCTCGCGCACTGCCTCCGGCCCCGGTGCGAGCAACGGACCGAAGGCCGTCGCGCGATTCCGCGCGGGGAGGTAGAGCGTCGAGCGACGAGCGCGCCCGTCGATGACGAGGATCGCCCGCGGCACGTCCACGCCCGTCAGGTAGTGGAACTGATTGTTCTGACGGAATTCCGCTTCGGCTCCTTTCTCGGCGGCTCCCTGAATAACCGCCACCCCGTCGCCAATTCGTTCCATCAGGCGAGTTCGCCTTGCAGCGAACTCCTCGGGCGGAAACGGCGCGGTGAAGACGCGCATTGCTTCGGGCGTCTGCGCCCACGACGCCGGAACGGCGAGCCACATCAAGCAAAGGAGCGCACAGAGCATGGAGATCTCCGATCTCTCCCGCGTCGAGGATCGCCGTTTCATCACCCGCAGCCCGGCATGCGGAACGCGCCGATCCTGGTCGAGTAACTCGCCGCGCCGTTCTTCAGGTAGTCGCCGACATACCAGATCGTACAGTCGTCGCTGGGGTCGACCGCCGTCTGCGTGTAATCCTCCCAGCGCAACGTGTTCGTCTGTGAAGCTTCGCCCTCGACCAGCACCGTCTCGCGAAGCGTTAGTTGTCCGAGCGGATCGTTGGCGAGCCGGCCGGCGAATCGTTGGCCCGGAAAGTGTGGAAGCCCGCCGAACGAATAGCCGATGCCGATATTGCCAAGACGATCCATCGCGGGGCTGGCCATCCACCGATAGAGACTGTCGGGCGCATAAGTCCCCTGCTGGTACAAACTGACACTACGGTTCGCGCCGACGCGGAACTCGTACCACCTGACGCCGCCTCCGCCGGCCGATGTATTGACCGAGTGCGTGGCGACGAGCGATTCGCGGTTTCCGATGCGACGGTAGACGAGTCGAGCCATGATCTTGTCGCCCTGGGAGTCGAGCCTCCGGTCGGTGCCAGGCTGAGGGACGCAACTCGAGAGCTGTCCGTTGCAGAGGTAGTGGTATGGAGCCACCGGAATCTTCTCCGGACCGGTGACTTTCGTCTTCGACGGATCTTTCCAGTCGACGTGCATCTGCCACACGAGGACGACGCTGTCGGAAAAGACGCTGTCGAGCTGCGTGCCGCCGGCCGCGATCATGATATTGGGCGCCCCCGCCGGCGGCAGCGCTTTTCCGTCGATATCGGCATTGTTCAGGAAATTCACGTTGTGGATGATCAAGCACTGCTCGGTGGCGGCTTCCCCGGCCAGCATCTTCGTGCGATCGGCGACGCAAGCGTGCTTCTGGGTCGCCACCGAGTCCGAGATGCGATTGTCCCCCGTGCTGGTCGGGATGTAGTAGCCGTCGGGCCAGATGGCTGGGCGCGGATAGTCGGGGAAAAGCGGGCGCAGGAACTCGTATCGATAATATGAGCCTAACGGGTCAGGGCTCGTGCTCACCGCGTAGCACATCGCGTACACGCCCTGCGGACCCTCCGGTGCCCCGGGTCCTCGGCCCGCGCCACGTCCCCGGCCTTGTTGAGCAGCAGCCAACGCGGCCGAGTCGGGTCGCGGAGGCTGGAACAGCGCTGCGGCCGCGCCGGGCTGTCCCGCGACGCCGGGCACGCTCACCTGGGCTGGATCGCTGGGAGTGGTCGCCGTCGGCTGGTCGGGCCGTGGCGCCGCGCGTGAGAAGATCGGCATCAGGATCAGCCAGCGATCGGCGAGCTGGTCATAGCGAACGACCGCGTCTCCGTTGTTCCGCGCCTCACACGTCCCGGAGAACCCCTTGAAGACGTTGTTCGTCGACACCGATCCGTACAGGACCTTGCCGGTGGTATCGAACATCGCGCCTTTTTTCGTGAAAATCGCCATGCGCGAGTTCACGGTCTGCACGATGTGATTCGGTCCAACGGCCAAGCTGTTGTCGGATGGGTTGCCGCTGCGTCCGGGTCCCTGGGGGCCATCGAAGCCGACGCCGATGCCGTCGAAGCTGGCGGCGAGCGTGGCGGGTGGCTTGGTGCCCTGGGATCGCTGCTCCACGTCCGCGCTCAGCAGTCGCGCCGTAGCCGGAGCGTGTGAGCCGAAGGCCCGTGATGCTTGTTTCGAACCGGCGATCGCCGTGACTGGTGTGAGTGGCTCCGACACGTCGCGCGCGACCGCCGGATTCACAACGACGGAGTCGATCACTTCGGGCGACCTGGCGGCGAACGCTCCGGCAGCGACGAAGAGGGCGGCGCCCAGGGGGAAGAGGATTCGCGGCATTGGGGAAGGGAAAGTGGTCGTATCCGTTTACATACGAACGTCTACCGGCTGCCCGGTGAACGCAATCGACTTCGTGACCTGCGTGCCCGCGACGCGCACCTCAAATCGCCGCGGATTCGGCGGCATCATCCGCGATCCTCGCGCCAGCCGCAGCGTGAGCCGACGGGCGTTGTCCAGCCACATCATCTCGAGCTTCATCCACTCGCCGCGCCGATGGTTGAAGGTCTTGCCATCGTCGTCGTACAGCATCGAGGTTCCATCCGCCCCGGGATACACGACCAACATGGTCGGATCATCGTTAGGCTCGTCGGCATATTGCCGCACGGGCCCCATCGGCAGCACGGCCCCGCCACGCACAAAAATCGGCATCGTGGCCAGGTCCACCGATCGGTCGATCTCACGACCTCCCATGAGACGGTCCTCGGTCCAGAAGTCGTGCCACGTTCCGCCTGGCAGGTAGAGGCGCCGGCTTGCCGCACCCTTCTCCACGACCGGAGCCACCAGCATATCCGGGCCCCAGAGGTATTCGTCCCCGCGGGCCGTCGCGACCGCGTCATCGGGATAGTGCAGCCACAAGGCCCGCATGATCGGCAGGCCGGTCTCGTGGGCCTCACGCACCGCCGTATACAGGTACGGCATCAGGCGGTATCGAAGTTCGAGGTACTTCCGACAAACGATCTCGATCTCCGGATTCCGCAGCTCGGCCGGTTCGGCGCGCCACTGGCCGGCTTCGAACGGGCCACCGTCACCTCCGTTCCAACCCCAGGGCAGCTTCAGATGCCAGTTTCGCCCATGGGCGCGGAACGACGGACAGAACGCCCCGAACTGGAACCATCGCGCGTGCAGTTCGCCGGTGTATTCGACCGTCGGATTGAAGCCGCCGATGTCGCTGCCCCAGTAGGGAAAGCCGGAGAGCCCGGTGTTGATGGCCACGGCCACGTGCGTCGCCAGCGTCTCCCAACGGCTGCGCGGGTCGCCCGACCAGATGAACCCACCGAAACGCTGGATCCCGGGTGAGGCATTGCGATGCAGCGCAAACGGACGCTCGTTAGGCCGGAAGCGCTGCGTGCCTTCCCAATACATGCGGTGGCGATTGAGGCGCGAAGGGCCGTCGAGCCCATCGCCCTGGTCGGGCCACCACCCGTCGACACCGGCATCCATCACGGGCTGGTGGACGGGCCAGTAGCAGGCCGCCTGACGATTCGGTGGCCACTCGTTGTCTGTCGTGCGTCCCGACGGCAGCGGCTCGGCCGAGCAGGGATCGCTGACCGTGCCGGTGAGCGTGCGTCCCTCGATGACGACGTGCACCACGACGTGGAAATGCTGCGCATGGATCTGGTCCAGCATTCCCTTCGGGTCAGGGAAGTTCCCCGGATGCCAGGTGAACTCGCCGTTGCGCGTGTTCCATCCCGACGGCGCGAACTCCGTTCCGAGGTAGATCAGCGCGTCGCACGGCAGCTTTTTCTCGCGGAAACTACGGGCAACGCCCAGAATCTCGTCGGGTCCGGCCAGCGTACGCGACGACTGCATGTAGCCCAACGTCCACCGCGCCGGCATTTCGGGGAGTCCGGTGATCCGTGCGTATTCGCCCATGACCACCTTCGGATCGCGCGAACTCACCACAAATACGTCGAGCGGCAGCGGGTCGGCGCGGGGCGTGAAGACAGCGCGTTCGCCGGTGAGATCGAACGCGCCGTAGGGCTGGTGGATGAACATCGCCCAGCCCTGCATCGTCCCAATCAACCACTGGACCGGTGCGCGCGTTCCGTGGGTGTCCAGCCGGAACGGACCCGGGCCGGTGCTGCGGGCGCCCTGGCCGCTCCGCATGTCGTCGACCGCCCCGCGGCGATCGAACTGCGCTCCGCCCTCGCCGAACCCGAGCACCGGGCCGGTGCCTAACGGGAACGACAGGCCGGGTGCAGCCGCGTCGAGCCGCAGCTGCTGCACGGGATCGCCACCACGGGTCCGCACGTGAATCGTGGGCGGCGATTCGGTGAAACTGACCACGACGTCACCCGCGCGGACGCTCGGAACCGCGCCTGGCGCGCGCGCCCTGGCGAGCGGAGCGCCGAACTCCTCGGCGACGAGGGCGCCCGTGATCGGAATCGGCATCGGGTCGCCGCCTTGCACCGACCGGACGGTGATGCGCACGGTCTTTGGGCTCACCGACCAGACCCCGATCTCGACGGGCTGCCCAGCGACGATGATGTCCGCCCCCGCGCCGCCCTGAATGACGCCCGCGAACATCACCCCAGCCCCGGATGCGGCGAGATGCTTCAGAACGTCGCGACGGGAGAGGGTGTCAGACATTCGTTGGAAGCTGGCTTTGACAGGGTTCCGGGAAAGGATATTTTATACAAAATTCAACGCACTACCAGATCGACTGCGTAGTCTCTCATCCAACCGCAGAGTCCATCGAATGTCCCCGCGATCCGGGCCGCGCAAGCGGACGAAGGTGAATCAGAACGACGGCCAGGCGTCGCGACCAACAATCGTCCCGGTCCAGCGACAAACCATCGCCAGTCAGGCGCTGGAGGTGCTGCGTACGCAGATCCTGCGCGGCCATTTCCCGGACGGCGAGGCGTTGCGCCAGGACGCGTTGGCGCAGCAACTCGGCGTGAGCCGCATCCCGATTCGAGAGGCGCTACGCCAGCTCGAGGCCGAGGGCCTCGTGACGTTCACACCTCACCGCGGCGCCGTGGTGGCGAGCCTGTCGCTCGAGGAGATCGACGAGGTGTTTCAGCTACGCGCGGATACGGAAACCGGACTTCTGCGCCGCGCGATCCCTCACCTGACAAAGGAGCATTTCGACCGGCTCGACGAGATCCTCGTTCGATACGAGCGCGCCTTGCAGCGAGGTGAGGTCGTGGTCTGGGGAGAGCTCAACTGGCAGTTCCACTCAACCCTGTACGCGCCCGCGGGTCGGCCGGTCACGCTCGGCCTGATGCAGCGGTTGCACGATCACGCGGATCGGTACGTGCGCGTGCAATTGGCGGTGACACACTGGGAAAGTCGAGCCACTCAGGAGCATCGGGCCATCGCGGCTGCCGCACGCCGCAAGGACGCGCGACGCGCCTGCGCCCTGCTGCGCCAGCACATCCTGTCGGCGGGTCAATCACTGGTGACGTTCCTGCGGGAGCAGCGTGACGCCGAGGGCCTGCCGGTGGCCCAAGCGGCTGAAACCGGCACCGACTGAGGCCTGGTGGTCCCGATCCCCGACGCTCCGTCGCGCCAACGATTGATCGCCCGTCCGCTCCGTACCGTCTTACAGCAGCAACTCCATGGCAACGTCGACGCGGGGTGTTGGGTGGTCGTGCCGGATGGCCTTGAACCCGACGCTTTCATACAGGGTCAACGCAGCCACCAGAGACGAATGCGACTCAAGGGTGACGCGCGTCATTCCGCGACGCTTTGCCTCGTCGAGCAGGCTGCCGAGCAACATTCGTCCCCAGCCACGACCGCGACTTTCCGGCAGTAAGTACATTTTCCTCAGTTCGCCGGCCTCGTTGTCGAGGTGGCAAAGCCCCGCGCAACCGACGATCCGGCCGCTCTCCACTATCACACGAAAACATCCTCCGGAATCGTCATAGCTCGCTGAAATGTCGACGAGGTCGCGATCCTGCCCGTCGAGCTCGAATTCCAGTCCGAACTCGGCCAACACGCGTTGAACGAGGTCCTGGATCTCGGCTTCGTCACCGCGTTGGGCGTTGCGCAGGGAAAACGCTTCAGCCATCTACTCGCTGTTCAAGGCAATCGCCGGGTCGATTCGCGTTGCACGGAGCGCTGGAATTGCCGCCGCCAGTGTTCCCGTGACCAGGACCAGCGTCGCGACCAGAACCATCACGACGGGATCGGTTGCGCTGACGCCGAACAGGAGCCCCGCCACCAGTTGGCGGGTGGCAAGCGCCCCCACCACGCCGAAGAGGATTCCCAGCACCGACATAGCGATCGCCGGTTCCATGACGTGCCGTGCGACATTCTCGCGGGAAGCGCCTAACGCCAGCCGGACGCCGAGTTCACGACGCCTCTGCTCGACGGTGTAGGCGATCACGCTGTAGATGCCAATCGTCGCCAGGACGAAGGCGACCGCGGCAAAGCTAAGCAACGTTGCCACGCTCGCTCGCCGCGGGGCGAGCACGTCGTCGACATACGCCGTCATTGGCCGGATGCGCGCCACCGCCACGTTGCGATCGACTCGTTCCACGGCGCGCCCGAACGTGGCCGACACCGCGCTGATGCCGGAAGCCGCGCGGAGTGTCCAGAACTGCGACCCCGTGACGAAGCCCAGTCCATCGGGGTGCACCTGGGCCATGGGGATGTAGATGTCGAGCGGCGGCGCGCCATCGATGCTGACGTGACGCAAGTCCCTGATAATGCCGACCACCGTCAACGGACGCGGTCCCGTGTTGTTGTCGTTGATCCGGATTTCGCGTCCCAGGGGGTCGGTGTCGGCGAAGTATCGCCGGGCAAATGATTCGCTCACGATAGCCACGTGGGCCCCGCGTTCGTCGTCGCTCTCGGCGAACGTTCGCCCAGTCGCCAACGATGCACGAATGGACGTCAGGTATCCCGGACTGACCGCCCGCAGGTTCGCGTTCGGGCGGTCACGCGACTCGTCAGGCGCCCGACCCGGCACGTCGAATGGCACCGAATAGGTGATGCCGCTCAGCGGCGCGACGGAAACGGCGCCAGCCCCGCTGACGCCGGGAGTCGCGATCAGCTCTGACTCGAGCGCTCGTGCGAATTGGGCCACGTCAGCGACAGTTCGATATCGGATCGGCGGCAGCGTGACGCGCGCCACGAACGTGGAATCCGGGCGGTACCCCAGGTCGACGCGCTGCAGCCGCGCGATGCTCGTCACGAGCGTGGCGGTCACGATGCAGAGGAGGACGGCGACAGAGACCTGCGCCACCAGGAACGTCGCCCGGGCGCGTGCCTGTCCCCGGCGACCGTGCTGGCCGCGACCCATCGCTGTGAGTGCCTGACGAGGATCCGAGCGCCACGCCGCCAACACCGGAATGAGACTGAAGAGGGCGGTGCAGGCGGCCGTAATGCCGATCGCAAAGGCCAGCGACCGGACGTCGAGACTGGTCTCGTTGAGGCGGGGGACGTTGATCGAACTGGAGGCCACCACCGTCAAGGCGACACGCGCCAGCAGGACACCGCCGACGGCACCCGCTATTACCAGCAGCGCCGTATCGGCAGCAGCACCGGCAGCGACGTGAAGCGGCGACGCACCTAGCGCGCGC
>Ga0070698_100001776_pt1 | contig 24021 bp, 26 predicted proteins | sample KBSK1502metaG_FD_65477 | JGI IMG/M metagenome (GOLD analysis project Ga0070698, IMG submission 65477) | Corn, switchgrass and miscanthus rhizosphere microbial communities from Kellogg Biological Station, Michigan, USA - KBS K1-50-2 metaG | ecosystem: Host-associated > Plants > Roots >... | reverse complement strand
CGACTTCGACTGGACCTGTGCCCGATTCGGCCCGCGACTGTCCGTCGTACTCCGGGATCGGGAGCTGACGCCCGGCGGAGTGCACCGCTGGTGCTGACGGGCTGGAGGGCCCACGTAGGCTCAGGGGCATGGAAGGGATCCTGTTTCTCGTCGTCATCGCCGCCCTGATCGGCATCGCCGTGGCCGCCAAGCGCGGCAATGACCGCAAGGCGCTGGCCCGCGCGCAGGCCGAGCTCGAGCCGGTCAAGAAGCTGGCCTTCGAGGACATCACCGCGCTCGGCGTACAGCTCCAGGACCTCGATCTCGAGCTCGCCGGGCACCAGCTCGACGCCGGCGCCAATGCCGACTACCAGCGGGCCCTGGATGCCTACGAGGCTGCGAAGTTCGCCGGTGACTCGCTCTCGAAGCCCGACGACATCAGCCACGTCACCAAGATCCTCGACGACGGGCGCTACGCGATCGCGTGCGTGCAGGCGCGGGTGGCCGGGGAGGCGCTGCCCACCCGGCGGCCGCCCTGCTTCTTCGACCCGCGGCACGGACTCTCGGTGGCCGACGTCAAGTACGCCCCGATGGGCGGCCAGCCGCGCGACGTGCCCGCCTGCGCGCTCGATCTCGAACGGGTCAACGCCGGCGCCGACCCCGACATCCGCCAGGTCATGGTCGGTGCCCAGCGGGTGCCGTACTGGCAGGGCGGACGGGCCTACCAGCCCTATGCGCGCGGCTATTTCGGCGCCTTCGGGCCGCTCGACTGGATGTTCATGGGCTTCATGTTCAACGGTCTCGGGGAGGGCCTGGGCGCCCTGGCCGAGGGCCTCGGTGAGGGCATCGGCGCCATCGGTGAGGGCGTGGGGGACATGTTCGGTGGCATCGGGGACATGTTCGACTTCTGACCGGGCAGACCCGGGACCGCACCCTAGGATGCGACCGTGAAGCTGCTGAGCCCGGTCGACCAGATGTTCGTCCGGATGGAGTCCGAGCGCACGCCGATGCACATCGGTGCGCTCGCGATCTTCGAGCTTCCCGAGGGTGAAGGCTCGGAGTTCGTCCGCGACATCCACCGGGTGTTCTCCGAGCTCAGCTTCCTGCCGTTCCCGTTCGACAGCGAGCTGGCCAGTGGTCCGGTCGCCGAGGCGCTGCCCGTGTGGCGGCAGGTCGAGCCCGACCCGGAGTACCACGTGCGGCTCTCGGCCCTGCCCGCGCCCGGCACTGACGCCGAGCTCGGCCGACTCGTCGAGCGGCTGCACTCACACCCGCTCGACATGGAACGTCCGCTCTGGGAGGCGCACGTCATCGAGGGGCTGGCCGGCAACCGGTTCGCGTTCTACTTCAAGGCCCACCACTGCGCGGTCGACGGCACCGGCGCGATGAACCTGATCAAGGACTGGCTCTCCATCGATCCGGCCGGGCTGCCGGCGGTCGGCATCGCCGATCCAGGACGTCAGTTCGGCCTCCTCGACCGGATCAGGGTGCCGGTGACCCGCGTCAGCGACGGAGTGGTCGCCACGACCGAGCTGGTCGGCCGGCTGATCTCGATGGCGCGCGGTGAGCACAGCTCGGTCCGGGCCGCCCTGGCCACTCCGCGCACCCCGTTCAACCAGCGACTCACCCGGCAGCGCCGGATCGCGGTCCAGGTCCTCGAGCTGAGCCGCCTCAAGGCGGTTGCCCAGGCCACCGAGACCACGGTCAACGACGTCGTGCTGGCCACCCTGAGCGGCGCGGTGCGCCGCTACCTGCTCGAGCAGGACGCCCTGCCGACCGAGTCGCTCACGGTCTCGGTGCCGGTCGGCTTCGATCGCGACGAGGAGACCCTCAACGCGGCGACCGGCTTCGTGTGCCCGCTCGGCACCACCTCCGCCGACCCGCTCGAGCGACTGCGGGTGATCACCGCCGCGACCAGGCGCGGCAAGGCCGACCTGTCGAACATGTCGACCAACGCGCTGCAGCACTACACGCTGTTCGGGCTGCTGCCACTCGCGATCGGCCAGCGGACCGGTGTGCTCCAGAAGCTGCCGCCGCTGTTCAACTTCACCGTCTCCAACGTGGTGCTCTCGCGCGAGCCGCTCTACCTGCTCGGGGCGCGCCTGGAGCTGCTGGTGCCGGTGTCGTTCCTGGCCGACGGCTACGGCCTCAACGTGACCCTGGTCGGCTACACCGACAAGGTCGCGCTGGGCTTCGTGGGCTGCCGCGACACCATCCCGCACCTGCAGAACCTCGCGGTCTACGCCGAGGACGCGCTCGCGGAGCTCGAGGCCGCGCTGCAACGATAATCGGGCGGGTTCCCGGCGCTCCTAACGCTGACCGAACGTTGCGGTTCCTAAGGTCGCCGCATGTCATCCAGACGAACAGCCAGATTGCTGGCGACCTCCCTCGCCGTGACCGCGCTGACTGCCAGTGCCCTGCCCCTTGCCGCGCGGGCGGCTCCCGCGCCTGACCACCGACATCGGCCTGACTGGACGGGCGCGGCCCAACGCTTCCTCGCGCAGCGCGGCATCGCGTCGTCGGCCGACCTCCGAGCCGGCAGCACCACCACGGTGCACGGCACCATCGTCAAGCGTTTCGACCAGGAGTACGCCGGGATCCCCGTCGTGGGTGCCCAGTACGTCGTCCGGCTCCGCGACCGGGCCGGCGAACCAGTCGTGACCGGGGGCAACGGCAAGGTCCTCGGCAACCTCGACATCGACCTCTCGAACGGCCTCTCAGCCGACTTCGCGCGAGTGATCGCGCAGCGCGCCCTCGCCGACGAGCTCCCCGGTGCCACCATCGTCGACCACGGTCAGGCCATCCTCCCCCTCGGCAAGGGCGTGCTCACCCGCCACCTGACTGCTCGAGGCTGGTCGCGGGACGGCCGACTGGTCCAGCGCGAGCTCTACCTGACCGCCGGCTCGACCCGGCCGGTGCTGAGCTACGACTCGATCGACTCCGCCGACGGCCCGGTCGCGACCACGGGTCACGGCTTCCATGGTGACGATCTGCCCGTCGACGCCTACCTCAGCGGCACGACGTACCAACTGCGCGACCAGAGCAAGCCGATGTACGCCGAGGACGGGGGCGAGATCAGGACCTACGACGCCCGTGGGGCCGACATGAACCAGGCGCTCGACCAGGATGGCTCGGTCGCCGGTGACGTGCCCCTCGCCTCGTCGCCGACGGCGCCCTTCGACTCCGCGTTCAACAAGTACGGTGCCGTCGACGCGCACTGGGGAGCCTCGAAGGTCTACGACTACTACCGGAACCTGGGACGCGACTCGCTGGACGGCAAGGGCGGCACCATCAATTCGCTCGTCGGCATCACTGCCGAGGGCCGACCATTCCCCAATGCCTTCTGGGACGGCAAGGCCATGGTCTACGGCACCGGAGGCCAGGGGTTCAAGCCGTTCTCGTCGTCCCTCGACGTGGTCGGTCACGAGATGACGCACGGCGTGGTCGAGCACACCGCGAACCTGATGGGGCTCGGACAGTCCGGCGCGCTCAACGAAGGGCTGGCCGACTACTTCGGCAACGCCATCGAGAACGGGGTGCTCGGCATCCCGACGTCGTCTCCGGCCAGCGGACTCATGGGGGAGGACCTGTGCACCACGACCGCGGGAGCCGAGTGTGCCCTCCGAAACCTCAACAAGCTCAGGACCACCAGGCAGTACGACGGCGAGGTGCATGACGACTCGACGATCGCATCCGGGGCGTTCTGGGACACGCGCGAGATCCTCGGCGACACGCTGGGGGATCGAGTGATCTACGACCTGATGTCGCAGTACCTCACACCCGCCTCGACCTTCCTCGACGCCCGCCGATTCACCGTCGCGGCTGCCCGGGCGGCCGGCGCCTCCGATGACCAGATCGCGCGCATCACCGAAGCATTCGCCAAGCGAGGCATCAGCCCCGGGTGGGAGAAGCGCGACCTGGGCCTGGACAGCCGGGTCCTGCGCAAGGGACTCACGCTCTGGGGGCCCGACGCGATCGACCTGGCCGGCGGCCGCTATGTCGTGGCCGACAACGGGTCGCAGGGGATGGCCAACGGGCGGATCCTGTCCGGGCACGTGGACGGACACGGGCCGCGAGTCATCTCGCCGAACCCCGACCGCACCTACAGCTTCCCGTCCACCGACGGCGACACCGACGCCTGGGCCTCAGCAACGCGGTCCGGCTCGCGCGTGGCCATTCAGACCCATGACGTGGACACCGGGAAGATCCGCACCCTGGCCACCTACCGCAATGCGATGGTCATCGAGACCGCGGTCAGTGGGCGCACGGTGGCCTGGATCGCGTTCGTCCGAGGGGAGGTGCGGCTCTACGTGCATCGCCCCAACGGCAGGATCGTCCAGCTGGCGATGCCGAAGAGCCTCGAGCTCGGCTCCGTCCGGGTCCGGGACGACCAGGTCGTCTACACCGCGACGTCGAGCTTCATGGACCCCGAGCAACGCGGCCAGCTGCTGTCGTACGACGCACGCACCGGCAAGAGCTCGGCGCTGACCCAGGTGGCCCGATGGATCGGGCGGCCCACCATCACTTCCCGCTACATCGTCTTCTCCGAGGACCAGTACCAGGGCTACAAGACCGGCGTCGTGCGGGTGGATCGCGACGGCTCGCACCGCAAGCTGCTGGTGCGCGAGATCTCGAGGTTCGCGGGGGCGTTCTCGGGCGTGACGGCGTCGAGTCGGTGGGTCACCTACGACGACGGTTTCGGTGGACCCCTGCGCCAGGTGCCGATCTCCGGCGGGTGGAACCAGCGGGTGTCGTGTTCGATCGGAGCCCAGCTGGCGCCGCTGGCGAGCCGGGACCGGCGCGTCGCGTGGATCGACTTCACCACGGGCCGGATGAACCTGGTCACCCGGGCCACGCCGAGGGGGCAGTGCCCGATGTGATCCGGCTCGGGCAGACTTGCCCGCGTGATCGGTCTGCACACCACGACGTACGGCGAGCAGGGCAGCCGGGTGGTCTTCCTGCACGGACTGTTCGGCCAGGGCCGCAACTGGACCCAGATCGGCAAGACGTTCGCGGCGCAGCACCGGGTCACCCTGGTCGACCTGCCGCACCACGGCCGGTCGCCGTGGAGCGACGACTTCGACTACCTGGCCGTCGCGGACGACGTCGCCGGGCTGCTGGACGCCAGCGACCCGGTGACCCTGGTGGGGCACTCGATGGGTGGCAAGGTGGCCATGCTCGTCGCCCTGCGGCACCCGGAACTGGTCGCCCGTCTCTGCGTCGTCGACGTCTCGCCGGTGGCCTATCCGACCGCCAGCGAGTTCGGCGGCTACGTCGCTGCGATGAAGGGCCTGGATCTGGCCAGCATCACCACCCGCGACGAGGCGGACCAGGCGCTCACGCAGGCGGTTCCGCAACCGACGGTGCGGGCGTTCCTGCTGCAGAACCTGCGCCGTGACGGCTCGGGGTGGCGCTGGCAGATGAACCTCGACGTCCTGGGTCGCGAGCTGGTCGAGATCGGCGGCTGGCCGGGGGAGCGGCTCGACGGGATCCCGCCGTACGACGGTCCGGTGCTGTGGATCGGCGGGCAGAGGTCGGCCTACGTGCAGGACGACTATGTCCCGGCGATGGACCGCTTGTTCCCGCGCAACCGTCGGGTGACGATCAAGGGGGCGGGGCACTGGGTGCACTCCGAGCAGCCGGAGATCTTCGTCGAGGTGCTGCGCCGGTTCCTCGGCAGTGGGCAGGGATGACCACCAGGATCGAGCGGTACGACGGCCGCGACTTCGAGGTGCGCCGGGTGACCGGCTCGGCGGCGACCCGGCCCTACCGGTGCCCGGGTTGTGGTCAGTCGATCCGCCCGGCCACACCGCACGTGGTGGCCTGGCCGGTCGTCGCCTCGCTGCAGGCGGCGCTCGCCGACGAGACCGGCCTCGACGAGCGCCGGCACTGGCACTCGGCGTGTTGGGCGGCCCGCGACCGGCGCCGTTAGACCACCGTCAGGCCCCTGACTGCCGCGCCCGGTAGGCGGCCACCGCGGCGCGGTTGCCGCACGCCGTACTGCAGAAGCGGCGGGAGCGGTTGCGCGAGAGGTCGAGCACGATGCCCTCGCAGTCGGGATCAGCGCAGACCGAGAGCCGGGAGAGCTCGTCGGTGCGGATCACGTCGACCATCGCCATCGCCGTCTCGACCCGCATCCGGTCCGCGAGGGAACGGTCGGCGTCGATCGCATGGATGTGCCAGTCGACGGCCCCGTGCCGGACCAACCGGGGGAGGGCGCCCACCTCGGCCAGCATCCGGTTGACCAGCTCGACCGCTGTCTCGCGGTCAGCGGTGAGCATCTGGCGCAGTTCTAGCCGGATCGAGCGGACCTCGTCCAGCTCGTCCTGGGTGCGGTCGTGCCGGCCGGTGTAGTCGTGCTCGACGTAGAACTCCGCGAGCGAGTCGACGGTGGTGAGCGTGTCGGGATCGTCTGCCGAGTTCACCAGCGCCACGGCAGCGACGAGCGCGGCCTCGGTGTCATGAGCAAAAGTCACGTTGACAGATTACACGAAGCGAACCTAGAGTCATGAGTCATGGCGACAATGACTCATGACGACATCCGGTCCGTCGCCGATCGCCGCGCCGGAGGACTGGTGCTCGCGCTCGTCTCGGCGGGCGCCTTCGGCCTCTCCGGCCCGCTGGCGAAGGCGCTGATCGAGGCGGGCTGGTCGCCCGCCGCGGCGGTGACTCTTCGCTCGCTCGTGGCCGCGTTGGTCCTGCTGGGCCCAGCACTGCACGCGCTCCAGGGCCGCTGGCACCTCCTGCGGCAGAACGCGAGACTGCTGGTCTTCTACGGCATCGTCCCGGTGGCCGGCACCCAGCTCGCGTACTTCACCGCCGTCTCCCACATGCAGGTGGCGGCCGCGCTCCTCATCGAGTACGTCGCACCCGTCGCGGTGGTCGGGTGGCTCTGGCTCCGCTACGGCCAGCGGCCCACCCGCCTCACGGTCGGGGGTGGCCTGCTCTGCCTGGCCGGGCTGGTGCTGGTGCTCAACCTCGTGTCCGGTGCCCAGCTGAGCCCGGTGGGCACGATCAGCGCCCTGCTCGCGATGGTCGGTTGCGCGGTCTACTTCGTCGTCAACGCCAGCACCGACAACGGCCTCCCGCCGATGGTGCTGGCCGCGGGCGGCCTGCTTGTCGGCGGGGTCACCCTCCTCGTCGCCGGCGGCCTCGGGCTCGTCTCCTGGCACGTCACCGCCGCGAGCGTGACGCTCGGTGGCGCGGGCGTGCCCTGGTGGGTGCCGGTGCTGCTGCTGGGCACCGTCACCGCCGCCCTCGCCTACGTCACCGGCATCGAGGCGTCGCGTCGACTGGGCTCGCGGCTGTCGTCGTTCGTGGCCCTCGTCGAGGTGCTCGCCTCGCTGGCGTGGTCCTGGTGGCTGGTCGGCCAGGTACTGCTCGCCGTGCAGTGGTGGGGTGCCTTGCTCGTCCTGGCCGGTGTCGTGGTCGTCAAGCTCGGCGAGCCCGCTGAGCCGTCCGACACAATGTCGGCATGACGACGAGCCGCCTCGAGGCCTTCAGCGATGGTGTCCTGGCCATCATCATCACGATCATGGTCCTGGAGCTGAAGACGCCCGAGGGGCACGAGCTCCACGACCTGTTCGACACGACCGGCAACAGCCTGCTGACCTACCTCCTCAGCTTCGTCTACGTCGGGATCTACTGGAACAACCACCACCACATGTTCCAGCTCGTCGACCGGATCTCCGGCGGGGTGCTGTGGGCCAACCTGCACCTGCTGTTCTGGCTGTCGCTCTATCCGTTCACCACGCGGTGGATGGACGAGAGCGACTTCGCGCGCACTCCGGTCGTCGTGTACGGCGTCAACCTGCTCGGCGCGGCCGTGGCCTACTACGTCCTGCAGCTGCTGATCTTCCGGGCCGAGGGGCCCGACTCGAAGCTCCACCAGGCGGTCGGCAGCGACCTGAAGGGCAAGCTCTCGCCGGTGCTCTACCTCCTCGGCATCGGGCTCGCCTTCGTCAGCCCGGTGCTGGCGATGGTGCCGTTCGTGGTGGTCGCCCTGATCTGGCTGGTGCCCGACAGTCGGGTCGAGCGGGCCATCGCGACCGGCTGATCGGCGCTAGCGCCACCCGCCGTACGGCACGGTCAGGATCTCGAGGTTGTGCCCGTCGGGATCGTCCCAGTAGAGCCCGCGGCCGCCGTCGTTGGTGTTGATCTGGTCCGGCCGGTGGTGGAACGGGTCGGCCCAGTAGTGCAGGCCGCGCTCAACGATGCGTCCGTGGATCTGGTCGAAGTCGTCCTCCGAGACCAGGAAGGCGTAGTGCTGCGGACGCACCTCTCCGTGGTCGTCGGCATAGTCGAGCGAGACGCCGTTGCCGAGGTCGACGACGAGGAAGGGGCCGTACGTGGTCGGCTCCGGAAGGCCCAGCACCTCGGTGACGAACCGGGCCGACGCGTGCTTGTCCGTGCAGTTCACGATGGTGTGGTTGAGCGTGATCACGGCATCCAGCATGCCCCGACGGTGGTCGCTAGCGCGCGTCCTGCCGCCTCACGAAGACTTCCTTCATCAGCAGCAGGATCGCTGCCGCGGTCGGGATCGCCAGCAGCGCGCCGACGACGCCGAGCAGCGCAGCGCCGATCAGTGCCGCGATCACGGTGACCGACCCGGGCACGTCGACCGACCGTGACATGACGCGGGGATAGATGACGTAGTTCTCGAGCTGCTGGTAGATCACGTAGAAGATCACGCAGGCGATGCCGATCTTCGGATCGGTCGCGAACCCGATCGCGGTCACGATCACCGCGCCGATGGTGGCCCCGATCATCGGGATCACGTCGAGCAGGGCCACCGTGAACGCGAGCGCCACGGCGTACTGGCCCATGCCGGCGACGAACAGGAAGACCAGCGAGCTGATGCCGGCGCACAGGGCCACCACGAAGGCGCCGCTGACGTAGCCGCCGATGCTGCGGAACACCCGGTCGCCGAGCTTGCGGACGCGGTCGCGGCGCGAGGCCGGAGCGAGCTCGTAGAGGGCGGCCTTCGTCTTGTCGAGCGAAGCCAGGAAGTAGAGCGTCAGCACGATCACGATGAACGCATTGCCGAGCAGGGACAGCACGGCCAGGCCGAAGCCGAGGACGCCGCCGAAGGCCTTGCCGGCGAAGTCACCCTCCTGGACGTAGTTCTTGATCTTGTCGATCAGGTCGTAGTCGTCGTTCCACTTCTGGATCGTGGCGTTCTTCTGCAGCTCGTCGAGCCAGCCCGGGGCGTTCCGGGTGATGGCCGCGACCTGGTCGGTGATCACCGGCACGATCGCGACCACGAACAGGCCGAGGGTGACGATCACCGCCGCGACCACCGCCAGCAGTGACCAGTGGCGCTTCAGGCCGCGCGCGGACAGCCAGTCGACCAGCGGGGTCAGGCCGGCCGCGATGAACAGCGCGACCACGATCAGCACCAGGATCGAGCCGATCGCCTCGATCTGCCGGCCGAGGAACAGCGCGAGCAGGAAGCCTGCGCCCCCCAGGAACCCGACGTAGAACGGCGAGTGCCGCTCGAACGGGGGCCCGGGCTGGCCCAGGTCGTCGACAGGCGGCTTGGCCGCAACCGGCCGGCGCGCGGCCGGTCTGGCCGCCACCGGCCGCCGCGCGGCCGCCTTGGTCACTCGTCCTCGCCGAAGCCTGCGACGACGTCGCGCAGGGCGCCGAGCTGGGCGGCGATGGCGTCGCGACGCTTGGTCATCCGGTCGACCTCGGAGCGTACGGCGGCAAGCTCGCGCTCGGCGTCGGCCTGGCTGGACGAGGTGATCGACTCGGCCTGGGTGCGCGCGCTGGTGACCAGCTGCTCCGCCTCGCGCCGCGCGCGGGCCAGCAGGGCGTCGGTCTCGGTCTGGGCCTGCTGACGCTGGGCGTTGGCCTGGGTGATGGCTTCCTGGGCGCGCTCCTCGGCGGCCGCGGCACGGGCCTCGGCCTCCTCGACCAGACGCTTGGTCTCGGCGGTCGCGGTGGCGTGGTGGTCGGTGGCCTCACGGGCCAGCCGCTCGCGCTCCACGGCCAGGGTGCGGCGAGCCTCGGCGACCTCGCGATCGGCTGCGGCGCGAGCTTGCTCGACCTCGCGCTGGGCGCTGGTGCGAGCCTCGGTCGTCTCCTGCTGGGCGGCCAGCTTGAGCTGGTCGGCCTCGCGCTTCGCGCCGGCCTTGTGGTGCTCGGCCTCGGTGCGGGCCAGGGTGCGCTCCTGCTCGGCGTCGGCGAGGATCCGGGTCCGGGTCTCCTCGAGGTCCTTGAGCTGGACCACGCGCATGTCCTCGGCGTCGCGGGCCGCGGAAGCCTTGATCGACTTGGCGTCCTTGGTGGCCTGCTCGCGGATCTCGGCCGCCTCACGGGCGGCGTTGTCGCGGACCTCCTGGGCCTCCTCCTCGGCGAGGCGGAGCATGGCGCTGGCGCGACCACCCAGCCCGGCGTAGGACGGGGTCTCCTGCTCGCTGAGCTGGGTGCGGAGCTGGCTGACCTGCTCCTCGAGCTCGACGACGCGACGCTCCGAGCTGGTCAGGCTGGCGGTCAGGCCGGCCTTGTCGGCGTGCACCTGGCGCAGGTGGGCGTCGACCGCCGACGGGTCGTAGCCGCCGCGGCGCACGATCGGGAGCGAGGGCGCCGCGACCGGACGGGCAGCGGGTGCTGGCGTCGGCGGGGCGGGTGCCTGGGCTGCCGGCGGGACCACGGGGCGCGCCTCCGCCTTGGGCTCCGCGGCGGGCGCGGGCTGCTTGGCGAGCGGGATGGTCGGCTCCGCAGCCGGGGCTGCGGCCTTGGGCGGCTTCGCCACCGGAATGACCTGGGTTGCCTCGGTGTCGACGTCGGCACCCGGTTCGTCGTCGAAGATGGACAGACCCTTGTCAGCCATGGCGGAGATACCTCTTCCTGCGTGTGGGGGGTGTAGGGGAACAGTCTGGCCGATGGCCGGAAATGAACCCACCCCGGTCCATGGATATCTCCATGAACCGGGGTGACAGGGGTCAAACGGTCAGACGGTCAGACGCCGCGGAAGCGGTTGATCGCCTCCAGGTGCTGCTCGCGCATCTCGGGGTTGCGCACGCCCAGACCCTCTTCGGGGGCCAGGCAGAGCACGCCGACCTTGCCCTGGTGGGTGTTCCTGTGGACGTCGAGCGCCGCCTGGCCGACCTCCTCGAGGTCGTAGGTCCTCGACAGCGTGGGGTGGATCATGCCCTTGGCGATGAGGCGGTTGGCCTCCCACGACTCGCGGTAGTTGGCGAAGTGCGAGGAGATGATCCGCTTGAGGTTCATCCACAGGTAGCGGTTGTCGTACTCGTGCATGTAGCCCGAGGTCGAGGCGCACGTGGTGATGATGCCGCCCTTGCGGGTCACGAACACCGACGCGCCGAAGGTCTCCCGGCCGGGGTGCTCGAAGACGATGTCGATGTCCTCGCCGCCGGTGAGCTCACGGATCCTGGCCCCGAAGCGCTTCCACTCCTTGGGGTCCTGGGTGTGCTCGTCCTTCCAGAACTTGTAGCCCTCCTCGGCGCGGTTGATGATCAGCTCCGCGCCCATGCTGCGGGCGATGGCGGCCTTCTCCTCGTTGGACACGACACAGACCGGGACGGCGCCGCCGTTGAGGGCGTACTGCGTGGCGAAGCCGCCGAGGCCGCCCGAGGCGCCCCAGATCAGGACGTTGTCGCCCTGCTTCATGTCGCCGCCGTTCTTGCTGACCAGCTGGCGGTACGCCGTGCTGTTCACGAGGCCGGGCGAAGCGGCCTCCTCCCAGGTCAGGTGGGCCGGCTTGGGCATCAGCTGGTTGGACTTGACCAGCGCGATGTGGGCCAGGCCGCCGAAGTTGGTCTCGAAGCCCCAGATCCGCTGCTCGGGGTCGAGCATCGTGTCGTTGTGGCCGTCGGAGCTCTCCAGCTCGACCGAGAGGCAGTGGGCGACGACCTCGTCGCCCGGCTTCCAGGAGTGCACGCCGAGGCCGGTCTTGAGGACCACACCGGCCAGGTCGGAGCCGACCACGTGGTAGGGCAGGTCGTGGCGCTTGGAGAGCGGCGACATGCGGCCGTAGCGCTCGAGGAAGCCGAAGGTCGAGACCGGCTCGAAGATCGAGGTCCACACCGTGTTGTAGTTGATGGCGCTCGCCATCACCGCGACCAGGGCCTCGCCCGGGCCGAGCTCGGGCAGGGCCACGTCCTCCACGTGCAGCGACTTGCGGGGGTCCTTGTCCCGGCTGGCCAGGCCCTCGAACATGTCGACCTCGTCCTTGTGGACGGTGGTGGCCCGGTAGGACTCAGGCAGGGCGAGATTGGCGAAGTCATCGGCGGAGGCGTTTCCGCTCTGGATGGCGTCGAGGATGTTCTGCACGGGTGTCGTCTCCCTGGAGTTGGTTCGGATCGCGCCTGAAGATACCGGTCGGTAACTGCAGGCTGACCCGGATGTGACGTACTTCCTAGTGTGAGGTCAGTCGGGCGATGGCCACCTGCGACCTCAGGGCTTGGACAGCTTGCGGGCGTACTTCCGCTGGGCTCGTCTGGCCTGGCCGACCACCAGCGGCAGCGCCCTGAGGGACAGTCCGGGCAGCGAGTCCGCGAGCCGGACCTGGGCCCCGCGCCAGTGCGGAACCGCGGTGACCTGACGGGGTCTGTCGAGCACCTTGGCGACGGCAGCAACGACCTCCTCGGGCTGGAGCAGCCTGCCGGAGAAGGACAGCGCCGCCTGCTCGTCCTCGAGCTTGTCGAACAGCATCGGGGTCCAGATGCCGTCGGGGCAGAGGCAGCTGATGTCGATGTCCTTGATGCCGGCCAGGCGCAGATCCGTCTGCGTGCTCAGGCTGAAGCCGAGCGCGGCGTGCTTCGACCCGGCGTACACCGCTTCTCCGGGTACGGCGACGAGGCCGGCGAGCGAGACGATGTTGACGATGTGCCCGCCACCGGAGCCGGTCATCGTGTTGATGGCCGCGATCGTCCCGTTCATCAGTCCCAGGGAGTTGACCTCGAGCATCAGGCGGCGCTGCTCGGCGGTCTGCTGCCACGCGGGGCCGGTGAGGAGCACGCCGGCGTTGTTCACCCAGACCGCCAGCCGCCCGGTCCGCTCCACCGTGGTCGCGGCAGCGGCTCGGGTCGCCTCGTCGTCACGCACGTCGAGGAGGCTGGCGAAGGCGCCGTTGCCGATGCGTTGCGCCGTGGCCTCGGCGGCTGCGAGGTCCACATCGGTGACATGGACCTGGTGACCGCGCTGCGCCAGCAGGGCCGCGATCTGGGCGCCGAGGCCCCCGCCGGCGCCGGTGACCAGCGCGCCGGTCGACGTCGGCATCAGTGAGCGCTGTCGGTGCTGGGTTCGACGAGCTCGACCAGCACGCCGCCGGCGTCCTTGGGGTGGATGAAGTTGACCTTGCTGTTGGATGTGCCGCGCCGAGGGGCGTCGTACAGCAGGCGCAGGCCACGCTCGCGCAGGATGGTGCTGACGGCCTCGATGTCGGTGACGCGGTAGGCGAGCTGCTGCAGCCCGGGCCCGGAGCGGTCCAGGAACTTGCCGATCGTCGACTCGGGGGAGAGCGGCGCCAGCAGCTGGAGGGAGGGGCTCTCGTCCCCGACGACGCTGTTGATCTTCAGCATGGCCTCGCGGACGCCCTGTTCCTCGTTGGTCTCCTCGTGCGCCACCCGCATCCCGAAGGTGGAGGTGTAGAACGCGATCGCCTCGTCGAGGTCGGGCACCGCGATGCCCACGTGGTCGATGGCGATGAACAGGTGCTCGGGGATGGCCCCCGCGACGGACGCAGTCATGGCGCACATCGTCGTACGTCGGGCCGTCTCACGCGAGTGCGTGTGACAACAGACACCCTCGTCGTGCCGATGCCTCGGTGGGTATCGTCGAGAGCATCACCTCTCACGGGGCGCATCCCCGTGCCCCCATGTCGCAACGCACAGCAGGAGGAACCATGTCCGGATCCGTCATCGTCGCGGGTGCCCGCACCCCCGTCGGCCGTCTGCTCGGAGGACTCAAGGACCTCTCTGCCGCCGACCTCGGCGGCGTCGCCATCAAGGGCGCGCTCGAGAAGGCCGGCGTCTCCGGCGACCAGGTCGACTACGTGATCATGGGCCAGGTCATCCAGGCCGGTGCCGGGCAGATCACCGCCCGCCAGGCCGCGGTCAAGGGCGGCATCCCGATGGACGTCCCGTCGATCACGATCAACAAGGTCTGCCTGTCCGGCATCAACGCGATCGCCCTGGCCGACCAGCTGATCCGCGCCGGCGAGCACGACATCGTCGTGGCCGGCGGCATGGAGTCGATGACCAACGCCCCGCACCTGCTGCCGAAGTCCCGTGAGGGTTACAAGTACGGCGACGTCAAGATGGTCGACTCGATGGCCTACGACGCGCTCTACGACCAGTTCACCGACCAGGCCATGATCAACCTGACCGAGTCCCGCAACGTGGCCGGCGACAACCTGACCCGTGAGCAGCAGGACGCGTTCTCGGCGCAGTCGCACCAGCGCGCCGCGCTGGCCTGGAAGAACGGCGTGTTCGACGACGAGGTCGTCCCCGTCACGATCCCGAGCCGCAAGGGCGACATCGTCGTCTCGAGCGACGAGGGCATCCGCGGCGACACCACCGTCGAGTCGCTCGCCGGCCTGCGTCCGGTGTCGAAGGACGGCACCATCACCGCCGGCTCGGCCTCGCAGATCTCCGACGGCGCGTGCGCCGTGGTCGTCATGAGCAAGGCCAAGGCCGAGGAGCTGGGCCTGACCTGGCTGGCCGAGATCGGTGCCTCCGGCCAGGTTGCCGGCCCCGACTCGACCCTGCAGCTGCAGCCCGCGAACGCGATCTTCAAGGCCGCCGAGAAGGAGGGCATCGCCGTCTCCGACATCGACCTGTTCGAGCTCAACGAGGCGTTCGCCGCCGTCGGCATCGAGTCGGCCCGCGCGCTCGGCGTCTCCGAGGACAAGGTCAACGTCAACGGCGGCGCCATCGCCATCGGCCACCCGGTCGGCATGTCCGGCGCCCGCATCGTGCTGCACCTCGCGCTGGAGCTCCAGCGCCGCGGTGGCGGCACCGGTGCCGCGGCCCTGTGTGGCGGCGGTGGTCAGGGTGACGCGCTGATCATCAAGGTGCCCGCTCAGGCGTGACCCGACGACAGATCACCGGCTCGGTCGACGAGCTGGTCGCAAGGGCCCGGGCGGGTGACGCCCGGGCCGTTGCGCGTCTGATCTCCCTCGTGGAGGACGAGTCGCCGCTGCTGCGCGAGGTGATGGCGGCGCTGGCGCCGCACACCGGCAGCGCGATGATCGTCGGCATCACCGGCTCGCCGGGGGTGGGCAAGTCGACCTCGACCTCGGCCCTGGTCACCGAGCTGCGCAAGGTGGGCAAGCGGGTCGGCGTGCTCGCGGTGGACCCGTCCTCGCCGTTCTCCGGCGGGGCCCTGCTCGGCGACCGGGTCCGGATGCAGGAGCACGCCCTCGACCGCGAGGTCTACATCCGCTCGATGGCCTCGCGCGGGCACCTCGGCGGGCTCTCCTGGACCACCCCGCAGGCGCTGCGCGTCCTGGACGCTGCCGGCTGCGACGTGATCCTGGTGGAGACGGTCGGCGTCGGGCAGTCCGAGGTGGAGATCGCCGGACTGGCCGACACCACCATCGTGCTGCTGGCGCCCGGCATGGGCGACGGCATCCAGGCCGCGAAGGCCGGCATCCTCGAGATCGGCGACCTCTACGTCGTCAACAAGGCCGACCGCGACGGCGCCGACCTCGTACGCCGTGACCTGCGCGGCATGCTCGCCCTGGCTGAGCGGGCCGAAGGAGCCTGGCGCCCGTCGATCGTGATGACGGTGGCCCAGCAGGGCCAGGGCCTCGACGAGGTCGTGGCCGAGATCGACAAGCACCACGCCCATCTGGCCGCCTCCGGTGAGCTCGCGACCCGTCGTACCCGTCGGGCGAGGGACGAGATCGAGGCGATCGCGGTGACGACCCTGCGCCGGCGCTGGGCCGGGCTGCACGAGAACTCCCTGCTCGACGAGCTGGCCACCGGCGTCGTGGCAGGCAGCACCGATCCCTACGCGGCCGCCGACGAGCTGCTCGCCACCCTCTGAATCTCAGCGGGTCCGGCGCGTCGCCTTCGCGAGCGCGACCGCATGCGGGACGACCAGGTCCACGACCTCGTCGAGGTCGGCACCCAGGGCTCCGGCCAGCCACTGCTCGACGATCCCGGACATCGCTCCGGTGAACATCACCGCGCGGATGGTGGCCCGCTCCGGCTCGTCGTCGCGCCAGCGCGAGTCCTCGCGCAGGAACATCGCGGTGAGCATGGCCTGTGACTGTCGGCGGCGTTCGATCAGCAGCGGGTTCGACCGGGCTCCGGTGAACAGGACCCGCCCGCGGCGGGGCTCCGCGGCGACGTACTCGAGGACGGCGCGGATGCCCGCCCTCAGCGGCGGCTCCAGACCCCGGCCGGCCAGCTCGACGGCCGTGAGGGCGATCAGGCCGAGCTCGGTCGCGACCTCGTCGTACACCGCGGCCAGCAGGTCGTCGACGTCGGCGAAGCTCTCGTAGAAGTAGCGCGCGTTGAGGTTCGTGGCGCGGCACACGGCGCGCACGGTGACGCCGACGTCGCCTTCGGTGCCGAACAGGTCGAAGGCGGCGCGCACCAGCTGCGCCCTGCGCTGGTCCTTGCGTTGCGCCAGGGGGACGCCTGCCCACGAATTGGTCACAGTCGTGACCATACCTGCTGGAGCTGGCCTACTGTGGACACATGCGTAGCCAGAGTCTGCCAGTCACCTCAGACCCGTTTGTGCCACGCCTCGGTGAGCCGCTCGGGCCGGACTCGATGACCTGGGAGCTGGTCGGCGACTACCGCTGGCTGCTGTGCGGCATGCGGGCCGGCCTGCTCCAGACCATGCACCCGGCGATCGACGCCGCTCTCAAGCAGCACGACTCGACGTACTTCCAGGGGCCGATGAAGCGGATCCTGCGCTCGCTCCCGCAGATCCAGGGCGTGGTGTTCGCCGACGACGCAGCCGGGATGGGCGCGCAGGTGCGGACGTACCACAAGCCCTTGGGCGGGCAGCTGAGCGACGGTACGTCGTACCACGCGCTCAACCCGGACGTCTTCTACTGGCCGCACGCCACCTTCTTCGAGGAGCAGATCTGCGCGAGGGAGTTCTTCGGGACCCCCTTGACCGAGGTCGAGAAGGAACGGCTCTTCCAGGAGTCGGTCCAGTGGTATTCGCTGTACGGCGTGTCGATGAAGCCGGTCCCCGCGAACTACCGGGAGTTCCGGCAGTACTGGGACCACATGGTCGAGGCTGTCCTCGTGGTCAACGGCTTCGCTCGTGCCACCAAGCGCACCAAGCCCGGGGTGTTCGGTCCCTCGCCGTACCCCTTCGTGCCGAAGGCCCTGTGGCGGCCGGCCTCCGACGCCCAGTTCGACCTGCTGATGTGGATCACCCGCGGCACGCTCGGGCCGGCGCTGCGGGAGAAGATCGGCGCCGACTGGTCGGACGCCGACGAGCGCCGGCTGAGGAGGTTCGGCTCCACGCTGGACCACACGTTCGGGCGCTTGCCGCGCTCGGCGCGGATGGTGCCGCTGGCCCGGGCGGCGTACCGGCGGGAGGCGGGGCGATGAGCGCGACGGCAACGCACCGCAGGGTCCCGCACGTGCGAGGGGTGCCGGTTCTCGGCAGCACGCTGGGGCTGGTGGCCGACGCCGAGGGCTGGGTCGACCGGGCGGTCGCCGAGCACGGCGAGGTGTTCTCCTTCCATGCCGTCGGCAGGCGCTGGGTGATGGTCAACGGGCCCGAGTCCGTCGGTGCGGCGCTGGAGAACCGCGACCGGGCCATGGCGAGCGGACCGGCCTGGGAGCTGATGATCGGGCCGTTCTTCAAGCGCGGCATCATCATGCTCGACTTCGACGAGCACCTCGGACATCGCCGGATCATGCAGTCGGCGTTCACGCGCGACCGGCTCGAGTCCTACCTGCAGAGCATGTCCCCGGTCATCGCCGAGGGCCTGGCCACCTGGCCGGAGCACGTGCGCGCGGAGGACCGCGTCCGCCAGCTGACCCTCGACATCGCGACCCGGACCTTCATGGGCGCCGAGGTCGGCGCGGAGGCCGATCGCCTCAACCATGCCTTCCACGACGCCGTGAAGGCCGGCACCTCGATCGTGCGGCACGACATCCCCGGCCTGGGCTGGTCCAGGGGCCTGATCGGTCGGCAGGTGCTGGAGCAGCATCTCTACCCGCAGGTGCCGGCGAAGGTGGCTTCCGACGAGGGCGACCTGTTCTCGGCGCTGTGCCACGCCAGGTCCGACGACGGCGACGCGTTCTCGGCCGACGACGTCGTGAACCACATGATCTTCCTGCTGATGGCAGCCCACGACACCTCGACGAGCGCGATGAGCACGATGCTCTACCACCTGGCGAAGAACCCCGAGTGGCAGGAGCGGTGCCGGGCCGAGTCGGTGGCGCTGGGCCGCGCCGAGGTGGCGTACGACGACCTGGCCGCGTTGCCGAGCCTCGACCTGGTGTTCAAGGAGGCGCTGCGCCTGGTGTCCCCGGTCCCGGTGCTGGGCCGCTCGACCGTGAAGGACACGGTGCTGGCCGACTATGCGATCCCGGCCGACACCCTCGTGGCGGTGAACCTGAGCCGGCTGCACCGTGATCCCGACGTCTGGCCGGACCCGTTGGCCTTCGACCCCGGGCGGTTCTCCGAGGACCGCCGCGAGGACAAGGTGCACCGCCATGCCTACGAGCCGTTCGGCGGCGGCGTGCACAAGTGCATCGGCATGTTCTTCGCCGGGATGCAGGTCAAGGCGATCCTGCACCAGGTGCTGCTGACGCATCGGTTCGCCTGCCCGGACGGCTACACGATGCACACCAACTGGCGCGGCCTGCCCACTCCGTCGGAGGGTGTGCCTCTGGTGCTCGAGCGCCTCTGAGGAGTGTCCGCGGCGGTCTGGACCAGCGCGCCTCCCTCATCCCTGGCGGTCGATTTGGTACCAATGACGACGTGAAGAAGCTCCTCCTCCTTGCTGTCGTGGTCTTCCTCGGCTTCTGGATGTTCACCGACCCCACGGGCCTGGCCGACATCGCCAAGAGCGGCAGCTCGAAGGGTTGGGACCTGACCAGCCAGCTCTTCACCGCCACCATCGACTTCATCAAGACGCTGTTCTGAGCGGCTCGGTTCTGCCGTGGGCGTGATCCAGGCGCTGACCGACCCCCGCATCGGCACGCACCTCCTCCGCGACGAGGGCGAGGTCATCGTCGACGAGGTGCGCAAGCACTGGGTGGTGTTCATCAAGCCCTCGCTGATCGCTCTCCTCGGCCTGGCTGCCGTGGTGTCGGTGCCGTTCATCCGGGCCGACCTGGGCTGGTTCCCCTTCCTGGTGGGTGCCGCCCTGCTGCTGTACGCCGGCTGGAAGTCGCTCGCCGAGCACATGGACCGCTTCGTGATCACCAACATGCGGGTCTTCCGGGTCAAGGGCGTGCTCACCCAGAACCTCGCCACCATGCCGCTGACCCGGATCCTCGACATCACGGTCGTCAAGCCGCTGCACGGACGGATCCTCGGCTTCGGCCACTTCGTCTTCGAGTCGGCTGCTCAGGAGCAGGGGTTGAAGGACATCCGCTTCGTCGGCCACGCCGACCAGCGTGACCTCGCGATCCAGCGGGTGGTCCAGCGCGCCGGCCTCCGCGGTCCCCGGGTCAACTGATGCTGCCCTTCGACCCGATCGACGAGGCCGCGCGCCAGTGGGGCCTGCGCTGGGACGGCGTACCCGCGATGCACGCGGTCACCTCGCTGATGCGTGCCCACCAGCTCGTGCTCTCCCGCCTCGACGCGATCCTCAAGCCGCACGGGTTGACCTTCGCGCGCTACGAAGCGCTGGTGCTGCTCACCTTCTCGTCCCGGGGCTCACTGCCGCTGGGCAAGATGGGGGAGCGGCTGCAGGTGCATCCCACGTCGATCACCTCGATCATCAACCGGCTCGAGTCGGCCGGCCTGGTGGCCCGGCGCCAGCACCCGCAGGACGGTCGGGCGGTCCTGGCCGAGATCACCGAAGCCGGCCGCAACCTCGTCGAGGTCGCCACCGCCGACCTCCTCGCCGACGGGTTCGCGCTCGCCGACCTGTCGGAGACCCAGCTCACCTCCCTCTCGAGCCTGCTGCGGCCGGTCCGCAAGGGCGCAGGAGACTTCTGAGGCCATGACCACCGCTGACGACGTACGACGGGTCGCGCTGGACCTGCCTCGCGCCTACGAGCGGATGGTGGGCGGACGCTGGAAGTTCAAGGTGAAGCAGATCGTGTTCGCGGCGTTCTCGCGCGACGAGCTGTCGATGGGCTTCGGGTTTCCGAAGGCGGAGCGCGACGGGCTGATCGCGAGTGACCCCGAGACGTTCTTCCTGCCGCCCGAGCGCGACCTGCGCTACCAGTGGGTCTGTGCCCACCTCCCTCGGCTGGGCGACGACGAGATGCGCGAGTTCGTGATCGACGCGTGGCGGATGTGCGTGCCGAAGATGTTGCACGAGCTCCCGGAGCTGGCCCCGCCCGCGGCCCGCACCTGGGCGATGATCGAGCAGCAGCAGTGGGGCGAGGTCCGCGAGCTGCTGCACCCCTACGTGCACTGGACCGAGGGTCCGCTGTCGCTGCGCGGTCGCACCCAGGTGCTGCGCCATCTGACCGGACACCCGACGCCGCGGCCGCCGACCGAGGTCGCGGTCCGCGACGGGCAGGTCTATCGCTGGACGCGATGAATGCCCCTAGCCCCGAACCGAGCCGTTCACCACGATGGTCTGGCCGGTGATGTAGGCGGCCGAGCTGCCGGCGAGGAACAGCGCGACCCCGGCGACGTCGCGGTGAGTAGCCAGGCGGACCGGAGCCGGACGGGTCAGCAGCGGACCACTCTGGTGACTGATCTGCACCCGGAACTGCTGCGGCACCACCAAGGGGGCCGTGTCGATCACGGTGTTCACCCGGGCGCCGTGGCGGCTCCACGACTCGCCAAAGCGCTTGGTGGCGGCCACCAGCTCGGCCTGGGCCTCGGCCCGCGTCGCGGTGAGCTCCAGCCAGGACCGCACGGCACTGGTGTTGACCACCGCGCCGCCGCCGGGAGCCAGGCTCTCGGAGAGCCGGAACCGCAGCCGGGTGGTGAGCCGGGTGGGACCGACCAGTCCGATCCGGGCCGAGTGGGCCACGAACTCACGCTCGTGGGGATCGGAGCTGTGCGGAAGGGTGGCGCCGGCGGCGTTGACGAGGATGTCGATGGCACCGAGGTTGCTCAGGAAGTAGTCGATCGACTCGCGGCGGGCCAGTTGCAGCTGGTGGTAGTCGAAGCGCGACAGGTCGGCGTCGTACAGGCCGGGCAGGACCTTCGTGCCGGTGACGGTGACCAGCGCGCCGGCGTCGACGAACGCCTGTGCGGTGGCGAGGCCGAGCCCACGGGTGCCGCCGGTGACCAGCACTCGCTGCCCGGCGAAATCATGCGCCACCACGCCCACGATGGGCCCTCCCAGACCGACCGTCTCGTCAGACGGGCCCCGTGCGCCGACCGACGAGAAGTTGAACTCCCACGGCTCGAGATGTCCAGTGCGGGACTCGGTGGGATGAGGACGTTTCTATCATCTAGACCACCCATCCCGGACATCGGGGACACGATCAGTCGCGGAAATTTACCTGAGCGGTCAGGCGACCTGGTTGATCGACGAGTCCTGGGCGCTTCGGGGCGCGGGCACGCGCGGCGCGGTCGCGAACCGGCCACCGGAGTGATGCGCGATCGCCGCGAGCAGCTCGGTGCGGCTCGGGCTGTCGGGCGTGAACCGCAGGTTGACGCCGCCGCGGCGCAGCCGGCGACCCATCACCCGGCCGAGGGCATCGTGGGACACCTGGACCGGGCCGGTGGCGACCACGTGCAGCCGATAGCCATCGCTCGAGGCGGCCTGCACGTCCACGGCCCCCAACGAGGACCACGGTGCGGCGATCTCGCAGCCCGAGTCGGCCATCCGCAGACCGGTGGCGTCGACTGCGAGCACGATGTCCGCAGGCGTGCCCGAGGCTCGCACCAACTGCCAGAACGGCGCCAGCAGCCGGATCAGGACGATGGTCAGGCCGACCATGAGCACCCAGGTGAGGATCAGGAACGTTGTCTGGTCGGCCGGAGCCGCCGACAACTGAGTCGAGCCCTGCCACGCCATCCGCGCCGACTGCACGACGAGAAAGGCGACCAGCAGGCCGATCAGAACGAGCGTGATGACTGGCCCGGCGGCGCGAGAACGCGCGCCACGGGTCACCGTGAATACTTCCCCCATGCTGGAAAGGTAACTCCGGACGGCGTCCACGGCGACGATCTCGGCCCGATACTGGGGTTCGCATGACCCGGAGTGGTCAGGGCGGTTACGGTGGCGCGGATGCGTCTGCGGGAGCTCTCACTGGCCGGCTGGCTGGTCCCTGCCCTGCTCCTCGGTGCCGTGCTGCTCCGCCCGGCCGAGCTCGACCCGGTGGCCGATCCGGCGCCTGTGGGCCTGCGTGACTTCCGGGCCGACGAGTCGCGGACCATCCCGGCCTACCTCGATGCCGACGACCCCCGCCGCACCGTGCGGGTGTTCTCGGTCCGCTTCTACGCCCACGCCGGCGAGCGGCGGTTCGTCGCGACGCAGGTGGTGGCCCGCCAGCCCTCGGGTACGCCGGACTCCTTGCTGATGGCGGCCGTGTCGCTCACCTGCTCACCGACCATGGGTGGCGTGGTCAACGCCGGAGCCACGCAGAACCTGATGCGGGGATCGGCAGCCACGTTCACGCCGCGCTTCGTGTACGTCGTACCCCGCACCGGCATGGTGGCGTGCGTGGTGACCGCAACCGGTCTGCGGCCACGACCGTCTGACAGCGGCTACCGCAGCGCGAACGTGTGGCTGGTCGACTCCGGGTCGTATCTCAGCGTCAGTGACCCGGTCGGGAGCTGGCCGCGGTCGATCGAGACGACGGCACGGTCCCGGGTCCTCGACCACGGCGAGCACTGGACGCCGATCAGGCGCACCGTCTCGGTCGGCGACGTCTCGTCGTTCCGGGTGGTCAGCGACCACAAGCTCACGACGTGCTCAGCAGTCGGAGGCAGCCGCGACACGACCACCGCCGGCCGGGAGCTGTGCGACAACCGGGTCAGCACCATCGGCTCTACGTTGCGGTTGGTGGTCCGGGCGGTGCAGCTGACCAGCCGGGGGCGGCCGTGCGCCGAGGCTCAGGTGGTCGCGCAACGGTTGGCGCGGGTGCGTGCCCCGGTGCACCACCAGATGGTGTTCGCCGTTGGCGAGGTACTGGTGAGCCGGGCACCGGGCTGCGTTCCGGACTTCAACCTGTTCGGCACGCTCACCCAGGTCTGGGGAGCCGACGTGGTCGTGCATGCCACCTCGGAGCTGACCTCCGTCCTGCCTCGCTGACCCGTTTGGGAGGATGAGGGCATGACGCAGCAGCCGTTCACCCGCCGTGGAGCCATCGACCTGTCCGCGCTGAAGCGACCCGCAACGCCGCCGCCGGCCGCGGGCGCGCCCTCGGGGCCGGGCGGCACGGTCGGCGGAGGCGGGGCCTACGCACTGGACGTGACCGAGCAGAACTTCCAGGCGCTGCTCGAGCAGTCGATGAAGGCGCCGGTCCTGCTGGTCTTCTACTCCCGCACCCGGATGCCCGAGTCGGGCCAGCTGGCCGATGACGTCGCCACCCTGTCGGGTGAGTTCGAGGGCCGTTTCCTCGCCGGCCTGGTCGACATCGACGCCGCGCCGGGCATCGCGCAGGCCATGCAGATCCCCTCGATCCCCCTGGTCGTGATGGTGCTCGACGGTCGACCGATGCCGCTGCTCCAGGACGTCGTACCCGTCGACGAGCTGCGCACCGCGCTGACCCAGGTGATGCAGCAGCTGGTGACCCAGGGCGTGACCGAGCGGCACCAGCCGCTGGCCGGTGCTCCTGCGCCGGAGGCCGAGGGTGAGGAGAGCGCGGAGCCGGTCGCCGACCCGAGATACGCAGCCGCCCAGGACGCGCTCGGCGAAGGTGACATCGACGCCGCCGTCGCCGAATACCAGAAACTCGTCGACGCCAACCCTGCCGACGCCGAGGCGGTCGCCGGCCT
>Ga0070698_100001774_pt1 | contig 24062 bp, 22 predicted proteins | sample KBSK1502metaG_FD_65477 | JGI IMG/M metagenome (GOLD analysis project Ga0070698, IMG submission 65477) | Corn, switchgrass and miscanthus rhizosphere microbial communities from Kellogg Biological Station, Michigan, USA - KBS K1-50-2 metaG | ecosystem: Host-associated > Plants > Roots >... | reverse complement strand
CCCTGGCTCCGCATTCTGAGCAGCAAGCCGCTGCTCCATTCGCTCGAGCTTTGGGTTCCCAATTCCTGACGGAGCAACCTGCATGCCGAATGCGAAACCAAATTCTTCGCGAGAATTCACCTTGGCGACGCAAATTCTTTGTGGAAACTTCCGCAGCCTCTTGCGCGAAAGCCCGCATAAGAGAAAGGTATCAATGGAAACTGCTCAGTAATTCGCAGGGGTGCTGCTGGCATATTGCTTGCCCTGTCACCAGCGGAACGGATCTTTGAATCGTCAATCGGGAACTCAAGCGAACGTAAGTGCGTCAGGGCACAGACAGGAACTGGGGGCATGGCCGACGATGGTTCAATGTTGTCAATAATTCCCTGCATTTACGAGGGACAAGTGCCATTCCCTGAATGGCTCCCCCTAACTAGTCAATCGGAAGGAGCGCCGATGCGCGGCGCGACAAAACAGCTCGAAGTTGAGGATCGCTCGGTTGAGAATGGACAAGCTCTTACGTTGTCATGTTTTTCTGCTTTGCACGCGATTCCTGGTTTTGAACGAGTAAGCAAGAGAAAGGTATTTGAGAAAGGTGCGGTGCTTTTCACTCAGGGGCATTCCGCTCATGATGTTTACGTCGTTTGCACAGGTCGTCTCAAGATCTCAATCACTTCAGCCGAAGGTAGAAAACTCATCGTGCGAATCGCACGGCCGGGTGACTTATTAGGAATACATGCTGCACTGACCGAAAAGTCGTATGAGGCAACTGCCGAGGCTCTGACTTCCTGCCGGATAGACTCTATCTCGAATACAGATCTTTTAGGACTGCTTGAACGGCAAAAGTCATTCGGCCTTAGTGTGGCTGTAGCCATAAGCAAGGATCTTACTGATTTTCTTGAACACGCTCGCGGGCTTCTGATGTCAATCTCTGCGGCTGAAAAGCTCGCGTACCTCCTACTAAGTTTGGCGGATCAATTCGGCAGACGAACGACGAGCGGAATTACGTTCCAAACGTTGCTGACGCATGAGGAGATCGCCCAAATGATAGGGGCTTCGCGTGAAACCGTTACTCGATCGCTGAATATGTTCACGCGAAAACGTTTCATTCGTCCGGAAGAGGGTGAGGTAGTGATCCTCAATCACGTGGCATTAGCAGCATTGGCCAATCAGGGTTCGTAGATCTTTTTCTGAGTTTGTGTGACATGCGTCACAGCCATGAAGTCGCAGTTCCCCTAGTATTGCGCGACTCTCTTTATCATGAGCGGGCAAGCGTGACGAGTTCAAAAGGCAACGATTCTGATCGTGCGGTAGGGCTAGAGCTTAAGGCATAGGACATGAGCGACATGACGTTGACAATCAGAGAACCCCGCACTACTCATACGCCGGGCACCAGACAGGGCCACACGGCTCCAAGAGCATCCGCCCTCGCTCTTCTGAGCAAATCTATCAAAGGAATTTTAGAAGCTCTTCAGACTCGTAAGGAGGCTGCAAAGTGTTACTGACTAAAGCGACCAAAACGCTGTTCGTCTGCGGTTCAGTTTTGGGTCTGGTCTTGTGGTTCACTTCGGCAAAACATTCCGAAGCTATTAGCCTAAGCCCTCTAAACCCAACGAGCACCGGCGCGGCAACGCTTCAGGATCCTGGTTACGTCGGCAGCGATACCTGCAAAGATTGCCACGAAGATCAGTTCAAAGCGTTCTCTCATACCTCGCATGCTCAGCTCTCCAAAGTAAAGAGCTGGAACTCCAAGGTGACCGGTTGTGAATCCTGCCACGGCCCGGGCAAGGCGCATGCTGAAGAGGGTGACCCTGCCAAGATCATCTCCTTTAAAAATAAATCGCCGAAAGCGATTGCTGAGACCTGCCTGGCGTGCCACGCCGGCAAGGAAGAGCACAACAACTTCCGTCGTGGCGAGCACTGGCGCAACGACGTCGGCTGCACTGACTGTCACGCGGCACACTTAGCCGCAACCGATCGGAATGTGCCCGGCTCGATTACCCGGGTGACCGCGGTAAATGCCGAAAAGCCCGGCTTCTCGACGATCAAGTTGTTGAAAGTGAGCGACCCGCAGCTCTGTCTGGGTTGCCACAGCGAAGTGAAATCGGCGTTCTCGATGCCCTTCCACCACAAAGTCATGGAAGGTGCGATGCGTTGCAGCGATTGTCATAACCCGCATGGTGGTTTCGAACTCAAACAAACGCGATTGGCCACCGGCGGAGATGCTACCTGCATTAAGTGTCACGCGGACAAACAAGGTCCATTCACTTACGAACACGCTCCGGTGAAAACCGAAGGTTGTGTGGCATGTCACACGCCGCATGGCTCAGCCAATCCGAGGCTCCTGAGATTCAGCGCGGTCAACCAACTCTGCCTGACGTGTCACAGCGTAGCGCATGACGTTGGAGCCGTTGAGCCGGCTGGACCTCAGCACAATCAGAACGCGCAATACGCCAACTGCACGGCGTGTCACGTCAAAGTTCACGGGTCGCATTCGAGTCCAGTCTTCTTCCGTTAAGAACGCGGGAAAACAGAGCTGGCCGTACCTATGAAGGAGTCGGGCGATGAAGAACAACGTTACTAATATTTTGTGCCGGCTGGCGCAAGTTGCGCTCGGTCTGACGCTCTTGATGGGAGTCGTGAGCGCACAGCAGCCGTCACCGTCACCCCTACCAAGCCCGCCTAAGAAGGCCCAGGCAAAGCCGGCGGATGCTCCGGTAGAGGCCGGCGACGATGCTGGCAACTACACCATCATCTCCAGCATAGAAGTTGGCTATCGCGGGCTGAGAGTCGATGGCGATCTCAATAAGTATCGGAGCGACCTGAACTACAAGGCCGGACCGCGGCTTTTTGACTCCAGCTTTCTGGTGCGAGCAAAAGAGGGCAAGGGCACTGTGTTTGATACCTTGCTGGTGACTTCTACGGGCTGGGGTGCGGATCCGTACAGCAGCGTGAGAATCAACATTGAAAAGCCGGAGCTGTATCGCTTTGACGCCAACTACCGACGTTTCAAGTATTTCAGATTTCTCAACAACTTTGTAAATCCGAACTGGGTATTTTCGCCGGCGAGTTTCAGCGTTGCTCCCAATCCGGTGACCGGACTACATGGTTACAACACAAACACGGAGATGGGAGATTTCGATCTCACCATACTGCCTAAGAACAGAACGATCAGGTTCAGTCTCGGCATTTCACCCGAGAGATATGGCGGTCCTGCCTTCACCAATTATCACCTGGGTGGGAACGAGTTCAGCCTCCGCTCGCAACTGAGTTCACGAGCCACCGATTACCGCGTCGGCGCCGATGGCCAGGTTGGAGCGATTGATTTTTCTTTCCTACAGGGATTCCGCCGTTTCACCGACGACGGTCGAATTAGTCTGGGCGTGACGCCGGGAATAAACCTGAACCCTGCAGTCGCCAGTCTGACGAGCTATAACCGCAACGAACCGGTGCGCGGTAACGTCAACTACACGCGGTTCAGCGCGCACACCCTGGTGGCAAAGAGACTGGACATTACTGGACGTATCGTCTACAGCAAAGCCACCTCGAGATTTAACTTTATCGAGAGCTTCACCGGTAGAAACTTCAACCCGAGAGTCACCGGATGGCCTCCTACTCCACCTGCCGCGACTCCCAACATTCTGAACCTTGGTCAATACAACATTGTCGGAAGTACCCGGCGACCAAACACACTGGGCGATATTGGAGTCACGCTTCTGGCTACCGACAAGCTACGAATCTCGGACACCTTCCGCGTTGAAGACTTCACCATCGACGGCACTGCCGTGTTTAGCGATTTCTTCTCAATAACGAGAGGCGCGGGCGCAACTCTGAGGACCGACACCATAGGTTTCAACAATTTGGACGGCAATCGGATCACCAAGTATCGCAAGTATCAGAACACGCTCGAAGCTGACTACCAGGTCAACACCAGCTTTGGGTTCCACCTCGGCTACCGTTATGGAAACCGCCACATCGAAGAAAGCTTTGAGGGTTTCAATCTCGGCTCGAACGGATCAGCAAGTCCGCCGGCCGTTCGCACTGCAGAAAGCGAGGCAGAGGAAAACCACACTCATGCGTTCTTTGGAGGATTTAAAGCGCGGCCGACAAAGAATTGGAGCATCTACTTCGACGCTGAACACGGTAGCGCGGACAACGTTTTCACCCGTATCGGAAATTACGACTACACGAATTTCCGCGCGAAAAGCCGGTATTCGCCCAGCAAGAACCTCAACTTCAGCGTGGCCCTGATCACCAGAAACAACGCTAATCCCTCGGAGATAGCCGGTGTTTCGTTGCAGGATTTTGGCGTAGACACAAAATCGCGCTTGTTCACTTCAGCCATCGACTGGCGCGCGAATTCCCGAGTCTCATTTAGTGCCGGCTACAACTACAACTGGGCAAACAGCGACGCGATAGTTGATTACTTCTATAACAGCGTCCGGCATCCGAGCGGCCACAGTCTCTACTTCCTGAGAAACAACTTCTTTTACGTTGACACGACCGCCCAGCTCGCTCCGCGGGTAACGCTGTTCGCCGCGTATCGCGTGAATCAGGATGGCGGCCAGGGCGACCGGCTAGCGGATCCGACCGGAACTCCCGGCACCTTGATCAATTCTTATCCGATGAACTTTCACTCACCGGAAACACGGCTGGCGATAAAGATCAACCGGCGATTGGATTGGAATCTCGGCTATCAGTATTACAACTACAGCGAAAGCGCGCTGGTCGGCCCCCGGCCCCAGAATTATCACGCGCATCTTCCGTATACGTCGTTGCGTCTCTATTTTGGTCGTAAGGAGTAATCGAAGTAGTCGATTCCTTACCTAAGGGTTTGTAAGTTTGCCAATCTCCGGCTAGGGCCTCGGCCATAGCTGGAGTTTGGTGTGTAAGATTTCAAGACCGAACGCGCACGCACGCTGCAGAGTCTCAAGCTCCATATAACGATCTCTAGATGGAGGAAAACGAGTGTTGGGAAACACGTCCGGGGACAATTCAACTAAGCCTGTACGCCCGCTGGAGCCAACCAGACGACGATTCCTTGATTATCTGCTGGGGACCAGTGCATTCGCGACGCTGGGTGCAATCCTGTATCCAATTTTCAAGTTCATGCAGCCGCCCCGGATTATTGAATCCGCAGAAAACTCTGTGGTCGCGGCAAAACTCAGCGAGATTCCGGTCAACTCCGGCAAGATTTTCAAGTTTGGCAACAAGCCTGGCATTCTCGTTCATACCGACGCTGGTGAATTCAAAGCGCTCTCAGCCGTCTGCACACACCTCGAGTGCATCGTTCAGTATCGTCCCGAAACTAAACAAATTTGGTGCGCCTGTCACAACGGGCAATACAACGTGAGTGGCAAGAACGTGGGCGGGCCGCCACCGCGTCCCCTGGAAGAGTTCAAAGTCAACCTGCGTGGCGATGATGTCGTTGTCACCAGATCGTAGGCATTCGTGAGGATACAATCCTTAGTAGAATGGTTTGATGCGCGGCTCTCTATCAGCACGCTCGCGGCTATCGCCAGAAAAAAAGAAGTCCCGCTGCATCGCCACTCGATCTGGTACTACTTCGGCGGCATGACCTTGTTTCTATTTGTCGTTCAGGTGGTAACCGGGATTCTGTTGCTGCTCTACTACCGTCCCAGCTCGGAAGGCGCATTCGAGAGCGTTCAGTTCATCATAACTGAAGTGAAGTTTGGCTGGCTGATTCGATCAATTCATAGCTGGTCCGCCAATTTGATGATTGCGACACTGTTCATTCACATGTTCAGTGTCTTTTTTCTGCGCGGCTATTACCCGCCGCGCGAGATCACCTGGGTGAGCGGCGTCTTCCTGCTCTTCATCGTCATCTGTTTTGGATTCAGTGGTTATTTGCTGCCCTGGAACAAGCTGGCTTTTTTCGCGACCAAAGTCGGTACAGAGATCGCCGGCGTCGTTCCTGTAGTTGGCCGTCCTATTCTTAGATTCCTGCGCGGCGGCGATGATGTGACGGGCGCGACGTTGACGCGCTTTTTCGGGTTTCACGTTGCCGTCCTGCCCGCGACTGCGACCGTGTTTCTCGGTATTCACGTTCTCCTGGTGCAAATGCATGGCATGAGCGTGCCACCTAACCTGCTGGGCCAGCCCATAAAGAAGATGAAGTTCGTGCCGAATTTTCTGCTGCGCGATCTCATTGGCTGGATATTGGCAATCGGTGTGCTGGCCGCGCTGGCTGCCTTGTTTCCCTGGGAACTTGGCGAGAAAGCCGATGCGTTTGCCTCGGCGCCTGAGGGCATCAAGCCTGAGTGGTACTTCCTTTTCATGTTCCAAACACTGAAGCTGTTACCCGCAAAGATACTGGGCTTCGACGGCGAAGTAATCGGCATCATGGCCTTCAATATTGTGGCAATGCTCCTGTTTATCGTGCCTTTCGTGGATCGCTCAGATAATCGCCGGCGGAGATTGATCTTCAATGTCCTGGGTGTACTGGCGCTTCTTTACATCGTTGTATTGACAATCGTCGGTTATGTGACCTGACGCTGCTATGAAACCTTGGCTACCAAATAGCCTGAACGCTCTACCCGCGCCCGCACCTGACAGTGCGCTTGTGGGTAAGGTTGTTTCTGCGCGCCTCGTCCGAGGGCTCGCGTTTTTGTTCACCGTACTGACTATCCTGCTGTTGGTCGCTACGGCCTCAGCGCAAAAGAAGAGCTCCTGCATTGACTGTCACGCGAAGCTGGATGATCCAAGGCTGAGCGCGCCTGCCAAGCTTTTCGACAACGACATTCATCGGGCTCGCGGGCTGTCGTGCAATGATTGCCATGGCGGCGACCCCAACGCTGACACCAGGGAAAGCGCGAAGGATCCAGCCAAGGGTTATCTTGGAAAGCCAAAGACGCTCGACATCCCGGCCTACTGCGGCAAGTGTCACAGCGATGCAAGTTTGATGAAGAAGTTTAACCCTTCCCTGCGCGTCGATCAGGAACGCGAATACTACACGAGCGTACACGGCAAGCTACTCAAAGCCGGTGAGACGCGCGTTGCAACTTGCATCAGCTGTCACAGCGTTCATGGGATTCGAGCGATCGACGATCCACTCTCTTCCGTCTATCCGTCAAGAGTTGCCGAGACCTGCTCAAAATGTCATGCCAGTGCCGATTACATGAGCGGGCTTGGAATTCCCAGCGATCAGTATGCGAAGTACAAAACGAGTGTTCACGCGCAGGCTCTGTATGACAAACAGGATCTGTCCGCGCCGACCTGTAACGACTGTCACGGCAATCATGGCGCTACACCACCGGGCATCGCTTCGGTGGCGAATGTCTGCGGCCAATGCCATGCGCGTCAGGCGGAGTTGTTTCAGACCAGCCCCCACAAAGCGGCCTTCGATCAAAAGGACCTCGCTGAATGCATCACCTGCCATAGCAATCATGCGATTAACAAACCAGGCGACCAGCTAATCGGTACGACACCGGGGACCCTCTGCATCAATTGCCATACAAGCGGGGACAAAGGGTTTATTGCCGCCGGTCAAATGCGTTCTCGAATTGACGAATTAATCGCGAGCCTCGGCAGGTCGACTGAGATTCTGAATCGGGCGGAGCGAGCTGGAATGGAAGTCAGTAAACCAAAGTTTGAATTGAAGGGCGCGACCGATGCGTTGACGCATGCTCGAGTGCTGATTCACTCTTCGTCGACCGCAGAGGTTGAGAAAGTCATCGGACCCGGTCTGGAGGTCTCGACAAAAGGCTATGAAGCGGGAACGGCCGCGCTGGCCGAGCGAAAGTTCAGACGCCAGGGGCTAGCTGTCTCCCTGGTTTTCATCTTGTTTTTGGCAGGATTGGTTTATCTCAAACTCAGGCAGATAGAGGCCCGCCAGGCGGCGGAGCAGTAACAGTAGAGTGGCGTCGCTCGGGCGGCGCTGATACGAATGAGGCTAATAGTGATTCGCAAGCGGAAGCTATCCGTCTTTAAGTTTGTGTTTTTGACGGCGTCATTAACGCTGTGCTTCGCTGCGGGTATTACCAGCAACGCCTTTCAGCGACCGGCAGCGCGTGCTCGTGTTCAGAAGAAGGTCGCGGCGTCAAAGACCCCGCGTGTTGACTACACCAAGTTCTCTCACCAAACCCACGTGGTTGCGCAAAAGCTCGAATGTAATTCCTGTCACAAAGTCCCCTCAAAGAATTGGAAAGAAGTACGTAAAGGCGATGAGGCCTTCCCCGATGTCAGCGATTTTCCCGAACACGCTTCGTGTTTGGGTTGCCATCGCCAGCAATTCTTTGCGCGAGAAAGACCAGCGCCCGCAATTTGCGCTACCTGTCACGTCAACAACAGCCCAAGAGATACAAGTCGATATCTCTTTCCCAGCCTCGGCGACGTTAACGATCCGACGAAGAAGGTCCGCCAGTTCGTTTCAGAGTTCGGCGTGGGATTCCCTCACGATAAGCATCTCGATGTAGTTGGATCTAACTCGCCGGCTTTGAGGGAAGACCGCAGTTGGTTAGTGACCGTATCGCTACAAGAGAAGAAAGATGACGGACCGCCGAAAAGTTGCCAGGTTTGCCACATGACGTATCAGCCGCAGGGCGACGCGAGCGAAGAATATGTAACTAAAGCTCCGAAGAATCTCGGTGATGCATTTTGGCTGAAGAAGGGTACCTTCAAAACGATCCCAAGCAGTCACGCCATCTGCTTCACTTGTCATAATTCAGATTCCGGAATCGCGCCGGAGCCGAAGGACTGTAACGTTTGTCATAAACTGCTGTCACCGGAACCCGGCTTGAAATTCGATTTCGATGCGAAGCTGGCCAGTGACATGGGGATTACTGACGCGATGATGCTGGCAAGATGGAGCCGGCGCAGCTCGGCCGGCGCTTTCCGACATGAAGGCGGAGAGCATCCGGCATTGAACTGCATGGGTTGTCACAATGTAACGACGTTCAATACTGTCGATCTAAAAACGTTAAAAGTGCCGGTGGGGTCGTGTGGTGGCGCGGAGGGATGTCATATCACAGCCACAACCGATGATGGCGGCGCTCTGAATTACGAGATCGATCAGAAGAAAAAAGATCCGGCGTTTGTTTGCACCAAGTGTCACGTCGTATTTGGCAAAGCAGCAGCAGTACCGGAGGGTCACCTGAAGGCGATCCCAACGCCGGCCAGGAAGCCAGATTGATGATGGGAACGTTTAGCAAGCTGTTCAGGATTCTCGGCAAAGCCATGGAGGCCGCGCGAAGTCGACGACTATCTGCTTCACGCGCCGTTACATTTGTTGTTTTAGGATTGGCGATTGCTGTTTTCACCATCTTGACCTCGCGCGCGACCAGGTCAATGCCCAACTTCGTGACTGAATCGTCCGCAGGCCAGGAACAAATGCAATTTCCCGAAGGCCTGGACTACTCAAAGTTTCAGCACAGCAGCAGCAATCATTCCCGGTTGCCGTGCCTGCTGTGTCACCGACGCGAAACGAATGCCCCGATTCCCAGGCGTCCAGGAGGATCCGGCCACTTGCCTTGCGCGGGATGTCACGCCCAACAGTTCACCAATTCTGATAGTCCCATTTGCACCATCTGTCACACCGACGTGAAATCGGGCACGCTAAAGTCGTTCCCACGATTGCAAAGCTTTCGCATGAAGTTTGATCATCCGCGTCACCTGAGCATGGGCAGTGTTAGTTGCGCCACGTGTCATCGACCGTCGCGCGGCGGTGTGGCCATGTCAATACCATCGGGATTCAACGCTCACACAACCTGTTATCGTTGTCACACGCCGCGCGCTCAGTCCGGTGGCCGCGATATTTCTTCATGCGGGACGTGTCATCAGCTGGGCGGTTATTCCCGGACACCTGAATCTGCCCCGGCTTTCCGGGTCAGTTTCAATCACTCGAAACATCAAAAAGTTACCTGTAACGAATGTCATCAGGTTCGAGCCGGGATGCCGCAGCGCAGACAGGTCAGCGCGCCTGAGCCATTGAACCATCACGCGACCGGTCGCGGACAAAGTTGCGGGACGTGCCATGACGGCAAGCGCGCGTTTGGTGGCGACGACTTCTCAACTTGTAAGCGGTGCCACACGGGCGCCGCCTGGCACTTCTAACGATCTGCGGCAGATCCATTTGGCGGGAAAGGAACTAGTCATGAAAGTAATCACATTTGTTGCCGGCTTCATCGTTGCGATCTTTTTGGTTTTAGGAATGCCGAGGATCCCGACTACTGTGTCGGCACAGGATGGCAAGAAGCCGCCTGAGACGATCATCCTGGGGAAGGAATCGAAGCTGGGTCAAATTTCCTTCAGCCACGTCAATCATATAACGAAGAATCGCAGCGTCGACGGCACGACACAGATCGCCTGCGTTCAATGTCATCATACGGCGCAACCGCTGGCGGAGGCCCTCAAGCTCAAGGACCCACCACACAAAACCGTGTGGCCCGCCGACAGAACAACTACTCTTACTGCGGAGTTGTGCGAGAAAGATCCAAGCGCTCCGCCAGTTAACAGCTGTCGCGAATGTCATGCGCGGGCGGAAACCAAACCTACGCTTGTGTCCGAGATCCCAACGATTAAGGGCGAGCCTGATCAGATCGTATTGACCAATCAGCAGGCCTTCCACCGGAACTGCGGCAGTTGCCACGACGCCGTTTTAAAGGCGAAGCCAGACGCCACTGCGCCGGGATCAAAGAAGTGCATGGTCTGTCATAAGAAGGCGGCGGCGGCTTGAGTTTCGGCCGGTTTGGGTTGTAGCAGAATGGGTCCGCGCTGAAGGGCGTTTGACTCCATAGCGGGATTTTTCGTTTGCGGTGCGTAAAAGACCGCAGACAGTTGCAGCCTGTCTGCAAATTTGCGCCGATCCTTCGCGGCACGGTCATTGCGCTTCATAGATTCCGGTTGGAATTGAGTATTCGCGGGAAGGTTTAGGGGAATTATGAAGACAATGACCAATGGTTTGATAAAGCTCGGGGTGGCTTTTGCGGGCGTAATGCTGGCGGCGACTTTCGTAGTGGTTTCAGTACGCGCCGGAGCCGCCCCTGATGATTTTGATGCGGCTGGTACGTACAAATCCAAGTGCGTTGCCTGCCACGGCGCCAAGGCCGAAAAGAAATTCGACGTGACGCTGGCCGACGACGTTCTCTTGCAGGCAGTGCTGAAAGGGAAGAAACCTGAGAAGCCGCCCAATATGCCGGCTTTTGAAGACAGAGGCATTACTGCCGATCAGGCAAAGGCGCTGGTCGACTACATGAAGTCAGTTAAGTAAGTGAACCTGAGAGACCGGCACGGGCGGACAGAATCCCTGTGGTGGATGTCTGGGCGCTCGTGCCGGCGGCGAATCGCACGGCAAGGTTAGTCTCGTGCGGGAGCGGTGAGTTTGGATACCTCGATGCCAGTAGACCGCTCGCGCGGACGGCATCGGGTGTATTTTTTTGCGGCCGTCCTTTAAAGGAACTGAATCCGTGAGACGCACTCTTGCTGTTGCAGTAATCCTGTCGGGCATACTGGTTAGCTCGCTGCTTGGCCTCATCGTCCTCAAACCAGTTGGAGCCCAAAGTAATCAAAACTCTTCCACGCCATCCCTTCGACCCAACGAAGGGGGCACCATCGGCGGCCCCAATGCCAACGCTCCTGCCGCAGCTCCAAATCTTCAATGTCAGGGTTGCCACGCGCCGGGCAAGTCGCTTCCCTACTTAGCGGGTTCAAAGTTTCACACCGCACCGCATGCTGATTACGATCGCGGTTTTCATGCCCAGGCGATCCATAACGGCACTAAAGCGGCGACGTGTCTCGATTGCCACACAAAGAATGGCGACATGACGACAATCCTGCCGGCCAGCGATCCGGGTTCGACTATCAACCGCGCCACGATCGCCGAGACCTGCGGTAAATGCCACGGCGACAAGTCGGTGATGCAGGGAAGCGGCATCAGCAACCGGCCGTTCCTGTCCTACCGAGAGAGCGTCCATGCGAAAGCCATGGCCCGGGGCAACACGAGTGCAGCTGTCTGTACTGACTGTCACAACAGTCACGATATTCAACCGGCATCGAATGCTCAGTCATCAATTGCCAAGGTCAATATTCCAGCGACTTGCGGAAAGTGCCATGCCACTGAAGCTGCTGAGTTCGTTCAGAGCGTTCACGGGCAGGCCGTGGCCCGTGGAGTATCGCGCGCGCCTGTCTGCACCGACTGTCACGGTATTCACGACATCAAAATGCCGCACGATCAGAATACGGCGACGGCTGTGACCGCGTTAGCCACTGATACATGCGCAAAGTGTCATGAGGGCGTGACCCTGACACAGGAATTTGGAGTAGCGAGCGGGCGCGTCAGTAGTTACGAGGACAGCTATCACGGTTTGGCTTCGCAAATGGGATCAAAGGTCGTCGCCAATTGCGCCAGTTGTCACGGTGTCCATAACATTCTGCCTTCATCAAATCCACGTTCGATGATCAGTGCAGGCAACCTGCAGCAAACATGCGGACAGTGCCACGTCGGCGTAGGCGCCAACTTTACCAAGGGTAAAATCCACCTGACCTCCGAACTGTCTTCTGAAATCGCCAGTCACGACATGGGCATCCTGGGAACCCGTATCGTGCGTTGGATCTACCTCCCGTTAATCTTTCTGGTGATCGGCGGGATGGTAGTTCATAACGCCCTGGTGTGGCGCAAGAAGGTAATCGCCAAAGGTAACCGGGTGCGAAGCATTGTTCGTCTGAGTAAGAATCAAAGAACCCAACACTGGTTGCTGCTGACCAGCTTTATCGTTCTGGTCTTGAGCGGCTTCGCCCTGCAATACCCTGATTCATGGCTGTCCTGGTCTTTAGGTAGCGAATTTCTGCGCCGGATAGTTCACCGGATAGCAGCGGTGGTGATGATTCTGGTGGGAACCTATCACTTGCTTTATCTGGCTTTAACGAGTGAAGGCAGATTGTGGGTGAGGGACATGCTTCCTCGGTTGAAGGACGTCACGGACGTGGTTGGTAACTTTGGGTACTATCTCGGAGTTAAGAAAGACAAACCCAAGATCGCGCGTTTCGGCTACGCAGAAAAAGCCGAATATTGGGCCGTAGTCTGGGGCACGATTATCATGGGACTGACCGGTCTGATGATTTGGTTCAAGCTTGGCGTTTTTGGTTTTTTGCCACGTTGGTGGCTGGAAATTGCGCTGGCAATACATTTCTACGAGGCTGTGCTGGCGACCCTGGCAATTATCGTCTGGCATTTCTATCATGTACTTTTCGATCCTGACGTTTATCCCGTTAACTTTGCAGTCATCGACGGTCGTGTGTCGGAAGAGTGGTATAAGGAAGAGCATGAATTAGCTTACGAACAAATGAAAGAGCAAACTGCGAGAGACAACGCAGGTGAGGAAACGCCGCCCGAGGGTGGAGCGCGGGATTGAAAGGCTTTGCGGTAAAAGTCTGAATTCCTCTTGACGACACGATAGGTTCTGATGAATGCCCCAACGGGGCTACGTCCTCCAGCCCAGGGTTGCCGCTTCGGCTACCCTGGGTAACGACAGCGATCTTGCCCTCAACCGCAACGCGGTTGCGTCTGCTTTGTGTATTTCTTTTTGGAGAAAACGACGCAACCGCGTTGCGGTTGAGATTTCTTTTCTTACTAGTTCCCAGGGTAGCCGAAGCGGCAACCCTGGGCTGGAGGCCGTAGCCCCGTTGGGGCATAAGTGAAAATCCCCTGCCAAATAACTACGTTTTGACTTTCTTGAGGCAGGGCGGGCTTGATAAGAGGCTAAATGAGACCAGCATGGACGAGATAGAACCCGTTTCCAAACCCCCAAGCGTTTTTCGCAACTACATCAGCTTCATCGGGGCAGCGATCGTCCTTGCCAGCCTGGTAAGCGTAATCCTGCTGTTTCTAATAGAGATCACATCCAAAGGTGAGAATCCCTACCTGGGAATCCTGACCTACATCATCTTTCCCTCAATCCTGATGTTCGGTTTGTTTGTCATCGGGTTGGGTGGCGCCCTTGAGCGGCGCCGCCGGCGTCGCGCTTCCCCGGAAGATATCGCGGTCTATCCCAGTCTTGATCTAAACAACCCAGGTGCCCGGCGTGCTTTCTTCACATTCCTTGGCATCGTCGTTGTTTTTATCGCAGCCAGCGCTTTCGGGAGTTACCGCGCCTTCGAATACACCGAGTCTGTTAGCTTTTGCGGTCAGACGTGTCACGTCATGAAACCCGAGCGCACTGCTTACCTGGCGGGCGCACACGCACGCGTGGGTTGTGTTGGTTGTCACGTCGGTCCTGGCGCCGGCTGGTATGTGCGCTCCAAGCTTTCAGGCGCCTATCAGCTTTACTCGGTTACCTTCAATAAGTACTCAAGGCCGATCAAGACTCCGGTACACAACCTACGTCCGGCGCAGGAAACCTGCGAACAGTGTCACTGGCCCGAGAAGTTTTTCGGCGCCCAGATGAAGGTATTCAATCGCTACGCCTATGACGAGCGGAACACTCTGCGACAAAGGCGGATGTTGATAAACGTCGGCGGCGGTAGTACGACCACCGGACTCGTTACAGGCATTCACTGGCACATGAACATTGCGAATGAAATAACCTACATCTCGACCGATGATCATCGCCAGGTTATTCCCTGGGTGCGAATCAAGGATAGGCTAGGCAACGTCACCGAATTCTACGATCGCAATCGTCCGCTGTCGCCGGACCAGATTGCCGCGGCAGACAAACGCCGCATGGATTGTGTCGATTGTCATAATCGTCCCGCGCATGTCTATCTCCCGCCGGATATCGCCGTGGATCAGGCTTTCGTAGCAGGCCGGTTGGATCCGTCACTACCCTATCTCAAGCGGAAAGCTGTGGAGGTCCTCAGTGGTCAATACGAAACCACGCCGGATGCACTGAAGGCGATTGCTTCCGGGTTGAACGATTTCTATCGCACCAGCTACCCGGACGTCTATTCGCAGAAACAGGACTTGATCAAGGGCGCGGTCTCGGAGGTTCAGCGCATATTTGAAACCTACTTTTTTCCCGAGATGAAGACCGACTGGCAGACACACCCCAACAATATCGGTCATCTTTACTTTGCAGGCTGTTTCCGCTGCCACGACGGTGAGCACGTCAGCAACACCGGCAAAGTGATCACCCAGAACTGCAATGTTTGTCACACCGTGATCTACGACTCCTTAAACCCTGCGGCCTCAGTAAAGACCGGACCCTTTCAGCATCCGGTTGACCTGGGCGGACTCGCCGACAAACACAAGTGTGAATTCTGCCACCAGGCAAACAAGCCGTTTCAGCATCCGGTTAACCTTGGCGATATCTCGATGTTTCAGTGTGTAGAGTGTCATCCGAAGGATGATAAGAAGGTCGCTTTGAAATAAAAGAAGCGCTCGGAAGAATCCCCACCGTGCGGAATAACCCGCACAAAGGTTTCGCTAGGCGAGTGAATCTTCCCTTTTTTTTGACCATTTCGGGTCGGCACAACGATTGCCAACTGCTGATCAAGCACTAAACACCCGGCGAGTCGTTTTCTAAGTTCAACAGTTAATTCAAGGCAATCTGAATCTCATGGGCGAACACAACGCCGAACATCTTGACGAGAAAACGTCGCAGGCTTTTATGAGAGCGCTGCTTGAGGATCTGCGTGCGCTGGAATACATGATCCATAGCGGCCTCCTCGAAAGCGGCGTCACTCGCATAGGCGCGGAACAGGAAATGTTCCTGATCGATGGTAATTTTCGGCCCGCCCCGCTTTCCCTGGAAATTCTCAACAAGGCCCAGGACACACGACTAACAACGGAGATCGCCAGATTCAACCTCGAGGCCAACCTGACTCCCCTTCCCCTGACCGGGGACTGTCTTACTCGGATGGAGCAGGAACTAAAGGATCTTCTATCGCTGGTAGGCGAGACTGCCGCGAAGTTTGGTGGCGACGTTCTCCTTTCCGGTATCCTGCCAACGCTGCGAAAGTCAGATTTGACGCTTGAGAATCTGGCGCCGATTCCACGTTATCACCAGCTCAACCAGGGCGTGATTGGAATGCGCGGCGGCCCTTTTTCAATTCACATTAAGGGACTAGACGAACTGCAGCTGACGCACGATAACATCATGATGGAATCGTGCAACACAAGTTTCCAGGTACACTTTCAAACTACTCCCGCGGAATTCGCGTCACACTACAATCTCGCTCAAGCGATCACGGCTCCGGTGCTCGCAGCAGCAGTTAATTCCCCGCTGTTGTTTGGTCATCGCCTTTGGCAGGAAACGCGAGTGGCGCTTTTTCAACATTCGACCGACGCGCGCTCGCCGAATCAACTCGCACGCAGCCATCCGACCCGCGTTAGCTTTGGCGATAACTGGATTAAGAACTCAGTGATTGAGTTATTCCACGACCAGATCGCCAGATTCCGGCCGATCATGGTTTCGAAACCTGAAGAAAATCCCTTTCAGGTGCTGGCGCGCGGCGAAACTCCTTCGCTCACGGCTTTGCGAATGCACAACAGTACTGTCTGGCGTTGGAACCGTGCCTGTTACGGCGCTATTGATGGAGTTCCACACCTGCGAATTGAAAACCGCGCGCTGCCTTCCGGGCCGACGGTTCAGGATGAGATGGCAAATGCCGCTTTCTTTGTCGGACTGATGGTCGCATCTCCGGGAACCTATGGCGACATTAGCAGCCGGTTAAGTTTCGATGCCGCCAAGGAAAACTTTTTCACCGCCGCCCGTTACGGGCTAAATGCGCAATTTACCTGGCTCGATGGCCAGACTCGCAGTGCCGCTTCCCTGATTCTCAATGAACTGTTACCGCTTGCACGCGCTGGCCTGAAACACTCTAACGTCGATTCCTCAGACATCGATAAGTACCTTGGTTTACTGGAAGAGCGGGTTCGGAGCGGCCAAACTGGTTCTCAATGGATGCTCAAGTCACTTGCGGCGCTTAGTGACATGAACGAATCTACGGATGTACGCACGCGCGTGTTGACCTCAACAATTCTTGCTCGTCAGAAGGAGGGCAAACCTGTGCACGATTGGGAATTAGCCGAAGCCGGCGAGTTAGACGACTGGAGTCAGAGCTATCAAACCGTCGGACAGTTTATGTCCACCGACCTGTTCACTTTGCGACCCACGGATCTGGTAGATCTCGCCGCCAGCGTTATGGACTGGCGTCACATAAGACACGTGCCCGTCGAAGACGATGAAGGCAGGCTGGTTGGTCTGGTAACCCATCGCGGACTATTGCGTCTGATGAGTAACCGGTCGGGCTCAAACGCGAAGAAACCTTTGACGGTAAGCGAAATAATGAAGGCGAATCCGACCAGCGTCACCTCCACCATGCTTACCCTCGAGGCAATGGAGATCATGCGCATCGCAAAGATCGGTTGCCTTCCGGTTGTCGATGACGGTCAGCTCGTTGGAATCGTTACGTCCTATGATTTTTTGAGTGCGACCGCACGCCTGTTCAAAAAGCACCTGAAGAATTCTGCCCGGCCATTGGAAGTCAAAGCGGCTACGGCTAACCTGCGTAGCGGGTGATAGCGTAGAGTAAGAAGATCAAGTCGTAAGGCCGTTGCAAACAAATAGCTGGTCTTCGACGCATAGCGTCGACATGAATTTAGCCCGGCCTCTTAAGGCCGGGATCGACGAGCTGTTCCTGGATTGCGTCGCGTCAGCGACGAAGAGATTTTATTGGCCTGGCGATCCCGGCCTCAAGAGGCCGGGCTAAATTCAACCGTCGCTCTGCGACGTAACACACTCTACGCTTTCGCGCGCTCCGCAGGCTTGGTTGTATAGTTAACGTGATCTTAAGAAGCGAGAACGATACTTCTGATAAATCAAAAACAAAAAATTCTCGTCGTTGACGATGAAAAGATGATTCGCTGGTCGCTGGGCGAAGCACTGCGCGGTTGGGGCTTTGAGCCAATCGAGGCGGCTACTGCCGGCGCAGCCCTTACTGCCTTCGAGGCAGAACCGCCCGCGGCTGTGTTACTGGACATCAACTTGCCCGACGGTTCAGGCCTTGAAGTGCTGCGCAAGATTCGACATCAGCAGCCGGACGCGGTTGTAATCATGATTACGGCCAACGTATTGGTCGACGAAACTATCGCCGCACTGCGCGGTGGCGCCTACGATTTCATCGGCAAGCCAATCAATCTGGAAGAGCTCCAGGTTGCAATTCGAAACGGAATTGAAGCCGGCCGGCTGCGCAAAGAAGTTAACTTGTTTCGGCGCGAGCGGGCGCAGCAGTTTACTTTTGAACAGATCATCGGCGAGTCGCCGGCGATGAGGGAGATGTTGGCGATCGCGCGAAAAGTTGCCGAGAGCGAAGTATCGTCGGTACTGTTGCAGGGCGAATCGGGCACCGGCAAAGACCTGGTTGCCAAGGCCGTACACTATCAGTCAAATCGTTCTGAAGGACCGTTCGTCGCGATCAACTGCGCAGCCCTGCCGGGTACTTTGATCGAGAGTGAACTTTTCGGTTACGAGAAGGGTGCCTTTACCGATGCGAAAGCCCGCAAGGAGGGATTGTTTCAACAGGCCGAGGGCGGCACACTTTTTCTCGATGAGATTGGTGAACTGGAACTCAGTCTCCAGGCCAAGCTTCTGCGGGTCCTGGAAGAAGGTGCATTTCGCCGCGTCGGAGGGCTGCGCGATATTCCCTTCGATGCGCGGGTCATCGCGGCTTCAAACCGTGACTTGAGAAACGAAAGTGAAGCGGGCCGTTTCCGTTTGGATCTTTATTACCGGTTGTCTGTGATCCAAATCGACATTCCTTCGTTGCGCGAGCGCGGCGATGATGTCCTGTTGCTCACCGACCACTATATCGAATCGTTTGGCAAACGACTGCGCAAGCAGGTTCACACAATTGCGCCCGATGTAGCTGCCGCCTTTCGTCGCTACGAGTGGCCGGGAAACGTTCGCGAGCTGCGCAACGTGATCGAACGGGCCCTAATCCTAGAAGACGGCGACGTGATCACGATGAAATATGTCCCCCGTGCGGTGATTGAAGGAATTAAAGATTCAATTGAGGACATTAGAACGTCCGCCGGCGGACCTTCCGGTTTTCGCTTGCCGGTGGATGGCATTTCGCTGGACGATGTCGAGATGGGACTGGTAAGACAGGCCATCGAACGCAGCGGCGGTAATCAGACTAAGGCCGCGGAGCTGCTTGCGATCTCGCGCGATCAGCTTCGTTACCGTCTGAAAAAGTTGGAGGAGCAGGCACACTCCGGCGCCACCGGATCCGCGGACTGATGGAGAATGCTGTAAATGCTGAAACTCTTGAGAGATCACTCAAAGAGCTTGCCGACATCAAGTTTGCGCTTGACCAATCGACGATTGTCGCGATTACCGATCAGCGCGGCATCATCAATTACGTTAACGACGAATTCTGCCGCATCTCGAAATTCTCCCGCGGTGATTTGCTGGGACAAGATCATCGCATCATCAATTCCGGCTTTCACCCTAAAGATTTCATCCGGGATCTTTGGACCACGATTGCCAGCGGGAAAGTTTGGAAGGGTGAACTTAAGAACCGCGCCAGCGACGGCACCATCTACTGGGTAGACACAACCATCGTTCCGTTTCTAAATTCCGACGGCAAGCCTTACCAGTACGTGGCGATTCGCCACGACATCACCCAACTCAAACTGGCTGAAGATCAGATTAGACGCCAGGCAGCCGAGCTACAACGCGCAGCACAACTCTCGCTTATCGGCGAGTTGGCAGCAGGCCTGGCCCATGAGATCAAAAACCCGCTGGCGGGTATTCAGGGCGGGGTCGATATTCTCATTCGTCGCCGCGATGCAAACGATCCCGAGCGCGAAGCCCTGGAAGGTATGCGTCAAGAGGTCCAGCGAATCGACAGCACCGTCCGGGCGTTACTGGATCGCGCGCGACCGCGTCTGGTCTCGGTGAGAGCAAGCTCACTCACAAACATTGTGCAGCGCGCCGTCAACCTGGCAAGCGCGCAATTGATCAATGCCACCGGAGAACGAAGTGTCCGCCTCGAATTCGATCCCCCGGCAGATCCGATAACGATCCCTATCGACCCGGAGCAAATTGAAGACGCAGTGCTAAATCTGATCATCAATGCAATCGAAGCCGCTGATGGAGACGGTACGGTTAAAATTCGCGTCGCCGGGCCTGAAGACGATCGCTCCGAAGCAGGAGCCTCGACTGAGGAGTTTGCCTGGAGTGCCGGTGAATTTGGCGAGGAAGCTGTGGTTGAAGTTTCTGATGATGGACGTGGCATCAGCGAAGAAGATCTCAAACGCATCTTCAATCCGTTTTTCACTACCAGGCCCGGAGGCACTGGCCTCGGCCTTCCAGCAGTGCGCCGTATCGCTCGGGCGCATGGGGGCCGCGTGGAAGTAAGTTCGTCTCCAGGCAAAGGGTCGACTTTCAGGATCTATCTTCCCCTGGGTCAGTGAACTGCCACCAGATTCAGCCTCAAAAAGATTCAAGTAGAAGTGCAATAGTCCAGCCCGCTGGGGTTGCCAGAAAGTAGCCGGTGGTCGTAGCGAAGCGAAGACCACCGGTTAAGGCAGGGGAAAGACCGCACCGAAGGGTTGCCAGATGAGAAAGGCCTCAAGGAGATACTGCTTGAGACTCTCGCACCACCTACGGGGTGCAATCTTTTTTGATCTATTCCGGTGGTTTTCGCTTCGCTTCAACCACCGGCTAGTCTCTGCCAGCCCTTCGGGATGCTGCCATGACTGATTGGGTTTTTCTCCTCAGCATTTAGTTAATAGTCCTCACCAACAATCCCATCGAACTCTTTTCTTGCGCGTTTTTGCAACGGCACAAACATTGCCAAACCAATAACAGGAGAGTGCTATGACAAGAATGCTGGATGAGACAGAAGCGCTTAACTTTATCGCCGCGGGCAAGATCGGCCGTCTCGGTTGCGTTGATAACGGCGAGCCGTATGTGGTGCCGATCAATTACGTATTTCAGGACATGTCAATCTACAGTCATTCAATGCCTGGCCGAAAGATTGATGTGCTGCGCGCCCATCCGCGCGCTTGCCTTCAAGTCGACGAAATTCAAGACGATCTCAATTGGCGCAGCGTCATTGCCTTCGGCAATTTCGAAGAGATTCGTGTTCCAAGCGACCGCAGATCCATTCTTGGCAAACTGCTCAGTCGCTTTCCGTTGCTGACTCCGGTGGAATCATTGATGGCCCAGGATGCAGCCGCGCCGGACAGCATCGTGTTTCGCATAATCGTTGATCGCATAACGGGGGTAGAAGAACAATGAGCAAAGACAATATCGAGCGCAACACGTGGGCTCGTTATCTAAATGAATTTACCCGGCGCAATGAGTCACGACCAACCTGGCTTCAGGTGTTTGGCGAGGCAGGAGCGCAATCGGAGGAGCAGGGTCTTCCGCTCGTGGGCATCAGTCTCGAGGAAAGGGGCGCTGATGCGCCGCGTGTTCAGATCATGCTGGGAGGACACGATGCGATTGAGTCGCGCCATCTGACACACATGATTAGCGGCGTCGAGTGGCTTATACCGCAAGTTGGGGCCGATGGACGCGATGAAGCAATTGAGTTTGTTGACAAGCATGGAGAAACCAGCCTGCTGATCTTCAAACATCGGGCAAGAGCTGCAGCGCACGCTTAGTTAGTCGTTGTTCAGAGCTGCCTGGCGGCTGTTCGTTACGGCGGTTCCTCATAATGGAACACGAACATACGGTTGAGGCAATCCAGGCGAGGCTTGCCGCAGGGCCGCGCCAGAACTACCTGCGCGATTGGATCTACGGCGGGATCGACGGCGCTGTAACTACTTTCGCAGTTGTCAGCGGCGTAGTAGGCGCGCGACTCTCGCCCTGGGTAATTCTCGTGATGGGATTTGCCAACCTGTTCGCTGACGGTTTCTCAATGGCTGCCAGTAATTTCCTCGGCACCAGAGCTGAGCACGACGACTTAAAACGCATGGAAGCGATTGAACATCGCCACGTCGATCTGGATCCAGAAGGCGAGCGCGAAGAAGTCAGGCAGATCTTTCAGGGCAAGGGCTTCTTCGGAGACGATTTGACACGTCTGGTGGACTTGATTACCTCCGATCGAGCACGCTGGGTTAGAACAATGCTGACCGAAGAGTACGGTCTGCCTCAGCAAGTACGCTCACCGTGGCTGGCGGCAATTACCACGTTCAGTGCCTTCTTAGTTTGTGGACTGGTTCCTTTGCTTCCTTATCTGCTTGGTGGGCACGATCCTCTGGTTCTTTCCGTTGTGATGACCGGAATTGTTTTCTTTGGGATAGGATCGCTAAAGAGCCGGTGGTCGATGGCAGTTTGGTGGCGGTCAGGACTGTCAACCCTGGCAGTCGGAGTAATAGCTGCTGGTCTGGCCTATGCCGCAGGCCTGTTGCTGAATCATTTAGTGTCGCAATGAAAACCTGCGCGCTTTCCCGCTTATTTTCCGCTTAGCTGCGAAACTTTCCCATAACCGACTCACGACAATCACGAATTACCCAAAAACTGGCTAACAGGTGCTCGGCATCTTCATTGCATTGTAATTTGCGATGACTGTGAAGAAGAAACTGGACTCTTTGAAGCAGTTGGATGATTGCGTACCGAATGGAGGAAAGTAACTAATATGAGCGCAAACATGAATACTCCTGCAGTTGATTCTGTCGATCTAAAGGTTGGGCCTGTGTGGCACCGGCTGCACTCAGAACGCGAAGACATTTGCGAGGCCTTGCTTAAGGACGGCGTACCGGATTCGAAAGTCCAATTAACGCAACTAAGCTCGAATGAAGCCGGGATTCGGGATGCAAACTGGCACCGGGAGCTGCTGCAAGCGCGGCTACGCAAGGTCGATGAGGCGCTTGATCAACTGATGGCAGGCAGGTACGGCGAATGCCGCAAATGTGGCAAGTGGATTGAAGACACAAAGCTCGACTTTGATCCTGCCATAGCCTTTTGTCTCGATTGCTGGGAACGGATGCAGACCATTCATTAATCCTCAACCGCTCGGAATTAACAGGTGAGCCGAGCGTTTGCGGCGACAGGGGGGATCGTTTCAATGGCAAAAATGAAAGCAAACGTATTTCACGGCCGGAACGAGATCCGCGTCGAAGAAGTGGATCGGCCGAGCGCCGGCATCGGCGAAGCAGTGATCCGAGTCACGCTGACGACGATTTGCGGAACCGACCTGCATATCCTGCGCGGTGAATATCCCGTTAAGCCGGGACTGATTATCGGCCATGAGCCGGTGGGAGTAATTGAGGAACTGGGCGCAGGCGTAACTGGATATGAAATAGGCGATCGAGTTTTAGTTGGAGCGATCACTCCGTGCGGTCAATGCCGGGCGTGTTTGTCTGGGCAGCTTTCACAGTGCGGCCACGGAGCAGGCTATGAAGCACTCGGCGGCTGGCGCTTCGGCAATACAATCAATGGCGCGCAGGCTGAATATTTGCTCGTGCCAAATGCACAGGCAAACCTGGCGAAGATTCCAGACGAGCTAACAGACGAACAAGTGGTACTGCTGGCCGACATCGCATCTACAGGCATTAGTGGTGCAGAGTCGGGCAACATACGCATCGGCGATTCCGTAGTCGTGTTTGCGCAGGGACCGATCGGTCTTTGCGCCACAGCGGGCGCCAGTTTAATGGGCGCCACTCTCATCATCGGCGTTGACGGCGACGATAACCGGCTCGCCATGGCTAAACGCATGGGCGCCGATGTAGTACTCGATTACCGGGCCGTGGATGTCATCGCGGAAGTGCAGCGTCTAACAGGCGGCGGCGCGGACGTGGCTATCGAAGCGCTGGGCACGCAACAGACTTTCGAGAGCGCCCTGCGCAGCCTGCGACCGGGCGGCACGCTATCGAGTCTCGGTGTTTACTCCGGGAAGTTGCAAATCCCCTACGAGGCATTCGCGGCTGGAATTGGTGACTATCGCGTGGTAACCACGCTCTGTCCCGGCGGCAAAGAACGGATGCGAAGATTGATGGAAGTGGTCAGACACGGTCGGGTCGATCTAACTCCCCTGCTGACACATACTTTTCCACTGGAAAAAATTGCCGACGCTTATGAGTTATTTGGAGAACGCGCCGACGGTGTCTTGAAGGTCGCAATCAAACCGTAGAACTAAGTCAACAAGAATCAGGACAGAGTCCCAGAGGGACCGAA
>Ga0070698_100001773_pt1 | contig 24065 bp, 26 predicted proteins | sample KBSK1502metaG_FD_65477 | JGI IMG/M metagenome (GOLD analysis project Ga0070698, IMG submission 65477) | Corn, switchgrass and miscanthus rhizosphere microbial communities from Kellogg Biological Station, Michigan, USA - KBS K1-50-2 metaG | ecosystem: Host-associated > Plants > Roots >... | reverse complement strand
AAAGCAGTATCCAGCAACTGCTTATCCCGGTTCGCTTGATACTTCAACAGGTAGGCCAGCCCGAGTCCGGCGTACGCCGGCGAATAGTTCGGATCTTTTGCGAGCGCGGCCTGGAAGTCCTGCATCGCACCGTTCAGGCTTTCCTCTTTGTCGTAGCGCTCCAAAAAAACCGATCCTTGTTGGAACAGTTCGTAAGTGCTGGCGCTGGCATCAAGGGGTTTTAAGCTGGAGGCCGCACCTGGGCCGGCTACCGCCACTGCGCGACGTTTAAGGGCGACCGTGGCCACAGCACCGACGATGACCATTACCGCTAACCCCGCCGCGATAAAGGCTGTTCGCGGGTGCTCAGTCTTCCAGGTCTTGAAACGCCAGGCAACATTGCGAAATGCTCTAGCCGACGAAGACGTAAGCGCCGCAGATTGCGAGGTCAGAGTCGCGTTTATCTGGCCCAGATCCCGACAGAGCTCATCGGCATCTTGCTGGCGAAGTTCTTTGTTCTTATTCAACGACTTCATCACGGCCGCGTCCAGTTCGACAGGAACAGCGGGTCGCAATCGTCGTGGTGAAGTAGGATTGGCTGAGAGAACCGCGTGCACGATGGCCGCCAGGGTTGGACCGGAGAATGCTCTTTGCGCCGTCAACATTTCATAGAAAATCGCGCCGAAGGAAAAGAGGTCGGCCCGCCTGTCTGCGGCCTGGCCCAGAGCCTGTTCCGGTGCCATGTACGCGGGAGTGCCGATTACTCCGCCGGCCATCGTCAAAGCATGAAGCGTAGCCGCCTCAGGGTCAATTTCTTTACTTGAATCCTGGAACTGTTTGGCCAATCCGAAGTCCAGTACTTTGATAACGCCGTCCGGCGTAATTTTGATATTTGCCGGTTTGAGATCTCTATGAATGATTCCCCGTTTGTGAGCGGCTTTGAGGGCCTCGGCTATCTGTAGAGCCAGGCGCAACGCATCTGCAATCGGCAGTTCCCCTGCCAGCAAATGATCCGCAAGCGTTTCGCCTTCGACCAGTTCCATCACCAAAAACGGCTTGCCCTGATACTCCTCGACACCATGAATCGTCGCAATGTTTGGATGGTTGAGCGCCGCCAACAATTGCGCTTCTCGTTCGAAACGCGCCAGCCGTTGAGCATCGTTGACCAGCGCTGCCGGTATGAACTTCAGCGCCACGGCGCGATTGAGTTTGAGGTCGCGGGCGCGGTAGACCTCGCCCATCGCACCTTCGCCGATCTTCTCGGCGATTTGGTAGTGGGAAATGGTCTGGCCGATCAAAGGGGCCTCGCTTTCCAGCTGGGAATTATCTAAGGGAACGACCTGAGGAACTATACCCTTCGCAGTGCCCGGACTTTAGCAGATCAAGGTTTAATAGACAATAAAAGATAGAATGGTAGCGTTGCCATTTGAAGTTACGCTTGAGGTTATTGCCATCACAGGGCGAGATGAGGTCAGTACCACCACGCGGTAGCGGGTGGGTCGTGGTTTGGGAGTTCTCCACTAGAGTTCAAATATTCGACTGTAAAATCTATTGAAGCGAATCGAAACCCACCCGCTACCGCGGGTGGTACTGACCTCATTCAGCTCCTGGAGCACGAATGATCGGCCCTCGACTCAAAACGCCGTTGGTCCAACTGCATTAATACTTGGGGTCAAGCACGCTCACTGAGAGTGGCTTCTGATTCAGAGGGCAATTCAACCCCGTAGGCCAGAACCATCAACCACTGACCATCGCGCCGAACAAAGACGTCAGTAAAGGCAACGGCACTTTCCTCCGTTTCGCCTTCTGGCGGTCGAGCCTCGGCGACTTGCACTCCGGTTAGCACAGCCGTATCACCATACACGTTCACGTTCAGCTCTTCGCCACGCAGGGAAATAATTTCAATAGGAAAGGAGGTGATGCTGTCCAGGAACGCCGCCTTATCGGCTTCGGCGCCGAAGTGTGTTCGATAAATGAATTCGTCCGCGAGCATTGGTTCGAGCGCGGCGGTGTCTTTGTCCTTAATCGCAGACATGATGTCGCGCTCGATTTGCAGGATTTCTGAGGCGACATCTGCGGCGGCGTTGGCGTGTCTAATCATCACGATTTCTCATTAGCACCGTGGCTTCAGCCCGGTGATCCGGAGTCATACAAAATGGGAAACCGTTTAAACGGTTTCATTGTCCTGGCCACCCGACTTGGTCACCGGGCTAAAGCCGCGGTGCTAATAAGATGAGCAAGTGCTACCCAATCGTTCCTCTATTGTCCTGACCCGGCGCCCGCCGCCTTCGCCCGCTTTTCCATCTCCTCCACCGACACATCTTCCTTATGCGTCGATATATGCCAGACATGACCGAAAGGATCGATCAGTGAGCCGCTGCGATCGCCGTAGAATTTGTCTGTCAAGGCTTCCTTTACCGTGGCGCCCGCCTCCACAGCCTGGTTGAAAACTGTGTCGACGTTTTCTACGTAGATCATTAGACTCACCGGCGAACCGCCCAGCGACTTCGGACTGTTGTATCCCATGGCAGGATAAGCATCCGCGAGCATGATCGGCGAATCGCCGATCTTGATCTCCGCGTGTCCGATCTTTCCGTCCGGCGTCGGAAACCGAAAAAGTTCCTTAGCGCCAAAGGCCTTCGCGTAAAACGCGATCGCTTCCCCCGCGCCTTCGATGATCAAATAAGGCGTTACCGAATGATAACCCTCTGGAATTGGTTTGACGGCCATTGTCTTCCTCCTTCAACTGCTGAATCCACAGACTCTTTGTTTCTCGGTTAATGCCGAACGTGCCCTGATTGCTCTATCGTGTCGTCACCAGCGGCAGCTCGACGAAGCTCTGTAGTTTAGTATCGCCTGCCTTATGATAAATCCTCTGGTCAGCCTTCCGGTAATCGCCCGGCTTCGCCCAGAAAATATTAGGCACAAAGGTTTGCGGGTTACGATCATAGAGCGGGAACCAGCTCGATTGCACCTGAACCATAATCCGGTGGCCCGGCAGGAAGACGTGATTGGCTGTCGGCAACGCAAAGCGATAGCGCAGCGGAACGTTGGCAGTAATTGGTTTGGCTTCCGACAGGCTCTCGCGGTAACGACCGCGCAGGATATCAGCCGAAATCATTAACTGATAACCACCCATGTTTGGCTGGCCCGCGACCTCATCCGGATAAAGGTCAATCACTTTCACAACCCAATCAGAGTCAGTCCCGCTCGTGGAGGCGATCAAATTGACGATCGGTTCACCGCTGATCTTTACCGGCGCATTCAAAATGTCGGAAGTAAAAACGGCAACGTCCGGGCGTCCTGAGGCTTCGCGCTGATCGTCAACCAACCAACGCGACCAGCTGGTGCCATCGATAGGTCGAGCGCGATAAGGCACAGGCTTGGCAGGGTCGGAAACATATTCGTCGTAGGCAGCTTCGCCTGATTTCGCTTCGTCGAAGCTCGCCTTCGAACCCGCCCGAAGATAAAAAGGCGTGGGATGTATTACGCAACCGCTCGCGCAGCCCGCCGGCCAGGCTGGCAGACGCTGCCACCTATTTGTTCCCGTTTCAAATGCCATCACCGAAGCGATGTCGGCTTTGGGCCCGTCCTTAAGATAGTGATCGAGAAACGGCCGCAGGATTTCCTGACGAAAAGTCAGGGCCGTATCGCTGTTGAACTTGATGTCGCCGAGCGCACTGCCTTCGCGAATCTCCTGTCCGTGGTGCCAGGGACCCAGCACCAGAAAAACTTTGTCGTTGTTGGTGTCCTTCGGCTTGATCGCTTTGTAGACCGCGATGTCGCCGTAGATGTCTTCCTGGTCCCAAAGGCTATGTACCAGCATCACCGGCACCTTCAGCGGTTGGGCGGCGAGAATTTTGTCAACTGCCTGGTCCTGCCACCAGGTGTCGTAGCTCGGGTGTTCGAGCAGTTTGCGCCAGAAGCCTATTTGGTCCAGTCCACGACGGCGCCCGAGCTCGCCCGCCGAACCCGCTTCCATAAACATGTCGTAGTCATCGAAATGACTCGTCCACCACTTCACGTCGTTGGCGCGGGTTGCCTCCTGGTCATAGATGTAACTCATTCCCTGCTGGCGAAAGGCGCCATTGTGAAACCAGTCGTCACCGCGCCAGCCATCCACCATTGGATTCATCGGAATGGAGACTTTAAGCGCGGGATGCGGATTGACGAGCGCCATCAGGGGCAGAAAACCGTCGTAGGAAATTCCCAGGATGCCAACCTTGCCGTTGCTTTCCGGGACGTTTTTGATTAACCAATCAATAGAATCGTAAGTGTCCGTCGCGTGATCCACCGGCGTTGGGTTCTGCGGGCCATGCAGCGGCCGATTCATCACGTAATCGCCTTCGGAGCCATACTTGCCGCGGATGTCCTGCACCACGCGAATGTAGCCGCCTTCGACGATCACGTCGGTGGCATTGTCGTAGCCGTAAAGACTTGGGCCGAGGTGCGAGCTGTTGATGTGGGTAGTGAGCTCTGTGGCGTTGTAGGGTGTGCGCGTCAGTAGGATGGGCGCGCCCTTAGCTCCCTTTGGAACCAGGATCACTGTGTGAAGCTTCACACCGTCGCGCATCGGGATCATCACCTCACGGCGGACGTAGTCGAACCCGTAATTTGTAGGTTCAATCTTCTCGGGTCTTTCGCTGGGTAACGTAGGCGTCTGGGCTCTTGTAGGTTTGACAGACAGAGCCAGAAGGGCGAGTGACAGCGATATCAAAGTTAAGGTTCGAAGACTTCTTGTTGTCATTTGGTTAGATTGCCTCCACGAAATCCAAAAATCGACCGCCAGGCTAAAGAGTGCAAGCGGCACACTTTACTAGGTAGTGAGCTGATTTGAAAACCTCTGTGTCAACTCTGTGATCTCTGTGCCTCTGTGGCGAGTGCTTGTCGAGTAAGTTCATCAGAACAGAGCGCGGCCCAAGCCGCAACCAAATGAACTGCCGGAAGAAGTCATTCAACCAGCCTGCGAAGCTGGCGAAGAGAGTGATAGCCCCAGGCGAGGGCAGCCGAGCCTGGGGAAACACGAGCCAGAATTGTTCGGAGCCCACGAAGTGGGCGATGGATGAAACTTCAAAGTAGCTCGTGATCGCAACAGACCTAACTGGCCAAGCGTCGGTCGCCCGCTTCGCGGGCTCAGTTCAGTTTTGGCTCTGACCCCAGGCTCGGCTGCCTCGCCTGGGGCTATCGCTCTCTCCGCCAGCTTCGCCGGCTGATTGAATGCTTTCCTTCAACCATCTCCAACTACGCAGCACTAAAACTTTGCCAAGAGAACAAGAAGTTGTCGGTTTGCTTCACAGAGATCGCACAGAGGAAAGCCAAACCAGGGCACCTTTGCAGTAACACACCTCAGCTTTGGACAAGTCGTTCGAGCGCCGCGCGAATTGCTGTTGGTATCGACACCGGTTTTTGCGTCTCGCGATCCACGAAGACGTGCACGAAGTAACCGGCGGCAGCCGCGAGGGGTTCACCCTGTTTGAATATTGCCAGTTCGTAGCGCACGCTCGAGTTGCCAAGCTTGCCGACTCGCAACCCAATCTCGATCACTCCGGGAAAAGCTAAGGGTCGCAAATACTGACACTGTGACTCAGCGGCGAATGCCACGACTGCACCGGCTGTGATATCGAGGCCGCCTTCCGCGATCAAGTACTCGTTGATTGCCGTGTCGAAGAAGGCGTAGTAGAGCGCGTTGTTGACGTGCCCGTAGATATCGTTGTCCATCCAACGTGTCGGCAGCGACGTATAATGCGGATATTCTGCTCGAGAGATTTGTGGCTTTTGGGACATGAAAACTCAGGACTCAGAATTCAGGACTAGAGCCATTGCTGAGGATTAGAAGGATTTTGTTCCGTCTCCTGAGTCCTGAGTCCTGGGTCCTGAGTCCTGCCTAACTAAATTCTACAATCTGCCTTACTGCCTGTCCCTGTGCTAAACGATCAAAGCCAAGGTTGATTTCCTCAAGCCGCAAAGTATGCGTCTGCAACTTGTCTACCGGCAGCAGACCCGCTTGATACATCCCAATGAAACGGGGGATGTCGCGGCGCGGAATGCATGATCCCATGTACGATCCTTTGATTGTTCGTTCTTCGGCTGTAATGCTGATCGCCGGAATCGAGAACATCTTGTTCGGAGCCGGCAAGCCGACGGTGATCGTAGTGCCGCCACATTTGGTCGCTCCATAGGCCTGGATCAAAACCTGTTCATTACCTACGCTCTCAAACGCGTAGTCTGCGCCGCCCGCTGTCAATTCCCTGATCGCAGCTACGGGCTCGTCTCTCTCCACATTGATCAAATGCGTCGCACCTAGCTCGCTTGCAAGCGTCAGTTTGTCGTCAAATCTATCGACGGCGATGATCATACTTGCGCCGGCGACGCGCGCGCCCATGATCGCGCTCAAACCTACGCCCCCCAGACCAAACACCGCGACCGAGCTGCCCGGCGTAACGCGGGCTGTATTGACCACTGCGCCGACGCCTGTAACCACAGCACAGCCGAACAAAGCAGCGGTAGCAAGCTGGACAGAAGCGTCAATTTTTACCAGCGACTCTTGCGCGGCGACCGTAAATTGTGAAAACGCGGAAACACCAAGGTGGTGGTTGACGGCCTCATTGGAATCGGCAAAATGGCGTGCGCCCGAAAGTAAGGTGCCGGCGATGTTTGCCGCATTGCCCGGCGCGCAGAGTGCACCCCTCGCCGAAATGCAAAAGTTGCAGCGTCCACAGCAAGCCACCCAACTAAAGACTACGTGATCACCCGGCGCAAACTCGCTAACCCCGGCTCCGACCTCACGCACGATGCCACTCGCTTCGTGCCCCATCACCATCGGCATCGTTCGCGGTCGCGAGCCATCTACCACCGAAAGATCCGAGTGACACAAACCAGCGCCGGCAATTTCAACCAGCACCTCGCCCGCCCCTGGCCCGGCGAGCGTGATTTCGTCGACGCGAAGCGGCTGACTTTCCGAGTAGGGAGCCGGCGCGCCCATTTCATATAAGACCGCAGCTTTGGTTTTCATATTAGATATACAAGTCTTCGGCACTGTGCCATTCATGCGCCACATTTTTCATCAGCAGCGCATGATCAAATTCAATGCTGCCCGCGGGAAACCTGGTCTCATCAGAAAAATAGCTCGACTTCACCTTCCGGACCTCAAGCGGTTCCACGTGCCATTGTTCCGTTTTCAAATCCAATCCATCCAGCCGATTAGGATCGTGCGTGACTGAATAGCCAACTGAACCTGCTTCAAAGAATGCGGACGCCTCTGCTAATGACGAAAAAATTGAGTTCTGCGGCAGCTCCTTTGCCGTCCTGCCCTCAATCTGCACCGCCACGGTCGAGTCCGTCGATTCAAGCGCGATGCTGATTTCCGACTCTGATTCGGCAACTCTGAATGAAGACTGATGATGTTCGCCCGGAAAGATGCGACCGCCCAGCAGGTGGTTGAGCTGAGAGTTGGTGTCGCGGCGTGAAACAAAAACTCCTTCACGCGTGACGCCACCTTCATCCCACAACACCGCCACGCGATGGGCCGCGTTTTCGCTATTCAAGCCGATGCTCTCGGGAACAAACTTCGGACGGATATGTTCAAGTCGAATTAGACAGATGCCCGCCACCGCGTAGCCACATTGCAGCTTGGGCCTGAAGCGCGCCGGCAATTGCTGCTGCATTATCTGAGGATCAACGCGGAAATTAGCCAGGATTCGTCGACGGATTACACCTTGAATGACGGGCAGTTTCATGGCGCAGCGAATAGCTTCGCATCCACATTACTCGGAAATCAATACCGCTACATTCGACGTCGGCTCGAGCGCATTTGAAGGTCTTCTGCGAGCGGAAGCAACATCAACTGGAGGAGCATTCAAGTCCCAAACGATTCCCAACCATGACAGTACCTTGAGAGTGTAATGCGAGATGTCCACCTCCCACCAGTAGAAACCCTGACGCTCCGATGAAGCGTAATGGTGATGGTTGTTGTGCCATCCTTCGCCTAGAGTAATCAGAGCCACGAACCAGTTGTTGCGGCTGTTGTCGTCGGTTGCGAAACGGCGCTTGCCAAAAATGTGCGCCAGCGAATTGACCGTAAAGGTGCCGTGATAAAGAACTACGGTGCTGATGAAGAAAGCCCAAACCAGCATCTGGAATCCGGACGTCCCGAGGGCCGGTGCATATCTCTGAAGCACGGAACCCAGGATAAACGCCGACGCTGCCAAAACAATTGGAGGCAGCGAATAGTAACGATCCAGAAAGCGCAATTCAGGATACTTGCTCAGGTTCGCGATCAGCTTCCAGTGCGTCTCCTGGCTGTCTTCGGACAGGAACCAGCCAAAGTGTGCGCGCCAAAACCTGCGCGTCAGCGGCGAATGGAAATCCTGGTTCGTATCGGCCACGAGATGATGATGGCGATGATGCGCTGACCACCAAAGGGGTCCCTTCTGATACGACGCTGTTCCGGTGAACGCGATCAGGAACTGGAAGACTCTGCTGGTGCGGTAGGTGCGGTGCGCCAGCAGGCGATGAAAGCCGGCGGTAATTGCAAACATGCGCACGACGTAGAGAGTGACGCAGGTACCGACCGCAACCCAGCTCACGCCGGCCCAGATGACCAGCAGACACGCCAGGTGCATGAAAAGGAACTGCGCGCAGATGAAGTAATCGAGTTTGTCGTGATTGAAGCTGCGATTTGAAGTTATTGATTCTGACAATTGGAGGACCTGCTCTCAATAAGATTGCTTGCCAACTACCGAGCCGCATCTGAACTGCAACTCTGGTTAATAGAATTTACGACTCCAGCCGGGCTTCCATCGTGATCTCCGCCTTAAGCAGTTTGGAAACTGGACAGCCTGCTTTCGCGTTGTTTGCTGCGGTCTCAAATGCAGAATTGTCAGCGCCGGGCACTTTCGCGGTTACGTCAAGATGGACTTTAGTAATCGCAAAGCCGCTGTCAGTTTTCTCAAGGTAAACCGATGCCGTTGTTCGGATGCTCTCAGCCGTCAGCCCAGCCTGACCGAGTTGACCTGAAAGCGCCATCGAGAAACAGCCGGCATGCGCGGCGGCGATCAACTCTTCCGGATTGGTGCCGATGCCATCCTCAAAGCGTGTGCTGAACGAGTATCGCGCGTTTGCGAGGACACCGCTGTCCGTTGAGATTGTTCCCTTCCCGTCTTTGAGGCCGCCATTCCAGACAGCCGAAGCATTGCGTTTCATTTATCCTCCTGTGATTAACCGAACGATTTCTCTTACCATAGTACCGAATTGCTCATTTTCGCTGTGTAATCTCTGTGTAATCTCTTGGGTGTTCGGAGACTATTTCGCCGAAATGCTGAGCATAGTGGCGTTTCTCCGAGGCCGCTTGAAAGCGCCAAAGGCGCGAAATGTAATAGCCTGGGGCAGCGCCCCAGGAGGCGGACCGAGTAAACCGCAGAGCGCTGAAGGCGCGAAATGAACTAGCGGGTTGGTCTTGCGGTAGCTCGAGGCAGCAGCTTCATTAAGCGACGCCAGCGCTTCCAGTATCAGTCCTTTCGAGTTCCTGGGGCGTTGCCCCAGGCTATTACATTTCGCGCCTTTGGCGTTCTAAACATGTGACTGAGAGACAAACTGCTTAGCGCCAGCCCTTAACGGGAATCAGGTATTGTCCCAAACAACCTGACTTCGCCCAGATCTTCGGACGGCGTGATTAGACCCTCAAACTTCAAGCCGATTTTTTCAAGCAACTTGATCGAAGCCTCGTTGTCGAGAGAGGTAATCGCAACGATTCGCTTTAGTCCAAGCACGTCCCTGCCGTACGTCATCACGCCCGAGGCCGCTTCAAACGCATAACCTTGCGACCAGTAGTCCGGCAGAAACGCGAAGCCGATGTCCGCGTCCGGCAACGTATCTCGTTTCAGTAAACCGCACATTCCGATCCGAACTCCGGTCTCTTTTAGTTCGACTAAATACAATCCAAAGCCAAACCGTTCGTAGCTCGCGACCGGGCCGGTTTGAATGTAACGACCTGCATCCTCGATGGTTCTGACTCCCTTATCCCCGATGTAGCGAAGGAACGAAGGCTGGTTGAGGAGTTCGAGAATAAACTCCGCGTCATCAGATGAGAGGCGACGAAGTACCAAACGTTCGGTTTCGAGAATGCTCATAAAATGCAGTGAAGAGTGAACAGTGAAAGGTGAAAAGTTCAAGCAGGAAGACTGAACCGGCATTGCCTGTTACTTTTCACCTCTCACTTTTCACTCTTCACTGTTTCACCTTTCGCTTTTCACTCTTCACCATTCGATACATCCTCGCCATCATGTATATGAGCAATGCCGGAAGCCAGACCCAGATGACTTCACTGAGCAATACTTCCAAACCTCGTTCACTGAAGAATTGCATTCCAATCGGCGAGACTTCAATCGGCCGAAACGGAAAAAAATAACGTTCGGCGCTAAAGGGCGCCAACAGCGCCACACCTCGGCCGCCATTCGTCAGAGCATCAAGCAACGGGTGCGATAAGGTAACAAGTGTGAAGTAGATAACTAAATGAAGTCGGCCAGGTCCGGTTGGGCGTTTTCCAAACGCGAACATCCCGACAGCCAACCCTACGAGCAATGCAAACGCGATTGAATGAGTCAGACCGCGATGCCCCAACATACTGTCGTACCTGACACCGAAGGCGAATCCGATCGCGTCAGCATCCGGCAACATCGCGCACGCGGCTGTCAAAACCCAATAACGCACGGGCATTGATTCAGTGGAGTGAGCGTTGCCAAGGGCCGAAGCAAAAATCGCGTGTGAAAAGATGGAGGGCACTTGCTTAGGCGTCCCCACTCTCTTTCCGCGCCACGGCTTCACACCAGGCAGCGACAAAGAGAGCGCCGGGAAACTTCGCAAACCTTAGCCACGCCTCGCGCATGGCCTGAATGTCCGCGGCGGTTGCCCAGCCTCGACTCGTAAATGCAGCACTCCAGGTTTCCTCGAGTAATCCGATAAATACCTGCGCCGCACTCTGGAGAACATTCGGATTAGACAACGTTTCATAAGTAGCGGACATGGTTAGGTCACCGAAGCCTGCCTCAAGCAGCAACGCTCCTATCATCCGGCCGCTCTCACCGTTGTGACCATACTCGGCGCGCAGTCGCCGGTATAACTCGTCATATTTCGCCATCGCCGGTTCGTTCGGATAGACAATGTCCCCACCGTGATCGAATTCTTTCACGCCGATGACGCCGCCGGGTTTCAACACCCGATAGGCTTCGCGGAGTCCTCGTGTTGGTTCGCGAAGATTACCAATCAGGGCAGACATAAAAACTGCATCGAAGGAAGAATCCTCGAACGGAAGCTCGTAGATATTGGCGGCTTCGAAACGGACATTGGCGACATTTCGTTTCGCCGCAGTTTTTGTCGCCAACTCCATTTGCGACGGCTCGATATCCGTGCCGACCGCTGAGCCGGGTGCGACGATTTCAGCGAAGCCAAGCGTGACCGTACCGGGACCGCAGCCGCAGTCGAGCAGTTTCATCCCTGGTTTCAGGTAAGGGAGAAAAAACGCCGCATGTGTTTTCGCGCTGCGCGCCCCCATTAAAGCGACGGCTGCCGGCCCGTAGCCCATCGTGTATTCTTCGCGGTTGTTCGTCATGAAGTCCTTTTCTTTTTATGCAGCAAGGCCCAAGCGATCTCCATCACGAATACTTCGCCGCCAGCTTCTTTACGGTTGTTGAGTTCCGCATGGTCGCCGGCATGCCGAGTGTCTTCTCCAGTCGCGCTCCCGAGAATTCAGAATCACTAAAGCTCGTGCGGCACAACCAGTAAACTTCACGGCCATGGAGATGGAAGTCATCCATTTTCAGACGGAGCGCAAACAGTTTTTGCTGAGCTGCCTCGCTCGGGCTGGCCGGCATGAAACCGATATACAGCGTGTTACCGGCAACATTGAGATCCTTCTCAGAGAAAGGTTTGTAATCGGCGATCTCAGCGAGCTCAGAGGTTGATCGAATGAAGGTTGCTACGGCGTAACCGAGCGTTAGCTCCAAAGAAGCTTCTATTTTTCTTTCGAGTGCCTTGGCGCTCCGGGAAGGTGAATCGAAGATGACGTTGCCGCTGGCAATGAACGTCTCAACATTCGTAAATCCCAGGGCTTCAAACAGACCTCGGAGATAGTCCATCTTCACGGTGTGGCCACCGACGTTGATGGCTCTCAGGAATGCAATGTATTTTGGCATGGGTTTGGGGGCGACAGTAATAGATGGGACTAGTGCGACGAAGCGTAATTGTCGTACGCCGCGCGCGCCAACTCAGCAATTAGCTTCTCCTGCGTCTCGATAGATATTTTGGCTCCGTTGATTAGCACTGCTATCGCCAGATGACCCTTGCCTTCCGGCAACGTGATGAGCCCCACATCATTAGTGGTGTTTTCACCGGCGCCTGTCTTGTCGGCAACCTGGGTGCCGGCCGGCAGATTGGCACGTAAGCGTCGCTCGCCACCCGTCCTTGCTCGTTCCATGAATCGGAACAACAACGAGAACTGCGTTGGTTGTAATAGTTCGCCCTTCTGAAGTTTGGCAAGCAACTGCGCCAGCTCAGATGCTGTTGCTTTGTTTGGTTTGTCTCGGTGGGCCGCGAATTCTCGAGACGAGTACTTGATGTCGATAGTCGAAAAGCCGATGGCCCGCATCCTCTCGCTGACTCCCGCCGGACCGCCGATCAGTTGCAGCAGTTTATCGCTCGAGGTGTTGTCACTGCGCACTATAGAAAACTCCAACAGCTCCGCAACAGTTTTGTCGACGGGCCGGCGCCAAAGATCCGTATTAAACTGCGAACCCGGCGCAACGTCATCAGGCGTAACCCGAATCTTTTTGTCGAGTGAAAGGTTTTTCTTTTCAACTTCCTGCAGGACGGTGATTGCGAGCGGTAACTTATAGACGCTGTATAACGGCAGCTCTTTCCTGCCTTCAAACTCCGCAGACCGGCCCGACTCAACGTGAACTACTGCCACGCCGATGTCTCCACCGGCATTCTCACATAGCGTTTTGAAGCGCTGGGTCAGCGCCGCATCGGCGGCTGCAGGGCTTTCCGGTGAAGGCGCGGTTGTTGCTAACGACAATTGGTGAGGCGAAACCGTTGCGGATCCACTGCGACTGCAAGCGAAGAGACTAAGCGCCATTGTCACTGCCGCAAGAAGGGCAGCAAATTGTTGAGCTAATTTGGGAATTTGTGTTTCTCCTTACAATGTTCTGGCTCCAGAGGAGTCAAATGTTTATGGACGTCGCGGTCAAATAGTTTCCGCGCTCCAGCGGAGCGCAATGTGCTGGTAGTTGAGAATGTCGAACGTGGCGCCGCCGGAGCAAAGACCTGATGAATCCAGAGCTCTATAAACGTTCGGTCTCTCCGGGACTAAGCGATTTGTTCATCTTCGCTGTGCCTTCGCTAAGTGCCTCCCTGGCCTCTGCGAATGTTAACAGCTGTTGAGCCGCGGCCCCTTCTTCCCAACGAACCGTGCGGTCCTCAGTCGATTCAGTCGCGCCTATCTCACGAACCAGAAAAAACTGAACAGCGGCTTCTTTACCGTTTTTGATGAACTGCCTCGCTGACAAAGGAACGACGATCTCTCCGACGATGCCTGCTTCTTCTTCAAGCTCTCGCAAGGCCGCTATCTCCGGAGTTTCCCCGGGATCAATATGTCCCTTCGGTAAAACCCAATTGAGACCATCTGAGGAGGAAACTACCAGATAGAAAACTCGATCGTTTCGCTTGCGAAAGACGACTGTTCCCGCATGTGTTAGTAGTCCCATTATTGATCTAATTCTTTACCGTGGCTCTACAGCTATAATCGACGCGGTGTAAGGAAGGCCTCGGACAAAGTTGATCGAAATACTCATCGGTCGCTTCCTTCGAGCCAAGCCAGTGACCGTAGTCATCGATTATCAATACACCCTTCTTAACCAACCTGGGATATAAGTATGTCAATTCATGCCTGGTTGACTCATACCAATCCGTATCTAACCTGAGCAGACAGATCTGCGAGGGTAGGGTATCCGGGATTGTTTCTTCAACTCTTCCTTCCACTAAAACAAATTCTTTTTCAGGGTAGCCGGTCGCCAGAAGGTTCTTTCGAACCTCTTCCTTGTCTGCATAACACCATGCACTTGAGTTCTTAAAGACGGTCTCAATTAGCTGGCCAGCGGTGACACCATCAAACCTTATGTCTTTGTCGGTGGGTTGGGACATTCCGGCGAAAGTATCGTAGAGGTAGAGCTTGCGCGTTGAGTCTCCCATTCGTTGCAAGGTGAGGGCTACTGCCATCATGCTGCCGCCTCGCCAGACCCCACATTCAACAAAATCTCCGGGAATCGAATTCTCAACCACGTATTTTGTCGCTCGAACCAAATAAACAACTCGCTCAGCACCAGTGAGCGTGAAGCGCGAGACGGCGCGAAATATTTCAACCTCTTCTGACGTCATGACGGCGGACTTGGAGTGACGGCAGCAGATCTCAGTTGGCTGAGCCTAGCTCCGGGGAGTGAAAGCGGTTTGCCGATCGCGCGCGGGCCTTTATTGCTTCAGTCTCTCGATCCCGCGGCGGAGCGTTGGTGACCAGAGAGTGAAGAAGCTCGTGCGCCGCTTGCGCCACTTGTTCGACTGCCGTGTTGAAGGCAACCTCGTTAGCCTTCGAGGGTTTGGTGAAGCCGCTGAGCTTGCGAACGAACTGCAGCGAAGACGCGCGGATTTCTTCCTCGGTCGCCGGCGGTTTGAAATTGTGCAGAGTCTTAATATTTCGACACATAGTATTTGTTGCGAACCTCCCAGTCGTATTCAAAGACAACTATAACGCGAGCCTTGAGTGTTCGGCCAATGGAGTCTATCCCGTAAATAGTTTGCTGCTGGGCTTAGCCTCAAAAGTCTGGAACACCGAAGGTGTTGGCTAACTTTAGCCCAGGGTTTCCTACCCTGGGTCAATCAGCCAGCATTGAACTCCCAACTCTGAAAGAGTTCCATCCGGTTCCTTAACTCTTTCAGAGTAAGGAGGTTCTTAACCGCCTTGTTCCCCAGGGTAGGAAACCCTGGGCTGAAGTTAGCCAACTCCTTCGGAGTTAAATCCAATGCCGATTCTTGAGAACTGCGTACACGAGGACTTTTGAGGCAAAGCCCTGCTACTGCCTGAAAACCCAAACGCTTGACTTCCGGCCATCTTAGTTGTTAGTTTATGCATCTATGCACTTGTTATGCAGATGATATGCATAGCTAAGGGCCGTTATGCAGAAGAACTTGAGACAAAAAAAGCTTCTTAGCTTAATCCAGGCAAAGCCTTTTGCAACCCAGGCCGAGCTGCGCGACTCCCTGGAGCGCGCCGGCGTTCCGGCCACGCAATCGAGTCTGTCGCGGGATATGGAAGAGTTGGGAATCGTAAAGCACCGCGGTCATTACACGATCCCCAAAGCAAACGGGGCGGCCGCCCGCGGGCTACTGAGTCTAGACTTCTCCGGCGACAACCTTGTGGTCGCCCGGACTGAACCCGGACATGCGTCCTCTGTTGCCGTGGAGATTGACAGCGCCGCGCTTGATGAAATTGTCGGCACTCTCGCCGGAGAAGACACGATCTTCGTAGCAGTTCGCGATCAGAAAGCACAGCGCGCGGCGATAAAAAGAATCTGGGAACTGTTTGGATAAAGACACGAAACGAACTAATGGAAAACAAAAACAAGATCAACAAGATCGTTTTAGCTTACTCCGGCGGCCTCGACACATCAGTCATGCTTCGTTGGCTGAAGGAGCGTTATGCCTGTGAAGTGATCTGCTACTGCGCCGATGTCGGTCAGGGTGAAGAGTTGACTGGACTCGAGGAAAAGGCCCTGGCCACAGGCGGCTCAAAGCTCTACGTGGAAGATCTGCGCGAAGAGTTCGTCCGTGAATATGTTTGGACAGCCGTTAAGGCCAACGCAATTTACGAAGGGGTGTACCTGCTGGGCACTTCCCTTGCCCGTCCGGTAATTGCCAAACGCCAGATTGAAATTGCCCGTCGTGAAGGCGCCGACGCGGTTGCACATGGCTCTACCGGCAAGGGAAACGATCAAGTGCGATTTGAACTCACCTACTACGCACTGCAGCCGGACATCAAAGTGATCGCGCCGTGGCGCGAGTGGGAATTCACCGGACGCAGCGATTTGATCGCTTATGCGAAAACTCACGGCATTCCCATCACGGCCACTACGGCAAAACCGTATTCCACCGATCGCAACCTGATGCACGTATCTTACGAGGGCGGAATTCTGGAAGACCCGTGGGCTGAACCGCCTGAAGATATTTTTCAACTTACGCGCTCGCCTGAAAATGCCAAGGCAGAAGCGGAGTATGTTGAGGTGTCGTTTGAGAAAGGCGAGCCGGTGGCCATCAATGGCAAGAGTCTCGGCCCCGTCGCCTTATTGGAAGCTCTAAACAAGTTGGCCGGCGAGCACGGCATCGGCCGCGTTGACCTGGTTGAGAACCGTTTCGTAGGCATGAAGTCGCGTGGAGTTTATGAAACGCCCGGCGTGACGGTCCTGCAGGCTGCGCATCGGGCATTGGAATCAATAACCCTTGATCGAGAGGTAATGCACTTGCGCGATTCGCTGAGCGTGAGGTTTGCCGAGAGCATTTACTACGGGTTTTGGTTTGCTCCGGAGTTTGAATTAATGCGGAAGATGGTGACCGAAACCCAAACCAACGTTACCGGAGATGTGCGTCTGAAACTGTTTCGCGGCAATGCGATTGTGGTCGGACGGCGCTCGCCGCATTCGCTGTACGACGAGAAGATTGCGACCTTTGAAGCCGACACTGTTTACAACCAGCGAGATGCTGAGGGCTTCATTAAGCTTAACGCGCTGCGACTTAGGTTGAGGACTGGGGAAACCAGCGGGGGCAAGCCCCCTTCCCAACCCTGAGGTGATCTGTGAGGAGAAAACGATGGAAGCAATTATTAAGACTATCGATGCTGACAAGATTGGCTCAGCCACTTCGCCGCTTAATCTCGGCCGGACTAACGCTATTGTGCTCTCATCAGGAACGCCGCGCGCCGGCGACGTTGTGGTCGTGCGCGCACTCACTGATAGCGCTACCTATAACATGCTGGAGCTACCAACCGGCCGTCTTGCAAAGATCAATCCGGGTGATGTGTTGATAGGCGTCCTCGGCAGGCGGCGCGCGTTGAAAGGTTTTGTTGGCGACGTGCCGGGAACAGTTAGTGCCGGTGATCAGTTGCACCTGTTAAATATGGGTGGCGTCATCGGAAAATGCACCGGACATCACTCCAGTTTGAGCGACGCGATTCAGGTAGAAGTCATCGGCCTCGCCTGCGATGAAGCAGGACACCTGAAGAATATCGCCGACGCCGCCCTGGCTCCGCGAACCACTCTCGGCGACACGGCGCCTTTAGTAATCATCGCCGGCACCTGCATGAACAGCGGCAAGACTTACGCTGCCACCGAGCTGATCAAACAGGCAACACGCGCCGGCATGCGAGTGGCGGCCGCCAAACTCTCCGGCATTGCGTGTTTACGCGACACGCTTAACATGGCCGACCATGGAGCTATCGCCATCGCAAGTTTTCTCGATTGCGGTTTACCGTCAACCGTAGGCGCCACGAATCTTTCGTCAGTTGCCAAAACAATTATTGCTCGTTTGAACGAAAGTTCGCCTGACCTGATTGTCATTGAACTAGGCGATGGACTGCTGGGTGGTTACTCGGTCGAATCAGTTTTTGACGATCTGGAATTGCGCGAAGCGACCGCAGGCCTCGTTTTCTGCGCGTCGGATTATGTAGGCGCCTGGGGAGGCATTGAGCTCTTGCGCCGGCGCGGAATTGAGATTGACGTGATTGCCGGATCAGTTACTGACTCGCAAATGGGCGAAGATTTTATTGAGAAGGAGTTTGGCGTGCCCGCGGCGAATGCGAGACGGAATGGGGAAAGGTTGTTTGAACTGCTCGCTCGTAAAGTTTCGAGTTTCGAGTTTCAAGTTTCGAGTTCGGACTCAAAGATTTCGCGCAACAAGAATTCTGAGCACAACACAATCGAGGTGGAAGGCCTTTTAGTCTAGTGAACTCGAAACTAGAAACTAGAAACTCGAAACTACGCGTAGCGATTTACGGTGGTTCAGGCTACGGCGGATCAGAATTGCTGCGCATCCTTCTGTTCCATCCTGAGGTTGAAATCGCTTTTGTCACCGCGAATGAGCAGGCCGGCAAAGCTGTCAGTGAAGTTCATCGAAACCTTTACGGCTTGACTGATCTTCACTTCAGAACTGCTCCCGAAGACCCGGCGGAACTTGCCGATTTGGATTGCGTCTTCCTCGGGCTGCCCCATGGACAGGCGATGGAGGTCGTGCCAGGTCTGCCCGAGAAAGTGAAAGCGATTGACTTGTCAGGAGACTTTCGCCTTCGTGACCAGGAGATTTTCGAGCAACATTACGGTCGTGCACATACGGCGATGCCGTTGCAGAGCGAATTCGTTTATGGCTTGACCGAAACAAATCGCGAGGCGATCAAGCATGCACGCCTGATCGCTAATCCCGGCTGCTTCGCAACCGCCACCTTGCTCGGGCTCGCTCCAATGGTTGCGAGTGGACTCGTTAACGGACGGGTGATCGTTGATGCGAAGACCGGTTCCTCTGGTTCCGGCGCGAAAGCTGCCGCGAATACACATCATCCGCAGCGCATGAACTCGTTTTACGCTTACAAGCCGTTCACACATCAACATCTGCCCGAGATTGAACAGGAACTTAGAAACATCGGCGAGTGGAATAGTGAGTTGGTTTTCATGACGCATTCGCTTCCTGTGTCGCGAGGCATCTTCTCCTCGATTTATCTTGAGGCAAAAGAGAGTCTGACCGAGGGAAAACTACACTCGATATTCCAGGATTTTTATCGCGACTCATTTTTTGTCCGACTGGTGAAGGGTTCACCGGACATTAACTGGGTGAAGACGACGAATTTTTGCGATCTTGGATTTGCGAGTCGAGGACAACAGGTAGTGATTTTTTCCGCCCTTGATAATTTGGTAAAGGGAGCGGCCGGCCAGGCGGTCCAGAATATGAATCTGATGTTTGGCCTGGATGAGAAGACGGGCTTGATGCTGGTGGGGACAAACCCATAAATCAACCGCCAAGGCACCAAGAGCGCCAAACAGAACTGAACAAAGTGTCAAAGGAAAGAAAAGAGTCCAGCGCCTAGACGCAGTGCTGCCAGTTCACTTGGCTTATTTTTGGCGATCTTGGCGCCTTGGCGGTTAATGATAAATCCATGATTGACAAAGAAACCCAACCAGCGCCAGTTAAAGCGGCTGCCACGCTTGCCGATCTTGAAAAGATTGATATTCGCGTCGGCACCATACTGGCGGTCGAAGACGTGAGCGGGTCGGATAGGCTGGTACGTTTGGTTGTGGACTTCGGTGATCATCAGCGAAACATTTTGGCCGGCATGAAGCAAGAGCGCGCCGATCCGCAGTCAATAAAAGGCCAACAAGCGCTCTTCGTTGTGAATCTTGAGCCACGGAAAATAATGGGCGAAACCTCTCAAGGCATGCTGTTCGACATTGGTTACGCCGACGGCGTACGGCCGGTACTCGCCGTGCCGGAAAGTTTTGTCCCCAATGGAACGAGGGCCGGATGAAACCACAGACCCACCAACAGCAAACCACTTTCACTGAAGTTGCTGCGCTTGAAGAGCGGTATCAACTGGCGACTTATAAGAAGATGCCGATCGTCGCCGAGCGTGGCGAAGGTGTTTGTATCTACACCAGCGACGGCGAGAAGTACCTGGATCTTTACGGCGGGCACGCAGTTGCCGGGACTGGCCATTCGCATCCGCACGTAGTTGCTGCAATCCAGGCACAAGCCGGGAAGCTGCTGTTCTATTCCAATCTCGTTTACTCAGCCGCTCGCGCTGCAGCTGCCGAGAAACTGGTTTCAGTTGCGCCGGACGAACTAACCAAGGCTTTCTTCTGTAATTCCGGGACAGAAGCGAATGAAAACGCGATGCGCATGGCCCGCATGGGGACCGGACGGCAGAACGTCATCACCTTCTCAGGCGGATTTCACGGGCGCACGGCCGACTCCATCAGCGCCACCTTTTTGGGAAAGTATCGCGAGATTGGCAAGCCAAATGTGCCCGGCCATTTCGAAGCAGAGTTTGGCGACATCGAATCCGTGCGCGCTCTTGCTGATGAAAATGTAGCGGCCATTATGCTCGAACCGATTCAGTCGATGGCTGGCGTTCGCATGGCGGGTGCGAACTACTACCCGGCGCTCCGTGAACTCTGCGACGAACGCGGCATCGTTTTGATTTATGACGAAGTGCAGACGGGAGTAGGCCGCACGGGCGATTGGTTCTTCGCCGGCAGCGAAGCGGGTTCTCAGGTCGTGCCGGACATCATTACGCTGGCGAAAGCCCTGGGGAGTGGTATTCCGGTCGGGGCCTGCTTGGTTACTGAAAAGATTAGTGAGAGCATCAAGGAAAACGATCTGGGGACGACGTTTGGCGGCGGCATGATCGCAATGGCAGCGGTGACCGCAACTCTTGAGGTGATCGAGAACGACGGCCTCCTCCAGAATGTAAAAACGACCGAAGCGTATTTGCGTCAGAGACTGGAACAGGTTCCTGAGGTTGCAGCCGTGCGTGGACGTGGATTTCTGCTGGGCATCGAATTTCATACGCTTGCGGCGCCGATACACAAAGCCCTGCTCGATCGCAAGATCATCACCGGCACGTCAAGCGATCCGAGGGTGTTGAGACTGTTGCCGCCGCTCAGTTTGAGACCCGAAGAAATTGATCTGTTCGTTGAAGCTTTGCTGGAGGTAAATAGATAAGTTGGACTATAGCTGGTTTGATCTAATTGGCAACGTGGGCGTGTTGTTAATGGTGATTGCCTACCTGCTCCTGCAGCTCGAGAAGCTGTCGAGTGCGGCCTTGAGCTATCTGCTGTTGAACGCGGTCGGCGCGACGATGGTTATGATCTCGCTGATGTTTCGTTTCAACCTTTCGGCGTTCTTGATGGAAGCGTTTTGGTTGCTGATCAGTTTGTATGGTCTGGCCAAGCCACTGTTAGCCAGGCGCGCGGTTTAGGTTCAAGCAGTTCAGAGTACAACCTTCAGGTTGCTGATTCCCCGGATGACAAGCTAAAGCTTGAACTCTGAACTTCTTGAGCGGTGTTTATGCGATGAGATCTTTTCTAACAACCGGTAACTACTCACGTGACGAGCTCAACGGTCTGATCGACTCGGCGTTGCAGTTCAAGCACGGGAAAGTTCAGGCTCAGCCGCTCGCGGGAAAATCTGTGGCGCTGGTGTTCTTTAACCCCAGCCTGCGCACGCGCGCGTCGATGCAGGTTGGCATCTATGACCTTGGCGGAAATCCGGTGGTGCTCGAACCGGGCGGCACCAGTTGGACTTTGGAACATCGTGATGGCGTAGTTATGGATGGCGATAAGACCGAACATGTGGCGGAGTTTGTTAGGGTGCTGGCGCGTTACTGTTCGGCAATCGGGGTACGCACCTTTGCGGCACTCAAAAACTGGGAAGAAGAGCGGACTGATCCGGTGCTTGCGGCCTTTGCAAAGTATTCCGAAGTGCCGGTCATCAATCTTGAATCAGCAATGCATCATCCCTGCCAGGCACTGGCGGACATGATGACGATTCGAGAAAGATTTGGTGCGGAACGAAAACGGGTGGCGCTGACCTGGGCCTGGCATCCGAAGCCGTTGCCGATGGCGGTGCCGAATAGTTTTGCGTTGGCCGCGGCCCAAATGGGACACGACTTGGTAATTGCGCAGCCGGAAGGCTACGAACTCGATGAGGACCTGATGGCCGGCATTCAGGAGCAATCAGCAGGGGCCGGCGGCACGGTTGAAGTTACCAATAATATTGAAGGCGCGTTTGCAGGCGCGGATGTCATATACGCGAAGAGCTGGGGGTCCAAACAGTTTTACGGCAAACCGGAAGGTGATATTGAGGAGCGCGCTCAATATCGAGCGCAATGGATTGTAGACGAGCAAAAAATGGCCCGCACAAACAAGGCGATCTTCATGCACTGCCTGCCGGTGCGACGGAATGTGATCGTTACTGACGCCGTCATCGATTCGCCTGCTTCGGTGGTAATCGACGAAGCTGAGAATAGGCTGCACGTGCAGAAAGCGATCATGGCAAAGCTACTGAAATAGAAGTTTCAAGTTTCAGGTTCTTGAGATTGTGGGTCACGGGTTCAAGTAACGGTGCAGATTGACTTAGTCAGTTAAACTTGAAACTTGAAACTTGAAACTTGAAACTGTCTTTTATGACCAACACCAACCAAGTCGGCGATCAGTTACGTCTCGATCTATTGCGCGAGGCGCTGCCATACATTCAGCGTTTTCAAGGGCAGACTTTTGTCGTCAAGCTCTCCGGGAAGGCTACGGAAAACCACGAAAACCTGAGCTCGTTGGCGGAAGAGTTGGCCCTGCTCCATCAGGTTGGCATACGCATTTGCGTGATTCACGGTGGGGGCAAACAGTTGAGCGAGCTCGCCAAGCGGATGGGGATCGAGCAAACGATCATCGAAGGGCGGCGCGTCACTGACGATGCGACACTGGAGATGGCCAAGATGGTTTTTGCGGGGAAGATCAACACTGACATTCTGTCGGCCCTTCGCAATCGCGGCATTGAAGCCGTCGGGCTATCAGGTGTTGACGGCAATATCGTTCATGCTGAGCGGCGGCCGCCTAAAGAGATTTTGAATCGTGAAACTGGCGAGCGCTCGCAAGTCGACTTTGGCCTGGTAGGCGATGTGGTAGAGATCAATGCACGACTGCTAACGGTATTGCTCGATCAAGGTTATCTGCCGGTCATTTCTTCGCTGGGCGCAGACGCTGAAGGCACAGTCTTCAACATAAATGCCGACACTATAGCAGCCGAAATCGCTGCGCAGTTGAAGGCGGAAAAATTAATCCTGCTCTCCGACGTCGATGGGCTTTATCTGCGGCCCGGAGAGCCAGACACTAAACTATCGCGACTCACCGCTGACGAAGCGGAAGCGATGATTGACGACGGCACAGCCACGGGCGGGATGATTCCCAAGCTTCAGAGCATTGTTCAACTACTACGGCGAGGCGTTCACAGCGCCCACATCCTCAGCGGCACGACGCGCAACGCGCTGCTCAGCGAGGTCTTCACTGACAGCGGCACTGGCACGATGATCGTGGCTTAAGCTTCCACCGCGTGCTAGCGAGGCGGTGCCGGAGCGGTAAACTGGGCCAGGTCGCTCAAGCCGAGACTTTGTTCGATCTCAGCCATCTGTTTCAAGGCACTCTCAAAACCGTCTTCACCAAATTGTTCGTGCTCGATCTCTTCAAACTTCTCATTCATCTCATCCAGGTTGCCGGCGCTAAGGGTTTCCTTCCACGCCGGGAAGATGATGGTGTCTTCGATCGCGGCATGATGCTCATACATGCGCACTAAACCTTCCAAAGCCGCGGCAAACGTTTGGACGTCGGCGGCGGCAAGCCTGGGTCCAGCGGTGGCTGCGATAATGAAGTCGGTTATCTCACGCCCGCGTTGATGCTGGGCGACAAGCACGTCGGCATAGCCGCCTGCCTCGCCACCGGCTTTTTTTACCGCCGGGAAAATATAGACTTCCTCAAGTTTCTTTTCGTGATACTCCTCGCCGAAAGCGCGAAACAGTTTGGCAGTTTTCTGCAGTGGCGCCGGCGGTACGTTGGCCGCGTTGCGCAACTTCATCGCACTTTCCTGATACACCAGAAGCGCGCGACGGAGCACGCCATGTTCGCGCATCAAATCTTCAGTGGCGGTTACCTCCACTTCTTCGTCCGCGTTGTCTTTCCTGGTTTCGTTCGCTAGGGTCGGTGCAGTCTGCTTGCATCCTATCAAGATGGTCCCGGCGCCAAGACTTGAGAGTCCCGCCAGCCACTTTCTTCTGTTCATCTCCATCCCCGCTCTCCTGCTGCGATTTACTTTCAGGATATCATGGTCCCTGGTTTACGACCTTTGCTCTCCGTCTTCTTTTGGACGTAGACTAAGCATTCCGTTTTCAACTTTTCTGCGGCATTTTTTGCCGTCTTCAGAGAACGAGTGTGGACAACCCCTCAATCGCGCGAAGGTTT
>Ga0070698_100001772_pt1 | contig 24065 bp, 19 predicted proteins | sample KBSK1502metaG_FD_65477 | JGI IMG/M metagenome (GOLD analysis project Ga0070698, IMG submission 65477) | Corn, switchgrass and miscanthus rhizosphere microbial communities from Kellogg Biological Station, Michigan, USA - KBS K1-50-2 metaG | ecosystem: Host-associated > Plants > Roots >... | reverse complement strand
TGCCGATCGATGCCGACACTGCGCCCGGATTGCTCGCGACGGAAGCCGGCGCGATCCTCGGCACGCCGGGCTACATCGCGCCCGAGCAGCTGCGCGGCGAGACCGTCGATGGTCGCGCGGATGTGTACTCGCTCGGCTGCATCCTGTTCGAGATCCTCGCCGGCGAGCCGCTGCTGCCGCGCGGGCGCGAGGCACTCAAAGCGGCGTTGCAACCTGTCGATGCGCGGCCCTCGCTGCGCGCGTCGTCGGATATCGCACCCGAGCTCGACGCGCTGTGCGTTGAAGCGACGCGACTCGATCACAGAGCGCGGCCGAGCGCGCGCGAGCTCGCACAGCGCATCGAACGCTACCTCGACGGCGATCGCGACCTCGCGCTGCGCAAACACCTCGCGTCGTCGCACCTCAGCGCGGCGCGCGCAGCGCTCATTCGCGGCGACAGGGCCGCGGAGCGCTCGATCGCGATGCGCGAAGCCGGCCGGGCGATCGCACTCGATCCGCACGATCGCGACGCCGCGCAGGTCGTCAGCCGCTTGATGCTCGAGCCACCGCGCGAAGTGCCGCCCGACGTCGAGCGCCGCGTGCTCGCGATCGAAGAAGAGGCCGGCAAGCACAAGACCGTACTCATGTCGAAGATGTTCTTCGCGTTCTTCGCGATGATTCCGGCGGTGCTGCTGATCGGCGTGCGCAGCTCGCTCTCGCTCGCGATGCTCACCGGCGCGATCGCGGTCAACGTCGGCGTGCTCACGTATTTCGCGCGGCGCCGCACGCCGCCATCGTCGCGCAGTATCGCGATCTCTTCGATCTTCTTCGCGTTGCTGATCGCGATGGTCGCGCGCGAGTTCAGCCCGTATCTGCTTGCGCCTTCCGTCGCGGCGGCAAGCGTGACGCTGTTGATCGTCGATGCGCGCGCGCCGTGGCGGTTGATCACCGCGCTGTTCACCGCCGCGATCATCGTGCCGTGGCTGCTGGAGCTGACCGGCGTCCTCTCCCGCACGATGAGTGTGATCCACGGCGACCTCGTCTTGCACTTCGAGGTGATGGCGGCGCGCTTTCCACAAGGCGAAATCGCACTTGCGGTGTTCGTCATGGTGAATCTCGTCACGTGCGCGATCAGCGCGCGGCAACTCGCGATGCAGCAACGCAACGCCGTCCGCTCCGTCGAGCTGCAGGCTTGGCACTTGCGCCAACTCGTTCAGAGCTAACATCGGTGCATGACCGATGACGCGACCGATCCGACGTTAACCCCGAGCCAAGTGATCGGCGTCGCGGCAACGAGCGCGGCATCGGAAGCGACGACGTTGCAGCCCGCGAGTGGCAAGCTACCGGCGCGCTACGCACTCGGCGGCGCGCTCGGCGTGGGCGGCATGGGCGAGGTCGTGCTCGCGACCGATAGCCAGATCGGCCGCGACGTCGCGATCAAACGCATGCGCGTCGCGCCTTCGCCCGGTGCGATCGCGCGCTTCGTGCGCGAAGCGAAAATCCAGGGCCGCCTCGATCATCCCGCGATCGTGCCGGTCCACGAGCTCGCAAACGATGATGAAGGCCAGCCGTTCTTCGTGATGAAGCGCCTCACCGGCACGACGCTCGCCGAGATTCTCGCGCAGCGCACGTTCTCGCGGCAGAAGCTGCTCCGCGCGTTCGCCGATGTTTGTCTCGCGATCGAGTTCGCGCACAGCCGCGGCGTCGTTCATCGCGATCTCAAGCCCGCGAACATCATGCTCGGCGATTTCGGCGAGGTCTATGTCCTCGATTGGGGCGTCGCGCGCATCCTCGGCGAGACCGAAGAGCGCGACGCGACGCCGGTGCTCGCCAACGACGATCAGGCGACGGAGGCCGGCGCGATCCTCGGCACGCCGGGTTACATGGCACCCGAGCAGCTGCGCGGAGAATCGCTCGATGGCCGCGCCGACGTGTTCGCGCTCGGCTGCATCCTGTTCGAAATCCTCGCCGGTGAGCCGCTGCTGCCGCGCGGCCGCGATGCGCTGAAGGCAACGCTCGAACCTGTCGATGCGCGCCCTTCGCAGCGCGCGATCGCGAGCGACATACCGCCGGAGCTCGACGAAGTGTGCGCGCGAGCGACGCAGCTCGACCGCGACAAACGCCCGACCGCGCGGGATCTCGCGATGTGCATCGAACGCTACCTCGACGGCGATCGCGACCTCGCGCTGCGCAAGAACCTCGCGATCACGCATCTCGACGCTGCACGCACCGCGCTCGCCGCGGGCGACGGCGAGGTCGAGCGCTCGACCGCGATGCGCGAAGCTGGCCGCGCGATCGCACTCGATCCGCGCAGCAGCGATGCTGCCGCACTCGTCGGCCGGCTCATGCTCGAGCCGCCGCGCGAAACGCCGCCCGAAGTCACACAGCACGTCAACGCGCTCGGCGAGGTGACGATTCGCCAGAAGGCGCGCGTCCAGGCCGGCGTGATGGTCGCGTTTCTGTTGTTCGCGCCCGTCTTCTACTGGCTCGGCGTGCGCAGCGACGCGCTCGCAGCCCTGTTCGCGGCAACCGTGTTGTTCGAGCTTTTTGTCATGCTCGCGTTCGCGTACAAGCGTCGCGCTGTCACGAACCTCGATGCGTACCTCCTCACGTGCGTCAACGGCATCTCGATCGCCATCCTCGCGCGACTGTTCTCGCCGTTTCTGATCGCGCCGCCGATCGCCGCGGTCAGCGTCGTACTCATCGTCCTCGATCCGCGCCTTCGCTGGGGCAAGATCCTGCTGATCACGTCGATTGCGGCGCTCAGCCCGTGGGTGCTCGAGCTCACCGGCGTCCTGTCGCGCACGATGGGCGCGACCGCGGCCGGCGATCTCGTCCTTCACTCGCCGCTCGTGCGCTGCGACCTACCGAGGGCCGAAATCGTGCTCGCGCTCGCGCTGCTCACGATGCTCACGTTCGCCGGACTCACCGCGCGCAGTATCGCGGTGTCCCACCGCAAGGCGCTCGCGTCCATCGAGCTGCAGGCGTGGCACCTGCGCCAGCTCGTGAAACGCTAGCCGCCGCTGCCGGGCAGCTTGCCGGGGCCGGGCTGCGTCGGCGGGCGCGTGCGCGGAATCGGTGGCGGCACCGGCGCTTGCGGAAGCGCGCGCTGGGCGATCGCGGTGAGGTCGACGCCGAGCATCTGCTTGAGCTGCTCGGCCGTGATCGCCGCCTTGACCGCAAAGTTGCTGCCGTTCGCGGCGAGATCGCGATCGATCACCGTGACCTTGTCGATCGGGATGTCGCCGACCGTGCTCATCATCGTGGCGACGAGGCTCTGCAGCTTCTGCGCGACGAAGATCTGGCGCGCGCTGTCGCCCGCCTTGCTCCACGTCTCGCCGAGCGAGCGGATCGCAGACGCCGTCGCCTTGCCTTCTTCGATGATCTTCGAGGCCGCACCGCGTGCCTGCTGTACCATCTGCGACTTGCGCGCCTCCGCCGGCTTCACCTTGTCGGCGATCAGCTGGAAGCGCACCTGCGCGAGGCGCGCCTTCTGGACATCGACCTCGGCGAACGCCTTCGCAACGAGCGCTTGGACCTGACCTTTGGACTCCGCGATCAGCGCGCCTTTGCGCGTCTGCGCCTCGATGATGCGGCGCTGACCTTCGGCGCGCACCGTCGAAATCTCCGCTTCGACCTTCGCGATCTCTTGGTTCTGGAGGTTCTGCGCCGAGTTCTCCTGCGAGAGAGCGTGGTTCTCGGCTTCGGCGATGCGCGACTTCTTGAGCAGCTCGGCCGTCTGGCGACGCCCGATCGAGTCAAGGTAGCCCTTGTCGTCCGACACGTGCTGAATCTTCAGCGTGTCGAGCTCGAGGCCGAGCCTCGCGAGGTCGTGATCGGCTTCGTGCACGAGCTCGCCCGCGAACTTCTCGCGATCCTGGTTGACCTCTTCGGGCGTCAGCGTCGACAGCACGCCGCGCAGGTTGCCTTCAAGCGTCTCGCGCGCGACCGACATGATCTGGTCGCGCGTCATGCCGAGGAAGCGTTCGACGGCGTTCGCGAGTTGCTCCGACTTGCTCGACACCTTGACGTTCGCGACACCCTGCACGTTGAGCGGGATGCCGCCGCGCGAGTACGCGCCCTGCACGCGCAGCTCGATGATCATGTTCGTGAGGTCCATGCGATCGACGACCTCGATCAGCGGAATGCGAATGCCGCGCCCGCCCTGGACGACGCGATAGCCGACAGTGCGACCGTCGCCGACGATCTTGCGGTGAGCGCCGGAGAAGATCAGCACTTCGTTCGGCGGGCAGATGTAGATCATGCGCGAGATGATCGCGAACAGAATGAGCAGCGCGGCGATACCCGCGACGACTGCGACGATGACTAGATTCGCCATGGTTAGCTCCTTGCCTCGCCGTTGGTGGTCCCGGTGATCACGCGCGGGATATCGATCCCGAGCGTCTTCGTGACCTGCTCAAGCAGCGCGGCGACGATCGCCGGATACGCGGCGGTGTACGCGGGCAACGTCTTGCCGTCGCCGCCATCGATCAGGTTGACCTCGCCGACCTTCACGCGCGATGCGGCCTTCGCGACATCGCCGAAGATCTGGTCCAGGTGCTGGAGCACGAACATGTCCATCGCGCGCCCGCCGGTGTCGCGCCACGCGTTCGCGACTTCGTCGAGCGACTTCGCCATCGCTTCGCCGTCGGCGGAGATCGGAGCCGCTTGGCCGGCGGCCATCAGCTCGCGAACTTGTGCCTCGACCTCGGCGGGAATCGTCACCTCTGCCTCGAGGCGCAGCTGCTCGAGCTGACCGCGCAGCTTCTGAAGCTCGAGCTCGGCTTCGGCGCGCGCTTGCTGGCCCGCCGCTTCGGCGCGCACTTCTTCGGCGCGCGCTTCGGCTTCGACCTCGGCTTTGATCTGGCGCAGCTCGTTCTGCTTGCGCTGCAGCGCTGCCTGCGCGTTTGTCATCGCGATCTCGCCGCGCGCTCGCGCCTTCGCTTCGGATTGCTCCGCTTCGCGCGTCGCATCGGATTCCGCGACCTCGGCGGTGCGCAGAATCTCGGCGATGCGCTGGCGACCGATGCTCTCGAGGTAGTTGCGGTCGTCGGCGATGTGCTGGATCTTGAGCACGTCGAGCTCGAGACCCAGCTTCTCGAGGTCCGGCTTCGCGGACTCTTCGAGCTGACGCGCGAACTTCAAACGATCCTGGTTGAGCTCTTCGGGAGTCATCGTCGCGAGCACGCCGCGAAGGTGGCCTTCGAGCGTCTCTTTGACGACGCGCGAAATCTCGGTGCGCGACCTGCCGAGGAAGCGCTCGATCGCGTTGCCGACATAGCGGCGATCGGTCGAGACCTTGATGTTCGCGATCGCGTGCACGTTGAGCGGAATGCCGCCCTCCGAGTACGCGCCCTGCACCGCGATCGGCACCGAGATCAGCGAGACGTCCATGCGGTCGACCGTCTCGACGACGGGAATCCGCACGCCTCGCCCGCCGAACACGATGCGATAGCCGACCATGCGGCCATCCTCCAACTTGTGCTTGCGCCCCGAGAAGATCAGGATCTCGTTCGGCCGGCAGATGCGCAGCAGGTATCGATAGATCACCAGCAGCACCAACAAAACGGCGACGCCAGCAGCGACGCCGCCCGCAATTTCGGGCGGAACAATTGAATTCATCTCGGACCCTCCCTCGAAGGCAAAACGCTACATCTCGTGCTTGGTCACGAGCAACGAGCCACGCTCGCCTTCAGCAACAATCAACACCGTCGTCCCCGTCGGTAAATTACCGCCGTCGTCGACGACGTTCGCTACGAAGTCTTCTGCACGCCCCTTGATGTCCACGCGAACCTTGCCAGGTTTGCCAGGCGCGATGGGCAACACGAGCGTCCCGGTCGCGCCGACGAGGTCTGCTGCACCGACATCACTCGACACGCTGGCTTTCGTCAGCCGACGGATGACAGTGACAGCGAGCGCGCCAGCGCTCCAGCCGATCACAGCCGCGCCGACGCCTGTGGTGACAGCGTTCGAACCGAGCTTCGTCAGCGCGAAGCCGGCGCCGCCGCCGAACGTGAACAGGAACACCCAGAACCGCAGCGAGCCAAACGGCGCCCACGCGAAACCGAAATCAGCATGCGCTTCGTGGCCACCATCACCATGGTCCGTGTCTTTGCCGCCGAGCACAAAGGACGCGATCAGCAGCGTCAGACCGAATGCCATCGCCCCCAGGTACACGTGCTGCACACTCATTCGATGCCACGAATGTGAGGATGGGTGCCAGCGATCGCAATGGACAATCGTTGCCGCGGTGCGGCGGGAATACGAAGGCGGCTTCAGCGGTTGCGCAGCCACACGAGGTACACGAGCGCGCCGATCGCGGTTGTGCCGAGGCCAAGTGCGCTGGGCTGGGGCGCGCTGACGATCGTGTTGACGAGCAAGAGCAGCGCGAGCGCCATGAAGATGAGCGGCACGATCGGATAGCCCGGCACGCGAAACGAGCGTGGATGATCGGGCTGGCGCATGCGCAGCAGCACGACGGTGCCCGCGTTGAGGCCGTAGAACAGCCACGATGCAAACACGACGGCATCGGTGAGTTGATCGAACGTGCCCGAAAGCGCGTAGAGGCACGCGAGACCGCCTTGTACGACGACGGATGTCGCCGGCACGCGCGCGCCGGGTGCGAGCTTCGCGAGAGCGCGCGGTGCGAGGCCATCGACCGCGACGGCATAGGGCACGCGCGCGCCGGTGAGCATCGAGCCGTTCATCGCCGAGATCGCGGAGATCGCCATCGCGGCGGCGAGTAGCGCCTGCGCCGGGCCGCCGAGGAACGTCGTCGCGGTTTGCTGCGCGATCGAAGCATCGCTCTTCGCGACGATTTGCGAGAACGGCAGCGCGTGGAAGTAGCCGAGGTTGACGAGCGCATAGATCGCGAACACCGCGAGCGAGCCCCACACGATCGCGCGCGGCAAGTTGCGCTGTGGGTCGCGCACTTCGCCCGCGGCCATCGGCAAGTTGTTCCAACCGTCGTACGCCCACAGCGCGGAGAGCACCATGAGGCCGAACGCGGAGAAGCCGGGAAACTCGCCGGTCACGGCAACGCGCGACCAGTTGCCGCCACGCGCGAAGAACAGCGCGCCGAACGCGAGGCCGCCGATCATGACGACCTTCATCGCGGTGAGGACCGTCTGCAGCCAGCCGCCGGCGCGCACGTTCAAGCAATTGATCGCGGTGAACACGACGACGAGCGCGATCGCGACGAGCTTGCTGTTCGGATCGATCGGTAACACGCCGCCGAGAAAGGTCGTCGTGCCGACCGCGTACGCGGCGATCGAACCCGGCGTCGCGATCCAGAATCGATTCCACGCGTAGAGGTAGCCCATGAACGGGCCGTAGCCTTTGCGCAGAAAGACGTACTCGCCGCCGGCTTGCGGGAACATCGCGCCGAGCTCGGCGTACGTCAGCGCGCCGAACAGCGAGAGCGCGCCTGCCGTGCCCCACGCGACGAGCACCCACGTCGGCGAGCCGCCGGTGTGCGCCATGATCGCGGTCTTGAGGAAGATGCCGGTGCCGATGATCGTGCCGACGACGAGCGACGCCGCCTGCCACGGCCCTAGGCCGCGATCTAATGTTACCGGCTGATCCACGCGTTCACGCGATCCGCGAGCACGGGTAACGTGACGGCACCGGCGCCGAGCACGACAGCGTGAAACGCTTTGAGGTCAAAGCGTGTGCCGAGCTCGCGTTCGGCGTGCGCGCGCAGGCGCGCGATCTCGAGCTGGCCGACCTTGTATGCGAGTGCCTGGCCCGGCCAGCCGATGTAGCGATCGACTTCGTTCGCGATATTCGTCGGCGTCAGTGCGGTGTGCTCGCGCATGAACGCTTCGGCTTGCGCGCGCGTCCAGCCGAGTGCATGGATGCCTGTATCGACGACGAGCCGCGATGCGCGCCACGCGTCGTAGCTGACGCGACCGAGCCGATCGAGATCGCTCGAGTAGAGGCCCATCTCCTCGGCGAGCCACTCGGTGTAGAGCGCCCAGCCTTCGACGAATGCCGTCGAGCCATCGAGCTTGCGAAACGCCGGCAGCGCGCCGAGCTCTTGCGCGAGCGCGATCTGCAGATGGTGGCCAGGAATCGATTCGTGCCACGTCAGGGCTTCGAGCTCGAAGCGCGGCCAGCTCGGTGGATCGAGCGTATTGATGAAGTACTCGCCCGGCTTCGTGCCGTCGTAATGCGGCTGGCGGTAGTACGCGATCGTCGAATACGGCGCCTCGTAATCTGGAATCTCGCGCATCACGCAATCGACCTTCGGCAGCACCGAGAAGAAGCGCGGGATCGCCGCCTTCGCGCGATCGAGCGCGTTCTGCGCCGCGCCGAGCAGCTCCTCGCGCGTCGCGAAGTAGAGCGCACGGTCGCTGCGCAAATGCGCGATCGTCTCGGCAAGATCGCGCGTGCCGAGCGCGCGCGCGCCGAGCGTAGCGAGCTCGCGATCGGTGCGCGCGATTTCGGAGAGGCCGAGCTCATGCAATGCACGCGGCTCGAGCGCGAGGCCGACGTGCGCGAGGATCGACGCGCGGTAGCACGTGTCACCATCGGGCAGCGCGCATAACCCTTCGTTGTCCTGCCGTGCTTGTTTGATCAGCTCGCGGCGCAAGAAATCGCGCAGCCGTGAGATCGCCGGTGCGATCTGAGATGAGACGGTCTCCACCAGCTCAGCGTGGAGCGCCGGATACGTCGCGGCCCACTTCGGCGTCGCCATCGCCCACTCCGCGGCCGGCTTCGCAAGCTCGGTATCGAGCTGCTGCACGACGCGGAGGACCTTCTCGACCGATGACACGCGGCCATCGGCGAGGCCGCGCGCGAGGTTGTCGCGCGTATCGTCGACGATCTGCGCGCCCTGCCGCATTCGCGCGACGAGGTTTCGCGCGTCGCCTTCGCCGGTGACGGTATGCGACTCCACGAGGTAGCTGAGCTCGCCGAGCACGCTACCGCCGCTCGAATCGATCACCCACTCGTGAAATTTGCAGCGCGCGAGGCCGTGCTCGGCTTCGAGTCGCGCGCGCAGAAGCTTGTACGTCACCGCGTCTGTGTCGTCGAGGTGCGTCGGATCGAGTGCGCACGATCGCGCGAGCAGCGCGTCATGCTCGGCATCCGCCTCGGCAATCGCTGCGGCGTCGCGACGCGCGAGTCGATCGTCGTAGCGATGATCGCCGAGCGTGGTCGCCCACGTCGGAATCCAGCGCATGAGGTACTCCCAGTGGTCGGCCACGATCGCGCGCAGCACCGGATCAGTCACCCCGGCGACAGCATCGGCAGCGAGTGGAGACGCCTGCACGGCCTGGTTGTACTACGCTACGCGCGGTGCAGGCCCATCTGTTCGACGGAACCTACGAGCTGTTTCGCGCTTGGTTCGGCGCGCCGCAAGCGCAACACGAGGGCCGCGAGGTCGGCGCGACGCGCGCATTCATGCGCAGCCTCGCGATGGTGCTGCGCTCGGGAGCCGTCACGCACGCGGGTGTCGCGTTCGATCACGTGATCGAATCGTTCCGCAACGATCTGTTCGATGGCTACAAGACCGGCGAAGGGCTCGACCCGAAACTCGTCGCGCAGTTTCCACTCGTCGAGCGCGCGGCCGCGGTGCTCGGGCTCGTCGTGTGGCCGATGGTCGAGTTCGAAGCCGACGACGCGCTCGCGACGGCCGCCGCGCGCCTCGCATCGGATCCGCGCGTCGAGCAGGTGCGCATCGTGACGCCCGACAAAGACATGTGCCAGTGCGTGATCGGCACGAAGGTCGTCACGTGGGATCGTTGGAAGAACATCGTGCTCGACGAGCCGGCCGTGATCGCGAAGCACGGCGTGTCGCCCGAGTCGATTCCGGATCTGCTCGCGCTCGTCGGCGACACTGCCGATGGCATCCCCGGTCTGCCCGGCTGGGGCAAGAGCTCCGCCGCGAAAGTGCTCACCGTGTGGAAGCACATCGTGCAGATTCCCGACGAGCCCGCGAAGTGGAACGTCGCTTTGCGCGGCGCCGATCGACTCGCGGTCTCGCTGCGCGAGCATCGCGCGCAGGCGCAGCTCTACACGAAGCTCGCGACGCTGCGCACCGATTGCCCGATCGTCTGCGACCTCGATGCGCTCGCGTGGCGAAAGCCCGATCGCGCGGCGCTCGATGCGTTCTGTGCCGAGCTCGGGCTGCCCGCCGATGGCGTTCGCCTAGCGTGAGAACTTCATCTTCACGGTCGCCGCTTCGTGCGTGAACTGGATCTTCTGGATCACGCCAGCGATGCAGCTCTTCACCCTCGCCGGCACCGGCGTCGAGCCCGTGACGGTCACCTTCGCGATGCCAGCCGCCGTGATCGTGACGACGACATCGACCTCCGGCATGTCTTTCGTCAAGCACGCGGTGATCGCGGTCGTCTTCTTCGCGACCTGATCATGCGGCGACGGACCACCGCCGGCGGTATCCGCCAGCGCGTTGCCTCCGCCGCCCGTCGGTGCCGGCGCTCGCTCGCGAACGGCCGTTTCCGGTTTCACCGCCTTCGGAGGTGCCTTTTTCTTCGGCTCCACCACCGGTGCAGGTGGCGGCGGTGGCGGTGCTGGCGCGCCACCCACCGCTTCGGCCTCGGGGGTTGCTGCCGCCGAAGGCGCGGTCTCCGCGGGTGCCGTCGCGCTGTTGCTCGCGGCACTCCGCTCGGCAGGTCGTCCCGCCGCGGAGGTTTCCTGATCGATCGCCTTCGCGGTCGCTTCGCTCTTCGCGAGCTTCCACGCCATCGAATCCTTCACGATCTGCTTCTTGTTCGCGCCGAGCTCCCACTTCGCATTGTTGTGCGCGAGCTCGATCACGACGTGGCCATCGGCGCCTGTCTCGATCGTGTCATCCCCTTCGACGGTCTGCCCCGCCGCGAGCGGGCGTGCGACATCGCCATGTCGCACCGTCACGGTGCCCGTCACCTCGATCACCTTGCCGGCCGCAACGCCGGGCTGCGACTTCTGCGAATCGCTGCCGGATTTGCATGCGAAAGCCGACACACACAAGAGACCCACGATCACCGCGCGTAGCATGGCGGTGATATTGCCACGTGCGGTGGGTGGTGCGCCTATCATCAGTCGGTTGGACACTGCCAGGCAGGTTGTCCTTGGCCGGCGGCGCTCGTCGAGGGAGACTGCGCCGCGTGAGGATGTTGCTGGTATTGCTGGCAGCTTGCGGTGGGGTCACGCACCCGCGCCCGACCGAAGGCTCGATCGGCGGCCTCGTGCGCGATCGCGCGAGTGGCGAGCCCGTCGGCATGGCGGAGATTCGCGTCTCGGGGATCGAGACGCGCTCGGCGCCCGATGGTCTCTACTCGATCGATCATCTAAAGCCGGGTCGCTACTCGCTGCACGCGCGCTTCGCCGGGCAACCGATCACGATCCGCAACATCGATGTCAAAGCCGGCGATGCAACGTTCGTCGACGTCACGTTCACGCTTGGTAATCCCGAGCCGCTCGATGTCGACTTCGGCGATCCGACACAAGGCGCGATCAAACGCTATCGCCCGAAGCAACTCTCGCCGAGCGTCGCGCTGATCGATGGCACCGTCAGCGAGCTCGAGACGAAGATGCGCATCGTCGGCGCCGTCGTCACCGCGGAAGGCCCCGGCGGCCCGCAAGGCACGCTGCAAACCGTCACCGACGACCAGGGCCGCTATCGCTTCGACGGTGTCACGCCCGGCACGTACGCGGTGAGCGCGTACTACTCGATCGGCGGTCGCGGCCAGATCGAAGTGCGGCGCAGCGACATCGAGGTCGCCGGCGCCGAGCATGTCGAGATCCCGATCTGGATCGAGCTCTCGAAGCAGTGACTACACGCGCCCACGTCCTGCAGCTTTCGGGCCGCTCGGTCCCAAGCCACAACCTTGGCTTATCGTCAAGACGAAGCGCAACGTGTGCGAACGTTGCACAAGGAATAACGTGGCACGAAGAGGTTCTCGGGTCGAACTCGCATTACCCTAGAGCGCATGAAGGTCACTAGGTTAACTGGGCTATCGCTCATCCTAACGGCAGCATTGTCGACCGCCGCGATTGCGCGGCCTCACCCAGCGGGCGGCGGCGGCGGCGGCAGCTTCGAAGCGAACAAGACATTCGGGCTCGGCCTCGAGCTCGGTTCGCCGACAGGTCTCAATGGCAAATGGTTCCTCTCTCCGTCGGGCGCGCTCGATTTCGGCATCGGCTACGTCTATGGCTGCTACGGCTTTGGCTGCCCGGACTACGGCGTCGACGGCCTGCACCTCTATGCAGACTATCTGTGGCACCCGCTGTCGCTGGCGCACGCAGCAGCGTTCGAGTTGCCGTTTTATGTCGGCGTCGGTGGTCGCTTCTTTGATTTCCGCTACCACTACACGCGCGACGTATATTACGGGGGCTACGGCTTTGGCGTTCGCGTACCAGTTGGCCTCGCGTTCGACTTCAACGACATACCGCTCGACATCTTCATCCAGCTCGTGCCGGGACTGAGTTTATGGTACGGCGACTATTACGATTACTGTCGGGGCTGCAATCACGTCGGCTTCGGCGTCGATTTCTCGGTCGGCATTCGGTACTGGTTCTTCTAGCGGCGTGTGGCTCGAGCCCCAATGGCCCGAAGCCAGCAGCAGAGACACCGGTCCCAGCGCCCGTGGCCGGTCAACCGCACGGCACGATCGCGCGTCCGGATCTAGCCCCGCTCGTCGCGCCCGACCTACCGAAGCTCGCATGTGAAGCAGGCACCACCGCACAAGCGGCGCGCTTTCCCGAGCCGATGTGGTTTTGCGCGCGCCCCGACGGTGTGAGGCACGGCGCGTTCTACACGCTGTATCCCGATCTGAAGATCGAAATCAGTGGCACCTATAAGGGCGGCAAGCTCGACGGCGCGTGGCAGCGGCATTATCCAAACGGCGCGCTCGCCGAAGAAGGTGCATACGCGAGCGGTCTACCGATGGGAACGTGGCGCGCGCTCGACGCGAACGGCACCGCGCTCGGCGAGTACAAGCTCACGGCCGGCACGGGTCGGCAGAAGAAGTGGCTCGCCGACGGCCCGCTCTATAGCGACACGTCACTGCGCAAAGGCGTGCGAAACGGGCCGATGCGCATCTTCGATCGCAACGGCGTGATCGTCGTGCTCGCGAGGTATATCGGCGGCAAGCTCGATGACAAACACCTCGTCGGTGGCAAGAACACGCTGCGCATCGAAGAAACACTCGTGCGCGGCGTGCGCCGCGGCGTGCGGCAGATCTGGCAATTCGGCACGATGATCATCGACGAGAACTACGACGATCGCGGCAAGCTCGACGGCGCGTTCGCGATCTGGCGCGAGCGCAAGGTGCCGCGCGTGCAAGGCACCTACGAGCACGGCAAACGGATCGGTACGTGGGTGTGGACAGATAAGAACAACAAGAAAGAGCGCGAAGGCGATTACGTCGACAACAAGAAGAGCGGTTTGTGGTCGGAGTGGATCGACGACAAGCTCTCGACGCAGGGCACATTCACCGACGGCAAGCCCGATGGCGAATTCGTCTACTACGATCCGAAGACAGCGGCCGAGCTCGGCCGCTTCACGATCACGGATGGCACCGGCACGATGCTGACGTTCCATCCGAACAAGAAGGCCGCGACGAAAACGAAAATGTACAAGGGCGTGATGGACGGCAAGTACGAAGAGCTGACGCCGCTCGGCAAGACGATCGTCGAAGGCCGCTACGCGAGCGATCGCAAGCACGGCGCGTGGCGCGAGCAAACACCGGGCGGCGTGCCGACGCTCGAGCAAACGTGGAAGCGCGGCAAGCTTGACGGCAAGGTGAAGAAGTACATCGACGGCAAGCTCGCGGTGGAATCGAATTACAAAGCCGGGCTCGCGGAAGGTCCGTACGTCGAGTACCGCGATGGCAAGCCATCGCTCACCGGCCAGTTCGCCGCCGACAAGCGAACGGGCACGTGGACGAGCTACGCGGCCGACGGCTCGGTCGCGCTCGTCGCGACCTACAAAGAAGGCGTACTCGACGGACCGTGGAAGCAGGTCTCGCTCGGCGTCACGCTGCAAGGTCAGCTGACAGCCGGCCGACGCACCGGGACGTGGACCCAGACCGATCGGGCAGGCAAGACGTACTCGGTCACGTACAAGTCGCCCTGAGTTTGTCGTCGGTCACATACAAGACGAACCGGCAACGAAGACATTCAACCGCTAACGCCACGACGTTATTCCCGAGCGTGTATTCGTCACGATAAGTGCAACCTCGAGGCATCTCGCGCGTTCATAGCTGTGAGTACTGCTGTGAACCGTGACGCCAAATCCCAGACTGCCCTCCTCGCGCTCGCGCGCACTCGTCGAATGCAGCGCGCGCTCGCGCACGCGTACATCCATCGCGATGCACCGCTGCCGACGCTGCGGCTCTCGCTTGGCTATATGACGTCGACCGCCTGCACGACCGATGAAGTAAGTGGTCTTGGCCATCGCATGACGCTGCTCGGCGTCGCGGCGGCGGAAGGTGTTGCGTACGTCGTCGAGGAGCTCGGCGGTAACGAGGCGCCGATCATCTATCGGCTGTGGCTCGCCGGACCGCGCATGGGGCACCTTGTGCCGATTCACGCGTGGTACGAGCAGACGAACGATGCGGCGGAGATTCGCGCGCGCATCGCGGCGATCGCGACGACGCTTGAGCCCGCCGGGCTGACGACGCGCGAAGCGTGGATGCTGTCGACGCGCGTCGTGCAGCGTCGCGCGCTGCGCGTTGCTGGGCAGGAATCGCCGATTCGCAAGTTCGCGCTGCAGCTGCGCGTCGAGCCTGTGAGCGGCCAAGGCCCGAGCGGTCACACGACCGTGACGGCGTTCTTGCGCCCGGGCGCGATGCTCGAAGAGGTGTGGTCGATCTCGCCGGAAACGGCGATCGCGCGCGTCTCGTATACGGGCATTCCAAGCGGTTTGGGCCTCAGCAAAGACACCATGATCCTGCTCACCGAGTAGACGTATCAGCGTGTTAGGCCGGGTGAGCGATCCGTCCTCCCCGCCCGTGCGTAGTGCCAGTAACCTTTGGCCTGCGATGCGTAGACTCGACATGCGGATATTGGCGCTCGTGGTTTGCTCGGCGTGCGGAACGACCCCGGCGGATGACGAGGAGTACGTCGACTGCGCGACCGTGACGAACGTCGATACGTTCACCGTCGGGCTCGAGAAGATGGGCATGGCCGGCACGATCGACTTCAAGTTGATGTCGGTCACGCCGGCGCCTCCCGCGCGCGGTGACAACGATTGGGTCGTCCAGCTCAACGCGGTCGCGAGCGGCGTCGTCGGTGCACCGCTCACCGCTGCGACGCTGAAGGTGACGCCGTTCATGCCCGCGCACGGCCACGCATCGGGCGTGACCACGACGGTCACCGAGCTCGCGGATGGTCAGTACAAGCTGTCGCCCGTCAACATGGCGATGAACGGTGTCTGGGAAGTCACGATTCGCGGCACGACGGCGTCGACGACCGACAGTGCCGTCTACAAGTTCTGCATCCCGTAGATCGCCGTCCGCACCGCAAGCGAATCCCTGGTTCAGAACGGATTGCAGGGCGTGTTCAACGCGGCGCCGGTGCCGGCGGTCGCTTTCGTCCAGATGCTCTTCTCGCCGATCAGCAGTGTCTCGAGCTTCGTCTTGATGCTCGGATCGATGTCGCCCGTGAGCTCGAGCTCGTGAAAGATCGAATATGCGAGCGGGCGAACGTAGAGCTGCGCCTCGACGCGATCGATCTCGCTGATGCTCGCGACGAGGAACTTCGCCGTTGTCGAGTGATCGAACAGCGGTGAGTTTGGATCGAGCGTGACGGCGGGCCGGATGAGCTGGCTGTCGTAGCGCGCGACATCCCAGAAGAAGTGCGCTTGCGTGTTGTCATCCTTGAACGTGCGATCCCAGAAGCCCTTCAGGTTTGGATCGCTGATGTCTTCGGGGTCTTGACCGGCAGGCACGATGCCCGACTCGAAGACGACGGAGTTGTCGCTGCGAAACGCGCGAACCTCGAGCCACATCCTGCGATCTTGCGCGGCGCCGCTCGGGAACATGTGGCCGACCGAGAGCGAATCGACACGCACGGTGAGCTCGCCGTTCGGCGCGACGCAGATGCCGCCCATCGCATCGCGCGAGCCGAGCGGCCGCGTGCCGATGATCTTCACCGAGCTCTTGAGCTCGCGCTCGACGGCGGCGGCTTGCGCCTCGAGCTCGGGGAATGGCGTGAGTGCCTGATCGATTGCGGGCCACATGTGTTCGTGAAAGCCATCGGTGCGCGATTTGACGTTGTCGCCTTCGGCGATCGTTTCGGTGGTTGGCTTCATGTGGCAGCCACTGCACGTCTGCGGCAGGAACGCGACGGGATCCGTGGTTGCGAAGATCGTCGCCTTCCATTCGGAGAATGTGCGCTCGAGCGTGACGCCGCGAGGAGTGGTGACGTCGTGGCACGAACCGCACATCGTCGAGTTGTTCGTCTTGCTCGCCATGAGCGTGTCGTACGCCGAGTTGTGCGCAGGGCTATCGACGGGTTTCTTCGCGCCGCCGCGCATCGTCTGATCCATCGCAAGCACGAGGCCGTTGTTGTGATCGGCCGTGACTTCGTCGACGTTGTGGCAGAAGTAGCAAGTGACGCCGCGCGCGGCGGGCGGCAGCGCCGCGGGATCGAAGTTCGCGCCTGTCGCGACGCCGAGCTGGATCGCCATCGGTGCGTGGCACTGGATGCAGAAATCACCGAGCTCGCCGTTTGTCTCGCGCTGGCCGCGCTTGTTCATCGCGAGGAAGACGGGATCGTCGGACGAGTACGCGTGCATCGAGCCCGACCATTGCTGGTAGTGCTTTGGATGGCACTCCTGGCACGTCGCCGGATCCTGCAGCTCCGCGACGGGGAGCTTGTCCCCGCACGCGACGAGCGCGAGTACCAGGACTACTCTCATCGCATCGCTCCCATCTGCACCCATTGCACGAGCGCGCATTGCGCGGGTGCGGCGAGCGCATCACCCGGTGGCATTTGATAGTCCGCACCGGGAGAATTCGTGCGCACGATCATCTCGCTGCATGCCGGGTCGCCCGGCTTCACGCGACCCTGGGCGGGATCGAGCAGCTGCGCGTACGCGGTGTCGATATCGGCGAGCGACATGCCGCCCGCGCGACCCGCCGCTGAATGACACGATGACTTCATCGAGCCGCAGCCTTCTCGCATCGTGTTGTTGTAGACATTCTCGAACGTCGGCACGTAGCCGGGCGAGCACGTCGTGTCGACGGTGATGCACGCCGGCGGTGGATCTTCGGGACAGCCGGCGAGCAGAAGTACGACAAGCGACGGAAGTCGCATGGACCGCACTCTAGCCGATCAGTCGCAAGCCACCTAGTTAGCCGATCACACTCGATCGCAGACCGAGAACTACGCCCATGGCTGATCGCCAAGCGGTGCGAGCTGCGTCACGACCGTACGATATCGCGCGTATTCGTCGTCGAGGGACGCCTTCGGCTCGAACCGCTGCGAAGACGCCGTCGCGATCTGCAGGTCGTGTTTGCCGATAGCAGCGGCCGCGAGCATCGCCGCGCCGATCGCGCAGGTATCGGTGCGTGCGGCGACGGCATGCGCGAGGCCGAGCGCGTTCGCGCGAATCTGCATCCATACGGTGCTGCGACCGCCGCCGCCGAGCACGAGCACCTCCCGCGCGGGCAGGCCGAGCGCGTGCAGGCGCTGCACGACGTCGCGGCTGCCGAATGCGAGTCCCTCGAGGATCGCGCGCGCGATGTGTTCGCGACCATGCGCGGGCGTGAGGCCGTAGAGTGCGCCGCGCGCGTGCGGCCGCCAGCGCGGCGTCATGCCACCGGCGAGCGCTGGCACGAACGTCACGTCGGTATGCGCGATCGATGCCGCGGCTGCGTCGAACTGCGCCTCATCGGCAAAGCCGAATGTTTCGATCGCCCACCGCACGGCGCCGCCGGAGAGCCAGCCCGGATTCTCGACGAAGTACGCGCCCGTCGGGTACGCGTGCGTCTCGACCATCGGCTCGGGAATCGCGCGCCACGGATCGGCCGTCCCGCGAATTGCCTGGACGTCGAAGACGGGCATGTCGGCGACGCAGCCCACGACTTCGGCTGTGCCGAGCGTGCACGCGATCGATGCGCTCGAGGTGATGCCGGCGCCGAGCGGCGTCGCGAAGTCATCACCGGTGCCGACGGCGACGGGCGTGCCCGCGACGAGCCCGGTGAGCTCGGCACCGGCGGGCGTTAGCGTGCCGGCTTGCGCCGTGGCTGGCAGCAGCGTCGGCAGCTGCGCCGCATCGAGCTCGTAGGCCTCGAGCAGCTCGGCGGCCCAGACCTTGCCCATTAGATCGTAGAGCATCGTCGTCGACGCATGCGATGGATCGAGCGCGGCCGCGGCGGTGATGCGCTCGACGAGGTAGCTGACTGGCTGGTGATACCGCGCGGCGCGAATGCGCTGCGCGCGAAGCCACGCGATCTTCGGCGCCATGTGACTTGCATCGGCGACCTGGCCGGTGAGCTCGAAGATGCGCGCCGGCGCGACGCGACTCGTATGCTCGATCGCGCGGCGGTCCTGCCAGATCAAGGCGGCGTGCAGCGGCGCGCCGTGCGCGTCGACGGCGACGCAGCCATCGAGCTGGCCCGCGATCGCGAGTGCCGCGATATCGCGCGGCGTGACGTTCGCGTCTGCGAGAGCGCCTGCAATCGCGGGCGCGAGTGCCTGCTCCCACGCGCGTGGGTCTTGCTCCGCCCAGCCCGGGCGTGGATGCGCCGTCGCGCAGGGCACCGCGTGTGAGCCGATCACGTTCATCGCCTCGTCGCAGACCACTGCCTTCAGACTCTGGGTACCGAGATCGATGCCTACGACGAGCACCAAGAGATGCTAACAAGGTTTGGTGAACTTCTTCGGGCACGCGGCAGTCGCGAGCTGGCATATGTCGGCCGCGGGCAGCGTGTTGGGCGCGATGCTGCCGGACTTCGCGACGATGAGCGGCGGCCGCCTCGCCGAGGCCGTCGACGCGGATGTCGCGCATGGCATCGAGCTCCATCACAAGACCGATTCTGCGTTTCATCACCTCGCGCCCGTGCTCGGCCTGATGCGCGAGCTCTCGGAGCGCCTCGCGCGCGCGAAGTGTGCGCGCGGGCCTGCGCGCGCCGTCGCGCATATCGGCGTCGAGCTGCTGCTCGATGGCGTGCTCGTCGACGAGCTGGCGTATCGCGAGAGTTATCTCGCCGGGCTCGCGCACGATCCGAGCGGCGTGCGCTGGCGGTTTGCCGGAGACGACGAACGGTTCGCGATGCTGCTCGAGCGCCTGCGCGCGCATGGCGTGCCGGATGATCTGCGCCGACCGGATGCGATCGCGATGCGCTTGTATCGCATGCTCGCACATCGGCCACGGCTGGCGCCGTCGTCGTCGGATCTCGCCGCGATCAAGACGTGTTTGATCGAACACAAGCCGCGCGTCAACGTCGCGACCGATACGGTGGTGCGAGCGCTGCGCGTAGCGTTAAGCTGATCCGGTGAAGATCGGGCGGTACCGGGTCGGCGAGCGGCTTGGCGATGATGTGTTCGCCGCGCACGATCCGGATCTCGATCGACGCATCGCGATCAAGCTCGTCGACTCGCCGCCGCGCGGCGTGCCGCGGATCGCGCACGGAAACGTCGTCACCGTGTTCGATGTCGGCGAGCACGAAGGTCGCACGTTCGTCGTCATGGAGCGGAGCGAGGGCACGCCGCTGCCGGAGTGGGTCACCGGGCGCCGGCGCAGGCCCCAACAGATCCGCGCCGTGCTGCTGCAAGCCGCGTGGGGCCTCTCTGCGATCCATGCTGCCGGGCACTCGCACGGCAACCTGCGCGCGAGCTCGATCCTCGTCGAGCCCGATGGCAACGCGCGCGTCACCGACGTTGGCCTGACGGGCACCGACGATGACCACGGCGATCAGCGCGCGCTCTGCGCGATCATCTGCGACCTGCTCGGCGATCGGCGCGCACTGCGCGCACGCACGATGAACGATCTGATCGAGATCCTGTCGCCGAAGAAGCGGCGGCTCGGGCTCGTCGCCGTGCCCGTCATCGCGCTCGCCGGCGTCGCCGTGTTCGCGTGGAGCAAGCGCGCGCCGGCACACGAGCCGTGCACGGGCGCCGAGACGCGTGTCGCGCGCGTGTGGAACCCGCCGATGAAGGCGATCGTGCGCGCCTCATTCGATGGCACGAATCGACCGTTCGCAGTGGCGGCGTGGCAGCGCGTCGAGCACGCGCTCGACGGCTACGCGCATGACTGGGCGAACGTGCACGTCGACGCGTGTCGCGCGACCGCCGTGCGCAAGCAGCAGCCACCGGATGTGCTCGATCTACGCATGCAATGCCTCGACGAGCGGCTCGCCGAGCTCGAGGCGACCGTCGCGATGTTCGCAAAGCCCGATGCTTCCGTCGTCGACCGCGCGGCGCGGATGGCCGCCGAGCTGACGCCGGTTCTGAGCTGCAGCGACATCGCAGCGCTGCGCGCACCGACGCGCGTGCCGCCGCGCATCCGCGCAGATGTCGCCGCGCTCGGCGAAACGCTCGCGCGCGTGCGGGCGCTCGATCATGCGGATCGCTTCGACGAAGCGCGCCCGCAAGCGGAACGCGCGGTCGCACGGGCGATCCAGCTCGGCTTCGCGCCGGCGGAAGCCGAAGCGCGGTTCGTCGCCGGCGCGCTCGCGCGTCGCGATGGCGATCTGCCGACAGCGGAACGTCACTTGACGCTCGCGGTGCACGCGGCCGAGGCCGGCGGCGATGACCGCGCGAAGGCGAATGCGCTCGTCGAGCTCGTGAGCGTTCACGATACGTGGAATCACGACGCCGAGGCGCGTGACCACGCGACGCGAGCGGCCGCGACGATCGCGCGCATCGGTGGCGATAGCCGCACGCAGGCGCGCCTCGATACCGCGCTCGGCTACGTCGAGCGCAATGCGGGCAAGCCGGCGGTCGCGCTCGCTCATTACGAAAAGGCGCTCGCCGCGTATCGCGGGCAAGCGAACAGCGAATTCGACGTCGCATCCGCGCTCGAGAACATCGGCGCGATCGAGCTCGAGCTCGGCAAGGCACCGCAAGCCGAAGAGCATCTTCGCGAAGCGCACGCGATGATGACAAAGCTAGTCGGCGGCGACCATCGCCACATCGCGACGCTGCTTGCGGAGCTCGCCGATGCGCTCCTCGCGCAGGAGAAAGCCGACGAAGCGAAACGCTCGCTCGATACTGGTCTCGCGATCGCCGAACGTGCTCACGCGCCGAGCGAATCGATCGCGCAGATTCTCAACGCGCTCGGCAGCCTCGCGCTCGAGCAAGAGCGCGCCGCCGAGGCGCTCGCGTTCGTCGACCGCGCGTATCAACTTCTCGGCGCCGCGAACAAGAAGCACACGGTGCTGCTCAACACCGTGCGGCTGCAAGGCGAAGCGCTGCTCGCACTCGAGCGCTACGACGCCGCGCTCGCGAAGTTCGAACAGGCGAAGCACCTGATCATCGAAAAGAAGGGCGCGACGAATTCAGGCATCGCGTTTGCCGACGAGGCAATCGCGGCGGCGTACGAGGCGCAAGGCAAGCACGCGGATGCCGTGCAGGTGCTCGAGCACGCGCTCGCGATCCGCCACAAGCTGCCCGATGAACATCCCGACGTCGCCCGCACGCGGTTCGCGCTCGCCCGCGCGGTCGCGGCAACCGGCGACAAACGCCGCGCGCGAAGCCTCGCCGAGCAGGCGCGCGCCGGGTTCGCAGCGGCAAAGAGTCAGCGCGATATCGACGACATCGACGCGTGGCTCAAGAGCCTGTGAGCGCGATGCGATACGCGTGATGCACGCGTTGATCGCGAAAATCGGGTGGAATCGTCGCGTACGTCTCATCCCGGATCGTGCCGCGCTCCCATTGCAGCTTGAACCGGCGCAGGTTCGTCGAGAACCAGATCACATCGGTCGTCACGGCCGCGACGTCGTCGAGCAGCGCAGCGTGATCGCGCTGGACATCCCAGGTGTAATCCATGCGCTTGGAGTTCGAGAACGTCGGCGGATCGACGACAGCGAGCTGCCAGCGACGGCCACTGCGCTTCGCATCGGCGAGAAACTCGCGCACGTCGGCGTGGATGAGCTCGCCGTCGAGTTTGTTGAGCGCGAGGTTGTCGCGCGCCCAGTCGAGGTACGTGTTCGACATGTCGACGCTCGTCGTCGCCATGCCGGCGGCGGCCGCGTAGACGCTGAACGCGCCGGTGTAGCAGAACAGATTGAGCATCGTGCGCGCGGACTCGGCGGCGACACGCGCGCGCGTGATGCGATGATCGAGGAACAAGCCCGTGTCGATGTAGTCGCTCAGGTTGACGCGAAACTCGTGACCGCCTTCTGCGACCGTGCGCCACGCGCCATGCTCGTCGAGCCGTTCGTACTGCGCGCCGCGTTCGCGCTGCTTCACGAAGACCTCGCGCGCCTCGAGCACGCGCATCGCGGTCGTCGCGAGCTCGTCGAGCCACGCGCGATCCGTCTGCTCGATGCGATAGTCATTGAGCACGAGCGAGCCCGCATACGTGTCGAGCGTGACCGGGACCTCGGGGATGTCGCGGTCGTAGACGCGCCAGCACGTGACGTGCTCGCGCCGCGCCCACTTGCCGAGATGGCGCGCGTTCTTGCGCACGCGGTTCTCGAACATCAGGGCGACCGACATTACACGCCGGCGACGCCGCGCTGACTCTTGACCTTGTACTCGAGCGTGACCGCGCGACGACCGAGCGGCGGCAGCTCGACCGACCACGACACGAGGCCCTTCTCATCGAGAGAGCGCGCGGTGACCTGCGTGATCTCTTCGCCGCCCGGCTGATCGTCTTTGCCGAGCACGTATGCATCCGGTGCCGATGCCTGGACGTCGACCTGCTCGATCTCCGAGACAGGCACCCGTTCGGTGATCGTGACATCGCGCTTGTGCGTGCCGAGGTTCGACAATCGCACGGCGACTCGAATCGTCTGCACGTTCCAACCGCCAAGCAGGCCCGCATCGTCGCGCTCGCGGCTTTCGCTGCGGTGCATGCGGATGTCAGCGTCGGGACCAAAGCCAAGATAGAACTTCTCGCCCGGCGCGACGAAGCCGACCTCGGCGCGGCCGACGTATCCCGACGCGAGGATCAGATCGACGGGGCCGGCGAGCAGCGGTGCGGTCCCGCTGTTGACGATACGCGCGCGCACGTGCACCCACGGCGAGCGCAGTGGAACGCCGACGAGTGACACCTGCGCTTGCGTGGAGAAGCCGCCGACGGCAACGCGATGCGGCGCGCCGTCTGCCTTGATCGTCACGCGGCCGGCGGTGAGCTTGAGGCCGACGCCGCCGTCGTCGATGCCGGGCACCTGTAACGGTCCCGCGCCGAGGCCGGTTTGCTGCTGTTCTTGCTCGCGCGCTTCGACGACAACGCTGTCGGGCTTGCGGCGCGCGCGCAATTCGTCGTCGGCGAGGGGCGGCGGCTCGACACCAAGCGATGGCCGTTCGAGCGAGCACGTGAGCTCGACGTCGGTCCAATCTTCGCCGGTCGCTTGCCACACGCACGCGGTCGTTTGCCAGTCGAGCTTGCCACTGTCGCGTGCGAGCTGCGCGCGGTGATACGGCCGCCATGCCGCGCCGGGTACGACGTAGCTCGCGGTCAGCGCAGCCTCGCCGGTAGATTCGCCAACGAGATCGATCACGAGACGCGCCGCTTGCTCGCCCGCCTCTGCTTCCGCGCGCGCGAGCCGCTCCTCGAGGCGCGCGAGCTGCGTGTTCAGATCCTCGGCGGCGAGCTCCGCATCGAGCCGGCGCGTGCGTGCCGCGACGTCCTGCGCATCGAGCTCCGCGAGTTGTGCGACCGCGTTGCTCGCTGTCACACCGCGCGCTGCTTGCATCGCGAGATCGCGATGCGCCGCGGCGACGACCGCCGCCAGCGCCTCCGCTTCGCTGCGCGCCGCTTGCGCTTTCGCCGCCGCCTTGTCGCGCTTGACCTCGAGCGCGCTGCGCTCCGTACGTAATGTCGCCGCGGGATCTTGCGCCTTCGGATCATCGCGCCACGGCGCGACGTACCGCTCGCAGCGGATATCGAGCACGCGCGCGCCGCTGCATGCGGCCGTCAGCGTCTTGTCGGCGAGCACCGGCGACACGCGCTCGATCACGAC
>Ga0070698_100001770_pt1 | contig 24083 bp, 26 predicted proteins | sample KBSK1502metaG_FD_65477 | JGI IMG/M metagenome (GOLD analysis project Ga0070698, IMG submission 65477) | Corn, switchgrass and miscanthus rhizosphere microbial communities from Kellogg Biological Station, Michigan, USA - KBS K1-50-2 metaG | ecosystem: Host-associated > Plants > Roots >... | reverse complement strand
GATCAAGGACATGCAGAAGGTCGTCGACGACGCGCGCACGGCCCTCCTCGACATGACCACGGTGGCCGAGTCGAAGGAGACCACAGAGAAGGACGCCGACAAGGTCGTGCAGCAGGTCGAGAAGGCCAAGGCCGACCGTCACACGGCTAAGCAAGTGCGCGAAGACGCCAAGACGGCAAAGGCCACGACCAAGTCGCAACACAGCGGCAAGGGCAAGCCACAGGTCCGCAACGCGAACACCGAAGAGGACCGCGACTAAGCCCGACGACCATACATTCCAACAGCCCGCGGGGAAACCCGCGGGCTGTTTCTTTTACGCGCGGCGCGCGATCGGCGCGGGGTGGACGATCGTGCGGAGCCGCTCGAGGTTGGCCGTCCGTCTCGCCGCGAAGCTCCGGCGAAGCGCGGGGAGCCGCCATCCGGTGAGGACCGCGTTCAGGCGCGAGAGCTGATGCCGACCCGAGTAGGTCACGAGCGAACCGCGCGGGTGCGGCTGCACCTCGAAGTGATCGAAAAGCTCCGCATGCCGGACGACCACCTGGAGCAGAAGCCGCTCATACGGGACGAGCTCCACGACGACGAGCTTCGCGATGAGATCCTGCCCGGAGACCCGAAGCGTCTGTCGGATCACGCTTCCCTTCCGCAGGAGGCCGGGCGTCTCGAGCACCGTGCGGACGATCGAGTCCATCCATCTCGGCTGCTCCGAAATGTCGAACATTACCGCGGCGACGGCCTCGGGCGGCGCCTCGAAGACCGACTGGACGGCGACGTCGAAACGCCGGTGCTCGGCGGGCAGCCACCAGATCGTCCAGAGGATCGCGAGAATCGCGAGGACCGCACCGAGGAGCGGCGTCCCGACAAGGAACTCCAGGATGACGAGGACGAACGCGGCGACGGTGAGCTGCTGCGACAGCACCGCGCGCTCTTCGAAGACGAGGTAGTCGCGGCCATGCACCCCTGCGCGGTCGACGAGAAGGGCCGCGATCAGGAGCCCGACGACCGCGAGAAAGAGCGCGGCTTGGATCAGCAGCAGGATCACGAGGGCGCGAGTCTAAACTCGCGGGGCGTGGGCCAGTACGTCGTTTCGAGCGACACGCGGCGCATAGACCGCGACCTCGTGTGGCGTTTCCTTCACGACGAGTCGTACTGGGCGGCGGGTGTCCCGCGAGATGTCATGGATCGCGCCATCGACGGGTCGCTGTGCTTCTCCGTCTTCGAAGGCGACCCCGCTCGCGGCGCAGCGCAGGTCGCGTTTGCGCGCGTGGTGACGGATCGCGCGACGTTTGCGTGGCTCTGCGACGTATTCGTACTCGAGGCGCATCGCGGAAAGGGAGCCGGCAGGGCGCTCATGGATGCGGTGATGTCGCATCCTGATCTTCAGGGTCTGCGGAACGTACTTCTCGCGACGCGCGATGCGCACGGGCTCTACGCGCGGTACGGGTTTCTGCCGCTCGCCGAGCCCGCGCGGTGGATGGCGATCCGCCGCCCGTATCGTCCCTAGACTCAAGCGATGCGCGACACGGAGCTCATGGCGAAATGGTTCGAGGACGTCGGCACTCGCGTTCGCGAGCAGCTGAAAACGCTTGAGAAAGACGCGCTCGAGTGGCGGGCGGACGACCGCGGCAACAACGTCCGCGAGACGGTCTGGCACATGGCGCGGTGGATCGACGTGCTCGCGCGGATCCTCGGCGGCACACAACCGTCGACCGAGGTGTGGTTCACCGATGGGTGGGGGCAACGGACCGGCTACGATCCGCGCGGCATCGGCGCGGACGGCCTCGGCACTCTGACCGGGTACACGTTCCAGGAGGTGCTCGCGATCCCGCGCCTCACCGCGACCGAGCTGGCGCGCTACCTCGACTCGGTCATCGGCCCGCTCGCCCAACGTCTGCGCTCTCTTCCGGATGACGACTCTGCCGCGAGGGTTGTACGGCGCGCGGGCGGCATCCTCCAGGGCTGCTTCGCCCACATCGGCGAGATCGACGCCCTCCTCGCGATTCGCGAGCGCTCCGCGCAGCGCACTTCGGCGTAGGGCCGCGTGGACTTCGACCTCACGTCCGAGCAGCAATCAATCCGCAAGCTCGCGAAGGATTTCGCGGACAAAGAGATCGCACCGGGAGCGCGCGAACGCGATCGCGGCGAGATCTTTCCGAAGGACGTAGTCCGCAAGATGGCGCCGCTCGGCCTGCTCGGCGGACCGGTGCCGGAGAAGTACGGCGGCATCGGGCTCGATTTCGTCTCGCACGCGCTCGTGACTGAAGAGGTCGGACGCGCCGATTCGTCGGTGCGGACGACGCTCTCGGTCCAGATCTCGCTGGTCGAGATGACCATCCTCAAGTTCGGCACTGAAGAGCAAAAGCAGCGCTGGCTGCCCGCCCTCTGCAAGGGTGACGTCCTCGGATGCTTCGGTCTCACCGAGCCCGAGGTCGGCAGCGACGCCACGAAGATCCGCACGACGGCGAAACGTGACGGCGACTCGTGGGTGCTCCGCGGCCGGAAGATGTGGATCTCCAACGGCTCCGTGTCGAAGCTCGCCCTCGTGTTCGCGCAGGGCGATCCATCGAAGGAAGCCAAAGGCATCACCGCGTTCGTCCTCGAGCGCGACCGCCAGCCGTATGGGAGCCAGGCGCTTCACGGCAAGCTCGGGCTCCGCTCGTCGGATTCGAGTGAGCTCATCCTCGACGGTGTCCGCGTCCCCGACGCGAACCGTCTCGGCGAGATCGGCGACGGCTTCAAGGTCGCGATGACCGCGCTCGACTCGGGGCGCTACTCGGTCGCGGCCGGCGCGGTCGGGGTGGCGCAGGCGTGCATCGACGCGTCGGTCCAGTACGCAACGACGCGCAAGGCGTTCGGGAAGCCGATCGCGGGACACCAGCTCGTGCAGGAGCTGATCGCGGACATGGTCGTCGAGACCGAGGCCGCACGACTCCTGGTATGGCGCGCCGGCGACCTCAAGGACAAGGGTCGGCCGAACACGCGCGAGACGAGCATCGCGAAGCTGTACGCATCTGAGGCCGCGCAGCGCGCCGCCGACAGCGCCATCCAGATCCACGGAGGGTACGGCTTCTCCGACGAGTTCCCGGTCGAGCGGTACTGGCGAGACGCTCGCGTGAACCGCCTCTACGAAGGCACGACACAGATCCAGAAGCTCATCATCGGCCGCTTCGCCACGGGTATTGATGCGCTCGCATAGCGAAGGCGGGCAGGAATGATCTGGGATGAGCCCGCGGAGGGCGTCCTCGTGACCCTGTGCCGCATGGTGCCGGACACGATCCGCGAGCTCGCAAGAGCCGCCGCGCGCGACGAGGCCGAGTCCGTCGCTGGCGAGCGTGGTGACGCGAGCGTCAGCGTCGACGACGTCATCCGCGGCTGGATCCGCACCACGCCGCCCGAGCAGCGCAACGGCCTGGTCGCGGTCATCGAGCAGCTCGGACTCGAGCCGGAGATCTACGAGACCGAGCTCCAATCCGACGAGGGCTGGGAGGAAGAGCCCGAAGACTCGGGCATGTGATGTTCCGACTCGACGGGAAGATCGCGATCGTGACCGGAGGCGCGCGTGGGATCGGTGCCGAGACGGCGCGGGTCTTCCGCGAGGCCGGTGCAACCGTCGTGACGTGGGACGTCGCGGATGGGGCGGATACGCGAGTGGATGTGACCGACGTGCAAGCGGCGGCGAAGGCTGCGGCCGCGGTGGCGCATGAGCATAGACGGATCGACATTCTCGTCAACAACGCCGGGATCCTCCGCGACGCGCAGCTCGTGAAGACCAAGGGCGAGGAGATCACCGGCACCATGAGCGAGGCGGACTTCGATGCGGTCATCTCGGTCAACCTGCGCGGGGTCTTCGCGTGCACGCAGGCGGTCGCGCCGACGATGATCCGGCAGCACTCCGGACGGATCCTGAACGCGTCTTCGGTCGTCGGCCTCTACGGCAACTTCGGGCAGACGAACTACGTCGCGACGAAGGCCGCTGTAATCGGTATGACGAAGGTGTGGGCGCGCGAGCTCGGTCCGAAGGGCATCACCGTGAACGCGGTCGCACCCGGGTTCATCGGAACCGAGATGGTGCGCCAGATGCCGGAAAAGATCCTCGCGACGATGGTCGAGCGCACGCCGATCCGCCGGCTCGGCGAGACGAAAGATGTCGCATACGCGTATCTCTTCCTCGCGTCGGATGAAGCTTCTTTTATAAACGGCGCAGTGCTTTCGGTGGACGGCGGAGTCGTCGTCGGAACCTAACGCGACTTCACCGAATCATCACCGTACCGGCACTTCGCCGCGCCCAAACGCGATCCCGAAGGCCGCAGTATCGACCGCATGGGAGCACCTCTCCGCGCCGCCCTGATCGCTCACGACGCGACGAAGATCGAAATGCTCGAGTGGGCACGATGGAATCGCGAGCTGCTGTCGCGCGCGACGCTCTTCGCGACCAAGCACACCGGTGAGCTGATCGCCGGCGACACCGGCCTGCGCATCGAGCTCCTCCTGAGTGGGCCGCAGGGCGGCGACGCACAGGTTTCCGCGATGATCGCGCGCCGCGAGATCGATCTTGTGGTGTTCTTCTGGGACCCGCTCGCGACACAGCCGCATGAGACCGACGTCCGCTCCCTGATCCGTCTCGCGGTGCTCCACGACGTGGCCATCGCGTGCAACCGCCGCTCGGCCGACTTGATGGTCAGCTCGCCGCTCCTGCGCCCTGTTCCGGTCGCGTCCTAGCCGCCGTCCTCCAAGAGGACGAGCCGCGCCTGCTCGGCCAGCCAACTCTCGCGAGGGTCGCCGGTGTTTGAATCGTTGTTGTCGTCGGTGACGTCGTCATCGTCCACGATCACACCGCCTTCTCGGTGGCTTCGGCGTCGAATTTCCCGAGACGCGACGCGCCCATCGTCTCGCCGAGCACCTGGTGATACGGCACGCCGGTGAAGAGGTGGTGGCTCTTGGTCGGGATGTCGTCGTCGCTCGCCCACTCCTTGCGCTGCAGCGCGACGTACGCGCGCTCCTGCTCCTCTGAGAGACCCTGCAGCAGCTTGCTGAAGGCGTAGCCCATCGCGTGCTGCGCCGCGAGGGTGATGAAGAGGAATTTGTACCCGAGCTCGCCGAGCTCGGCGAAGGAGATCGGATTCGGATCGTTGAACCACTTGAACGAGCTCGACCAGTTGAACGCGAGCTTCGCCTGCGGGAAGCGGCGTCGCACCTCTGCGGCGAAGCGTTCGGTCGGCTTGCGGTCGGAGTTCGGGAACTCGCACCACACGAGGTCCGGCGCGCCGCTATCGAGATAGCGCAGCGCGCGCTCGATCGCGAGGTCGAGACCGCGTGTCCTCTCGGGCGCGTCCACCGCCGAGACCGCGTCGGTGCGCGCGATGACGACGAAATCATCGCGGCCGAGATCCTCGGCGACGGCTCGCGCCATCCGCAGCTTGCCGACCATCTCGTCGGCGGAGATGAGCGCCTTGCCGGCGATGTGGCCGCAGCGCTTGGGAAGGACCTGGTCCTCGAGGTGTGCCCCCGCGACGCCAGCGGTCACGTAGAGCTCGGCGACACGCTGCACGTTGAAGAGGTTGCCGTAGCCGCCGTCCATGTCGACGACCACCGGAGGGATCTCGAGATGCGTCGGGGCGACGCCCTTCTCGGGATCGCCCGTGGCCATCGTGAGCTGGAACTTGCGCAGCGCAGAGACCGTGCGGCGGGCGCCGTCCGCGATCTCCGGACCCGAATACAGGTCCATGTCGGTCGTGCCGAGGTGGCCGATCGCGAACGAGTACCCCGAGAAGTAGATCGCGGTCGCGCGGTGATACATCGCTATCTCCGCGCCGTGCGGGTCGTAGATGCCCGGCGCGAATACGTACGGTTCGCTCTCGACGAGCTCGCGGAGCCGCGTGGCCGGATCGGTCCAGCGCGACGCCGGCACCGTGCAGCCCGGCGGCAGGAGTGGCGTCTCGGCGAGAGATCTAGTTGTCATGGTCGAGCTGGCAGAGCTCAGGGCAGCAGCACTCCGTTTGCTGCGACTCGCTCGCCCGCTCATTCGCTGACACGCGAAGGATCGGCCGGTACTCGGCCGGTGTGGTCTCGGTGCGGTCGAAGCTGTTCATGGTCGCCATGAGAGGGCATGCTGCGTGCCGGAAATGCCATAAGACAAATCGTTTGTTTGGATCATTGCGATCAGTGTTGTTTATGATGGCGCGATGCTCCTGGCGCAGCTCGAAGCCTTCAGCGAAGTGGCGCGCCTCGGGAACGTGAGCCGCGCGGCCGAGACCCTGAGCGTGACTCAGCCGGCTCTTACCGCGCGTTTACAGGGTCTCGAACGGGAGCTCGGCGTTGACCTCTTCGTACGAGCCGCGCGCGGGATGACACTGACCGACGCGGGCCGCGCCTTGCTCCCCTACGCGCAGCGCGCCATCGCGCAGGTGCTCGAGGGTCAGAAGGCGCTGGACGACCTGCGCTTGGGCAAGATCGGCGAGCTCTTCATCGCCGCCGCGCCCGCGGTGAGCACGTACGTCCTGCCGACGCTCCTCAAGTCATTCCAGACCACGCATCCGCAGGTCCGGATGGGCGTGCGCACCGGACATACGGAGGAGGTCCTCGAGATGGTCCTCCGGCGAGAGGTCGACCTCGGCGTCGGCCGGCCGATCCAGCATCCGGACGCCGAGCTCATCCCGATGTTCGATGACGAGCTCGTCCTCGTCGTGAGCCGGCATCACCCGTTCGCGCGGCGCGATCGCATCCGCCTGCAGGAGCTCGCCGACGACCGCCTCATCCTGTTCGATCGCGCGTCCAGCTACTACGAGCTGACGAGCTCACTTATCCGGCAGGCCGGCGTTGTGCCAGAGAGCGTGATCGAGATGGACAACGTCGAGGCCGCGAAGAAGATGGTGATCGAGGGCCTCGGCGTCGCGCTGCTGCCGCGCATGGCGCTTCTCGCGGAGCTGCGCGCGCGAGCCCTTCGTCCGGTCCGCGTCGTCGGCGCGCCGCCGGTCCGCCGTCCCATCGTGGCCATCCGGCGCACCGACGCGGGCACGCCGACGGGACCAGTGGCGGACTTCCTCGCGTTGCTCCGGCGATCGCGCGCGACGGGTTAGAGCGGCCCCATGTTGGCGCGCTCGCGCCGCGCGAGCGCCGCGCCGATCGACTCAGGCGACGCCTCCATCGCGAGCGCGAAGGTCGCGCGCGCGTCGTCGACGAGAGCGGCCTCTCGCAGAGCGATGCCGCCGAGGTAGCCGAGGAACGCGCGGTCGCCGGCGCGGAGCTTCGGCGCGCCGTCCTCCGCGGTGCGGAGCTTCGCCCGCACGGCGTCACGATCCCCCGCGCGCGCTGACACGATCGCGTCGAGAGCGTGCCGCATCGCCACGCGCTCGGTCGAGCGCTCAAGGTCCGGATCGTTCGCGATCTCCGCGAGGAGGGCGGAGCCACGACTCGGGTCGCCGCCTAGCGCGACGAGCTCGGACCACGCGAGCGCGAGACCCACGTCCACATTCGCCGGCAAGAGCGCGGCGCTCCGCCGCGCGTCGCCCGCTCGGTTGAGGGCGGCGTACGAGGCGACGAGGCCGACGACCGCCGCTCGGTCCCTCGGCAGCCGTTTGGCGACCTGTTCGAAAAGGGAGGCCGCCGACAGCGGATCGCCCGAGGCGTAGAGGATCTCGGCCGCGATCTTCCGCACGAGGGTGACCGACCCGAAGCGCCCCAGGAGGGGCGCCACGAGGGTCCGTGCGGTCCCGAGGTCGTCCGCGTCGAGCGCCTTCCGGGCGCGCCAAACCGTCACCGGGACCCGCCAAATGTCGGCGATGGACGCCCTCGTTACGGGCAGGTTGTCCACAGAAATGGCCCCGGGAGGCTGTTTATCCACCGTATTCATGGGGTTATCCACACTCTGACTCCAGAAATGGTGCTAGGTCTCCGCAAGCAGCTCCTGGGCAATAACGAGGCGCTGGATCTCACTCGTGCCCTCGTAAATCCGGTAGATACGGGCATCGCGGTAGGCCCGCTCGATCCAGAGCTCACGCATGTATCCCATGCCGCCGTGGATCTGGACAGCGGCGTCGGCGATCCGACCGAGGGCCTCGGTGGCAAAAAGCTTCGCCTTCGAGGCGCGGTCGGTGACTCGCTCGCCGCGGTCCGCCCGCGACGCCGCGTCGTAGACCATGAGCCGCGCGGCGTGGACGTCGATCGCCGCGTCCGCGAGCGGCCACTGGATCGCCTGATTCGTGCCGATCGGCCGTCCGAACTGCGTCCGCTGCTTGGCGTGGGCGACGGACGCCTCCAGGAGGCGCTGCGCCGTGCCAACGGCGTGCGCCGCGAGGCCCATCCGGCCATAGTCGAGGGTCGCCAGGGCGATCGCGAATCCCTTGCCGTCTTCGCCGAGGCGCTGCGAGGCGCGGACGCGCATGTCGCGGAAGTAGAGCTGCGCGGTCGTCGACCCGTGCAGGCCCATCTTCTCGTCGTTGCGGCCGACCTCGAGACCCACGGTGCCGCGGTCGACGACGAACGCAGTGATGCCCTTCGAGCCGACCTTCGGATCGAGCGTCGCGAAGATGACGAAGACGTCGGCGATCGGGGCGTTCGTGATAAAGGTCTTCGCGCCGTCGATGACGTATGTGTCCCCGTCGCGGCGCGCGATGGTCTTGAGGCCGCCCGCGTCGCTCCCCGCGCCGGGCTCGGAAAGTCCGTAGGCGCCGATCTTTCGTGCGGAGAGCAGATCCGGGAGGTAACGCGCGCGCAGCGCGTCCGGTCCGCCGATGTCGATGGCCGTCCCGCACAGACCGGCCGATCCGCCGATGACGTTCCAGAGCGATGCGTTCGCTCGGGCGAGCTGCTCGACGGCGACGCAGTAGCCGAGCTTGCCGAAACCCTGCCCGCCGACCGCTTCGCTGAACCCGAGACCGAACAGTCCCATGCCGGCCATCGCGTCGATCACCGAGCGCGGGATCTCGTCCTTCTCCTCGATCTCTCGCTCGAGTGGCGCGAGCCGCTCCTCGACGAAATCGCGGACCGAGCGCTGCAGCATCACCAGCTCCTCGGGGAGGGCGAGGTCCATCAGGCTTCCTTCTCGCGATCGAGGATCGCTCGCAGCGTTTGCGGTATGCGGATCACGCGCCCGGTCTTTCGGTCGAGCATCACCTGGATGGTCGACGCATCGGCGCAATGGGTCTTATCGGCGCGGTCGATCGCATACTCGAACGTCCAGGACGAGTGGCGGATCTCGCCGACGCGGACCCTGATGTCGTACTCATCGTCGAAGCGAAGGGGCGCATAGTACCGGACGCGGGCCTCGCCGATGGTGAAATCGACGCCCTGCGCGACCAGATCGCGCTCGTACACGATCCCCAGCTGGCGCAGGTAGGCGATGCGCCCGACCTCGGCGAAGAGCAGGTAGTTGGCGTAGTAGACGACCCCCTGAAGGTCCGTCTCACCGAAGCGCACCCGCTGTCGGTAAGCGAATGGGAAATCCATGGCCGATCGGCAGGGTAACGATTTGGCATGCTACCTGCTGCCCCATCCGGCATGGCTACATCAGCACCACGCGACCACAACACGACCGAACGAGTCGAGCGCTACGACCGCGAACGGATCATCGAGCGTCCCGCGTCCACCGCACCGGCCGCTGCGAACGTGAACGTCGGCCCGACGACCGCCGTCGCGCGCAATGAGGCGGTCTGGGCCGTCACCCGCGTCGTCGCGCTTCTCTTCACCGTCCTCGAGACGCTGCTGCTGCTCCGGTTCATCCTGAAGCTCTTCGGCGCGAACGCGAACCAGCCACTCGTCTCCGGCCTGTACCGGATCACCGAGCCGCTGGTCCGTCCGTTCCAGGGCATCTTCCCGGAGCCGTCGGGCACACCGGTGCTGGATCTCGCAGCGCTTCTCGCGGTCGCGTTCTTCTTCCTCATTGCGGCACTGATCGTCGCGCTCGTGCGCGCGATCACGGTGAACAGAACGGTCTGAGCATCACTCGAGCGGCGGAGGCACGCGCGGTGCCTCCGCCGAGCTAGGGCTTCGCGAGGCCCGAACCTCGTCGATCGCCGCGGGATTGTCGAGCGAGCTCAGATCACCGAGATCCTGCTTTCCTAGATACGCGCCGCGGATAACCCGCCGCAGGATTTTCGCGTTCCGCGTCTTCGGCAGCTGTGTCACGAAGCGCACCCCTTCGGGACGCAGCGGTTTGCCGAGTATTTCGGCGATCTTGTCCTGGACGGCCCGCGCGAGCTCGGGCGTCGGCGCGTGAAGCGGGCGCAGCACCACGAAGACGACGATCGCCTCGCCTTTGATCTCGTGCGGCACGCCGATGGCCGCCGCCTCCGACACGGCGGGATGCGCGACCGCCGCCGATTCGACCTCGGCAGGTCCGACGCGCTTCCCGGCGATCTTCAGCGTGTCGTCGCTCCGGCCTTCGATGTACCAGTAACCCTCGTCGTCGATGCGGGCCCAGTCCCCGTGGACCCACGTGTTCGGCAGACGTGACCAGTACGTCTGGAAATAGCGGCCCTCCTCGGTCTGCGGGTCGCGCCAGAAACCGCGCGTCATACCCGGCCAGGGTTTGCGAATGACGAGCTCACCCACGGCGCCGCGGACGGATCGGCCCTTGTCGTCGACGACGTCCGCATCCATCCCCGGGCATGGCCCGGCGAAAGACCCCGGTTGGATCGGCGTCCAGGTCGTGCACCCGAGGATGCCTCCTGAGATCTCCGTGCCGCCGGAGTAGTTGACGATCGGGCAGCGCGAGTCACCGACGTTCCGGAAATACCACCACCATGGGTCGGGGTTCCACGGTTCGCCGGTCGATCCGAGGACGAAGAGCGACGAGCGGTCTTTCGTGCGGACGGGATCTTCGCCGGAGCGCATGAGCCCACGGATCGCGGTCGGCGAGATGCCGAGGTGCGTCACGCGATGCCGCTCGACGAGAGACCACATCCGCGACGCGTCGGGGAAGTCCGGTGTCCCGTCGTACAGGACGATGGTCGCGCCGAGCATGAGCCCGCCGGCGATGAGCCAGGGGCCCATCATCCAGCCGATATCGGTAGACCAGAGGATGACGTCGCGCTCCTGAAGGTCGAAACAGTGCGCGAGGTCCTGCGCCGCCTTTATCGGAAAGCCGCCGTGCACGTGCTGCGCGCCCTTCGGTTTCCCGGTCGTGCCCGACGTGTAGATGACCATGAAGGGATCCTCGGCGGAGGTGTCGGCGAGATCGAGCACCGCGTCGACGTGCGTGACGTCGGACCACGCGACGTCGCGGCCGCGCTTCGGATATGCGCGGCTAACGCGATCGACTACGACGACCGTGTCGACGGAGGGCGCACCGTCCGCCGCCTCGTCCGCGACCTCTTTCATCTTGACGACCTGTCCACGCCGGTAGAAGCCGTCGGCGCAAATCAGCACGTTCGCCTCGGCATCGCGCAGCCGGCCGGCGATCGCCTCCGCGCCGTACCCGGAGAAGATCGGAATGAACACGGCGCCGATCGCACCGATCGCGAGGACCGCCACAGCGCATTCCACGGTCAGCGGAAGGAAGACCGCGACGCGGTCGCCGTGCTTCACCCCGAGCGAGCGCAGGCCCGCCGCGAAGCTCGCGACCTGATGAGAGAGCTCGCGGTACGTGAGCGTGCGTACCGTTCCCTCCTCGCCCTCGGCGATGACCGCGACGCGGTCGCCGTCGTGTCGGAGCGCCGTCGCGACGTAGTTCATGCGGCCGCCGGTCCACCACGTCGTCCACGGCAGCCCGCGCGAGGTGTCGAGCACCCGCGCGTAGGGTGTGCGCCAGGCGATGCGCAGATCGCGCTCCGTCGCGGCCCAGAATCCCGCGAGATCTTCCGTCGACCAACGCAGAAGCGCGGTGTAATCCGCGCACCCGTTCTTCATCGCGAACGCCCGCAGGCGGCTGCGCACGAGGTACGCCGCGGTCGGTGTCCACGCTGCCGGCATCGCCGTCACGTTACCGCTAACGCGACGCAGGGACCGGGTCGATCAACCAGTCGAGATGCAGCCACAGGACGCGCGAGTAGCGCCAGACGAAGGGGACGACGGCGAGAAAGAGCACGTCCGCCACGACGAGGGCGATGAGGATGTCCCAACCGGTCGCAAGCCACACTGCCAGGACGAGGAGCGCGAGCACCGGTATGCCGAGCGCGTAGCTCGCGACCATGGCCCCGGTCCAGTACCCGGTCTCGCGCTCGAAGCGCAGCCCGCAGACCGGACAGGGCTCGTTCATGGAGAACATGCCCCGCCACACGCGGCCGGAAAGGCATCTCGGGCAGCGGCACCGCACGATGGCCCATACCCGGCGCACGTTTAGAAGTACTGGAGGACGGCCGCCGCCACGACGATGACGACGAGCAGGACCGCGATGAGGATGAGCGGCAAGAGGTAGAACGCGAGTCCGCCAATGAGAAAGATCGCGAGAGCCTCTTCCCCGGTCACGCCGTAGTGCAGCGCGATCGCGCGATGGACGACGAGCGCAAACCACACCAGCATCACGATGCTCACCACGTCGGCGAATCCCGTGAGCGGTCCCCCTGCGAACGCGATCCCGGCGAGCGACGTGGGCGCCTGGTAGACGAGCTCGGCGTAGCCGAAGAGCACGAGCAGCGGCAGATATGGCCGGCCGCGGACACCCCGAAAGCGCGCGGCGGCGTGGATCGCGCTCGAGCCGAGAAGCCAGAGAAAGATGGGCGTGAGGGCCGCGGCGACGACGAGCGCGTCGAACGATCGCTGGAGCACATACACCAGAACCGCGGTGCGCTGGACGCCGATCGCCAGGAGCAGCGTGTCGACGATCGCGCTGCGCGTCGGACCGAACACGATGTCGTCGACGTGAACGGTCTGCGAGAGGCGGTAGGCGCTCAGCGTCGATAAGACCATCGCGATCGGGACGCAGGCGAGGCCCCAGAACGTTCCCGCGCCAAGCGCCCACGAGGCGAAGGCCCTCGGTCGCCAGTGATCGGCGACCGTGGCGATCACGTGAATGCGGCGGCGAGCGCTTCGCGCGTGGCCTGATCCGTCGCGGCGTCCACCGCGGTCCGCGCACGGCCGCCGAGGACGGGCGGGTCGTCGTCGTGCAGCGCTTCGGGCACCGGAACGCCAAGCATGATGAGGTACTCCATGGACCAGGTCCGGCGCACGGCGTCGAGGTCGTACCCGCCTCCACCCATCGCGACCCAGGGGTACGGCGTCGACGCGAACCAGCGCACGACGTGCTCCCGCGCGTGGGTGGAAAGCTGAAGATCCGTCAGCGGGTCGGTGAAATGCGAGTCGATGCCCTGTTGCGTCACGAGGACATCGGGCCGGAACCGCTCGAGGAGGGGCGGCACGACCTCGTCGAACGCGCGCATGTACGCGAGGTCGTCGGTGTACGGCGGAAGCGCGACGTTGACGCTGTAGCCGGCGCCGCTGCCGGTGCCACGCTCGTCGGCGGACCCGGTGCCGGGGAAGAACGGCCGGCCGAGCCGCGGGATCATCCCGTACTCGTGCAGCGAGATCGTGAGGACCTGATCGCTGTCGTAGAACGCGGCCTGCACGCCGTCACCGTGATGAGCGTCGATGTCGACGTAGGCCACTTTCATCCTGCGATCGGCGAGCAGGCCACAGACGATCGCGGGGTCGTTGTAGATGCAGAAGCCCGACGCGTTCCGGCGCATCGCGTGGTGCAGCCCGCCCGCCCCGTTGAACGCGACACGCGCCTTACCTGCCATCACCTCCTCCATCGCGACGAGCGAAGCGCCGGTCGTCAACAGCGAGGCCTCGTGCATACCGGCGAACGGCGGAGTGTCGCCCCACGCGGAGAGACCCCACGCCGAGTAGTCGAGCTCAGGGTCGGCCGAGGCCTGCGCGACCGCGTCCACATACGCCGGATCGTGGATGCGCTCGATCTCGGCGCGTGTCGCGTCCCGCGGCGCGAGGAGTCGCGCGTTCGGGGCCGTGAACGCACCGAGGCGCTCGAGCGTGTCGCGGACGCCCACAAGGCGCCACGGCTTGAGCGGATGGTCGGAGCGGTAGACATGCGAGGCGAGCCGCGGATCCCAAACGAAGCCGGCGGCAGCGCTCACGGCTTTCGTACGCGATCGAGCGTGAAGAACGTGAACGAATAGGCGTGGCGGTCGTCGGCGGGATGCGGTGTGTTCTCGACGACGAGCCAGTCGCTGCTGTCGAAGTCGAAGTACGTGTCACCGCCGACGTCCGCGTCGACCTGCGTCAGGTAGATGCGATCGGCCATCGGAAGAAACTGGCGGAACACTTCGGCGCCACCGAACACGATCACCTCTGGAACGTCGCCCGCGAGCGCCAGCGCTTGGTCAGGCGTCCGTGCGGTGAGGACGCCGTCCTGATGGAAGGTCGGGTCGCGCGTCAGCACGATGCTCGTGCGTCCCTTGAGAGGTCGGCCGATCGACGCGTAGGTGCGACGGCCCATGATGAGGGGCTTTCCGGCGGTGACCTCGCGCACGTGCTTCATGTCGTCGGGGAGCCGCCAGGGCAGACCGCCGTCTTTGCCGATCACCTTCTTACGGTCGAACGCGAGGACGAACGAGATGCGCCTGGTCAAACCGCCATTTTCGCTTTGATCGGCGGATGGTGCTGGTAGTTCAGGAGCTTCGCGAACCCATCGAGCAGGGGACCCGGCGCTTCGCCGCGCTTCGCCCGCGCGACGATCTCGCGATAGCGTGCCACCGCGTCGTCGACGCCGCGAAGCTCAGGGTCGAGCCAGAGCGCCGGCGCCGGATAGGGCTCGCGCTCGAGCTGCTCGCGTGCCGCGTCGATGTGATCGCGATAGATGTGCGCGTCCGCGAGGACGTGAACGAACTCGCGCGGCTCGAGCTCCACCTCGCGAGCCACCAAGTGCAGCAGAAGAGCGTACTCGGCCATGTTGAAGGGCACACCGAGGACGAGATCGCAGGAGCGCTGGTACATCATCAGCGAGAGCTTCCCGCCGGCCACGAAGAACTGAAAGAGCGCGTGGCACGCCGGCAGCGAGGTCTGCTCGAGCTCTCCGGGGTTCCACGCGACGACGAGCATCCGCCGGCTCGCGGGCTGCTCGCGGATGAGGCGGATGGTGTCGCGCAGCTGATCGAGGTGCCGGCCATCGGGAGCGATCCAATCGCGCCACTGCTGTCCGTAGTTGCGTCCGGCGTCGCCCGGAAAGCGCGCGCGAGGCTGCCAGTAATCGGCGAAGGCATTGCCGTCCCAGATCCGGACGCCGAGCGCGTGCAGGTCGTTCACGTCGGAGCTTCCGGCAAGGAACCAAAGAAGCTCGGCGACCACGGAGCGGAACGCGAGCCGCTTCGTCGTGACGGCGGGAAAGCCCGCGGACAAGTCGAACCGCATCATCCCGCCGAAGACCGCGCGCGTGCCGACGCCGGTGCGGTCGGTGCGGTCGTCGCCCTCTTCCAACGCCTTCCGCAGAATGTCGAGGTACTGCCGCACGCTAGCTATCGAGGCGCCGGTAGACGCGTCCGCCCGCACGGATCCACCGGACCGAGCCCGCGCTGTCGCGAAGGACCTCCCCGCGGAGGTCCTTCATCGGCCCTTCGAGACACACGAACCGATCATCGCCGATGAACGCGATCGGGGCCGGCGGCGGGTCGGTCGGCGCCGGCTTCACACCCAGCACGTTGTGACTGATCGAGCGGAGCAGCAGCACGCCGTCGCCGCCCGCGCGGAGCTCGACGTCGGCGAGCGCGGCGGTGTAGCGCGCGACCAGCTCGTCGCGGCGCGACTTCGTCATGCGCACATGCGACGGCTCGGGGTCTTCCACTCCGACGAAGGTCTTGAGCGCCCACTTCGTAACGTCGCCGTGCAGCAGACCGCCGCGACCGGAATTGGTCTGTACCGCGATGGCGAAGCCGCGCTCGGGCGCGAGCATGAGGACGCCCTGCTGGCCGATCGCCGCCCCGCCGTGGTACTGGATGGTCACGCCGCCGATCTCTCGCAGGAACCACGCGACGCCGACACCGCGGTCGTTGTCGGCTGGGGCGAGACGGGTGCGCATCAGCTCGAGCGAGCCGACCGAAAGAAGCCGCCCGCCGTCCTGCGTCCGGCCGTCACCTAGGTGGAAACGGGCATATGCGAGAAGCTCGCGGACGCTCGAAACGACCCCACCGACCGGCGTCGCGGCCCGCGGGAACGCCCACGGCCGCACGACACCCGGCTGCTCGTCGACGATCACGTGCCCGGCGGCGACGCGGTGGGTGATCGCGTCGTCGGCGTTGAAGCAGCTCCTCGCCATCCCCAGCGGGATGAAGAGCAGCTCGCGGACCGCCGCCTCGTAGGTCTTCCCGGTCGCGACCTCGATGAGCCGGCCGAGCACCGCGAAGCTCGAGTTCGAGTAATGCCATATCTCGCCGAGGGGCGTGAGCTGCTCGAGCTCGGCCATCGCCGTGACGTAACGGGCGAGTGCGTCGTCGCCCTTGCCGAAGTCCGCGAAGCTGTCGCCGAGCCAGCCTCCGGTATGGGTCACGAGATGGCGCAGCGTCGCGCGCTTCGCGACGTCGTCGTCGCGCACTTTGAACTCGGGGAGGTAACGGCGTATCGGCGCGTCCAAATCGAGTGCACCGCGCTCGACGAGCCGCATAACCACGGTCGCCGTGATCGTTTTCGTGATCGAGGCGACCTGGAAAAGCGTGTCGCCATCCACCGGGAGCGGGTGCTCGAGGTTGGTCACGCCATACGCCGCGATGTCCTCGTCTCCGTCGTGGAGAATGCCGATCGCGACGCCGGGAACGTGATAGCGGGACATCCCGTCCCGCACCAGCTTCTCGAGCTCAGGCCGCACGCGCGAATTGTGCGCGCGCTCTTAGTTCGCCGTCACCCCGCTGACCCAGAAGCAGCCGTTACGGAACGCGACCTGCTTGACCGCGAACGGAACCGACCCCGAGATGTCCGCGGTGGACGTGTCGACGATCCCCTTGACCGCATCGATGAGCCCCGGCGGAAGAGGGTCGGCCGCAAGGTGCGACACCTTGACCGTGAACTTGTCCCCGACGGACCCGCCGACCACATCCGCGCTCGCATTCACCGTGATGAACTGCGTCGCGGCCTTCGCCGTCCCGTGGATCCCGCTCGCGTCGATCCGGATCTTCGCGTCGCTGAGGGTGACGCCTTGCGTGGCTGACGACGCGCTCTTGTTCACGACCTGATTCAGCTCGTCTTCGGTGAACACCAGCGAGACGGGGCTTGCCTTGTTGTCGCGGGCGAATGCCTTGACCGAGTCGGCACGGCCGTCGACCGGACCCGACGCGAAAACGCGCCCAGGCGCGACCGCGGCGCACATGCTCGTGACGATCGTCAGCGGATCAAACGGGGAGAGCCCGATCGAAGGGCCCGTCACGGTGATGCCGGACCGCGCCATTTGGCCCGCCTTCAGCGGACCCTCGATGATCTGTCGTGCCGTCGAGGTCGATCCAACGAAGACGTTGATGACGAACGCGGAGACGTTCAGGGCACCCGGCGAGGTCATGAAGATCCCCCAGCGGCCGACCGCGGGATCACGGATGGTGACCTTCTCAGCGGTCACGACGCATCCGAAGATCTCAGCCTTCCCGCCGCCGGCGTTGCCGCAGGACTGACCCGTCGGGGCGACGAGGAGGAAACCGAGGCCGGCCGAGGGGGTGATTTCAAGCCGCGGTGCCGGCGCGATCGGCGTCGCGCTCGCCGGCGCCGGGGCGCCCTCGGCGATCGTGACCTGGTTGCCCGCCGGCACCGTAATGGTGCCGCCTGCATTCGCGGTCACGAGAAGACTTCCCTCGTCCACCTGATAGGTCGTCTGCGTCCCGCCGGTCGGGAGCTGCTGGACGAGCGTGAGGAACCCGGTGCCCCGGACGACCGCGACGGTGCTCGGCGTCCGCACCTCGTATCGCGAATCGGGGGTCTTGAGCTTCTGCACCGAGGACCAGGATCGCCCGAGCGACTGCTCGATGGTCAGCTGGATGCCGTCGGCGGAAACGCGATTCAGAGCGACGACCTTCACCTGCGACCCCGGATCGACCGACAGCGACGAGCCGTCGAAGAAAGTGAGGACGGCGCGGCCATTGACGTTCGCGCGAACGAGATCGCCCGTGGCGTAGACCTCTCCGTCGAGCGCCGGGACGAACGCGGCTCCGGCGCGGGCGCCCTCGATCGCCGTGTTCAGGATCGCGAGTGTCGCCGCGTTCGCCGCGGACGTGACCGACCCGCCGCGAGGGAAATAGAGGAACGCCCCCACGCCGACGGCGATCAACAGGAGAACGACGAATACCTTCTTCACTTGTCCCTTCCCGCGGCCCGAGGCTACCAGAGCGGGCCTCGTGGGAAGGGTCGCAGGCGGGTGTCAGGCCTGCGTTTTCTCCCAATCGGCGCGTAGTACTTCTCCCAGCCAGCGGTCTTGCCACTTTCCTTCGCGGAAGCTCTGCTCGCGCCGTATCCCCACGCTCCGGTATCCGTTACGTTCGAGCGCCTTCCGGCTGGCTTCGTTCCCGGCATCAACCTCGGTCATGAGCTTGTGCAGGTTGAGCTCGCGGAATGCGTAACGCGTGCGGAGCCGCATCGCCTCGGTCGCGTAGCCCTTACCCCACGAGGCTTTCTCGCCGATCACGATGCCCGTGGTCCCGTTGGCGTCGAGCCAATTGATGCCGTGAATTCCGGTCGCGCCAATCGGCTTCCCTTCAACTTCGAGGACCCACCACACGTCGTCCTTCGACTCGCCGACCTTCTTCATGAACTCCCGTTCCTGCTCGAGGGAGATGGCGGCGCGCCGATTCAGGAAGCGTGTGACCTCCATGTCCGCGAACCAACGCACGAAGTGCTCCGCGTCGTCCTCGCGCGCGGGACGGAGCGTGACTTTATCGCCGCGAAGCAATGGTCCGAACATGGAAGCGGCCAGAATACCCGCGCGACGCGCAGGGGCTCATCGATTGCAAGGATCTAGGCGTGGCGCGCGGACGTGACGCTGGACTAGCCGGCGATCTCTTTCCGCACCTCGGATGCAAATCTCCAGATCTCGACCGCGATCTCGCGGTATTGGCTCGACGGCCCCAGGAGCGGCTCGCCGAACTGCCGCCTGAAGACCTCGCGCACGGCCCTTCGAGGTCTTCGGAGTCTTTCGCCTCGGGGAGGAACCTCGCGATCATCGAGGCTTCCGTTGCGTATTCGTCGCGATGCGGGTTGTCGAACGCGATCCCGACTGGATCCATCCGAAAGAGAATTGAGCTGACTCCATCGGCGAGCGTCCGGTACTCCTTAATCAGACGCTTGCGCTCGGCCTCGCTGGGTCGATCCGCCACCTAGGCCACCGGCCGCTGCGTAAGGGCGGCGGAGAGCAGCACCTCATCGCCGCGCTTGTCGCCGACGTCGAGCTTCGCGCGGATCCGCGTGAGATGCACGCGCAGCGTGTTCGGCGAGACGCCGAGGCGGTCCGCGAGCGCCGCGCGCTCGAGGCGCTTTCCCTCACGCGAGAGCAGCTCCATCTCACGGAGGATGCCGAGCTCGCGCCAGGTGAGCCCGACGGTCCGTAGGTAGAACGTCGCCTCGTCGAGCGCAGACGAGCCAACCGGCGCGGCGCTGTCCGATTTCGCGCGGCGCAGTGCGGCATCGGCGTGCGCGCTGATCTTTCGCGCGAGCTCGCGCGCCGCGGGATCGCGTTCGGCCGCGCGCCCGAGCCACGACGCAACCTCCGGCAGGTAGTAGGCGAACCCCTCGCCGCCGCGGGCGCCGATGTCGCGCACGAGTCCCGCCGCACGCGACGCGCCGCCGCCGCGCACGAGCGACTCCCGCCAGTACGCCGCATGCACAGCCGCCCCGAGCGCCCAGTGCGCCATCCCGCGCGCCTCGTATTCCTTCGCGGCCTCGTCGAGCATGCGCACCCCGCCGCGCGGGTCGCCCTTCTCGGCGCGAACGATCGCGCGGACGTTGTTGCGGAATTGCTCGTCTTCCGGGAAACCCGCCGGCGCCCGGCTGAGGATCCGATCGGCGACGTCGGTCTCACCGCGCAGGAGCGCGAGGTGCGCGTGATCTTCGGGAGCGCCGGTCGCGCTCTGCCGTGCGAGCCGGTCGCCGTCGGCGATCTCGCCCCGCTCCATGCGCGCGCGCGCGAGGCAGAGGCAGGTGTAGCGCCAGACCGACGACCCGTACGCGCGCAGGCTCGCTTCGGCTTTCGTGAACTGGTCGACCGCCTGGTCGATCCGCCCTGCGGCCCAATCGACGAACCCCGTCGTGTACACCGCCCAGGCCGCTTCCCAAGGATCGCCGACGCGCGCGGCGTGGCGCACCGTCGCTTCCGCCGCGGCGGTCGCATCGACGTAGTCACCGGAGTGCGAGAGCAGATGGGCGAGCTGACGCTGGACTCGCGTGACGACCAGGTCACGGGCGCGGCCCTTCGGTGCCGTGAGCAGCGCGTCCTCCGCGCGGCGCGCGTTCTGTAATGCACTGGTGATCTCGTTCTGGGCCGTGAGGATCGTGGAGCTGCCGAGATAGAACTCGGCGAGCATCAGCGGGTCGCCGGCGGCGTGCCTCTGAGCGATCGCGGCGAGGCGTGGGGTCTCATCGCGGCGGACGAGGTAATAGGACAGCTGGAGCAGGTCGACCGCGACGCGCCCCTCGAGCAAGGGATCTTTGATCTGGGGAAGCACCTCGTTCAATTCGGCCCACGCCAGATCGAACGATTCGAAGTACTTGAGACATCGCGCGCGCAGGACCCGGCGCTCGAGCGTCTGGCGACCGCTCGCGAGCTGGGGAAGGAGACGTTCCGCGTCGGCGCGCGATAGCGGCGCGAGCGCCTGGTCTCGCAGAGTCGGCACGCATGTATTACGCCATGACTATGAGTTGAGTTCCTGGGGGGCTAGAAGGAAGGCGGAAAAGCCTTTGCCAGCTCGCTTGTATGGCCGTGCGAATGATCGGCTTGGTACGCGGCGAAGTGGCCGGCGTCCACCTCGCCCCAGTCGCTATGGATGCCGAGGCGGGCTGCGGCTCCGGGACGCTGCAGAAGCTGGATGATGCGGGAGTGCGCGGCGGAGAGCCGACGCGACAGCTCCATCGGATCGCGCTCGTTGTTTCTGTGTTCTGCCGCCACGGCGTCCTGGTCGTAGGAGGCGACGGTCGGCCTGTCTTCAGCGATGCAGCGCTGGACCCGCTCGGCGAAGATCTCGGCCGCGTCGGCGACGTGTCCAATGATCTCGAGCGCGGTCCACTCGTCGAACTTCGTGGCGCGCAGGCGATCCGCGGGCACTGTCCGAACGATGCGGGCGATCGTTGACGCGTCGTCGGCGAGGAAGAACGTCTTGTCCTCGTCATACCTGAGCCGCTCCACGCCTTTCTTCTACCACGTCATGGCGGACCGCGGTACGAAACTGCCGCGGCCGGGCCTGGCCCGGATATCGCCGTGGTCGAAGACGATCTCTCCACGCGAGAGAACCACCTCGGGCCACCCGGTGACGGCCCAGCCTTCGTATGGGTCGTAATCGCAGGCGGAGTGCAAATCGGTCGCGTGGACCGTGCGGTGCGCCTCCGGATCGAAGATCACGACGTCCGCATCCGAACCGACGGCGAGGGCGCCTTTGCGCGGGTACATCCCGGCGATGCGCGCGGGCGCCGTCGCGAGAACCTCAACGAGGCGCGACAGCCTGATGCGTTTCTTGCGGACGCCCTCGGAAAAGAGCATCGGTAGCAGTGTCTCGAGGTTCGAGACGCCGGGCGGGATCTGATCGAAGCTCAGACCGGGCGCGAGCTTCGCGGCGCGGGTGTGCGGGATATGGTCGGTGCCGACGGTGTCGAGGCTTCCATCGGCAAGCGCGGTCCACACGGCGTCGACGTCATCCGCTTCGCGGAGGGGCGGTTGGCCGACCCAGAGCGCGGCGTCGGGACGATCGAACTGCGCGCGCGTGAGATAGAGGTAAAGGGGCCGCGTCTCGCCGAGTACGCGCCCGCGGCGCTTTCCGTCGCGAAGCGCATCGAGGGCCGCACGCGAGCTCAGATGCACGAGGTAGATCGCGGCATCAGTCCGCTCGGCGAGGGCGATGGCCTCGCGCACCGCTTTCACCTCCGCCTCGACGGGGCGACTTTCGGGAAAGTGCCGCACCGCGGTGCGACCAGAGGCGTGTAGCTCCGCGGTGCGGGCAGCCACGATCGCGTGATCCTCGGCGTGGACGGCGACCACCGCGCCGGCCTCCGACGCAGCTTGAAGCAGGCGACGGTAGTCATCGCGCCGCTCGGTGTACCGCGGCGAGACCATGAAGATCTTGAGTCCGGCGTGGCCTTCGCGGACGAGACCAGTGACTTCCGCACGAGCCGCCGCGCTCGGATCGGTCACGACGACATGAAAGGCGAAGTCGGCGAGGGATCGCTCGGCGTCGCGCAGGCCGCGCTCGATCCCGCGCCGGAGTGAGCCGTCCTCCTGGTAGACCATCGAAACGACCGTCGTCACACCGCCGGCGATCGCGGCACGGGTCCCGTGCTTGAAGTCGTCGAGGGGGTTGAAGGTCGGCGTCGACGCGAGATGGGTGTGCAGGTCGACGCATCCCGGCAGGACGAGCTTTCCGCGTGCATCGATCTCGCGAGACGCCGTACCCACATCGCCGATCCCGCTGATGCGCTCACCATCGATCGCAATGTCCGCGCGGCGCTCGCCCTCAGACGCTACGACGGTGCCGCCGCGTATCGCGAGGTCGGTCACGCGCGGCGGCGAGCGAAAACAAGCACGAACGCCAGAGAGAGGCCTACAAGCATGACGATGTGGATCCACAGATCCACGCCGAGTAGACCGCGCACAACGACGATCGACAGTCCGAACACGGTTCCCGTCAGAACGACGATGTACGCGAGGCGCGCCGAGACGAGGCCGGCGAGCGCGGCGACGAGGACCAGACCGAGCAGCGCCTCCGCGAAGCTCGCAGGGGCGAGCGCCCCGGCAGCGACGATGACACCGGAGTGGTAGGCCGCCGCTGAGAAGTAGATGACAGCGTTGACGATGGTGAGGATCCGCAGCGTTCCCGTCACTCGCCGTCCGCTTCGAGCCGAGAGAGGCGGTCGGCCTCGTCCTGCTCCGACAGAGCGTCGACGAGGTCGTCGATGTCGCCGTCCATGCGCCGGTCGAGGTTCGACAGGTTGTACCCGAGCCGCCGGTCGGTGACGGTCCTGCGGGAAGTTGTACGTCCGCATCTTCTCCGAGCGCTCGCCGCGCCCGATCTGCGCGTTGCGCGCGGTCGACTCGCGCTCTGCGCGCTCCTCCGCGGCGCGCGCGAGCAGCCGCGAGCGAAGGACGGCCATCGCCTTCGTCTTGTTCTTGAGCTGGCTGCGCTCGTCCTGGCACGTGACGACCTCGCCCGTCGGCAGGTGAGTGATGCGCACGGCCGAGTCGGTGGTGTTCACACCCTGGCCCCCGTGACCGCCCGCGCGGTAGAGGTCGATCTTCAGGTCCTCCTCGTTGATCACGAGGTCGGTCTCCTCGGCTTCGGGGAGGACGGCTACCGTCGCGGTCGACGTGTGGATGCGGCCCTGCGCCTCGGTCGCGGGCACGCGCTGCACCCGGTGCACCCCTGACTCGAATTTGAGCTTCGAGTACGCGCCCCGGCCGGAGACCTTGAAGATGATCTCTTTGAAGCCGCCCTTCTCGGACTGACTCTGCGAGAGTATCTCGGTCTTCCAGCGATGGCGCTCGGCGTAGCGCGCATACATCCGGTAAAGGTCCGCCGCGAAGAGCGCGGCCTCCTCCCCGCCTTCGCCGGCCCGGATCTCGACGATGACGTTCTTCTCGTCGAGCGGATCGCGGGGCACGAGCTGGGCACGGAGGCGTGTCGTGAGCTCGCCGGCCTTCGCCGAGAGCTCGGCCACCTCCTCACGCGCGAGGTCGCGCAGGTCGGCGTCATCCCCGTCGACGAGCTGTTGCGCCTCCGCGAGCCGCCGCTCCGCGTCGCGCAGCGAACGGATGGTCTCGACGATCGGCGCGAGCGACGACAGCTCCTGGCCGACCTCGCGGATGCGGTTGCGGTCCGACGTCGTCGCGGGATCGCTGACGGAGCGCTCGAGCTCCTCGTATCGCCCTTCGACCCCCTCGAGCCGGCGGCGCAGTCCGGGCGTGAGCTCGTCGGTCATGCCGCCGCCTCGGCTTCGCGGTCGCCCGCGATCGCCTCTTCCAGCGACGCGAC
>Ga0070698_100001769_pt1 | contig 24093 bp, 21 predicted proteins | sample KBSK1502metaG_FD_65477 | JGI IMG/M metagenome (GOLD analysis project Ga0070698, IMG submission 65477) | Corn, switchgrass and miscanthus rhizosphere microbial communities from Kellogg Biological Station, Michigan, USA - KBS K1-50-2 metaG | ecosystem: Host-associated > Plants > Roots >... | reverse complement strand
GGAAACGCGGCGGGACGGCCAGCACGGCGAGCAGATCGCATATTCGTCGTTGAACCCCGATCTCCTTGGGCTAATAGTTCAGCGGGTTGCTGATACGCCGTTCCCTGTAGTCGCATCGCGTGAGCTATGGACGCCAATGGGAGCCGAGTTCGATGCCGACCTGACCGTCGATCCAGCAGGCATGGCGGTTGCCGACGGCGGCTACTGCATTGCGCTGCGTGATTTCGCACGAATTGGACAGCTGTTCCTGAACGGCGGCAGCGCGAATGGGCAACAGGTTGTTCCTGAATCGTGGATTAGCGAGTGCCGGAATGCTCGGCGCATCCCTTTCCATCCGACGTCGTATGGAGCGAATCTCGCTGGCGCTCTTTACCACAATCAATGGTGGCAGTTGGAGGGTCGCACGATCGCCATGGGCATCCATGGCCAAATGATTGCGATCGATCATTCCTCCGACATGGTCGTCGCCTTCCTCTCGTCCTCGCCGCAACCGAATGCCATCCGTGAACGAGAGGAGCAACTTGGGATCGTCGCCGCCGTGAGTGACGCGCTTACCGCCTGATCAGTCGAATCCCGGCGGCGGGCTAAACCCCGCAGAGCTCGAGGCCAGTTCACTGGCAATCTCGATCAAACGAACGTCACCCCACCTCGCGCTTACCATCTGGACCCCGATCGGAAGCCCCTCATCCGATAACGCGAGGGGACACACCAGCGCCGGGTGACCCGTCACGTTGAAGGCGTAGACCTGTCGGCACTCGTCGTCATAACGCTCCGGTTCGCCATCGACGAGGATCGGACTGCCGCGCGCTATGTGCGGGTACGCGGTCCTCATGCAGGGCGGGCACAGCAACACGTCCCACTCGGTAAAGAACGCTTCCCACCGTGCGATCAGCCGGTCTCGCGTATCCATCGCCTGGGCGACCTCTTCGAGACTCGGCGGTTGCCCGCCATCATCGACTTCCTCGATCCGGTGTAATCGCGCGCGCAGACGCCACATGGCATTTGACAGCGTTTGGTACGCATGCCACTGCTCGTCATAGCCGACGTCCGGGACTGTCTCCTCGACCCGCATGCCGCGCGCCTGCAGGTCGGCCGCCAGCCGTTCCATGCTCGCCACGATCTCCCTCGAGACCGGCGCGCCAGGAAAGGTTCGCGTCCACGCGATCTTCAGGCGCCCGGCGTCGACGGGCCGCGATTCGACCGGCACCGGGGCGACTGTGCTGTCCAGGCCATCCGGCCCGCTAATCAGGCGGAGGACCAGCTCGACATCGTCCAGCGACCGGGCCAGCGGGCCGCTCGTCGACAGCACCCAATCCAGCCGCGACTTTGCGGGAAGGTCGGGAATGTGGCCGTACACCGACACCAACCCGAAGGTTGGCTTCAGCCCGTAGACGCCGCAGAAATGGGCCGGGACCCGGATCGAACCGCCCGCATCGCTCCCGACGTCAAACGGTGTCAACCCGGCCGCGATCGCCGCTGCGGCGCCCCCGCTCGACCCGCTAGGGGTTCGCGCGAGATTCCATGGATTGTTGGTCCGCTCGAAAATCGGATTCGTCGTTTGCTGGTCGTAGGCCAGCAGGGCCGTGTTGGTCTTTCCCAGGAGAATGGCGCCGGCCGCCTTCAACCGGGCCGCGATTGTCCCATCGACCGCCGGCATGTAGTCGCTGAGCGGCGGGTATCCGGCGGTCGTCCGCACGTCCTTCGTCGTCTGCGTGTCCTTCAACGTGAATGGCACCCCATGCAGCGGACCAAACGATTCGCCGCGCGCCGTGGCGTCATCTGCCACCCCAGCCTGCGCCTTCGCGCGCTCCTCGTCGAGCGTCACGACCGCGTTCAGCGGCGGATTGAGCCGCAGGATCCGAGCGAAATGCAGCGCGACTAGCTCTCGCGACGAAAGTTGTCGAGAGCGAATCAGCCGCGCCTGCGATCTCGCGCTCCGAAAGGCCAGACCGATTTCGCTCTCGACCGTCACCCTACTCGACGGGAATCTCCTTGTAGCGCTCCGCGACATCGACGCCCTGCCGCGACCGATACCACCTGGCGACAACGTACCAGACGATCGCCGCCACGACCACCCCGGCATTCAGCCACAGCGAGAACGGCGTGTTCGCCCCGAAAGCCGAGTCGACGACCGCCCGGAAGATGACCCAGAGCAGCAGGATCGAGGCGATCACCGCCGACACGGTGATCAGCGGCAGACCAAAGACCGTCATGGCCGCGGGTGACCCTTCATAGGCATTCCGCTTGGTCATCGGAAATACGATCGCCGCCAGCGAGGTCAGCAGGAACGCCAGCGCGAAGCCGATCAGGCCCGACAGCGTCACCAGCAGGCTGGTGAAGGCGTAGATCGTAAGGGCGACCAGCGCGATCACGACGGCGACGACGATCGCCCAGCTCGGCGAGTGATACCGCTCCGAGACCTCGCCGACCTTCTCCGGTGCGACCCCATCCAGGCTCCAGGCCATCAAGGCCCGCGACGAGTACAGGGCGCCCGCGCCGCCCGCGTACGGGATGAGCAGGAGCACATACAGGTTGAGCAGGATCGTGAACACCCAGTTATTCGTCGCGATCGAGGCGATCAGGTTGAGCCATGGTGAGATCGGCAGCGGGAATTTCGAACCGAGCGACGACGAAGCCAGCAGGAACTGGTCACCCACCGCGGCGCGGATGAAGAACATCAGCGCGATCATGATCAAGCCGGCCCACACCATGGCGCCGGTGATGCCGAACAGCTGGCCCCGCTTGACGTTCTTGATCTCTCCGCTGAAGGAGACGGAGTTAATCGCGAACAGGATGGAGAAGGCGGGCCAGATCAGGAAATTGAGCGTCTGCCCGAGATCGAAGCTGGGGCTGAGGTTAGTGCCACTGCCGCGCGCCGTGGATATCACCTTGTCGAAGGCGCCGGTGCCGGCCAGTCCATCAAAGTTGCCCTTGAAGTTGAACACGCCGGCGGCCGTCAACGCCAGCACGATGATCAGCAGACCGATGCTCGCGAGCGCGATCCAGACCGACCAGCGCTGGAACGTGAAGTAGACCTTGGCTCCGCGGAACAGCAGGCTGCCGATCACGAGCACCATGGCCACTCCCGAGAGGAAGATGCCCCAGTTGCTACCGAAAAACGTGCCGAGGTTCGTCAACGCCTGGCTCTTCGTCAACAACCCGAGCGTCGTGAACAGCGGCGACCACCCATAGATCGCCCAGAACGCGCCGGTGACGCCGAAATAAAAGGCCTGCCAGAACACCTGCAGGAAGCTGACCACGAATCCATACGCTGGATGCACCGTGCGCGAGAGGAAGACGTACTCCCCGCCGGAGCGCGGATACACCGAGCTGTACAGCGCATACGTGATGCCCAAAAAGACCGAGCCGATGATCGTGAGCGCCGTCGCGAGTTCCATCGATGAGCCGGGATACGAGACCCACGCCGCGATGATGAAGATGATGTAGGGGATACCGATCTGCATCATTCCGTAGAACGCGGTATCCAACGTGCCAACCTGCCGGACAAGCCCCGAGCTTGCCCGGGTAAAAACGCCTGACTCGCCTAACCGAACGCCGGTCGTGCTCATTTATTCACCTCTTCGCCGTGTATTTTTAGCCGCTTACCAACCGAACCTTCGATAGCCGCTTATCGTCCGTGAGATCGATGATCGCACCGGTCAGAATGCCCTCCGCGTACTCGCTGCCAGGATTGACGATGGTGGTCGAGCCGAGACGACGGCTGCCGCGCGACTCGTGGATGTGGCCATGCAACCCGAGCAGCGGCTCATACTTCAAAATCGCGTCCCGCACCGCCGTGCTGCCCACGGGAACCATTTCGGGTGCGCCTGATCCCGAGGCGACGACCCGCAGGTTCTTGTCGAGCTTTGGCGCATCGTCGAGGCCGCATCCATACGGCGGCACGTGCAGGTTGAAGATCGCGTGGTCGAGATCCGTCACGGATCCGGCCAGGTTATCGATGCGCTGTCCCAGCTCTTCTTCGGAGATATCCCTGGGGCAATTCCACGGCGTTGGGTTCGCGTAGCCGACACTCAGCATCTCGAACCCATCCAGGTCGATTACACGACCCTCGGGAACTTCGATCGTTTTCGACTTGCGCAGGTAGTCGTCGACCTCGAAGTAGTCGTCGTTGGCACCACTCACCAGGCAGCGCACACCCGATCCCATGAGTCGGCGATCAGCGATCGCGACCCACTGCTCGACCCGCTCGAGCACGACACGCTTGAAGAGCGCGTCGATGCGCGATTGGTCCTCCTCATAGTAGGCGTACTCCTCGGGCGTGACCTCGACCCAGTACTGCCCGGCATTCGCAATCTGCGTCTTCAGCTTCTCCAGCGCCTCGGGCGTGTCCAGCGATCGCTTCACACCGAGGAACTCGGCGGCCGCGCCGCCGTCGGGGCGTTTGAAGATGGGCACGATGAACTTGCCGGTGATGTCGCCGCCGATCATCAGCACGTCGGCCTCGTAGTACTTCGCCGCCGAGAGGAATTTCAGCCAGCACTTATCGGAGCCGTGGATGTCCGAGGCGAAGTAGAGGCGCGTCATCTCCTTGCTACCGCTCAACCTCACCGACCTCCTCGTACCAGGGAATGCGCGGCCCGACTGCAGCCCGCAGCCGCCAGCGAAGGCTTTTCGGTTCCGCCACGATCCTGCCGCGCAGCGTCGCGAGCCTCGACCGCACGGTCGACGCGTCCCCCGGCTCCAGGCCGTGCCGATTCTCGAGCCAACCGTCGACGAGCGCCAGATTCCGCGAGGCCGTGTAGCAGAGGCCCCAGTCTTGGCGAACGAGTCCGAGGAGGTATGGGACGTCGATTGCGCTCTCGAGGTCGTGCACCAGCATGATGGCCGCGATGTCCTTGATGTCTTTCTCCGTGATGCGGAACACCTGCAACTTCGCCAGCAGCAGGTCGACCGGCGCCACCGTGATCGCGCTCTCGCCGAGGCGCTTCTTGAAATCGATGGTGTGCGACATCCGCAGGACATCGAGAAAGATGTCGACCTTGATGCCGGTCGCGGGCGCGTAGTAGATCAGTCGCTGGACGCCCCACTCCTGGCTCTGCGCGATCGTGGGATCGATCCGGTAACCAAGTTCCTTGAACATCTGCGTGATCCGTCCCTGTTGCTTCAGGTAGCCGACCAGGTCGATGTCAATCGGCGGCTCCCGGTCGAGTTCCGCAAGAAAGTCAGCGCGACCGGCACACTGCTCGCGCACCGCAATCGAGCCCAACAGCCGCAGCGTGATGCTGCGCGTCTGGCCCTCCTCGACAAGTTGTCTGGCCAGGTCCTGCAGGGAAGCGGGTACGTCTGTCATCCTTCCGTGCTCCACCACGTTTAACCCCGACCCACGAACGGCATCTTCGTCGCGAGCAACGTCATGAACTGGACATTCGCGTCCAGCGGAAGCGAGGCCATGTACAGCACCGCCTCGACGACGTAGCGGGTGTCGATGCGCGGCTCCACCGCCATCTGGCCCGATGCCTGCATTACGCCGGAGACGAATTCATCGGTCAGGTCCGTCGCCGCATTGCCGACGTCGATCTGCCCGCAGGCGATGTCGTAGTCCCGCCCATCGAGCGCCGTCGATTTCGTCAACCCGGTGATGGCGTGCTTGGTCGCGGTGTATGGGGCCGAGCGCGGCCGCGGGGAGTGTGCGGAGATGGAGCCGTTGTTGATGATCCGGCCTCCGCGCGGCTGCTGCGCCTTCATGACCTTGATCGCCTGCTGTGTGCAGAGGAACGCACCCGTCAGGTTGGTGTCGACCGCCGACTGCCACTGCTCGTAGGTCAGGTCTTCGAGCGGAACCGGCGGTGCAACCTGGCCGGCGTTGTTGAAGAGCAGATCGAGTCGGCCGAACGCGTCTTTGACTTTGCCGAAGAGCGCGCTGACCGACGATGGGTCGCCGACATCGGCGGTGATGGCCACGATCCTGCTGCCGCCCGACGCCCCCAAGCGAGCGGTCTCGTCGAGAGGGTCCTGTCGCCTGCCGGCAACGGCGACCGAATAGCCATGGGCGACAAGGCCGAGCGCCACGGCGCGCCCGATACCCGAGCCGCCCCCGGTGACGACGGCCACCTTTTCAGCCATGCCGCTTTCGGTCGTCCCCTCCGGTTAGCTCCTGGGCACCCCTCCAGGTGCTTGTTTCCGCCAAATTCTAACCACTGGCGGTCACTGAATCAAGGGGCGAGTGGACGCGGCTTGCTAGACGTTGATGGCTTCGCCGACCAATCCGAGCGGTTCTCTTTGAATCTCCTCACCTGGCAGCTTGCGAAGGAAGTCGAAGTCGCAGCCCTGGTCCGCTTGAAGAACCCGCTCGACGTAGAGGGCGCCGTATCCCCTTCGGTACTTTGGGCTTGGGGGCTTGAAGCGCGCTTGGCGCGCTTGCAATTCCCGCTCCGGAACGTCGAGGTTTACGGTGCCTGCTTCGACGTCCAGCTCGATCCGGTCTCCGTTTTCGACCAACCCGAGCGGACCCCCGACAGCAGATTCTGGCGTGACATGAAGGACGACGGTCCCGAAGGCCGTCCCACTCATCCTCGCGTCGGAAATGCGGACCATATCAGTGACGCCCGCGCGCAAGAGCTTCGCCGGAATCGGCAGATGACCCCATTCCGGCATGCCGGGCGCGCCCTTGGGACCGCCGTTCTTCAGCACCATCACGGAATCTGGCGTGATTTCCAATTCCGGATCGTCCACCCGGCGAGCGAGGTCATCAATGTCGTCGAAGACGACGGCCGACCCCGAATGCTTTTCAAGGGCGCTGGTCGCGGCGCTTCGCTTGATGACTGCACCGCTCGGCGCCAAGCTTCCGTGCAGCACGCCGATTGCGCTTCGGGCCCGCAATGGCCGACCTAGGCTCGCGATCACGTCGCGGTCGTGGACGTTGGCAGCCGCCACGTTTTCCGCCAGCGAACGGCCGGTGACCGTCGGAGCGTCGCCATGCAGAAGCGGAAGCAACTCCTTGATGACAGCCGGCACGCCTCCGGCCCGCTCGACATCCTCGAAGAGATGCTCGCCGGACGGGCGCACGTTTACGATCATCGGCGTGCCGCGGAACAGCTCGTCGAAACGGCCGAGACTTAGTGGGACGCCGACTCGGCCCGCGAGGGCCAGCAGGTGCACGATCGCGTTTGTCGATCCACCCAGTGCTCCAAGGGTAGTGATTGCGTTGTCGAAGGCCTCCGCGGAAAGGAGACTCGACGGCCGAAGGCCTTCCCGAGCGATCTCAACGGCGCGACGCCCGGCCGCTTCGGCGCTGGCGGCTCGCCGTGCGTCGACGGCGGGCAGGGCGGCAGATCCCGGAAGCGCCAGGCCCAGAACCTCGGTCAGCGCGCTCATCGTTGACGCGGTTCCCATTTCCGAACAGGTGCCGACCGACGGGACAAGGGAGGCCTCCAGCTCGTCCCACTCTTCTTCGCTCATTCGTCCAGCGCGGTAGTCGTCCGTATAACGCCAGACGTCGGTGCCGGCGCTGATCTCCCGTCCGCGGAAGAAGCCTGCTTGTGCCGGACCGGCCGTGACGACGATCGTCGGTAGGTCGACACTCGCCGCGCCCATGAGCGACGCTGGGATGGTCTTGTCGCATCCGACGAGCAGCACCACGGCATCCATGGGATAGGATCGGATGCTCTCCTCCACATCCATGGCCATCAGATTTCGATAAAGCATCGTGGTCGGCTTCATCAGCACTTCGCCGAGCGAAATCGTGGGAAATTCAAGCGGCAGGCCACCGGCTTGCAAAACGCCGCGCTTGACGGCCTCGGCCAGACCGCGGAAGTGGAGATTGCAGTTGACGAACTCTGACCACGAGTTGGCGATGCCGATGATGGGCCGGTTGCTTAGGGCCCGCTGACTTATGCCCTCCGCCTTCAGGTACGCGCGGTGCGCCATGCCCGCTTCGCCGGGAGCTTCGAACCAGGCGGCGCTGCGCATCATGCGATCCTTTCCATCCATCACGACCGGATTATTGCAGTCCGGCATCGATTACCTTACGGCTATGACCGGAGCGCGCTGATGGATCAGTCGGTGCCTCTGGTCCAGTTCGTGAATCGTCCGGGGATCATCGACCTGGCCTGGGGACACCCTAATCCCGACCTCTTGCCGGTAGAAGGCCTTCGGAACACGTCGGGGCACGTCTTTGAACGCTATGGTGCGGACGCCCTCAATTACGGCTCCGCTGCCGGTCCGGGTCCACTAATTGACTGGCTCGGCAGCCGGCTGTCAGGCGTCGACGGATATTTCGGCGGAGCGGGCGAGATTCGAACTCGCGAACCGGGTACGCCGGTTACGGCATTTCCAGTGCGGACTCCTGAAATGGGGTCACTTTGTGGTTTGTCTGCCTCTCAACCTCAATTCGATTTGAACTCAACTGCCACTCCTCTTCAACTCTCCGTTAACGGAACCCTGTTTTTGGAAATGCCGTAGCCTCGGGCCAGGAAATGCCGCGACCTCGATGTCGTCCTCGGCCATCGTGCTCGCCTTCAGCTGGTTGAGGATTCCATTGGACGACCACTTCTAGAAGGAAACCCTTTGACCCCTAGACCTTCATCGCCGCACGTGCGTATCAACGAGGGCGAGCGCGATCGCTAGCTGCAGGTCTCCTATGGAGCTGGAACCGCCGCGGTGTAGATGTCGAACTGGTGGAGCCTCCCATCCGGGTTGTCCCCACTGCTGTTCGAGTTGTCAGCCCAGGCCGGATGCGCAACCCCGCCGTAGAACGAGAGGCCCGTGTAATCGCCGTAGTCGATGTGGTTACCCGAGTCATGCGAGTTCGACGTTCCTGCGCTGATCTGAATGTTCTTGGTGAACGTTTGTCCGCCGTCCGTGCTGAAGGCTCCCCAGAACTGCGCGTCATCATTCGGCACGCCATCGGTGTCTCCGGCACCACCGGTTCCCAGATCGTTTCGCGAGTCGTACCACACGACCGCGAGCTTCCCAGTGGTTTGATCGAGTGAAATCTTCGGCAGGAACTGGCTGTTCGTCGTGGTGTCGTCGTTCACCCGGACCGGAGTGCTCCAAGTAGCGCCCTGGTCGTCCGAGAACCGGACGAAGATATCAGTATTGTCGGTGCCATTCGAAGGCTCGAAGGTATAGACGAGATAGACGCGGCCGTTGTGAGGGCCACCGGTGCGATCCCAGGCCAGGCCGGGTTCCGAGTCGATGGACCGATCGATCTGCGCCGGGATGAAATGAAAGCCCCCGATATGCGTGTCGATCACGGCGACCGAATCGCCGAATCCCTGCGGCCCGATCCCGTCCGGATCGACGTTCACGCGGAGTGTGCCTCCACCCTCACCGGTCTCAGTAAGGGTGCACACGTTCATGACCTGTCCCTTCGGACCGATCGCCACATCGCCGTACGTGCAATTGTTCGTGCCGGGCACGACTTCGGCAGTGATAAAGGGATCGACCCGCCCGAGCCCCCTGACCCGTGCTCCGGTCGCAACGATCGGGCCTCCAGCGTTGAAAACCAGCCAGGCTTGATTGGCTCCGGTCGTGATCGTGGGCTGGTCGACGAATCGGAACAACCCACGATCGTCGCCGTTGGTCCCATTTCGCTTCGCCGAACTGTCGATGTTGGCGATCACCCTGAACGTCACGCCCTTGTCGGTGCTCAGGGCCACCGGCACGACGTTCGGGACCGTTCCGCCGATCAAGTACAGGTAGGTCATGAAGAGATTCCCATACTGGTCGAATGAGAGGCTCGCGTCGCAACAGGCGGCGTTAAGCGGGTCATCGGGGCCGGTCGCGATGACTCGGTGAATCGGCCAGGTGTTCCCTCCGTCGAAACTTACGGCCTCGAACAATCCCGCGGCTCGCGGCGCGATATTCGTTTCGATCACGATGTTGCGCGGATCCGTTGGGTTGACCGCCACGGTCTCCTCGGACTCGTTACCCGGGCGCTGGCTGACGTTAACGTTCATCGAGGTGGCAGCCGCGAGGGCTTTCACTGAGCCACCTGTCCCGGCCGAGCCCACCCCGAGCAGCGCGATCGCGAGAGCAGACACGCAAGCAAGACCAACCGTCCCTGGGCGCATAGCTTCGTCCCTCCTGTAGACCCGACTTCACCCAACTATACCGCTCCGCGTTACAAGCTCAGGACGGCCGTGAGAGTCGGTAGGGATCGGCGACCGTCCGGCCGTCAAGTGATGCGTGGCCGGACTGAACTGGCGGGGTCGTCTCCATAACGGCTGTCGTCCGCTACCTTAGAACTTACGGGTCGGCACATGGGCCGCGAGCGTCGTCAGGCACATTGAGGCCTCTTCCAGCAACGACACGGGTGGAGTCCTCCTGACCGCCCGCAGTCCTTGGCCAGCTGGTCAGCGCTGGCAACTACCCTCAAGAATTTCGGCCACTCCGCGGTCGAGGGCCATTGGCCCTATCGATGACACCGTTCGAAGTTTCGCCCAGCGAGGTCGGCAACTCGACCGTTGCGGAGAGCCCGCCCACTCAGCGAAGCATGTCTTCGAGTTCGTTCGCCGCCGTCTGAGCGCCATCCAGCGATCTGAGCGCTTCACGGAATCGACGCGCCCGCACGACAAACGATGGATCGTCCAGGATCCTGACCGCCGCGCGCCTGATTTCCTCGGTCGTCGCCCCATCAGCGAGGCCAACGCCCAGACCGAGCTCCTCGACCCGGGCGGCAATCGCTGGCTGGTCTCGCCCGATGCCCGGAACACGGACGTGGCTGCGTCATGCTTCAAGGTTCAGCCAACGATGCGAGCGCGCCACTGCTCGAATCTTTCGGCGAGGTCGGACCGCCTGACGGACCGAAGGCGTCCAATATGGTCGTCGATGTATTGCCGGTACAACGGGATCAGGTCGCGGGCGAGGAGCGCTACGGCCGCGCGACTGTCGTCCGGCGCCGCGATCCGCCAGGAGAGAGCCGCAGCAACGAGTTCGCCAGCCGGGGCCTGGGCGTCAGCAAGGTAATGCGTAACAGCCAGTGCGTTGGTGCCCACCTGTCCGGTGGCCGCAGTAAAGAGGAAACGAACCGGAAAGAGCACGATCTTGGTCAATCGGCGTGGCCCGCGGGATACGAGCAGGGCCGGGCTTCGAATCTCATCCAATACGCTCTCGTCGCCGGGCGACATCGAGCCCAGTCCCGGACTCCGCCGAACAGAACTCTGTTCACCGCCAAGCTGCTCGAGGGCGAACTCGGCGCCCATGATCAGCAGCTCCGACTGGCTCGGTCGCGCCATACCGTCGCGGGCATCCTTCCCATGGAGGAGGCGGCCATGCTCGAGGAGGTCGAGGCGGTCCAACGCAGGGAACCGGCCGCCGGGTAAACGGCCCTGCAACGTCGACGGCGTTCCCCAGAAGACCGAGAGTCGCCCGTGCAGCGCTGAACCCCGCCTCCGTACAGAATCAGCCACCGCCTGGATCGTCCCACTGTCTGACTGCTGAACCGGATCGGCCAGAACCAGACCAAGATCGACATCGCTCACCAGTGTGCTGAAGCCACCGTGGGCAAGGCTGCCCAAGGCGTACGCCGCAATAAGGCGATCCCCCAGGGCGTCTTTGCAGGCAACCACTGCTTCCGAGAGCACGGACTCACCCTGTTCGGCGTCAGTCGTCGGGCTGCGCATACGGCGAGGATAGGTCTTGGGTCGTCCTTGGCCGATCCGTTGAGGTCAGTCGGTGCGCCGGGTGCGCGACAGGGCGCGCGAAGGCTACGGCCTCGACTGCTCGCTTGAGAACCGCGGCGTGGCCCAGGGGAGCCGATCCACTGAAAGGCTTCGCCACCACAGTATTTCAAGTGCGGACTCCCGAAACGGCCTCATTTCAGGCCGGATATGCGCCTCAACTTCAATTCGACTTGAACTCGACTTCCACTCCTCTTCAACTCTGCTTTAACTGAAACCTGTTTCTGGAAATGCCGTAGCCTATCGGGCCAGGAAATGCCGCGACCTTCTCATCGTCCTAGGGAGCCTTCGTGTCTTGGTCTCGACGCCTACCGGATCGTCGATCGATACGTAGAAGTCAGAGCCCTGCAACGACATGTGCTCGACCAATGCGGCGCCGCGCGAGTTGGCAGTGGGCTCGGAGGGCTCCAGGCCAACAGTACTAAAAACTCGAGGCCGATCCTAGGGATCGACGTGGACGCGTGAACAGCGATAAACCGAGTCGGCTGTCCACCCGTTCGGGCCGTGAATGGTTCGCTCCTACCTGTCTTGTCCACGATCTGCCGCTCGGACTTGCCGCTGTGCTCTTCATCTGGCGACGATCTTCTAAGAGACTACCGACTGGGATAGTCAGCGGGAAATCTAAAAGACGAATGGGACTAGACGTTTCGTCCTCTTGATGTAGTCGGCGTAATTGTCCCCCATCTCAGCAACGAGGAATGATTCCTCGTTTCGTATTCGGTAAGCGAAGTAACTGCCCCCGGTGATGACGAGGACGAGCAGGGCGACCCAGGATTGGAGGGCCAATCCAAGCCCGATGACTCCAACCATCTGACCTAGGTAATTCGGATGCCTGATAAGCCGATAGGGACCGCTCTCAATCAGTGTATGGCCGGGAAGAACCTCCACGTAAGTCGAGTAATAGCGTCCTAAGAGGACAATCGAATAAATCGTAAGAGCATATCCGGCGACGAACAGTACTTCTCCTGGGTAGAAAAGTCAGTGAGGAAGCACCCCAATTCGAGCGTAGCCGATCAGTATGGCGACGGCTATTGCTGCAAAGTTGAGGAAGGGGGAAAGTTGCTTTCTTCTCTTCCCCTTCGGTTTTCTGACGTCCCCGCCGTACTGTCTTCGGACAACGACGGCGATAGCGACGTAAACGCCAACGAGGACGACCCAGAATATCACCGTCTCCAACAAGGAGAAAAGGCGGGTCATCTAATTCGTGCCAATGATATCTTCACCAGACTCTAAGGGCCCCGACTTGGTCGGTCGGGAGTGAAGTTCACACCGGCTTGCGGCGCAACCATGACCTTGTCCCGCCTTCGTGCACGTGTCCGTCTGAAGAATGATACCTCTGAACATCAGCCGGTTGGCCGTGAGCGGATGACGGCGTCGACGAGCTAGCGAAATTCGGCTGTAACCCGCGCGTGGCCTGAGTCTTTAACTCCATTTCGCCCCGAGTTCAACGGAACTCATCCCTTCCACGAAAGCTAGACCTCTGTGGCCCGAGCGCGCCCGCTGGATGAGCGCCTCGACCCGATCAAACTCCCTTTCCCGCTCGAGGATCCGGGGGCGGTTGTCACCTGCCGCGGCCAACGCGCCGGCTTCCTCCATCAGATCACATTGAACTAGAACAGAACCAACTGCTTACTGGTCGAATGCGGCTCTCGTCAGCTTCGTGAAGGTGCTTCAGCAGAGTCCCGGGCAAATGGGGGGATGCTCACCCGCTTTCGTGGACAGGTCAAACACTGAGGCCAGCCATGCTTTGGTGACCGCCTTTAGAGGTCTGCTGATAGCCAAGCCAATAGATCATCACGCAAGACCGTGGGACGAAGTTGAGTCGCATTTAGTCCCACGACGTCACCGCGGTTACGGCGATACCCAGCGGACAATTTGGCCGATAGAAAAACCGGCGCGCCTGCGTGGCACCCGGACAGGATTTTTGAGACCGACGGCCGGTCCACTCGTGCATTTATGTTGTCCGCTCAGACATCCCAGTAAGGAGTTGGCTGGACGCGGGTCTGGCGGCTGTTAAGAACTGATCAAGACTTCGTCCAGTCGCGCGATCTTCTGGATGAGGGCCGATGATCGAGACGCCTGGACGAATTCTTGTTCGTCCTTAACAGAGCCTCTGACCTCTGGCCTCGCACGGATTCGCGACCCTTGCGCAAATTTGGTCGACGATGAATTTCGCCGTGGTTCCAGTCTGAATCCTCGTACCCGATCAACCCTGCTCAAGGAGAGCATCATTTCCGCTACCTACACCTTCGACGTCTTTTCCAGCCTCGATGGCTTCCGCTCCCACAGCGGCAACTGGGGCGGCTACTGGGGCAAGCAAGGCTGCAGGACCTTCCAGCTCGAGTGCCGCCGGTGGCCTACATATCGACCTGGATGTTGCCGGCGGTCAAGAGGCCGCCGTTCGCCGCGAAAGCGTTACTATCATAACTCGTCGGGCCACTAAGCCGGATGCGGAAGCGGTCCACGCCTATACCCGGTTCGCCGTTGTCCTCCATGTCCACGCGGAACGTGTAGCCCGAAGTGCCGTTGACCGTCGCCGTGCCCTTAAGTGTCGCATGCTCGTTATCGCTCAGGATGCTGACAAATGTGATCGACGTGCTCTTGAGATCGATGTTGCTCGTTTTGTCCGTATAAGTCAGGGTGCCCTTGAAGCTGTTGCTGCCATCCGGTTGAGCGACAAAGCTGAAAGTAAGGCCGTCGCCGATCTGTCCGCCGCCGGTGACCTTGCCGGCATGACCGACGATCGCGGTGCTGGTCGCCATACTGGTCACGCCTTCGTGGTCAATCGTCGTGATGACGTTGAAGCCGCTGACAGGGCTTTGCGTGGTATAGGTGTGACTTCCCGTGACGGTAAATTGCTGGGTCGGGCTACTCGGGGTGAGTGGTGTTATGGTGCCAGCCGACTTTGTGCCGTCACCCCAGTCGATGCTCGCTGTGTAATGGTCGGCGCTGGCAGGGGGAGCAGGATCTGAGGCATTTGGTTCCGCTCCGGCCGGATCGCTGAAAGTGGCCACCGCCTGCGGCCCGGTGTCGGTGCCGACGTTGACCTCAATGGTGAAGCCGCTGGTGGCGTTCACCGGCTGATCGCTGACGCTAACAGCGAAAGTCTTGGAGTCAGCCTGGCCATCGAGCGTGTCCGTGACGGTAATTGTCACCGTATAAGGTCCCTCCTCCTTATACGTGTGGTTCTTTGCGCCGAGCGATCCCGGGCTAGTCACGTCAAAGCTCGTGTGGGTGGAGCCGTCGCCCCAATTCACGTCAACCGTCCACGGACCGCCGTCCGGATCGCTGAACGAGCCAAGGTCAAATGAGTGGGAGGTCGCTTCAGCCGACAGCTGAGTGCCTGGCGGGGTTATCGCCGGCGGCGTGCTCTGGGTAAGAATCTCCCACGCGCCCCGGCCGAGCGTGCCCGCCCCGATCAGGTGTATGTCCGGCGCAAACTCAAGCTCGGTGATACGGGTCCTGGGAAGGCTATCGAAACGGGTCCAAGTAGCGCCCAAGTTGTCCGACCCGAAGGCGCCGCGCTGAGTGCCCAGATAGAGCCTGGGCGTCTGCGGATGCGCCGGCGGCTGCCAATCGACGGTTATGGAATCGCCGCCGTACTCCTTCGGGACGTTGCTCTGGATCGAGGCCCATGCGCCTCCGGCGTGGACCCAAACGTGCGTGTCGCCGCCGAGGTTTAGTCCCGTGTTTTCACCGACCTTCCAGGCATCACGAACCACCCAAGCACTGGTGACCGCGAAGACGTGATTGGCATCGGCCGGATCGACCTGCATAGCCATCACCATTTGGCCGTTGAAGGTCTCCAATGGGTTGGCGAAATTGTCCACTGGATTCCAATCCGGAGACGCGGCCCCAGCGTTGGTGGTCCTGAACATGTGGCCGTCGTCGGTGCCGGCGTAGATGGTGTTTGGATCCGACGGAGCCATGGCAATAGCGGTGATGACGCGCCCGTTGTTGCCCATGTTGGCGCCGATGTCGCGCCAGCTATTGCCGCCAAAATTGGGACCCCCATTGGGGTCGCCGCCGGTCGTCGTTTCGAAGACGCTGTGAAGACCCAGCAACAGCCGCTGCGGATTGTTGGGGTCCATCAGCAGGGCGTTCTTGCCGTAGAACGCGAAGTCGGTGAACGTGTTGCTGCTGTCGTTGGGCAAACCAGTGATCGCGGGTTTCCAGGTTATCCCGCCATCGTTGCTATGCACGAACCGGGCGGCTGCGGTCGGTGCGCTAACGGGGTCCCTCGTGTTGGGGTCCAGGTAATAGACACGGTTCGGAGTGGTCGGATCGACACGGATCTTGCCGGCCTCTCCCTGCCCAGAAGTCGGTTGCACGTACCGCCAGACCAGGTCGCCGGTGTATTTCAGCGTCCCCGGGGCATCCTGCATGACACCAAAGGCGATTCGCGGATCCTTCGGATCGAGGGAGAAGGAGTAAAACGGGTCGGTATTCAGATTGTTCCCTTTGTAGATTGAGTTGCGATAGATTCCGTTGTCGCCGCAAGCGACGAACACTCCGGTCCTGTCGAAAGCCCCAGAGACGGGATCGCCGCCTGTGCCGAATGGTTGCCAGGTTTGGCCGCTGTCGTCGCTCTTCCAGATGAATTCGCCATATTTCTCCGAGCCATCGGGATTGAGGGTGAGCAAATTGGCCTCCAGGTCCGTGTTCACAAAAACGGTGCTCGAGTTGGCCGGATCGACCGCGAGCAGATTGTGGTGAACTCGGTGACTGGTCGATGATGCAGACGAATCGGGCCCGGGCGCATCGGGCCATGCGAGCTGCGACCAGTTTGCACCCATGTCCGAGGAGGAAAAACGGCTGCTCACGTGGAAGCTGGAGTTGTCGATCGCGGCGGCGTAGATTTGCTCCGTGGGCGCGGTGCCGCCGGCCAGGTGGATGGTCTCATAGCCGTTGGCGTTGGCGGGCAGACTTTTGGCTTGCCAGCTCGTGCCGCCGTTGTCGCTGCGGAAAACCCTGCCGGTGGCGGGATCGGCAGCGTAGAGCGCCGTTTGACCATTTTCCTGGAGTTGGATGAGATCGCTGACGAAACCGGAAAACGCAGCGGAGCCAGCGTCGGACCAGGTCGCGCCACCGTCGGTGGACTTGTAGACACCCGAGCCTCCGATGAAGTCTGTCGAGCCGCCGCTGACGGCGACGTACAGCTTCTGGGCATTGGCGACATTTGGATCGATGACGAGCGCGCTGAATTCGGCCAGGTCGAAATGAGAGTTGGCCAGGAAGTTCCAGTTGGTTCCTCCATTCTCCGTGCGGAGAATGCCGCCGCCCGGACCGGTGGCCGCCGCGAGGACGATGTTGGGATTCCCCGGAAACACGACCAGGTCGTGCTCATGGATCGCCAGCGACAGAACCTGCGGCTGGTCGGTCAGCTCGGTCCAGTCCGGCTTGGTGTTGAGCCAGTTGGTCGTTTTCCAGACTCCGCCGTTGGTGGAGCCGACGTACATCACGTTGGAGTCGCTGGGATCCGCCGCCGCCACGTCGATGCGGCCGGAAAAATTGCCGCCGCCTATGCCCATGCCGGGCGCGGCGCCAATAGGCGTCCATTTACTTGCGCTCAAGATGACCGAGGTGCCGCTTTCAGCTTGTACGACTGAAAGGCCGACAATAAACACAAGAGAGACCGAAAAGACGATCCAACTCTTCAAGTTACGCAGAAAGCAGGCAGTGTGTGAGTATCTGGTCGGAATGGGCATCAGGTTTCTCGTTTGATCAACTCTTGTCGAAACTGATGCAAATGGCGCGAAACCCTGAGAAACGAGCGAGTCCTATTGACTCTGACGTTCGGTCGTGAGTGGCCGCAAACTCGATGCTCAGGCCGTCACCTGTTGACGAGCCGAGCAATTAGCAGTGAACACGGGCCACTCGACCAGCGAGCTCGCTGTCCATAAACCTTCCGCCCGTAGCCCCGCCTGAACCTCCTGCGCGATCCGGCCGCAGACGCACTTCGACCTTCGTCACGAATAATACATGACTCAGCTCGTATGTCAAGAATCGAGCCCGGAGCTGTGTAGTAGTTCTGGGATTTTGTCCTCCCTGAATGGTTCTGTGATTTTGTCCTCCCATGCATGGGGACAGGATCACGTTGACTCACTCTGAACAGCGCCGCCTCCTCCTTCTGAACCATCTCCAGTCTGGCGCGCTAGTGAATGCGCAGGTAGCCAGCCTGCTCGGCATCTCGATTCGCCAGGTGCGGCGGCTTCGCCGGCGCTACGAGGCGGAGGGCGCCGCCGCTCTGGTCCACGGCAAGCGCGGACGGCGCCCTGCGCATGCGCTCGATCCCACGCTGATGGCCCATGTGGTCGAGCTGGCCAAAACCAAGGACGTGGGGTTCAACCAGCACCATCTCACCGAGATGCTCGCCGAGCGAGACGGCAAGTGTAACGTCGCGCCACGCGCTGGCGGCCGACCAGCTCTGGCCCGCCTCATGGGCGATTCTCGGCATAGAGCAAGCCGAGGTGTCGATGGACGGGATTCGGCGTGCGCCTCACCGAAAAGCCGCTCCTTTCAAGAAACCGCGTCAAGTCATGATGGGAGAAAGGGGCTACTCCGTCGTGGTACTCGAGACAGATATGTTTGATCTTTTCCAGTGTCGAAGCGTGCGCGTGAAACAAGATCTCGTACTCAGCCCCCTCGCAGTCCAGCTTCAGGTAATCACACCACCGCAATCCCAAATCATCGAAAAGCCGATCGAGCGTAACGCAGGGAACGCGAACGGCTTGGCCGGGCTGATGGCGTCCCGAGACAGTGGTATGCAGGGCCGGCTCGCCCTTGACTAGCTGAATTAAAACCATCCGCCACGAGGCGATCGACAGGCTGATCGTGTTCGACGAGCGCCACCTCCGCCGCGTTCTTCGCGAATACGTCGCTCATTACAACCGGCAGCGACCTCATCTGGCGCTCGATCTCCGCCCTCCGAAGGCGTCGGCCGTCCAAACATCCGGACCTGTCTGTCGCCGCTTTCGGCCTCATCAACGAATACGAGCGCGCGGCTCGATCCTCGGAGCCCCGAATAGGGGCTTTGACCGCTGCTCGAACTATCGGTAGCCACGAAGAAGACTAGGTAATCAGCTGCGATGTCTTTGTCACGACGGACTTTTCGCGCACCTCACGCATTCGTTGCGACGCTGTCGACGGGTCATGAAGCACGATGCGCGCTTCATCGGGATCGGAGCGGCCGGCAAAAAGCACTTGAAATTCGGAAGTTTCCGCGCTTGGACATTTCCTGCGGAACGGGCTTACCTCTCGATCGATATTCACAATGCTATCGTGCTGTTCATCGCCAGCCTCAAAAAAGCCGATATGACCGTCCTGAGCGAACTACTCGAGGATGGGCGCGTGGTCCCTGTCATCGACCGGCGGTACGACCTCGACGGCGTGCCCGACGCACTGCAGTGCATCGAGCACGGCCACGCCCGGGCCAAGGTCGCGGTGCGCATCTCATGAATGGCCAGGCCGCAGTCGGGATTGCGAGAATTGGGGGGATTCTCTTTCTCGTGTCACTCATCGCAGGCCGCGTCGGCGAGGGGTTCGCCCCGTCACAGCTCGTCGCGCCCACCGACGCCGCTGCTACCGCTCATCACATCATCGCCTCAGACGCACTGTTTCGCTTTGGATTTGCGAGCTATCTCGTCGAAGGCTGCTGCAACGTCGCTTTGGCAGTCGTGCTCTTCGTCCTGTTGAGGCGACTTGATCTCTTGGTGGCCGGGCTCGGCGCCTTGTTCCAGGTTATGGCGGCGGCGGTCTTCGCGTTCGCCGAGCTGTTCTACTTCGTTCCCTCGCTTCTGCTTGGAGGCGATGCCTATTTAAAGTCGTTCTCGGCCGACCAGCTCAATTCCCTTGTTCTGCTCTCGTTGAACGTGTATGGGCTCGGCGGGGGCATGTCGATCGTGTTCTATGGCGTCGGCTCGATTTGCTTTGGCTACTTGATCTTCCGCTCTGGCTACCTGCCAGCGTGGTTGGGGATTCTCGTGGTCGTGGGTGGCGTTGGTTTCGCATTCAGGACATTCGCCTTAATCCTGGCGCCGAATCTCTCGACATCATTTCTCCAGGTGCCCATGATCATCGCCATTGTTGCGATGAGCGGCTGGCTGCTGGTCAGGGGTGTTGACATCGCGAAATGGGAACAGGCGTCAGCAGCTGCGGGCGCCTGACCCTTCGGTTTCTCCGCACCTCCTGGTTCCGTGAGTCAAAGCTGGAACCTAACGCGCGGTTTGCCGCAGGACCGCATCGGCATAGAGTCGCGACACGCGGTCTGCCAGGCGATGCGGGTCTTTCTCAGGTCGTCGTCGTCAATCTCATTTTCTCTGCACTTCTTTGAGCCGGCTCGGTGCCGGACCGGGATTTGAACCCGTGGCCTCACGGTCCCGAACCCTGCGTATTTCGTGTCCTCCCGTGTCCCGCCGGTTCCTCCCGTGTCCTCCTGTACTCGATTTCGCGGCTGGTCGTGTCCCCTCGTGTCCTCCTGTGTCCTCCTGGTTCCGCGAATGCGTGACACATCTGTGACACGGTTCGGAGCGATTGGCCATGGGTCGTTGCGCGATGGTGCGACGCGCGCCAGACATCCCCGAGTCGCTGAACACTAGCAGCTAGATGAACGCAGTCGCGGAGGCTCAGCGCCATCCACCATCCGAGCTGCGGTCGCCGTTGCGATCTAGATCTTTTGAGGAAAGCCCCGCGACAAGGCTCCTCGCGTCCGCGATAGGCTGCGATCAGCGGGCTCGGCCTCGACTCGCCAGAACGCGAAGGGAGGAACGGAGCTATGGCGACCTCAGAACCGGTAAACGACTCCCGGCACATCGCCGGGGCCGGCATTCCCTGGAGGCACAGGTGACGACCGAGACATAGGATTGGTCTGGCTGAGTTCGACGACTTCGTAGGTGTAGCGTGCACTCGCTCCTGGCATCAGGACCAAGGAGGGTCGACATGTCACGGATCTCCACCGCCCGCTTGACCGGGGTGTTCTACCTCGGGCTCGCCGTCGCGGGGATCGCCGGGTTCGGCATCATCCGCAGCCAGCTCTACGTGGCGGGCGACCCAGGCGCCACGCTGGCCAACCTGGCCGGGCAGGCGCTGCTCGCTCGGCTCGGCGTCGCCGCCGACCTGACCGGGGTCCTCGCCCAGGCCCTTGCGGCGCTGTGGTTCTACCGTCTCTTCCGCGCCGAGAACGGCTTCGCGGCCGGCTCGATCGCAGTGTTCGGGATGGTCAACGCGGTCGTGATCCTCGTCGCCACCGTTTTCTCCTCAGTGGCTCTGGCGGTGGCCGGCAGTCCCGCGTTGGCTCCCAGTGGCGGCCAGGCGGCGACGGTCCAGCTCCTGTACCAGCTCAACGCTGCGGCGTGGAGCCTCGGTGGCCTCTTTTTCGGCCTCTGGCTAATTCCGATGGGCTTCATCGTCGTCACCTGCCGCCTGATGCCCGCCCTCCTCGGCTGGGTGTTGATGATCGGGGGCGCCGGCTACATCATCAGCACTTACGCCGCCCAACTCCTGCCAGGAGCGCCGGCGGCGCTGGAGCCGGCGCTCACCGCGGCGGCGACCGTCGGCGAGCTCTGGATGATCGGGTACTTGCTGGTCTTCGGGGTGCGGCCATCCGTTCGACCGGCGCGATCCGCTGATGTCGGCGCGGCACCGGCGAGCGCGTCCTGACGGCCGTAGCCGCGAGGCGAGGAGCCCTGGCCTTCCCAGCTCGGGCGGCCGCGATCGTGCGGCGTCACCAGAAATCTGGTCGCAGCTTCAGGTCTGCGCGGTCGCGGCCGACGTTGCTCCGGTCGGCGAGGAAACGACTTCACGCGACAAGGGGTGAAGCAACCGGACCGTTAGTCCCGCGCCCAGGGCGCGATCAATTGAGCGCCGAGAAAAGGCAGAGCGTGCCGCCGACTGACGCCACGTCGCGCCGAACTCGAATCCGAGAGTCTGCTGCGCCGCCGACGTCCGGTCGGTTTGATCGAACTGATTGGCCGAACGCCATCGCCCGGAACCGTGTCACAGACGAGAGTCGCAACAACCAGCCTTAAGGCCGGCTTCAAATGACCTTCAGCTCAGATGACTACGGTTGGAAGGACATGAACATGGCGGCCAGGTCCCTCAAGGGCAAGTCGTCGACATGGGGCGTGCTCGTGATCGTGCTCGCGGTGGCGGGCGTTCAATGGCCAACCCACACAGCTACGTGTCGGAGGTCGTCGCGCGGATCGGCGAGACGGGATCCGGACCTGACGCGAGCCTGACCGACCTTCACAGCATCGACCAGCTGCAGGTAGCCTTCAATCACGACGACGGGCATCCCCGACTACTGCTGCTCTTTTCTCCGACCTACCCACATGCGCTTCCGGCGCCCGTTGGGTGCGCAGCAACATCCTGGAGAAGTACCCCAAGGCCTACGTTCGCGTTTACACGGTCTGGTTCAACGTGCTGGCGGGCGATTGGAGAGATCTGGTAGATCGCCGAGTGCTCGACGACCCTAGGGTCACGAACTACTACGACGCGGATCGGGTCGTCGGCTCATGGTTCGCCCAGCACACCGGTGGTGGCGGCATCGTCTGGGATGCCTACTTCCTCTACGGACCAGACGCGGCCTGGAGCTCTGAACCGCGACCACTGTCGACGGAGCCCGGGCATCGGTCAGACAGCAGTACACCCGGCAAGGGAACGGTGTCGGTTTTGGTCCGCCAATGAGCAAGAAGAGCATCCGCACGATCGATGTAGACGGAGAAACGATTGCGTTGCTGCGCGAGCAGCAGGAGCGCCAGCTGTTCGATCGCCGTGCATGCGGCGCCGCCTACCGGGCAGATTTGGACCTAGTCTTCTGCCGGCCCGGAGGGTCGCCCCATGATCCGAATGTCATCGGTCGGCGGTTTGAGCGCCGGGTGCTTGCTGTGGGACGGTGCCCGCGATTGGACTTCACGCCCTGCGCCACACCCATGCCACCCTATTGCTCGAGGGCCGGCGTCGACGTCAAGACTGTCAGTGAGCGCCTGGGGCACCACAGCGTCCAGACCACCCTTGAGCTATATGGGCATGTCACGCCCAGAATGCGATCCAACGCGGCAGTACGATTCGGCTCCCTTCTGGCAGCGACTCGGACGCCGGTCGCGACCGCAACCGTCGAGAACTAGTCCATATTCGCTCAGGCCCTTTCTATTCGGAAACGTTCTGAACTTCAGCGCTGTCTCAGAATTGCGCAAGATGGCCCGGGACGTCAGCGTGGCCAAAACTCGAACGGACAAGTCGATGCCCTTGACAGTTGCGTCTATCGGTATGGCTGGTGGGGCCTTCCTACTCGCCGTGGTGTGGATGGCATGGTCATCAGTCAGGGAACAGGTCAGTTCATTGAGCAGGGCTGGCCGGCATTCCGCTATGCCGCGCCCTTGTCGGCAGCCTTGGTCATCGCCGTCGGAGCGCTCGTCACCGTCAACGTCAGGCCGCCCGCGAAGTCAACATTGAGGGTATCCATCGGTGTCGCTGCCGGCTTGGAGATCCTCGTCTTCGGCGTCTTTTGGTTCTCGCTGGTCGTCGTGCCATTCCCGGCTTGAACCGTGGCTGCACGGAAGCGGAGCGCACCAACGGCTGAGGCCCCAGCGGGCTTGCCGTAGATCTGTGATCTCTCTGTGATCTCACTGCCCAAGATCGGCGGTCACAGGAGTCGCTAGAACCGATTTTGAATTCAAAATTGTGGTCGGGGGCCCGGGATTTGAACCCGGGGCCTCACGGTCCCGAACCGTGAGGCGCAGAGGGCGGCCGGGCCCAGTTCAGCCCCGACCGCTCGTCGGGCAGTCCAGAGTTTCGTAACTGTCGGCCGGGAGCTAGTCGAGCCCCCGGAGCTTCCGCGACGTTAAGAACCTATGAAGGTTTCGTCCAGTCACGCGATCATCTGGATCTACCGGGCCACGGATCCTGCCGGCGACGAAACGAGCCGGCTCCCCGCTGGGGTATCGAGGGCCATGTGTTCTGCCCTGCCGGGAGGCGCAGGTCTCGCACAGTCCTCCGACCTCGAGGAATCACCGGGCCGTGACCACCCGACCGGTTCTCCGAGGACTTCATCATGTCTACGGACGGGCTGCTTGAGCCTGAGGGAGTTTTGCCGCCTACAGCACCGGCCGGGGCCCCTCCACCCTCGTACCTCGCTGAGAAAGCCAGCCCGCGGGCTAAACTCGGCACGCCACGGGTCGAGTCTCAGAATGCTCATGGCCCGAGACCAAGACGCCATTAAGGTCGTCATCCTCGACGCTTACGATCCGCCGCTCGTCATTGGTGGCCGCCTCGTCTCGTCGACGCTGAGCCTGAAGATGTCAGGCCGCGCATAATGGCCAACCACGTCGAAGTCGTACTTGGCGCGCGGTATCTCGTCGAGATCGAGGTCGGCGAATAGGATGGTCTCCTGGTCCCAGGCCGGCCCCGCGAGCAGCCTCCCGAGGGGGCTGACAATGCATGCGCCGCCACGCAT
>Ga0070698_100001768_pt1 | contig 24097 bp, 14 predicted proteins | sample KBSK1502metaG_FD_65477 | JGI IMG/M metagenome (GOLD analysis project Ga0070698, IMG submission 65477) | Corn, switchgrass and miscanthus rhizosphere microbial communities from Kellogg Biological Station, Michigan, USA - KBS K1-50-2 metaG | ecosystem: Host-associated > Plants > Roots >... | reverse complement strand
ATCTGCGTTGTTCGTGCAGGTCCGTTGAGCAGCACGGTCGGACTTGATCCGAAGCCCTTCACCGACTACTGCCGCAGCCATATGGCGGCGGTCGGCGACGAGGTGATCGAGCTAGCGGAGCGACACCCCTCGGGCTGCGAGGTCCTCTGCGTTGCGGACGGTGTGCTGGACGGTCACCGTTTGCGCCTGCTGTCTTCAGTGCTCAGACGGTTTTATGACGTGGTCGTCCTCGACTGCCCGCCTGGGGACCGCTGGCTTACTGACTCCGCATTCGACGCGAGCGAGGTCTCGCTCCTGGTCGGACTGCCAAGTGACGAGTCCGCTAAAGCGGTACTCCCATGGTCCGATTCGTCGTGGCGATACGGTCTCGACGCCCGATTCGGCCTGATTGTCAATCGGGTCAGCGCAAGAACTTCGATTCCGGAACTACTGCCGGCTGCGTTCGCGAACCTGGCGCTGATTCCCGAGGACGCGGTCGCGGGCAACGCATTGGAGCTGCCTTGGGTTTTGCGTCCCGAGTCGCGAGCAGGCCGAGCAATCACCGATCTCGCGGCCAGGCTGGTGCCGGACGTAGCTGCGAAGGAGTCGAGCCATGCCGCATGAGCTGATCGCCGGCCTCGAGGCGAGTGCAGTGGTTCTCCTCGTCCTTCTATTGGTGCCGAAGCGGGGCGTAGATCACCTGCGCGCAAGGTTCTCGGATTTGCATTCAGGCCGGCGCCGCTGGCTCTTCGAGCCGCTGCGCCCGCGAGGTGACCAGCGCGTCTGGAACGTAGCCCTCGATGCAGCCGACGTGTTCGAGCAGGGAGTTCCACTGTATGTGGCCGGCCGGCTAGCCGAGCAGAGGTCTGCCCAGCTGTATCTCGAACGACAGGGCCGCTGGGTGAACAGTCCGAAGGCGCTGCTCGCTGCACACCTGAAGGGCGCAATAAACGAAGCCGAACTTCACGGTCAACTGAAGAGCCGCGAGCTGCCGCTGCCAGCCACTAAAGCGGTTGCCGCGAAGGTCGAGGCCAGGCCACTGATCAGCGTCAAGTGGTGGCTGGAGCGGCAGGCCATGGCCCACGCAATGGCGAAGCCGAATGGCGATGGCTTAGGAAAAGGGGCCCGAGGCGGACCCCCGGGCGAGGGGACGAAGGATGAGAACGAAGCTGAGGACACCGAGGAGGCGGAGTCAGCTACGGTTCCCCGCGCCGACCCGACCTATCTGAGGATCCGTACGTTCGGACGAATCGAGCTCCTACAAGCGGGCCAGGACTACGCCCCAGAACTGTTGCGCAAGAAGGTGCTCGCGTTCATCTGGCTGTACTTGTTCGTACGCGGCTTACTCGAGCCGGAGGGCCGGGTTGATCGCGGTGCGTTCTGTGAGGAGTTCGCGCCGGGACTATCGCCAGAGAGGCAGCGCAAGCGTGTTCGGGACCGACTCGACGATATGTTCAGTCGTGATCTGCCCAGTGCGCTGACGTCGCGGCTCATCACTGACCGCACGCAGCTGCGCCTGGATTTGGCCAAGTGCAGCATCGACATCGTCCGCCTTCAGGAGATTGCGAAGCACTGCGGCGCAAAGCAAGGGATGCTATCCAGCGACTTGGCGGCCGAAGCAAGCCGAGTCCTCGATGAGACCGAGGGCGAGTTCCTCCCCGGATGGGAGGAGATCGAGACCGAGACCAATGGTGGCCGTGGCGGGGCTGCCGAGTATGTGCGCACACTCCGCCAGGTGGCGGACACCGCAAGGGTGGACATCATGGGCGCCTTGGCTGCCAACCATTTGGCGCGCCAAGAACCCCGCAAAGCGATTCCTCTCCTGGAGCAGGCATTGGAGCGGCAGCCGGAGCGTGAAGATCTAGCCCGAAGGCTCCGTGCCGCCTACCTCGAGACCGGCCAGCATCTCAGAGCAATCGAAATTCAAAAGGACCATGCGCTAGACGCCTGACCTCGGATTGACGTTGTCGGCCGTCGACGCGGCACATTTACAACCGAATAGGCCGGCCCGCCAACCCTTTGCTCACGAGCGATTGCCCGCCGGCGGATCGCTCGGAGCGAGAGTATGGACCGGTGCATGGATTGCGGTGGCGTACTCCTGACCGTCGATCGTCGATGTCTTCCAAGCGCAGCGACAACTGCGGCAGAAACTCCAGCCACCGCGACTACGGGCGCGGTCGGTCAGTTCTCCGGAGCAGCCTGGGCACGCACATCTGCCCACGGCGACGCGAGCCAGTGCAGCGGCGCGGTCGAACATGCGTTCGAGAATCGTACCGCAAGGACTGCGGGGTCAGCGAGCCTCCAATCGGAAGCCAAGATCAGCATGATCGGCCGGACGAATCCACCAGCTCAGCTCGTTTGCGGAGAGAGGTTTGAAGGGTCGCGCGTTCGCCATCGGAGAACCTTCACAACCGAATGGGCCGCGATTAACTTCCGGCAAGCGCTTACACGCGAGATTGGGCGGACGCGGGTTGAGGCGTCAGCCTTGGCGCTATGCACGTTGAGCCCGGCGCCCAACTGCACCGGCGACGCGGCGCCGTCTTGGGCGAGGGCCTGGCTTTCGTGGCACCAACTGGAACGATTCCGTTGCGCGTTTCGCTTCCAGCGATGCATCTCCAACCGATGCCTGGCGGTAGGTCCTTAGCGCGCTCGCTAGTTCGTCGCTGATTGGGCGCGCAGCAAGGATGAGGGCAGCTATCAATTCCTTCCTGCTCGTACGCTCACCCGCGGCGTCCACGAGATCTACAAGGGCATTGATCCGGTCACTGAGCGGCGCAGGAATGGTCAAGCCAATGCCTTCCTCGGGCGCATCATGCAGAGGTGCGTCTGAGCGGATACGGCGCCGGGCGGTCATTCAGGAACCAAGTTCACTAGGCACCCGTTCAGGACTATCATATATTTATCATGTGTCTATCATGCGTTTCGGCCAGGATAACGTAGAGAGCCTGTGCCGACTGCTTTGAGAGCTACCCGGCGAGCGGGTACAAGCGCGGGGCGCAAGCCCAGAGGACGGGGGACTCGCGCCATTCGCCGGCCAGCGAGCGGCCGAAAACCGGCTCTGATCAGTGCCGGGAACTTTATTCTCGCGACGAGAGATTCTGGGTATAAGAGCACCTCCCACGCGGTTGCAGAGTTCGTTGACAACTCGCTCCAGGCGGGGGCCACAGCGATCGCCATTGATGTAGTCGCCAGCGAGGATGAGGACTACCCCATCGAGTTGCGGGTGACTGATGATGGGATCGGCATGGACGCCGAGACGTTGACGGCCGCCCTTGCATTCGGGGGCTCGAGTCGATTCGATGACCGGTCGTCGCTCGGCCGTTACGGCATGGGACTGCCGAACGGTGCATTAAGTCGCGCTCGCAGAGTTGAGGTGCTCACTTGGCAACAAGGATGCCTAGTGACCACACACCTCGACGTAGACGAAGTCGTTGCCGGCAGGCGTGCGACCTTGCCTTCGATCCAAAGTATCGAGCGACCACCCTTTGTGCCTCGAACGCCTCATGGAACGGTGGTACGGCTGCTTCGATGTGATCGCCTTGAGTACAAGCGGATATCTGCCTTGGTCAATAAGCTGCACCAAGACCTCGGCCGGATCTACCGGCGCTTTCTTAGCCGTGGCCTAAATCTTCGAGTGAACGATCGCCGCGTGGCTGCTTACGATCCGCTTTTGCTCCAGTCTGAGAAGGGCGTCGGTGCACGGCCATTCGGCGATGTTCTTGTCTATCGCCTGGGGGTTGGCAAGGAAGGCAGAGTCGAAGTTCGTTTCAGTGAATTGCCGATCGAGCGGTGGCACGATCTGTCCTCTGAGGAGAAGAGACGACTCGGTGTCACCAACGCGCCAAGCGTGTCGGTCATGCGGGCAGATCGCGAAATCGATCGTGGCTGGTTTTTCATGGGAACGAAGCGCCATGAGAACTACGACGATTGGTGGCGATGTGAGGTGAGCTTCGATCCCTCGCTCGATGAACTGTTCGGGATAACTCATGCAAAGCAAACGATTAGGCCAAATGAAGAATTGCTACAGGCGCTCGCCCCCGATCTCGAACCCATTGCTCGGGCCTTGAACAGTCACGTACGCCATCAGTTCGAGCTGCTTAAGGCGACAACTCCCTTGTCAGCTGCAGAACGCCAAGCGACTCGCGCAGAGAAGTCTTTGCCTGCGATTCCTCGACGCCACGAGACCATCCGTGAGGACGTGCGCCGAGTGCTCGACGCGCGCACAGATCTCAGTAGAACTCCTACAGCGCCTTACCAACTGATCGTGACGGATCTTCCAACGACCGCAGCCTACGAGGTGGTTGTCTATCGAGGTACGGTCATGTTGCTCTTGAACGCTCGCCATCCCCTCTATCGAGACCTGTATGGACCATTGGCGATGAGCGAGGTAGAGAAGGACCGGGAAACCGCCAAGCACGTAGCACTTGCAGTACTTGCGGCGGGGCGCGCCGAGCTCAGCGCGCGTCGAGGGAGGGACGACTTGCGACGCTTTCGGCAGACCTGGGCAGACGTGCTGGCCACTTTCTTCAACGCCTAGACATCGTGCCCAGGCAATGGTGTGACATCCCGGTCCCATTCACGTGGCCTGACGCTTCGAGACGGATGTTCAGAACTTATGCGCGAAGCATTTCAAACGGCCATAGCGGCACCGCCAGTGCAGAGCGCGTAAGTACGGCTGTCCTTGGGACAGCGGAACCTCACTTGAGGGCGGCGGCACACATACTCAGCGACTTGGTGCGGCAGGGGTGGGCTCTGTCAGTGGGCACGAAAGGTGATGTATGCGTGGCAGTACCCGAGGCGGAGGTCGATCCGTTTGCGGAGAAGGCACGGGTGCGAAGGCAAGAACTTATCAAGCGCGATGAGCAACTCTCCTCGCCTGCGGTCAGGCGATTCGTGGCAGACATGGAAAGGCCGCGCCAGCGTGGGGAGAGTTTCGTTTCAATCTTCAGCCTCATGCGCGATGGTCAAGACCTCGCAGAGCGTCTCAGAGCTCTGCGTTCGGGGCCAGATTCTTCGGCCAACTTGCGCGATGTCATCGATCCGTATGTCCAGGTGATACAGAACGGCGACCGATGCGCCCACACCGGTCTCAGGCTCGTGGACGTCTGGCGGTACTTTCGCCATACCTGGTCGAACCAGTACACGAGTACGCCGGGTCGAACAATGCTGATCCTGGTCCGCGATCGTGCAGCCCCATTCCACCCGGTGATCGGAATTGCGGCGCTCGCGAGTGCCATTGTCCAAATTGCGGAACGTGATGAGTGGATTGGCTGGCAACCAGAAGCCTTTCTAACGCACCTTGCGAAGGCTCCCACACTATCGATGGCTCGGTGGATCGCTGATCGCCTGACGCGAGGTCTAGATGAGATCCATCTCGATGATCTTATCGAGGACGGGTTGTACTGGCCATCGCTGTGGGATGCGCCAACCACGGAAGCGATTGAGCGGCTCGTAGACGAGGCGAGTTTGCGGAGACGGGACCATCATCGGTTCGTGCGTAGAGCCGAAAACAAGACGTCTAGCGGCGTGGATAACTGGAGAGACCGAGCGGAGTCGGACCTCTTCCGGAGCAAGCGGTGCCTGGCGTTGTCCGAGCTGTTGCGACTCAGAATGGCACTGGCACCGTTACTCGATCCGAAACCGACGGTGCGTGGTATGAGGCGATGCCTCGAGTCGCCCGCTGGTCGCAGAGCAATCGCAGCCGTCCTGCGACGTGCGAAGGCCGATGCAGTTGGGACCGAAATTGGGGACTTAACCGTGTGTGGGGCAGTAGCCCCCTATAACGCCATCTTGGGAGGCAAGTTGGTGAGTATGCTGGCGGTGAGTCCAACAGTCCTTCGCGCTTATCACGAGCGATATAAGGACTACGCCAGTGAAATTGCCTCATCGCTCGCAGGTCGTGCGATTCGGCGCCGGTCCAACCTGGTCTTCGTCGGTACGACTTCGCTCTATGGTTCAGGCTCGAGCCAGTACAACCGACTTCGCATTCCAGCTCAAGCCTTGGACGGCCACGGGGATATCTACTTTCACGCCCTTGGGAGGTCGCGGTCCTTCGGGACGTCGCACTTGTCAAACGGGGCGGTAACCGCCCTCGTACAGCTTTCCGAGCAGAGTCGAGCGGGCGTCAGAGTAAACAGCATCTTCGGCGAAGGGGTGAACCCCAAGCTTCGCAAGGTTCGCGACGGTCTTGTGCTGTTGGGGTGGCCAGCGGACTATCTACTGCAGCATGGGCGTCAGCGGATCGTCTACGGCGTATCGCTGGTGGACAATCTCTTGCCGTACCTATTGGGACGCGAACAACGTCCGCGTTATCTCTTTTCGCCCAAGATATCTAATGACATTGAGCGGATCAGTGATTGGTGGCACGAGCGGTGGGTGACAGAGCGGATCAAATTGGACGCGGTCGTAGACAGAGTAGCCATGAACTCGCTGTTACGTCCTGTGCGGCATGGTGCTCGAGTGCAACTGCCGCAGGAAGCGGAGAAGGATTAGAGACTGCCCACGTCAGCTAGCGCCTTGTCGGCGCAGTTTGTAGACCTCTGAAGCCTGGGTCATCGTGAGGGTGAATCGGCTCGTGTCGTCATCCTGAGCTTGGGCTAGATCCAGCAGCCTGACTTTATCGCCCGGAGCGAACCCGGGAGTCTCAGTTGGAGTTCGCAGCAAAGCTGATCTCGGCTGTACGTCGGTCTCGACGATCCAACTGCGTGGTCCATTCCGGCTAACGATGATGACCTCGCAGTCGACGAAATCCAAGGTTGGGCTACCCAGAGCGCTCGCCGCTGGACCGCTCCAGTATTCCTCGCATAGATGTCTAACGCTGCAGAGACGACACATTGAGAGTGCCGGACGAGCGGCGGGAGGCCGGAAACGGAGTTGGCCTTCTACCTTCGCAATTCGCTCCAGAAGCTGGCGTGCAAGAGCACCAAGCTCGGCGTCTGTCGGAGGCCTAATCCATTCGTCATGGGTTGCATATGACAGGAGCAACCGCCTGACTGGGATATTTTCGGGATTGACCTCAGCATCCCGGCTCCAAAGAAGTGAGTAGGCTCTTATCTGGTCGGCGTGGTGAGGATCCGGCGCTCCTGTTTTGTAGTCGGTAATAGAGCATCCAGTTTCGTCAATGGTAATTAGGTCGGCTCTGCCGGCAAATTTGAGCTCAGGAGCGCGCAGCTCCACCTCCGGGTTGGAACCGTCCATCAGAGAACGGCGATGGGTGTCGTCACTGCCATGTTCGGCATGTGACGCATACCTGAGGTCGGTGCGCGTAAGAATCGCTTGTACGCGTTGCCGAATTGCCGGTACCTGTAGTAGCAGAGCCGAACGAATCCCAGCGACGCGATCTGCGACGCGAGGATTTGCTTCGAGTGGCGCTATGTGCTCCTCGATGACCCGACTAGTTAAGGCGGTATAGCCGCCAAGACTTCTGAGCACCTCAACCGCACATGGATCCACCAACGAGCGACATGCCCGATCGTGGAGACCCATGAGGATAAGTTCCAACACGCGATGCATTACGTCCCCGACGAGCGCCGGGAGAATCGGTCGAGGTGGATAGCCCGGTCGCGTCCACAGTCCCGCATACGTTGCGCGACTCAATGCCCAGCGCCGAGGACATTCTTCCGCAGCTCTCAGGCTGCTGTAACTCCAAGCTTTGGGGAGGGGTGGCCATACACCATCGACGCCTTGAACGCCTGTTGCGAAAGCAGGCACGTCTGCCATCAGCCGATCGCTTCCATCACCTGCTGGCTGGCGCGAGGTAGGTTCTGCGAGATGACCATCTCATCAATAAGCTGGACCGGAACCACCGTGCCGAATTCCTTGGCTTCCACGAGCCGTTCGTCGGCGGGATGGTCTGGTGTTAGCGGACCGTGGATTCCCACGATCAGTTCCCGTCCGTTACGGCGAGCGAGGATCGGTACCTCAATGGTGCCGATACCAGGGACTTTGACTGACGCATGCCGAATGAACTCAACGGTCTCGAGGCCTTGCCGCACGAGATCTGCGTAAAGCTTGTCGGCGGCTTGTTCGAGTCTCCCCAAGTCAAGCGCGGGCGGCTCATCGAGGACCAAGTAGCGGAGCAGGCTGGCGCCCAGGTACCTGTCTAGCAAGTGGTGCTCGAACCTGTTCTTAAAGCTGCGTAGGCAGCGGTAGCAAGAACGGTCGCAATGTGCAGGGCAGTTCTCAAGTATCCCGATGGCATCGTCGAACAGCGCTCGGCCATGCTCGGCAACTCGCCGCGTGAATCCAGCACCCCCAGCGAGGGTGTCGTACAGATAAATCTCAGCCTCGAGCCCTTCATGGGCACCGGGGGTCAGTGCAGGCCGATACTCCGCTTGGAGTTCGCCAGTCTCTATCTCGAGCCGTCTTGTTGCCGCGATAACGAAGGCTTCCGCCAGCGTGCGTAAAGCGACATCGGTCGCGAGAAAGCCCGGGCGAAGCGTTAGTGGCTTATCCACTCGCAAGGAGATAAGCAGTACGTCTGATATGAAGTCCGTCCCTAGGACGAGGCCTTGCGTAACTCCACCGCCTTGGCACGTTGGTTCTCGATCGTCTGGGTACGGCTTGGGATGCGGGCCTGCAACCGTGTTACTCGGGATAGCCGTGGGCTCGATAAGCCCACAGCGGGTGCAATAGGTATATCCCTCGTGCCTTGGACCGGTGTTGGTAACCAGGAGATTCGTCCGGTCGTAGTACTCATGAATACGCTCTGTCACGGCACGCCAGCTACCAGGGTCCGCTGGGCCAGGTGCCACGAGCTTGGCGCGCGTGGCGTAACTGCGCGCGGGCTGGTCATCGGGAGATGTTTCTTCCTCCCACGCTACGGGGTGCGCGAACCCTGGGGGCCGCATCCAATTCTTTGCGTGCCCGAACGACTTATCGGTTCCGCACGCTGGACAATCTCGCAGTTCACCTCGGTCAGCAGCACCATAGGCTTCGGTGCTGGCGTAATGGCAGACCGAGCATTCGAAGTAGAGTCGGCGCTCTTGCCAGGCTCGGTATCGGTCATCTGACATCGGCGAATACAGTGCTCCCGAGACCCACTCCTTACCGTCGATCCAAACCCGCTTTCCGGGAGCGTATTGGCTGAGGGCGATAGCCAACCCTTGGCCTGGCGCATATCGGTACTCCGGACGGAATCGAGTCGAGCGATCTCTGTCGAAAACGTAGAAAGAAACTACGTCGGTCGGAAAAGCGTATCGAGGCAGCACCCCCTTATAGAGCAGGCGGTCGAGCAAGTTCTCCTCGACGCGGCGTGGATCGGTTCTCTCTTCACCCTCCTCCGCGGGGGCCTCAACGACGACAGCGTCTTCGGTGTCACCGTCGGAGACAATGGCCTCCTCGCCTGATGCACGGGATCGACCACCTGCGATGGCGTCGTCAACCGCCTTCAGAGTGGCGGGGACGAGATCGGTAAGAAGGTGTTCTCGATCGGCGTCCGCAAGCTCAGTTGGTAACCACCCGTCAATCTCTCTAGCAAGCACTGCCTCGCTCGCCTTAAGCCATGCTTCGAAATCCGTTCGATTGAGGGGGGAGCGATCCGAAAGAAAGCCCTCGACTGTCCCGAGAACTTCGAACAGCTGCGGCTGGTCCTCGGGGTCGATCGTCGGCAGACGGGTTTCGTGGTACTTCTGAAATAGGAAGGCGGTGATGTGTCGCCGAGCAATCTCCGCATTGTCGAGCGTTAGAAATGGATCGTCGACCCGGCCTCGAATCATGGCATCTGGCTCAGCGAAGTAATGCTCATCGTGAGTATCGGAGCTGCCGAAAGCCACCACTGTTGCGACGGCATTGCCACGTCGGCCGGCGCGGCCCGACCGTTGTTGGTAACTAGCCCGGGAGGGCGGAATGTTGCGAAGTGCGACGCCGGAGAGTGTGCCGATGTCGATGCCGACCTCCATGGTGGTCGTGCAGGAGAGGACGTCGATGGCCGCCTGCGGCTGTTCTCCAGGTGTTGGCATGCTGATGTCGACGTCCTGGAAAAGGAGTTCGTGTTCTTCTGCCTTTGAGAAGACTTCGTCAGATTGGGCGGCGTTGAGCTGTGCCGTGTGTTCGGACGCGATGATGGCCATGAGAGGCTCAGCAGAATCCCCCATTGCTCGTAGCGAGCTTCCGCGGTAATAGCCTTTCCGTGCCGCAAATACAGCATCGTTGTCTGGGTCGATTACTTCAACCCGCTCGCGTCCGCAGTTCACGCATCGCGACGAACCGGGATAGGGCCGCTGAGTGGTGCGGCACGCTTGGCAATAGCCCCAAGGTGGGCCGACACGCAAGCCAAGGTTCGCTGCCCGAATTCGGTATTTGTTTGGAGCCGTGAGCTCGCAGAAAATGTCAAGTAGTACCGGCAACCACTGGCGGTCAAACACCTTCTTGGCATCGCGGTTGTTTAGCCATCGATCGAACACTGAGAACCGGCCCGTGTGCGGCCGGACTCCCCGGCTCGTTTGCCACCAACTCGGATTCATGTTTTGGAACCACAGACCTGCCGATGGGCCAGTCCATTGGGCGAGCCACGCTCTTGCAAGCGCAATACGCTGTTCGTCCGTCTCGGCGACTCCAGGTACCACGGGAAGTTGCTCTAAGAGGCGGGCCTCCAAATTTCGCCGCTCTCGAACGGACGCAAGAGCAAGTGACTGCAGTCCGTAATAGCGATCGTTGATAGTGGTTACCAGCCCTCGAAGCAGCGCTAAGGGCACGGCCTCCGAGCCGACGGTTCGCACCAATTGAAGAAGTTCGCCAGGATCGTGCAATGCTCCTCGGTCCATCGCGCGTGCTACTTCACGCATCGCATGGAGTGACTCTGTGCCCTTTAATTCCGGTCTCAGCCGCACTTTGAGAAGTTGAGCGGCAATAAGGACAGCGAGGTATAAGTCCTCGAGGCTTAGCATCGACGCTAGGACTGCGACATCCTCCAATTCCTTCCACCCGCGAAGGATTAGCGGTCGGAGTACATCCTGCAATGAGTACGTCTGGAGGTTGGGCGCCAACCGGGCAGCCGTCTGTCGTGAGTCCGAAAAAACAAGCACCTTTCGGCCCCTAAGGGGCGCGAAGTCTGAGTACGGTTGCTGCCCTGGGGGCTGTACCTGAATCTGGCGCGTGACGAGCGCTTGAAACGGTTGATCGCCCTTAGTCTGATGATCCTGAACCGAGGATCTGCCATAACCAGCTCGCTGGTTGCAAACGCCACACGGTCGGAATTCGCCCGCTGACGTGCCCGCTAGACTATCGGCCTCATCTCCGCGCTTATCCTCCGATCTGTCCCGTGGAATGAAGATGCGGCGAACCCGGTCTCCCAACACTTCAGGATTGAGGCGGCCTGTGATTAGATCCAGTTCTGCAGGTTCAACGGTCTCAATCGTGGGCTCCTCGAGCAGGAGATCGATTGATGCCAACTCCGTGATATGGCCGGTGGCTGACTCGAAGCCTCCCCCCGGTTCATTCCAAAGGAAACGAGGGTCTTGGAGATCATCTGTGTATGCGCGGGCATAGGCGGACCCGCAGTTCCTACACGTATAGAGTTCGAAGACTCTCGCTCCACACGAACACGTGTCCTGTGGCTGGGGATATAGCTGGCCAACCGGGCTGCCATCAAACTCGGCGGCTCGAACCGAGCATTTGGCGTCGACACAAGCCCACAGTCCGGGTAAGCCACGGAAAAACGCGTGGACTCGGCACGGCAGGAGGCCAGGCTCTCCCTCCGCGCGCCGCGCAAGACTCCCAAGTGCGACCAGGACGGTAGTTGCGCGATCCGCCAGGACCTGGTCACTAGTACTGAATATGGCTTGCCCTAGTTCGGAAACAGGTGTTGCAGACTTCATCGTTAGATTGATGAGCAGGCTCATCGGCGGAAAAGTGCGCAGAGCCTCATAGAGAGCTCGGCCCAAGTCGCGACGATCGTCAACGCCGCGGTAGCTGAGGATGCTCTCGATCGCGCGCAAGCGCAACGCGTCGTCGGCTGCTTCGTAGAAGCTGTCTAATCGGACACGGGTCAAGGCTTCGGCGTCCGCTTCGCTGCCCTTGGCAGCATCCTCGCGGAGAGCGAGTTCTCCCGGCACCGTCCGAAATTGAGCTTTTGGGAGTCCTGTCAGCTCGGCCGCGAACTCACGCGCGTAATCCTGATCGTTAAAGCTGGCGCTCGTGCAAATAACCTGAAGACGTTCCGGGGGAATCGCCAGTCGGGTGCGGAGTCTGCGCAAGAGAAGGGCAACCTCGGCACCAGCGGCGCCGCGATAGAGGTGCGCTTCGTCCACTATCAACAGAAGGCGCTGGTCAGGATTTGAGGCGAGCCAGTTACGAGTCGCATCGAAAACGGGACGTTCCAGTGGCCTCATAAGCATGTACTCGAGCATCGAGTAGTTCGTCACGAGGACATCAGGTGGGCTGCCTAGAACTTCGTGTCGGGTGAGGAGTTCCGGATCGTCCTGGCGCAAAATTGCCCGCTGGAAGTTGCCATTGCGGTCCTTCCAATGCTGGCCGACCGTGCCGAACCATGCTTCCAGGTCGGGTTTCGCAGGCCACTTGCCTCGCCTACGTAGATTGGCGACTAGGCTTGCGGCGCGCTCGCGGGCCTTAGCTTCTGGATTCGCCGCTTGCTGCAGCAGCGATATGTAGAAGCGCTCAATGGACTTGAGTCGGATGCCGTCCTTCTTGGCGGTTCGCACGCCGGGATAGAGAGTGCGAGATGTGTACCGTGCGAATCGGGCCGGCCGTTTGGCCCAAGCGGTAAATTGGCCTGCAACCATCGAGCTCCCGAACAGCAGGCGAAGTCTCCCGAGTTGGTCATTCACAAGCGCGTTCATGGGATACAGAAGGATCGCCCGTAAGGACGGTTCCGAAAAAGACGAAGGCGAATCATGCGCTTCGGTAGCGAGCTTGGCGAGGATAGGCAAGAGGAACGCTTCGGTCTTTCCGGAACCGGTGCCGGTTGTAACTACGAGGCTTAGGCCGTCCCTCATTGTGGCCTCCAACGCAGTTGCCTGGTGCGAATAGGGCGGGTCGTGCAGTAACGGCGCCTCGTCTTGGTCGCTGGGTTGTGATAGTTGCTGAAAAAGCTCCTTAGCTGGCGCTGGAATGTCCAATTCGCTATAGGGCCGGCCGGTTGTGTAGCGAGGCGTGCTTTCCAGGTAAGGAGCTCGAAAGACAATTCCCTCCTCGTCGAGAAGGACCCGACGCTGCTTGACGAGAGCGGGATCGCCGATGTGGTAAGTCGCTTCTATGTAGTCTTGCAGCGCTGAGCGGATTTCCGTAATGGTTTCCGCGATCGTTAGGCTACTGCCGGCCATTGGTACCACCCACATGTTCTTGGTCGACGGAGAGCCACATCATCTCGGTCAAATATCTAGTCTCACCAGTGATCTGGTCCTCCTTCAGCGCGTATGAGAACAGTGCGCCTGCGCCGCGGGGAACTTGTCCACCAAGAACGTCTAGGCGGCGACGAATCCAACTCGGGGCAGGAGCAAAGAAGTCCAATATCGCAGCGCCCTCCCTTCGAACCCGCAGCTGTTGTGGGTGCCCTGCGATTGCGTCGAGAGCCGCCTGCAACCGCCACGCCTCGTCGGCGCCGGGGGCGAGCGGATTTTGAAGAGGAAGGTCAATCAGCTTTGTAACGTGTCCGGCGGTCACCCATGCGAAGCACCACAGGTTGGCGCCGAATGCCTGCGGGCGCCTCGCAACGAATCGGCCATAATCACGCGGTCTCAGGATCCGCCACCTACCACGGTAGTAAGTGACCCTCGAGGTTGGGTCTATGACTTGGACACCCTCGATGTCCCCGGACGGACCGGCCGCGTCGAGGCGATCTGTATAGAAGTCAATGAGTTCGCGGGCGGTGACCTGACGGGGCGAGCGGAGCCACTGGTCAGGCCGAAGCTCAATCAGACCCTCAAGGGCAAGAAGCTCGGCCACTGTCCCGGCGTCGTTTGCGCGGATGATCCGCGCGTAGCCAGCGTTGTCAACCCGTCCGAGCAGATCATCGCCCAGGAGTGGCGCACCTTCGGGCCTTATACCCACCAGGAAGGCGAGATGTGGCGTGTGCGGCACATAGGCGGGCGGTCCAAGGAACAGCTGACGGCGAGTGCGAGTTCCATCGTCAACCGGAAGTTCGAGGAGGTCTCCGTAGGACACGAGCGAGTCCACAAGTTCGGCTATCTGGACCTCTGTATCTTCACTGAACTCAGGCAGCCCTAATAGGCAGTCCTTGACGGCTCGAATGAGCGACGCCGGGGTCGTCGGACAGAGGAACGAAGCCGCGCGGCGAAGCGATGCTGCGAGGGCGGTCGTGGATGTTAGACCCGAATCATGTGGAGCTAGTCCCAATGCTTCGAGCGCCTCTCTGGAGGCCGGGCCGGGGTCGATTCGTTCTACTCCCATACCCACGCCCCTTCGGTTTCGGCCGCGGCGCTGACCAACACAATGAACCGCGCAGCGCGAAGTAGCAGAGGCGATTGCAGAATTAGCGCGATACTCGATTCCCGCTCGACATCAGGGATCCTTGCCAGTGAGCCTGGATCGCTCGCAAGGCGGAGCAAGAATTCTGCCAGGCGAAGGTCGCGTCGATCGAAGCCCATGCGCCATGCGAAGGGTGCCAAGATGTCGGCAAAGGCCTGAATACGTTTCTCGGCTGGAAGACGCATTAAGCGATCGGCTTCTCGAAGGAGTTCCCGCGCGAGCGTGCGTTGGTATGGCTCGTTGCCGAGCGCTATCTCCAATTCTGACGTCCGGATGCTCCCCAAATCCCGAGCTGCTCTCTGTTCCAAAAATGCCCATCGCCGCCCACCGATGAGGCCGGCGAGCTGTTGGGTGATCGCGCGCTGGACATTCATGCGCCCTGTTGAGGCAAACGGGTTTGCTGGCAGTGATGCGGTAGCCCATTTGTTGGCCACACGAATGAGCCTTAACACTTCTTCTGATGGCGTCAGCGCTTCCTCGAAGCGCCTAACACTTAGGTTCTGCAGGCCAGACAGGTCTCGAACCTCCGGCGGAAGAACAATCGAAGCGCTCGCCGTCCCCGCCTGTGCCGTCACCAGCCCCCCTGCCGGCCAGCGGACCCGCGATTCTGCGTCCATCTGGAGTGATTGTCGGCGGTCGGGAAAGGAGAACTCCGAAATGTCGATCGAAACGCTGGTTTCTGTGTGGTTGATAAGCCGGACGTGCGGAGTACTACCGTCGCGTCCTGGAACCCAGCGAAGTGGGGCGAACTCGCGCTCGCAAAGCAAGGTGACCACACCAAGTTGGGGATGGCGAACGGTGATGGAACCGGACTCGGCTTCCTCATAAAAGCGCTGTATCCGATCGTCATTACGAAAGTCATTTGCAAGGGTCGCCCAGCGAGAGCTGTCGATAGGTAACGTGGCGGTGGCGAGCCGTCTGACAAGCGCCTTTTTCGAACTACCAGCGAGTGCGAACTCGATGCCGACTTGCGCACCGGCAGGCCCGAGTATGTCAAGCGTGGCTTTGCCGTCCCAAATTTCCGTGAGTGTCGGATTGACTGGTGTTGCGAGCACCATAAGGCCCTCGCGGAACGTGCCGGTCGATGGCCTGGTCGACGGCGCACGGATGATGAGATTGAACGTCCCCTCCGCGACCGCCTGTTCCTGCTCGGAAGGAAGTAGCGACACGTGAAGGTTGTGCGATCCGACTTCGAGATCGAGGACACAAATGAGGAGCGTGTGATCGGTTGGCGGCCAATCGAGGACGGAGAGTTGACCATCAAGACCGAAGATGCACTTCGAGATATCGCGAGACGATGACACAGCTAGGATCGGGCTTTCCCCGGCAAGCCATTGGGCCTCTCCCTCGCCATCCCATGCAGCAGGTACAAGGGCAGCGGGCCGGATTTCGATATCGGCAACGGTTCCAAGACCGACGGAGCGCAGCAATCCGACTTCGTCCGATGTGAGGGTGTCGGGGGCAGACGCTGTGTAGGCGAAGGTCCCTGCTGTGCCAGGCTGCGTGGTCGCAATCCAAGGTGGTAGCGCTTCGGAAAGAGGTTCTTGGGAAAAGAGGACGTACTTGTGGCCGGGGCGGATGAACTTTCCCCGTACCTCTCCTGCTTCGCCGGCGTCGCGAATTCGGAACACCCAAACGGGCCCTGGAGAGAGCACACATTGGTCGGCGAGGAGCGAATTCACGGGGTCGGACCCGTTCTCAAGTTGAATCAAAGGCGCTCCCCCGCTGGGCCATTCGCTGAGCTTCAACTTGCGCCCGGGATAGAGAAGTTGGCCAGTTGCTAGTGGCGGGCCGACGTAGCCCCTTACGCGGGCACGGAGTCGCGAGGCCTCTTGATGCACTGCAGGCAAACGCTCGGCGAGCACGGAGAGATCAGGGACTTCCAAATATGCAGTCCAGGCGCCTTCATTGCGGAGCGAGACTTCGGGATCTGCGGCGGAGGGAAGGCGAACACGGATTCCGGTTTCATGTTCGCCGGCCTCATGCCTCTCACCTTGTTGCAAACCTCGGATTCGGACCTGAACAGCCGTCGATTTAGCGCTTCGAAGCAACCGCCATGCTTCGCGCTCCCGTGAGAGATCGTCAACAATCCGACGAAGTGTTGATGAGAGCAGATAGGGTGAATCAGCATCGTCGCCGACAAGCAAGGCGACGGCCACCTGGCCGAGCAGACTGGTGTTCTGAGCAAAGTTTTGGAAGCGCGATGAAGCCTGCCACGCTCTAGCTGCTAGTCGTTTGCCAAGTTCCGCTGGGTTTTCCAAGAGATCGGATGTGAGCGCTCGGCGGTACTCGAAAAGCAGGTGAGCGAGTTGCCTTTGCAAATCGGTCGGTAGTACAGCGTGCGTGATGGGCCAGCAGATGATCGAGAACTGGTCAGCCCATGTCCCAGTGGGCTGTGCCCCGTCAAAACGATCCTTGAATTCCTGGAACTTACGCCTGATGTAGTGTCGGTCACCGTTCTCGATCCAATGAGGTGTTCTGGCGGCGAACGTTTGCCAATACTCATCGCCTGAGTACTGATAACCAATTTCGGCTGCGTAGACGACAAAGGGAAGCCAATAGTCCCTCGGCAGATGGTTTCTGCCGACCGCGGCACAAACCTCGGCCCTCAGAAGGGCAAGCTCCCCTTCGGACAGTCCGTGCTCAAGTGCGAAGACTGGTGCCCCGCCCGCTACCTGTTTACGCAGATCGTGGAGAGATGTGAAATGAGAGTTGAGTCGCTGCTGGAGCAGACTGAGAGCGTCGCTTGTTGGGGTGGGATGGATTTGGATCCCAGACTCACGATGCTGTCTCGTAGGTTTTTGCGATTCGTTGCTGTCTGTGCCTGAGGCCGTTCGAGCGTCCCCCCGCTTTGTCTCTGTCGGAGCCGACGGGCGCGGACGGTTGAGATAGTTGCCAGCTATCTGGTTGTTAGGATCGAGTTTTAGGACCTGCCGGTACACGGCTTCGGCACCCTCAACATCGCCACGCTCCTTCAAGCACCGAGCAAGCCTTGTATATGCGGCGGTTCGTCGAGGCGCCATCTTGACGAGCCTGCGATTTATGTCCTCGGCTTCGAGCCCCCAATCGCCGCGGTTGGCGAGTTGGACCGCTAGACGCTCAAGGGCGCCGATATCGTCATTCACTCGGCATTCTCGCGACTGCCCAAAAGGGCCTTATTGGTTGTAAGCGAGACTTGGCCCGCCGGCCTAGGCGCGATCACTTCCAAGTGTGTCTGGCGACTGATCAGCGGTGTCATTCCTTGTGCCCGAGAGATTGCCACGTTCAAGCGGACTTGAGGCTGGGCACGCGGGCGTCTCCTGGGCAACTGGCCAACGTGAGCGTGATACGGCGCCACAGCCAGGATGTCCGGATGGCCCCGCCGTTGGTCTGGTGCATGTCAGGCGTCGAACTCCAGCTGTAGCGGCTCTTCGGTCTGGTGCATCGCCCGCGTCCGCACGAACGGCGTCATGTCACAGACCTCGTCGCCGTACGCGGCGCCGAAAGTGAGCTCGGTGAGGCACGCGAGCTTGCGGGCGTCGTGCGGCAGATGGTCGCGGCGGAAGTTGCGCCGCGGTCCTCCCCCTTCGAAACCTAGGCACCCGAGAGCCGTCGCCGACGTCTTTCGCAGCCCGCTCGACTCCGAAATCCATTGCCGCGAGCCGACCGCGCCAAGGAGCGCCGAGTCGTGGACGAAGAACTGGACGTAACGATCGTGGTCGCGCGAGTCTTCGAAGATCACGAAGTCGTGGTCGCGCAGGTCCAGGAGCAGCCGGCGCAGCTCCTTCTCGTAGATCAGCAGCCGCATCTCACGTTCCATGCCGCCAATGTGGAGGGCGTGCGCGACAGCTCCCTGTCGCGGTTTCAAGATCGCCTCCGGGCGGGCGGCACGAAGCTTGGTGCCGTCGCCGCGTGGTGGGCCGGGAAGGCGCTGAGGTGGAGGATCTTGCCATCGTGGACCAGCGCGGCGGCCTCGACGTCGGACGCGACCACAGTGACGTGGGCGCCGAGGCCGATGTCCGGGCCGACGCTCGCACTGCCGGCGGCGATCGAGCGAAACCAGCGGCGGGCGCCGTCCGGCTTCGCCGGCTTGCTGTCCGCGACCATGGCCTCGGCCTGGTAGCTGCTGACCAGCCCCTCCCAGAGCGCGGCCAGGACCTGCGGCGCCTCGAAGGCGTCTACGCACACGACCTTTCCCCCGACGCAGGCTATGACGCCGACCTGGCCCGGCTCGGGCTCGACGCTGCGGGCGACGTGGGTGAAACGCGACGTGTCTTGCCCGGCGAGGTCGGCGTAGGACCGGCTGGGTGCGTGGGAGCCGTGGCGGTCGAGGACGCGGTCGACGCCCGCCCAGACGGCGCCTTGGTCCGAGTCGAAGGTGCGGGCCCTCCGCATGGAGCGGGCGACCGTCACCGTCTTGGCGGCGCGGACGCTCGGCACGAGGTGGAGGTCGGACTTGCCGACCGCCTCGGCCGAGGTCGCGCGCCAGCGGCCGGCCTCGACGCAGGAGACGGGCACGGTGAGGGTGGTCTGCGCAGGGACAAGAACAGTGAGGTTCAGGACGCGTGTCTGCTTCATGCCGAGCAGGACCTCGCCCTCGACCAGGAGCACGGGCGTGTTCGCGCGGTTGGTGACGCGGAGCTCACTGACGGTGCCGGCCTTGTCTACCTCTTCTATGGAGATGAGGCTCATGTCGTGAGCGCGCTCGTAGAGGAGGTAGCCGGGCGGCTCTCCCAGTGTCGCGCTCCCGCGCCTCAGCAACGGGATCAGGGCGAGGCTGCCGGCGGTCGCCGGCGCACCGATTTCCAGGGTTTCGATTAGGTCGGTCAGGGTCTGCGTGTCGTTCATGACTGGCATCGTTCCGCGCAGCTGCGACAGCTGGATGTCGCGATTCTTCGCGCTGTCAACCTTGCCATTCGAGCGGTGACATAATGCGGCCCTCGATGAAGCGCGACACCTTCCAGAAGCACGACCGGCTGATCCGGCTGATGCGAGAGCTGGCGCTGTTCCAGGCCAACCCGCGGGGCCTAACGACGGCGCAGGTGGCCGAGCGAATGGGCGTTACGCAGCGCTCCGCACAACGCGACATCGCCGCCCTCGAAAGCGAGCTGCGCGTGCCGTTTGTTAAGCAGGGCAGACGCTGGGCGCTGATCGAGGGCTACTTCCTTCCGCCGGTCAACTTCACGGTCCCAGAAGCGATGGCGATGGTCGTGGGCGCTCGACTGATGTGGCGCTACACCGACCGCGCCAACCCGTTCGCGCAGGCGGCGTACGAGAAGCTCGCGGCGGTCCTGCCCGGACCGATGAAGGAGCCAGTGATGGAGGTGGCCGACGGCCTGGCGGTCAAGCCGGACGACGGCGCGTGGACGAAGGTTTTCGCGGCGCTGACGACGGCGTGGGCGGAGCGCCGCAAGGTGCGGATCCGGTACACGAAGGAGGACGGCTCGACCTCCGAGCGTGTGGTGTGGCCGTTGTTCATCGAGCCAACGCCCTACGCGCACTCGTGCTACCTGATCGCGCACGACGAGAAGCGGCGAGCGATTCGCGTCTATCGGTTGGAGCGGATCTCATCGATTGTTGTTCTGGCAGACCGGTTCTCGCCACCGCTGGGGTCGTCCCTACGCAAGGTGCTGGGGCATGCCTGGGGGATCTGGACGTCGGAGCACCCAGTCCAGGTGGTGCTGCGGTTCACGCCGCGGGTAGCTGCTCGGGTCGTGGCTACAACCTGGCATGAGTCGCAAGAGGTGCGTGAGCTGCCGGACGGGTGGGTCGAGCTGCAGTTGGTGATCGCCGAGCCGACTGAGATTCGGTCCTGGATTCTGGGCTGGGGCCGTGAGTGCGAGGTGGTCTCCCCGGCTGACCTGCGGAGTTCGATCCAGGCGGAGCTCGAGGACGCGACAGCGGCCTATCGCAAAGAGGCGATGCCTCGGTCGATGGCGGTTTAGCCCCGAGGGGCAGGTGGATCGAACGGGCCTATTGGTTGAGCGAACCTTGGCCCGGCGGCAATGCTTTACACGTGGATTCTGCTCAGGGTCTGGGTTAAGGCTGATTCTTGGGCTAGGGCTTCGACTCGTGCCCACGAACCAGCGCGTACGGCCGGTCCAGCAGCGGACGCCAGACCGACATTGCGAAGTTTGGCGCGCCACGCTTTCCGTAGGCGCTGACGAACACGATGGCGGCGGTCACCACTGTAAGTGGAGCCTAAGCTGCGCCGTACGCCGCCTTGCACGCGGCCGCGAGAGCTAGAGCGGTTGGCCGCACCGGCCCATCAGCCTTCCTTGAAGGTGTGCCGGCCGGATCTCCCCTACCATGGGCTCGCCATGGCGCCGTTGATCCGGTCTGCGAAACTCATCGTTTTCGACGGGGACGACACCCTTTGGAAAACTCAAGAGCTTTACGAGGCGATTAAACGCAAGTTCGCGGGACTCATGCGCGAATGGGGGTTATCGGAGTCGAACCCGATACCTCTGCTCGAGCGTATCGACAGCCAAGCCGTTGAATCTCATGGGTTCACGGTCCGGCGGTTTGAGGATTCGATGCTTAACGTCTACCACCTGCTGTCTCAGCAGCGCGGACGACCGACCCGAGAGCCCAACGAGAACCTGATACGCGGGCTCACCCGGCCCCTAGAAGATGGATACGAGCTGTATCCGGATTCGCTCTCCGTCTTAACGATTCTCTGTCGCGACTTCAAGCTTGTGCTTGCCACGAAGGGCCAGAGCGACCTCCAGAACACGAAGATTGAACGCCTCGGCCTCTCACGGTTCTTTAGTGCCATTTACGTACTGGACCAGAAGACGAGTCGGGAGTATGAACAAATACTCGAGGACTGCGTGACCGCGCCCGAGTTAGCCTGCGCGGTAGGAAATAGCGTGAGGTCTGACATCAACCCGGCGACCGAGAGTGGCATGTCTGCGATTCTTGTTCGGCGTTTGGGTTGGCGCTATGAGCGCGAACATATACATCATCCCGAGAGAGTTTGGGCGGTCTCGTCTCTAACCGAGGCAGCCGACATTCTCATAGAGATGCGAACTCGTGGTAGGTCGCCCGCGAACTCACCTGACTGCTGACAGCATGCCAATAGTCGAGCCAATCGACCTGATCTTTCTAGCGAGCTCGAATGCTACGAGCAAATACCTTGCGAACGCACTCGCGTATTTATCGTGGCCACGTGGCTGGGTCGCCCATGCTCGATATCAGATGAAATGGCTTGACGCTGGCGTGGCCCGAGACTTGCCTGCGAGAACTGAAGTTCTCGCCGGGTCGACTTCCCCCCTGGTCGGCAAGAAGATATTGACCGGTTATCTCTATCAGGAGCGGACATCGCCCAAGTCATGGAAGCAGATGGCTCTCTACCCGTTGCGGTACGGAACCATGAGGCATGCGTATAGAGGCGGCCGAACAGCGTCAGATGTGGCGCACTTCTACTTTGAACTGGAGGGGTTCTACGTTCCCCAAGAGAGTGCGGCGTACCTAGATCCTCTAAAAGTCCTCGGGGCGAACACGCACGTGAAGATGATCTCATTTGGCGTCAATGCCAGTAGCCCCATCACGGATGAATCTACTGCGCAAGCCCGCTTAGAAGGCATCGCCTCCGACCACCTCGTGTACCAGCCGGATCCGTCAAATTCAACGGTCACGATTCAGTGCTATCCATTTGTCTGTCGCATCCGGGGCCTACATCCTGCTCGGAAGCCAGCGAAGATCAACGCGCCGCGCTTCGATTTAGCGACACGAACCTCTCAATACGTGATTCGCGAGAGCCAGGCGCACATTCTGGATCTGAGCTTCTACGTGCCTAGCTGGTGCACCGCTCCGCTCCAAGATTCGAAGGTCATCTTGACCGAGGATGAAAAAGCATTCTCGACGATGCCGCAGCGCACTCTGCCCGTTGCGTCGCGATACGACGAGCAGGCTTGGCTCATTGTGGCGGCGCCTACTGAGAGAAGCGTGCTGCGAGAGGTTGCACTCGAGACCGACTTAAAAGTGCCCAACGGGCTCGAGCCTATCAACCTGAATTTGACCTTGCCCGTACTGATCAATCCAAGGCGATGGCGTCGCGTGTCGTCGGTTCTACTCGACATGGTTGCCGCACTTGGGCTCGCTTTGGGAACAGGCGCTCTAGCGCTGAGCGCCAAGCCGCCGTCGTGGGTTCACGTGGAATGGCTATTGCCAGCCATCGTTATTGGCTATGCGCTTTGGTTTGGAGTAAGCCTCGTCGTACGGCTCTGGAGGCCGTAGAGGCGACGCACGGGTCTCGACGGTTAGGCACCGAGGTCTTCGAGATCAGACGGATCGATCCACCAGCTCAGATCCTCTGCGCGGGCGGTGATCTGCAGCCTCCCGGTGGACAGTCGGATCGTACCGATCTCGATCACCTCGCGCGGATCAACGTCTGCCTTGGCGATCGTCGGGTAGCCGGTCGGGTAGTTATGGACTAGACGGGCCGCAGCTTGGACGGCACGGTCCCGGTAGCGCCTCAGGTTCTCAGCGCCGATCAGGTTGCCTTCATAGAAGATGCGGATGGCGCCTTGGCCCAGGGGTAGCCCGACGATGGCGGACCCGCGAGCGAGCTGAGTGCAGAGGCTCGACTCGGGATGGGGAATGAACACGCTGAGCGTGGTTGGCGGTGCAAGAGAAGGTTCCACCGACTCGCAGCGTACCGAAAGGCGCGATGAGTCGGCCTGTCCTCACTCCCTCCTGGATGCTCGGGCGTCGGGATGAAGCCCGACCAGGAGCTCGAGGCGCTCGTGACTCTCGGATGCCGAAGTAGACCGCCAATGCTACGAGCCAGGTAGTTCACACGACGTAAGTCACGAATCCACCCGCTCCCAGCGTGATGGTCAGTGTCGCTAGCGGAAGTCGAACTGCTCAAAGTGGATGTGATTTTGAGGAACGCCCAGCTTTCGCAGCTGGGACTCGAATTTCCCAATCATCCTGGTCGGGCCGCACAAGTAGACGTGCTTCTGGGCCAATGCCCCGCCTGAGCTCGCTGCAATCTGCTCGATGGTTAGAGATCCATCGCGCTCTGAGTAGGTGATGTGGCTCCGAAAGCTCGGATAGAGCGCCGCGGTGGTTGCGATCTCATCCAGGAACATGGCTTCGCTTTCATTCCGGACCGTGTAGTAGAAGTCGATATCGAAGTTCAGAGACTCGGTTGGTGTGAAGGCGCGCATCCAGCTCCGAAATGGAGTGATCCCGATGCCACCGGCAATCCAGATTTGATTTTGACCGCCTCTTAGGTAGTCAAACTTTCCAAAGGCGAGGCCAACCCTCGCATCGGTACCGGGTTGAAGGGTTTCAACGAGACGGCGGGTGTGATCGCCCAGTGCCTTGAAAGAAAGATGGAGGAGCTGCTCTTGAGGGGCGCTCGCGATCGTGAACGGGTGTGGCTCCCAGGCTGCAATCCCGCCAAAGCGGACAAAGACGAACTGTCCGGCTACGAAGGGCACCGGTTGGCCGACAGGTTTGAGGATCACGTCCACTATTAGCGGATTCAGGCGATTGACCGTCTCAACGATGTAGTCGTGTCGCCAAATCGGCCGAAGGAACGGCATGAGCAATTCGCGGACGAGATAGGCGACCGTTCCGATGGTAGCCACCGCCAAATACCAAGTCAGCAAGATCGGTGAAAGGCGCAGAACAGGGTCCACCAGTGCTCCGTGGATCAGCCCGACGATGACGAAAAGGCCTG
>Ga0070698_100001767_pt1 | contig 24107 bp, 26 predicted proteins | sample KBSK1502metaG_FD_65477 | JGI IMG/M metagenome (GOLD analysis project Ga0070698, IMG submission 65477) | Corn, switchgrass and miscanthus rhizosphere microbial communities from Kellogg Biological Station, Michigan, USA - KBS K1-50-2 metaG | ecosystem: Host-associated > Plants > Roots >... | reverse complement strand
ACGCCGAGCCTACCGAACGTTAGCTTTCATCTCGATCCCGCGGCCTTGACGGGCAGTGATGGCAAGGTCGCGGCAGCGCGCGTGGCGGCGTTCAAGATCGTGCACATCATGTGGCGGCAGACGCGAACGCCCACCGGCGCCGCCGCCGGCAAGCCGTTCTGCCTCGCAGCGGGTACCGAGCAGGTGCTCGATCGCCTCGTCGCGACGAACGACAGCGCGACGTTTTGTGCAGCGGGCGCGGGCACGCTGAGCTGCGCAAAGATCTCACTCGCGACAGGCGAGGTCACGCCGATGACCGGCGCGCCGCCGCCGAAGACGGTCCCCGAGGAGCCAAAGCGCACGAGTCCCGATGGCGCGAAACAGCTCGCGCGCTCGGGGAACATGTGGAGCCTCGTCGACGTGAAGAACAGCAAATCGACCGTGAAGCTCGCGATCACAGATAAAGACCATACGTGCGCCGGCGACGCGCAGTTTCTTGGCCCATCGATCTTCGTGACCGCGATCTCGTGCGACAAGCCGCATGCCGTCGGCTACGTGTTCAGCGCGAAAGGCTCGACGCTCGGCGAGAAGATCGATGCGGTCAACATTCACGACGCGAAGCCGTACCACCTCGACGCGAATCGCTGGCTATTCCATTCGTCGGATTCCGAAGACATCCTGTTCGTCGATATGGGCAAAGGCCGTCAGGCTGTGACGCAGACGCAGAGCGCGCCGGAAGGCATCCATCTGCGTTCGTCGATCGTGCCATTCGTCAAGACGCCGAACGGCAAGATCGTGGTGGTCGGCGCCGTCGTCGCGGTCATGGATCCGATGACAGGCAGCATCGACAAAAGCTGGGTGCTGCCCGTGTGTGCGAAATGACGGCGATCGGTCGCATCGTCTGGTTCGATTACCTGACGAGCGAGCCGGCGAAGGCCGAGGCATTCTTTGTCGCGTTGTTCGGGTGGACCGCCCACACGCTGACGCTGCCGAGCGGGCCGTACACGATCATCATCAACGATCGACAGCCGATCGGCGGCTACCTGCCGCCGCTGCGCGGCACGCCGATCTACCGCATGGGCGAGCCGTACTCGCGCTGGATGCCGCAGCTGGAGATCGCAAACGGCCACGAAAGCGCGGCGCAGGCTAAGCGGCTGGGTGCGACGATGCATCGCGAGCCGTCACCGTTTGCCGACGTCGGCAAAGTCGCGTTCGGCACGGATCCCGCCGGCATCGCATTCGCGATGCGCGAGCCAGCAAAGATCGAGGAAGACGTCGGCTGGAGTGGTCCAGCGAACACGTTCTGTTGGGCTGAGCTCTACACGCCCGTCGTTACATCGGCGGTCTCGTTCTACAAAGTGTTCGCCGGCTTCACGCCGACCGCGAGCCCACTGGCCGATGGTCCGTACTACTTACTCGAGCGCGACGGCCAGCCGCGCGCCGGTATTCGCGCGCCGCTTCCCGGCGTGCAGCCGGGCTGGTTTCCATGGGTCCGGGTTCCAGACGTCGCGACCACCGCCGCGACAGCGCAGCAGCTCGAGGCGACGATCGTGATGCCCGCTGCAAACGGCAGGGCACTCCTCGTCGATCCGTGGGGCGCCACGCTCGGCCTCGCCCAGTAGTCATTTCTTCATCGCGTCGCGAAACGCGGCGAGCAGCTCCGCTTTCTCGCGCGCCGTCTTGCGAAGCTGATCGACGGCTGCCGCATCCTTCGCATGAACCGTGAGCATCGCGCCGCCGGGCTTTTCCTCGACGGCGATCGTCGTGCCGTCGAGGATCACCGGGCAATTCCGCGTGCGATCGCCCGTTGCGCCACCGAGCTGCAATGCAGATGCGCCTGCGCCGGCTGCTGTCGCGGCGGCAACGTACGCGGCATCTTCGCGAATCGAGCGCACCGCGGATTCGTCGTCGGTCGTGATCGTGACGGTATATCCACCATCGATATCGGCAAGCTCGACCTTCGCTTTGCCATGGTAGGCGGGACAATCCGCGGTCAGGCGTTTTTCGAACGGACCCTTTTCGACGGCTTTGGCGGGCGCCTTCGACGACGAATCGGCCGGCTTCTCCGCCTTGCAGCCGGCGACGACGATGAATGCGAGCATGACGACGTGCTTGATCATGACGCGCGTGAAGAGCAACTCGCGTGCCCCGCTAAGCTGTCGACCTCGTTGATGCGAGACGCGTTGTGCACGAGGTGCACCGAGGTGCAGCGACCGACGAATCGCGTTCTTTACAGCGGGATGAACACCGAGCGGTAGATGTCGTAACTGCCGCCGCCGGCCGGCCGATCGGAGGAGAAGAACAGCTCGCCTTGTCGCGTGATGCAGCCCTCGGTCTCATTGGTCGTCGGATCGTTGATGACCGGCAGCAACGTCGGCGGATCGAACGGCAGCGAGCGATCGGTACGGCGCGCGTAGAACAGGTCTTTGCTGCCGCCGCGTTCGGAGGAGAACACGAGAAACAGCTCGTCTTCACCGAGCGAGGGATTGTCCTCGATGTAGACAGTAGCGAGGCCACCGAGGAGCTGTGGCGTGCTCGCCGACCAATCGCCCAAGACGTCTGCCACATAGATATCGAGCAGGTTTCCGCTCACCCCATCAAACGCGAAGTAGATGCGGCTACCATCGGCCGATGGCCACGGATCGTATTCGTCGAGCGTGGTGTCCAAGCCGCTGACGAGTTTCGCATTCGCGCTGAGCCACGGATCGCTCGGCGTCGCGCGCTTCACCATCAAGATATCCGAGCTCGACGCAGTCGCTGCGCGGTCGCTCCAGAAATAGCCGCGCAGCTCATCGACCGTGGCGATTCGCCCTTCGTCACTTGTCGCGCCGTTGATCGATGACAGCGACGTGATGTTCGCCCACGGTGCATCGACACTCGTGCGCGCCGCGGTCCATATGTCGTGACTCGTCGAGCCATAGCGTGCGAAGTACAGTTGCGAGCCGTCGGGCACGACGTAGCACTCGACCTCGGAATCGGCGGACATCAGCTCGCTGACGAGCGCCGGCGGCGACATCGTGAAGTTTCCCGCCCACGGCGGCGGCGGTTCAGCAGCGTCGCCGTTGGCCAGTGGGTCGAACGCGATGCGGCCGCAGGCAGCGAGAAACGCCAGCACGCCGGGCCGCATGCTTCGATGGTATCGCGCGATGATAGAGTTGTACCGATGGATGACCCGCGCACCGTACCCGTGCAGGAGAGCGGAATCCCGGTGCGCGCGCTTCGCCTCGAAGTCATCGCAGGGCCGGATGCGGGCGCGCGTCTCGATTCCGACGCCGACGCTATCGGCATCGGCACCGCGCAAGGCAACGCGCTGGTGCTCAAGGATCCGACGGTGTCGCGCTATCACGTCGAGCTGCGCCGCAGCGGCGATCGCGTAGAGGTGATCGATCATGGCTCGACGAACGGCACACTGATCGGCGCGGTAACCGTTCGCGATGGCAGCGTGCTCGTGCGTACCGGCAGCATCCTGCAGCTCGGCGAATCGAAGGTGCGCATCGACGATGGCGACGTGCACATGACGAGCCCGGTGCCCGATCACGTCGGCCAGCTCTACGGCCGGCACCCGAGCATGCAACGCCTCATCGCGTTCATCTCGCGCGCCGCTGCAAGCGATGTCTCGGTGCTCATCACCGGCGAATCCGGGACGGGCAAGGAGCTCGTCGCACGCGCGATCCACGATCACGGTGCACGCGCCGACGAGCCGTTCGTGACGCTCGACTGCGGTGCTGTCGTGCCCTCGCTGTTCGGCAGCGAGCTATTCGGCCACGAGCGCGGCGCGTTTACCGGTGCGGATAAGCGACGCATCGGTGCGCTCGAGCGCGCCGGCAGTGGCACGCTGTTTCTCGACGAGATCGGCGAGCTGCCGGCCGACATTCAGGCGGCGCTGCTCGGTGCACTCGAACGTCGCCGCTTCACGCGGCTCGGCGGCGACACCGAGATCGAGCTCGACGCGCGCGTGCTCTGCGCGACGCATCGCGATCTTCGCGCAGAGGTCAATCGCGGTGCGTTCCGCCTCGATCTGTTCTATCGGCTTGCCGTTGTCTCGGTCAACGTTCCGGCGCTGCGCGAGCGCACCGAGGATATCCCGCTGCTCGTTCGTCACTTTCTGCGCGAGGAGGGCGCCGAACATCGCAGCGCCGAGCTGTTTCCGATCGATACGCTCGACGAGCTTGCGCGATACCAGTGGCCCGGCAACGTGCGCGAGCTGCGCAATCTCGTGCTCGGCGCGCTCGCGATCGGCGATCCGACCGGCCTCGTTCGCGCGGGCTCCCCGAGTCCAGCCGCTGCATCCGACGACGAGCTCTCACTGCCGTACCGGCAGGCACGGCAGAACGTCGTCGATCAGTTCGAGCGTCGCTACGTCACTGCGCTGCTCGGCCGCACGAACGGCAACATTCGTCAGGCCGCACGCGACGCGCGCATGGATCGCTCGTACCTGATGGAGCTGATCAAGCGCCACCGGTTGCGTTAGAAGCGAGCTTCGAGCACGGCGCCCGTGCCCTGCAGCTGCGCCATCGCCGATGCGCGCGGCCGCCGCGCGAGCACGAACACATCGATCGCGATCGCGGCTACGCCGACGATCGCAACTGCGAGCGAGACGTTCGCGACGTTGCGCGCGAACAGACCGGCGTCGCGCGTCTCTACCGTCGGCTCCGCGAGGTATTGGTCGTGCAACGACTGCGCGCGCAGCCCAAAGCCGATCGTGCCAGCCGTGCCGATCGCAGCGGCGCCCGCGCCGACCAACGTGATCCAGCTGATGCCACGTTGCTCCGGCGCGGCAATCGCGTGCAGCGCGAGTGAGCTCTCGACGCCGCGCGCGATCACGATGGTCTTGCGATCCGATGCATCGCGCGTCTCGGCGGTCACCTCGTGGCGACCCTCATCGATGCTGATCACGCACGGCAGCTTGCATAGCTCGACGCCGTCGATGCGCACGGTCGCGCCCGCTGGTGCACCGCTCACGGTGAGCTTGCCCAGTCGCTCGCGCACGCGTTTTGCTTCCTCACGAGCTCGCGCGCGTCCTTCGGCAGGTAGATCCTCCGCCTCGGCCGCCGCGTCGTACTCCGTTGCGGCCTCGCGAAATCTACCAAGCCGCTCGAGGCACACACCGATGTTGAAGCGTACCGTCGCCGTCGGTGCCGCTTCGAATGCGGCGCGGAATAGGCGCAACGCTTCCTTGTAATCCTCGTCTTCGAACGCGCGCTGCGCTGCCGCGAATGCCTCGGCGGCGCGCGCGCGGTCGTCCGCATCTACGGGCGCGACGCGGGCAACCACGAGCAAGCACGCGAGCCACCACTTCATTTATACGGATTATCCATCAGCGGCTTCTCTTTCGGAGGCGGCTCCGGCGCAGGTTTCGGAGGTGGCTCGGCGGGCTTCTCGGGCGGCTTCGTGCGCGCGGGCGCATGTCGTTGCTTCGTGCGAGCGATCGATGGCTTGGACTCTGGCTTCGGCGCGGGTTCGACCGCCGGCGGTGGAGGCTGCACCTGGTCGGCCGGCGCTGGCGGAGGAGCCTCGGCCGCGGCGGGCGGCGCCGGTGGCAACGACGCGGCCTTCGGCTCCGAGGGTCGCGTGCCGAGCACGAACGCGACGGCAGCGCTCGCCGCGAGACTCGCGGCGATGATGATCGCGCGAGCGCGCGAGCGACGAGTTGGCGCAGTCGACGCGACAGTCTCGGCATCGCGCACGGTGGTCTCGACGCCCTCCGTGCCGGCGCGTTGCGACGGCGGCGCCGACGTGATCGCAGTCGCCTCGCGCTGTTCATCGACCGTGCGCTCGTTCGCGAACAGCTGCTGCATGCGTGTCGCGAGCTCGCGCGGCTTGGCGACGCCCTCCAGCTCGGCCGCGCGTGAGAACGCTTCCTCGAGATCGTGGACGTCGCGCGGGCGGCGGCTCGGCTCGCGCGCGAGACACGCCATGATCGCCGTCGCGACGAAATCTGGAATCTGCGGCGCGCGCTCGCGTACGTCGGGCACCGTCTTGTTGACGACGTTCCACAGCGTCGTCGCTTCGCTATCGCTGCGAAACAGCGGCTCGAGCGTCATCATCTCCCACGCGATCACGCCGAGCGCCCACACATCGACGCGGCGATCGATGTCGCGCGACCGCGTGATCTGTTCGGGCGCGAGATAGTGAAACGTGCCCTTGAGCTGGCCGGACTTCGTCGACGTCAGGCGGCCGCGCGAAGCCGCGATCCCGAAATCGACGATCTTCACGTTGCCGTCGTAGCCGACGTGAATGTTCTGCGGCGTGACGTCACGATGGACGATGCCCAGCGGTTCGCCGTCCTCGCTGCGCGTCTCGTGCGCACCGTGAAGCCCGGCGGCCGCCTGTGCGAGCACCTGGAACACGAGCCCGTTGTGATCCGGCGCGCCTCGCTTTGCGAGCGCGTTCAAGGACTGGCCGCGTAGGTACTCCATGACGATATGCGGATTGCCATCGCTCTCGCCGACATCGATGACCTGCACGACATTCGGGTGCGCGATCGAGAGCGCGATCCGCGCTTCATCGAGGAACATCTGCACGAACTCCGGATCGCGCAGATGCGGAAGCAGCACCTTGACCGCGACGAGCTTGCCCAGCCCAGCGACCTCGAAGCGCTTGCGCGCGAGGTAGACCGCGGCCATGCCTCCGTGCGCGATCTCGCACAGAATCTCGTAGCGGCCCAGCTTCTGGCCCGGGACTAGCAAGCTCCCCGCTAGTTGCGCGCGGAACACATATACAATGGTAGCAGGTTGCGATCCGCGAGTCTGATGATCGTCATCGCAGCGTGTACGCTGCCGTTTGACAAAAATCTTATCGGTCACGGTACATGCGTTGGCATCGACGACAACGCCCCGTGCAAGGGCGGACCGGGGACGTGTCACGCCGGCATGTGTTGCGAAGGTTGTTGGGATGACGTGCGCTGCCTGCCGGGAACGGAGACGCTGTCGTGCGGCGAAGGCGGAGCAGCGTGTCGCGCATGCCTCGCACCGATGAACCAGTGTGCGGTCGGCCATTGCGCGGTCGAACGCCACGTCGTCACGCTCTCGGCCGGGCAACACTTCGTCGCGATCGTCGACGGGCTCGGCGCGCTGTGGACGTATGGCTCCCGAAGCGACCCTGGAGGAGGCGTGTGTCAGCCGCAGTCGGGGTTCGGTAAGGTCGGCACTGACGGCCAGTATTCTTCCGCGAGCGCATCACCGGATTACGCCGACTTTCTTCTCGCGATCGGAATGGATGGCGCGCGCTGGTCCTGCGGCTACAACGGGAACTACGAGCTCGGCGACAACACGACGACGAGCACGGATACGATCGAGCGCATTGACGATGGGCCGTGGAGCGTCATCGCCGCCGGGTTTGCGAGCTCGATGGGCATCAAGCAGGACGGAACGCTATGGGCGTGGGGCTACGGTGAAGGCAATCGCCTCGCGCTCGACGTGACGAACTTCGTCCAGACGCCGACGCAGGTAGGTACCGCGGCGAGCTGGCAGAGCGTCGTGCTTGGCTCGGCCGGGTTTGCGATCGACAGTGATACGAGGATGTGGTCATGGGGCGACGGCCCGATCGCTCGCACGACCGCTGCGATCATCGCGCCCGTCGAACCGTCGTCGACGAGCTGGCGCGAGGTGAGCTCGGGGCCGCACGGCCACGCCTGCGGGATTCGGATCGATGGCACGCTGTGGTGCTGGGGCGATAACACGCTGGGCCAGCTCGGCATCGAAGGCACGCCGAGCCTGCCCGCGCCGACGCAGGTCGACCAACGCATGATCTGGAAGCACGTCGCGGCCGGATATGACTTCACGTGCGCGACGCAGACCGATGGCAGTCTGTGGTGCTGGGGCATCAACGACTACGCTGAGCTCGGGCTTGGTTTCATGGATCCTTCGCCGATAAGGATACCGACGCGGGTCGGAATCGAGACTGATTGGAATCTCATCACGGCGGGTACGGACCGCGCGTGCGCGTCGAAGTACGACGGCACGCTGTGGTGTTGGGGAAGTTTGATCGACGGAATAAAACTCTCGCCGACTAACAAACCATTGCAATAAGCGGCAGGCTGGATCCGGCCAGTGGTCGGGTCCACCCGACCAGCGCGCCGATAAGCATGCTTTCTTACGCAACAGCGTTGGGGCACGCGCGTTGCTCGATGGAAGCAGCATGGAGCGTTGTCCGACCGTTTCCGGCGAGATCGATGCAGGCGAGGTTGTAGTCGCACCCGACGATTTCGAGCTCCTCGAATGCCTCTCGATCGGACCTCGCGCAGAGCTGTGGCGCGCGATCGACTGCCTCACTGCGTGCGAGGTCGTCATCAAGATCCTCGAACGCGGTCGCGTCGTCGATGGAGCGGGCGCCGCGATCACGCGCGCCGGGCACCCGAACATCGTGCGCGTGCTGAGCCACGGCACGATCGACGATGGACGCGCGTACGTCGCGCTCGAACGTGTCGAGGGAGTACAGCTTCGCCGCATGGTCGCCGGGCTGCCACTGCGCGACGCGCGACCGATCCTCGCCGAGCTCGCGCACGCGCTCGCGTTCGCGCACGCGCTTGGCATCGCCCACGGCGCGCTGTCGCCGGAGCACATCATGCTCGCCGCTGCCGACGACGAACACTGGTGCGCGGTGCGATTGCTCGGCTTCGGCACGTGCATGCCCGATCCGCTCTACGCCGCGCCTGAACAGCTGTGCGGCGAGCGCGCGGATGCGCGCAGCGACGTGTTCGCGCTCGCTGCGCTCGCTGTCGAGATGTTGACCGGTGTGGGCCCGTTTTCCTCGCTCAGCGTGTCTCCGCAAGGTGCGCTCGAACATCGATTGGCCGGCATGATTCCCCTCATCGCGCTGCCGGCCGATCTCACGCACCTTCGGCCGATCCTCTCGCGCGCGTTGCGCTCGGGTGATCGGCCGACGCTCGACGAGCTGGCAAGCGCGCTGACCGGCGAGCGGCTCGCGCGCGGCAGCGCACAACTGATGGTTCCCCGGTGAGGGCTACTTTTTGTCGTCGGCGTGCGCAGGTGTGGCGTCTGACGCGACGGGTGCCGGGGCTGCCGCTTGCTTGGGCGTTGCGAGCGTCTCGGCAACGACGAGCCAGTCCTTTACCGTCGAGGTCTCCTTATAGTCGGCCTCGAGTGCGGCGATGGCTCTCCTGCGCGTCGTTACCTCTTCTTCGAGCGCGGCGATCTCGCGACTGATCGCTTCCATCCGCGCTTCGAGCAAGCTCTGTTTGCGAACCGCGTCGTTGATGATCGTGCTGACCTTGACGTTGGCCGACTCGAGCGTCGTCTTCACGACGCATACGACCAGCTCCATGTTGTCGTCGGGCAACATGCGCATCAGCTCGATCATCTTGTTGATGCCGTAATCGGCCTGCGCCCGCTGCGGCTCCGGCTCGGGCACCGACTGAGGAGCCGACGCCATGGCGGTTGCTGGTAGGTCTGGCATAGGTACCGGCTGGCTCGTGTGGTGAGCCTCCTCGGAAGTACCGTTGGGCTTGGTGTCGCCGTCGTACTTTTTTGCTTTCTTATCGAACAGGCCCATCGGGGCATTCATTCTAAAGCGGAACACCCGAGCATCGGCGCAGTAACCTGGCATGTTGGGCGGAATCACAAATACCTACAGTAGGGGCGGCGTCACGTTCACCGCGCGTGCGCATTGGTACGCGCCGCATCGCTGGACGATCGTTGGTGTGAGCACGCCAACGTTGCCCGCATCGGTCACTGTCTATGTCGCGAAGCGTGGCTCGCACGGGTATTGGTGCAACGCGCCGCCGACGGAGCTGCCCGGTTACTTCGGCTACAGCGATGCGCCCGCGCTGATGCCGCTGATCGTGGGCCCTGCGACGCAGCTCGCGATTGCAGAATTTGATCGAAGCAAATCGGTGGCACTCCACATCCGCGACGGGAGCGTCGAGACGACGACGACGATCGTCGGCGACGACAACGAGCGCGTCATCGACGAGCTCGTCGCGATCCATCGCGCGCTCGATACGGATTACCTAGCGCTACTGCAAACGTGGCAATCGATCGCCGAGCGGCTCGGTGGCAGCGCGTCGGCGGCATGGCCGCCGCAGCTCACGGTGCCCGGCGCGCATGGACCGACGACGATCGCGCTGCGTTGGACCGATTCGATGGCGATCGGTAGCGAAGCGTTGATCGAGCTATCGGCGCACGCCAACGGCGCGCCGCTCTGGCAGCTCAAGCGCGAGCCAACGCCGACGCCCAATTGCATCATCTTCGCCGACCGCCCGTTTCTCGTCACCGGTGACATTCCGTTTCCGATCGACGAGCTCGCGCAGCTCGTCGCACGTACCGAGATCCTATCGATCGTCGTGCGCCGCTACATCACGGTGCGTATCGCGCGCAGGACACCAGACGCCGGTGAGCTCGAAGCGCTTCTCGATCTGATCGCGGCGCTGTGCAACGCCGCCCCGTACCGGTAAAACACACGCATGGCAACGCTCGGCATCGTGCAAGTCGGAGATCCCGTGTTGCGTCAGCGCGCGCGGCCGCTCTCGCTCGAGGAGCTCGCGTCACCGCGCATCCAAACGCTCATCGAAGACATGCGCGAGACAATGCGCGCCGCGCCCGGCGTTGGTCTCGCCGCACCGCAGATCGGCGAGTCGATCCAGCTCGTCGTGATCGAGGATCCACCGGGCCTGCACGGCAGACTATCGGCCGAAGAGCTCGCGGCGCGCGAGCGCGACGCCGTGCCGTTTCACGTTCTCGTCAATCCGACGTTGACCGTGCGCAGCGACGAGGTCGTCTCCGCATTCGAGGGGTGCCTCAGCTTCGCTGGCTTCAGCATGATCGTCCCCCGCGCGCGCAAGGTCCGCATCGAAGCCCTCGACGAGAACGGCCAGCGCTTCGTCAAAGTCGCGACCGGCTGGTATGCGCGCATCCTGCAGCACGAGGTCGATCATCTGCGCGGCGTCGTGTGCTGCGACCGCATGGAATCGCGCACGCTGACGACGAACGAGAATTTCTCGAAGCATTGGCGCGACAAGCGCGTCGACGATGTGCGTGCGGCTGTCGCGCTCGTTGAAGAATGATCACGCCGCTTCGGCGGCCACGACCTTGCCCCAGCGCGTGGGACCAGCGCGGCGCTCGATCTCTTCGCGCAGCTCGGGAGCCTTGCCGAGCGCGAACGCCGCCTCGGCAACGAGGAACAGCGGACCATCGAGCATGCTCGTGAGGTCATCCATGAACGCCGGCCTCTTGCCCTCGAAGTAATGGCCGAGCGCCTGGAACGCGGTGCCGCCGATCAGAAGGCCGGCCGTCGTGCCGGCCCACACGGGAAACGGTAGCGATGCGATCGCGGTGCCCGCCGCGGCCGTCGCGCTAAGCACGCCGCCCATCGTGTTGCCCCACTTCGGATCGAGCGAGCGGTAGTAGCGCGTCGCGAGTGCGGTCGCGCCCATTGCCAGGTTGACCGGACCGATGCCAATGCGCGCAAGCGCGGACTGCGCGCCAACGAGGATCATCGGGATGCCGATGAAGTGCGCCGCGATGTTGCGCTTGTCACGATGGTACTCCGCGTACGTGGCGAGACGATCGACCAGAGATTTCATCGGACAACAGTACTACGCATCGTCTGGTCGATGCAGAGATTCGGCTCAACCCATCTGTACGAGCATGCGTCGCAAAATCTTACCGCTCGCTGATTTTGGAATCGCATCGACAAAGCGCACCGCGCGCACGCGCTTTTGTGGCGAAACGTGCTTCCCGACGAACGCGATGAGCTCGTCTTCCGTCGCCTGTGCGCCCGGCTTGAGCACGACGGCGGCCTTCGGAATTTCACCTGCTTCTTCATCGGCGCGTGGGTACACCGCACAGTCCGCGACGGCCGGATGTTGGAGCAACACCGACTCCAGCTCGGCAGGTGCGACTTGCAGCCCCTTGTATTTGATCAGCTCCTTCACGCGATCGACGATCCAGAAATCGCCGTTCTCGTCGATGCGCGCGATGTCTCCGGTGTGCAGCCAACCGTCGCTGTCGATCGCTTGCGCGGTCGCTTCGGGATCTTCGAAGTAGCCGCGCATCACGAACGGCCCGCGCACCCAGAGCTCGCCGTGATCGCCGTCCTGCCCGGTTTCGGGCGAGACGAGCCGCGCCTCCGCGTTGCCGATGAGGCCGCCGATCGAACCGGGCTTGTTGCGCGCAGGATCGCGCGAGCCGAGATGCGTCGCGCCCGATACCTCCGTTAGGCCGTAGACCTGATAGACGAGCACGCCGGTGCGGCGCGTGAATTCTGCGGCGAGCGCTTCGCCCAGTGGCGCGGCGCCGACGAGCGCGCCCTCGACGCGGGGCAGCTTCAGCTCGCCGGGTACTTTCGTGAGGCCGAGCAAGATCGGGGGCACGACGTGGAGCAGCGGCGGCCGGTGCTGCTGCACGAGCTTGATGTAGTCCGCGAGATCGAAGCGCGGCATCGTGACGAGCGTGACGCCGCGGACGAGGCCGTACGTCAGGAACGCCATGATGCCGTAGATGTGAAAGAACGGCAGCACCGCGATCGTGACGCTGTTCGGGACGATCACAGCGCCGTCCGTGACGCTCTCCAGCGAGACGACCTGCGCGATGACGTTGCGATGCGACAGCATCACGCCTTTGGGAAATCCGGTGGTGCCGCTTGAATACGGCATCACCGCGATCGCATCGGGCGTGATCGCGATCGATGGCGGTGTCGTCGCGTTACGCAGCAGCGCGCTCAGCGGCTCGGCACCTTCTGCTTCGCCGATCACGATGATCGGCAGCTTTGGCGCGGCGGCGCGAATCGTCGGCACGAACATCGCGACCGTGATCGCGAGCTTTGGTTTGCCAACCGCGAAGTACTTCGCGAGCTCCTCGGCTGTCGATAGCGGGTTGAGCATCATCGCGACGGCGCCGGCCGCGAGCACGCCGTGATACGCGAGCGCGACCTCGGGGACGTTCGGCGTCACGAACACGACGCGGTCGCCGGCAGCGATGCCGCGCTCGACGAGCGCGTTCGCGATGCTTGCCGACAGATCGAGCAACTGGCGAAACGTGTAGCTCCGCCCGGTCGCACCATCGACGACGGCGGCGCGTTCGCCGTACTGCGCGACCGACGCGCGAAAATAATCGACGAGGGTTTGATCTGGAATCGGTTGCGACGCGTGGCGGCTGGTCAGCACCATGCGGCGAGCCTACTCCTTCTGTATGCTCGCGGCGTGACGCATCCGTTCCCCTATGTCGGAAGCGGCATCGCAGCCGCGCGCAAGACGATGTCGTGTTTTGTCGCGTTCAAGGCCGCGGTCCCGAAGACAGTGCGCAAACAGCTCGAGCAAGGCGTGCCGCAGCCGCTCGCGGGTTGGTTCACGTGGCACGACAAGACGCTCACGTTCGGCAACGATGATGATTCGCTCCAGTGGACGGTGCGCGCTGCGTACGACCACGTCGAAGACGACGAGCACGAGCCAGATCCGGAGATGCCATCGGCGGCGATGTGGCGCGCGTTCAACACCGAGCTCGATCAGTGGTTGCTCGCGCTGCACGCGAAGCATCCGATCGCGCTCGTCGTAAAACCGATCGACGAGGAGTACTCGACCGAGACAGACGCGTGGCACGAGTGGAGTTGCGAGCGGATTCCAGAGGATGTGCTGCCGATCGTCGCCGCGCTCGATAAAGACGCGGCGACGTATGTCGCGCAGATCTGGCGCGCGTGGGTCGAGACGCAGCCATTCGACAAGCAGCAGGAGATCGTCGGCGCGCTATCGGCGGCGCAGAAGCGCGAGCTTGCCAAGCGCGATGCGCTCGTCGAGCCGACGCGAGCGCCGCCGGAGCCAAAGCTGCCGACGCTCGAGGACGCGGAGCGGATCTGGCGCGAGGTCGCCGCAAAAGAGGAGCCGTCACCGCTCGGATTTCGGCTCGAAGATGGCTTCACGGCGGCGCTGATCGAGCGCGGCTTCGATGCCGGCTACGAGCTGTCGCATCACGTCGGTGAGCTCGCGAATGCAGATCGCGACGACGATGTGATCGCGCTGTCGCGCGCCGTGCTCGCGTCGGGCGCCGAGTTTCCGACGAACTGGCTGCCGGGCCTTGCGAACGCACTGATCCGCCAGGGCAGGCTCGACGAGGTGGAGCCCGTCGTGCGGGACATCGTCGCGTCGCTCGAGTCCTACAAGCCCGAGATGCTCTCGATCTGCATGCGCTATCACGCGGCGCGTGGCGAGAGTGATGTCGAGGCGATCCTCTATCACGCGGGCATGGCGTGGTTCACGTCGTTCACGTACGAGGTGCCGAAAGCGCAGGCGAAACGCTTTGGCGCGCGGCCGACCGATTTCGCCGCTGCGTTCGCTCGCTGGTTGGAGCGCTGGGTCGGCCACACGGCATGGGACGTGACGACGCAGTCGCGGATGGGTCACTGGCTCGTGTGGTTCGATACGATCGGCACGCAGCACGTCGCGACGCAGGTTGCCGCGTTCGAGATGGAGCGCGATCGGCGCAACGCGCTGTGGGAGCAGCTCGGCGCGGCGATGGACGAGCCGAGCGCTGGGGCACTCGTCGATCAGCTCGCGCCGACGGCGGATACCGAGGGTGCGTGTCGCATCGCTGCGCAGTTCCATCAGCGCGCGCCGCTCGCTGCGTTCGCGTTACTCGATCGTGCGATCGCGAACGAGCATCGCCAACATTACCGGTACGCGACAGGCGGCCGCGTGAATGCGGTGATCATGCTGACGTATCTCGCGCTCAACAATGCCGCGCTCGCAGATCAATTGCAGCACGCATACGACGTCGCGCGCGGGTACGTGCTCGTGAACAACCCGGCGCTGCAGTACAACCTCGCGTGCGTAGCGTGCCGGCTCGGCAAGCGCGCCGAGTCGCTCGGCCATGTCGCGCGCGCGCTCGCGCTCGACTATGCAAAGCCGCAGCAGATCCACGATGACAACGATCTCGCGTCGCTCGTCGGCGATCCGGTGTTCGAGAAGCTCTTCGCCGACGATGCCGCGCGGCGCGAAGCGGCGAAACAGCCGTCGCCAAAGAAGAAGAAGCCGGCGAAGAAGAAGAAGACGGCCGCTCCGAAGAAGAAGCCGGCCGCTCCGAAGAAGAAGCCGGCCGCTCGCAAACGGCCGCGCACGGCGCGCAGTTAGCCCACATCGATCCAATCGCGATCGCCGCTCGTAGTGGTCCCGAGGCGGCTATCGTGAAATCTAAGTCCAGTTGGCTGTATGTGGCCCTAGGGCTCGCGCTCATCGTCGGTTGCATCGACGAGCATCCGTACGTCCCGACGTTCACCGAGTACGTGCTCGACCTCGTGAATAACCACACCGAGGATCAGAGCGCCGCTCCCTATGAGCGATTCAAGGATCTGCCCGATCCCGACGGCGACACCAACAACACGTCAGCCTACGACAGTCTGTTCCGCTAGGAGGATCCTTTGAACAAGCTCGCAGTGCTTGCATGCATCGCGTTCGGCTGTGGTGGAAAGCCGGCGCAGTCGACGAAGGCGCCGATCAAATCGGCGGCGCCGGCAAAAGGTGGAGAGTTGTACGAACGACTCGGTGGGCAACGCGCCATCATCGCAGTCGTCGATGACTTCATCGGCCGCGTTGCTGCCGATGGGCGCATCAAGCTGCGCTTCGCGAACACCGATATTCCGCGGCTGAAGTCGCTGCTCGTCGAGTTCGTCTGCATGGCGACCGGCGGACCGTGTCGCTACAGCGGGCAGGACATGGAGACATCGCACGCTGGCATGGAGCTCGTCGACGAAGAGTTCAACGCGCTCGTCGAGGATCTCGCGGCGACGCTCGACAAGTTCAAGGTGCCGGCGAAAGAGAAGCAGGAGCTGCTCGGCGCGCTCGGCCCGCTGCAGCCGCGTATCGTGACGCCGAAATCACGGCTGCATCCCGTGAGCGACGCGCTGCTCGCGAAGGCGACGGCGGTGGTCGACAAAGTCAGTGACAAAGCGGCCCGCGAGATGCTGCAGGCCGCGATCGTCGCCGCGAAGCGCGGCCAGCGTAACTACGCCGATCAGCTGTTCACGCGCGTTGAAATCAGCGTCGGTGCCGAGGTCGTCGCTGTGGCTGCGCCGGCATTTCGGGAAGGCGCTCCGCGCCGGATCGAGACGGCAGTCACGCAAATGCCGAAGGACACGCCACCGCAGCCCAAGCTCGTCGGCAGCTCGGATGAGGATTCGCCATCGTCAGCGCGGCTCGGCGCGTCGCTGAAGGGCTCACTCACGGTCGATGGCAAGCCGCTCGATGGCGTCGGCCTCGTCGAGCTGTACCCGCTCAACGATACGTACAAGAAGCGCACGCCGAAGCGGCGCGTTGTCGAGCAGCGCAACAAACAGTTCTCGCCGCGCCTGCTCGCCGTGCCGCCCGGCTCGACCGTCGCGTTCCCGAACTTCGACGACTTCTATCACAACGTATTTTCCACCTCGGCGACGCAGCCGTTCGACATCGGCATGTACAAGAGCGGTCAGTCGCGCGAGATGAAGTTCGACAAGACGGGGCTCATCCGCCTCGGCTGCAACGTTCACGCGAGAATGGCGGCGTTCATCTTCGTGATCGATGCGCCGAACTACGTGCCCGTCGATGGTGCGAACCCGTTCCACTTTCGCAGCCTCGCGCCGGGCAAATACAGAGCGCTCGTGTGGAGCGAGCGCAGCCTCGAGCCCACCGAATCAACGATCAAGATCAAAGACGGCGTGAACACGATCATCTTCGACGTCAAGGGCGATGCCGAGCGCGGTCCGAGCCCTGACAAATTTGGCAACTCTCGCCAAGCGAGCACCCCATGAAATTCGCCTTCGTCCTTGTCATGCTGCCGGCGGCGATCGCGGCGGCCGAACCAAACGATTCGGCGCGCGCGTCGTTCGAGCGCGGCCAAGCGGCGCTCAAAGCGGGCCGCGTTCACGAAGCGTGCGACGCGTTCGCCGCGAGCGAGAAGCTCGCCGCGAGCACCGATACCGAGGCGAGCCTCGCGAGTTGTTACGAGCGCGATGGCAAGCCAGCGTCGGCCGCGCGCGTCTATCGCACGCTCGCGGGGCGCGACACGGCGCGCGAGAAAACCTGGACCGCGAAGGCTGCCAAGCTCGAGGCGAAGGCACCGAAGCTTCGCTTCGCGATCAGTCCGATGCCGCCGGGCCTCGTCGTCAAGGTCGATGGCCTGCAGGTCTCGGCGACCGAAGACGTGCTCGTCGATACCGGGCCGCACGAAGTGATCGCGACAGCCCCGGGTTATGAAGGTCGCGCATCGGCGCCCGTCGATCGCGAAGGCGCGATCCTCGACGTGATCATCAGGCTGCAGGCCAAGCCGCAAGAAGCAGCGCCCATGAAAGAGCCGGCGATGCCGGCGCCGATGGCCAAAGAGAGCGCACCGGCGCCGATGGCCGAGGCGCCGATGGAAGCGGAGGCGAGCGTGGGCCACCGCCGCCGCAACGGCTTCATCGTCGGCGCCGTCGGCCTCGGCGTGCTCGTAGGTGCCGGCGTGACGTTCGGCGTCTCCGTCAGCAAGCTCGATGACTATCGCGCGCTGTGTCCCGACTCGATGTGCTCGAGCCAGGCGAACCTCGACCAGGCCAATTCGCTGATCTCCGACGCGCGCACGCTGCGCGGCGTTTCGATCGGCATGGGCATCGGCAGCGGCGTCTTGCTCGCGGCCGGCGCGTACCTCGTCATCACCGGCGACTCGCACGTCTCGCTTCACGCGGACGCGAGCGGCGCGGGCGTTACGTACACGGCGCGCTTCTAGGCGCGCGAACGACGCAGACGGAGCAGCTGGCGCAGCGTGCTCCTGATCTCACGCCACGTGCGCAGTGGAGTAGCAGCGAGCTCGCGCAGGCGCGCGATGATGTACGGATCGCGCGCAGGCGGCGACTCGACGCTCTTCACGACGGTCTTCGCACGCAGCATCCACTCCGCGATCACGCGATGGATCATCTGCTCGATCGTGATCGGCGCGCCCGCGTGGTGCAGGCTCTGGCGCGCTTCTTCGAGCGCCTTCAGCTCGTCGTCCGTGAGGTGCACGAGCACCTCGCGCGGATTCGGTGCCTCGCGCGAGACGAGGCTTGGCTGGCGCTTCCTGGTCGTGCGCGGCTTCGGTTGCGTGGTCTTCACGAATTCGGCGGGTAGCTTGCTCATGGTGTTCTCCTAGGCAGCGGCTGCGTGGGAATCGATCGAACGACGGCTGCCTTTGCCAAGCCCCAGCCGGTCGCATACTTCGGCGGCGAGCGCGAGGAAGTCCTTCGAGCCGCGCGGCCGTTGGTGGTCCTTCTTTTCCATCGCGAAGATGTCGCGGTGCCACGCCGGGCACACGATGAAGTTGCTGTTCGAGCGGATCACCGTGTCGAACAAAAGATCGCCGTACGTCGCCGCGACTTGCTCGCGCGATTGCTCCGTGACGGCGAGGCGACGATCGTATGCTACCTGCACGCAACCGAGCAGCGCGGGGCTCGCGAGCTCGGCGGCGACGATCTCGGATACCGCTTCGGCTGTCGTGTGCAGCCCTTCGAGTGCTTTCGGATCCGGCGTGAACGGCAGCAGCACGTGCGATGCCGCGACGAGGCCATTGAGCGTCGCGAGCTGAAGCTCGGGCGCGGTGTCGATCAGCACGACGTCGTAATCGACCTCGCGCAAGGCGCGGCGCAGGATCGTCTCGCGACCGGTCTTACCGACGATCGCGAACTGCGCGCGGGTGAGCTCGCTGCACGCGGGCGCGATGTCGACGCCAGGGCGCGTCGATGCGCGAATCAGCTCCGGCAGCTTCGCTTCCGACAAGAGCAACTGCGTGGTCGTCGGCGCGTCGTCTTCGACCTCCTCGATCAACATCGATGTCGTGCTCGCTTGCGAGTCCATGTCGACAACGAGCACGCGTAGTCCGCGGATACCGAGTGCGGCGGCTAGATGGGTCGTGACGGAGGACTTCCCCACGCCACCCTTTCGGTTCGCGACAGTGATGGTGTGCATGCAAAATTCGGTCGCATGACGCGGCGCGCTGCGCAACTTTTCGACATTCGATCGGCGGCGCGCATTTGGCTACTATCGCGGCCGAAATGCAGTCATTGCAGGAGATTTACGCCCCAACCGGTCGTTGCTTCGGGTGCGGGCCCGCGAACGGCAAGGGCCTACGCATCCGCAGCTTCGCCGTGGTCGATGCCGCGGATGCGCACGTCACCTGCGAGTTCACGCCCGAGCCGCATCACGAGGCGTTCGAGAACGTGCTCAACGGCGGCATCATCGGCACCGTTCTCGATTGCCACATGAACTGGACGACGATTCATCACCTGATCAAGAAGCTCGGCCTCGATCACGCGCCGCCGTGCGTGACAGCCGAATTCAAGGTCGTACTGCGGCGCCCCACGCCGATGGGACCGGTGCACGTCGACGCGCACATCGTGACGGCGACGGACGACCGCGCGACGATCGAAGCGACGATGACCGCGGCGGGCAAGGTCACCGCGATCGGAACGGGCACGTTCATCGCGGTGAAACCGGATCACCCTGCGTATCACCGCTGGTAATCAGTGTGCGTCGAACCAGGCCGGCACGGCGGTCACGGCTTGCGAGACCCACTCGTGGCCTGCCGCCGGATCGATGATCGCGTTCGTCGTGCGGCCGCCGCCGATGAGCGCATCGCGGTAGGGCGTCATCGTCGCGACAGGCACGACGGTATCGTTCGCGCCGTGGAGAAATAGCGTTGGTGGATGATCAGGCGGCAGCGCCGGCACGGTGCAGGTGAGACCGCACGTCGCGTACGAGGCCGATGCGATCGCGAGCGCGCGAAACGTGCCGGCGTAGCTCACCGCCATGCGGCTCGTCATGAATCCGCCGCTCGAGATGCCCATCGCGTAGAGGCGCGTGTCGTCGAGCGGGCCGAATGTCGCCGCGGTCATCGCGTCGAGCAGCTGACGGACGAATAGATCGTCGGCGCAGCCTATCCACGCGGTGGAGTAGGGCGGCACGTTCGTCTGCCAGTACTGCATGCCATCGCCGAGCGCGTTCGGCGCGATCACGGCATAGCCGCCGTCGAGCAGTGCCTTCACCGTCGACGTCAGCTGGTATTGCCCGAACGAAGCACCCTGCGATGCCGAGAACGCACGCGAGCCCGGGATGAACGAGCCCTGGTAGAACACGACAGCGGGCCAACCGTTCGCGGGCGGCGTGCCGAGGGGAACCTCGTACGTCACGGTGCGGCCGCCGAGCACGATCGCGTGGCTCGAGCACGTCAGTGTGGCGTCCCCGTCGCAACGCGAGCCACCGTCGTCGATCGGATCGGGCGAATGCACGCCGCACGCGGCGCACACGAAGAGCAGGCGCTTCACGGCGCCGCTCCCACGATGCGCAGCGCGAGCTCCGCTTGCGCATCGGCGAGCGCATCGGCCGCGAGTGTGCCGGGCTCGTACCAATACGGGATGCGCAGTGACATTGCGCCGATCGCGGCGATCGCCACCATCGGCTCGTGCACCGCGAAGCGCTTCAGCGCGATGCCGCGCTCGACGATATCGGTGAGCAGCGCCACGCTCTGGCGACGCAACGCGAGGCCCGGCGCGGCGAGCGCCGGTGGCAGCGCGTGAAGCTCATCGTTGACGACGACCGCGAGGTGCGGGTACGTCGCGTGGACGAGCGCGTTCGCACGCACGACAGCGCGCAGCTGCTCGACGGGCTCGCCACCTGCCGCGAGTAGCGCCGCGCGCAGCGAAGCGTGATGGAACTCGTGGCCGATGCGCACGAGCTCCGCGAGCAGATGATCCTTCGATGGGAACGACGCATAGAGCGCGCTTGGCTGGATCTCGAGCGCCTTCGCGAGTTCGCGCATCGAGGTCGCATGAAAGCCGTGCATCGCGAACATTCGCAACGCGACCACCAGAATGCGCTGCGCGGTCGCGTCGATATCGAGCTTCGGCAGCTTCGCGCGGCGCGCATCGCGAATGCGTTCGATGTCAGAACGATCGTTCACTGCAGCTATATTTCACGACGGCAATACCTCTTGTCAATGACAGAACGATCGTTCTACAATTCGACTGCATGCCAACGCTGCACCTGCCCGACGCCGAGCTCTATTACGAAGACCGCGGCCGCGGCGAGGCGGTCGTATTGCTGCACGGGCTTGGCTCGAGCAGCGAGGATTGGGAGCCGCAACTCGCCGCGCTCGCACCGCGCTATCGCGTGATCGCGATCGACATGCGCGGCAGTGGCCGGTCGCGCGACCTCGTCCATCCGATCGGGCCGTTCTCGGTCGCCACGTTCGCGGCAGACGTCGCCGTGGTGATCGATCGTCTGAACACCGGCGCCGCGCACATCGTTGGTCTTTCGATGGGCGGCATGGTCGCGTTCCAGCTCGCTGTCGATTACCCGCACGTCGTACGCACGCTCACGATCATCAACAGCGGGCCCGCGCTCGTGCCGCGCACGTGGCAGGAGCACGTCGCGATCGCGACACGGCTCGCGATCGGCAGCACCGGCGGTCCGAAGATGATGGCGCGCTTGCTCGCGCCGAAGCTGTTTCCACATTCCGAGGAGCTGCGCGCCGCATTCGTCGAGAAAATGTCGCGCAACGATCGCCGCGCGTACGCAGCGACGCAGCGCGCGCTCATTGGCTGGGACGTCGCGGCGCGGATCGGAGACATCTCGGCACCGACCCTCGTCGTCGCCTCGGAGCACGATTACACGCCGGTCGCGCGCAAGCACGAATACGCGCGCCGCATGAAAGATGCCCGCGTCGTGGTCGTTCCCGACTCACGGCACGCGCTGCCGATGGAGGAGCCGGATAAGCTGCAGCCGATTCTCGAGGCATTTCTAGGAGCGGAGCATGTTGCACCTCGGTAGCGTTCTCGCGCGTCATGCGCGAGGCCCGCGCGCGGATCGGCGCGCGATCGATTTCGAAGGTACCCAGCTGACGTGGCGTGAGCTCGTCGCGCGGGTGCATCGCGCGGCAAATGCGCTAACCGACCTCGGCCTCGCGAAGGGCGATGCCGTCGCGCTCGTGTTGCCGAACGGCCTCGAGCTCGTCGAGCTGTACTGGGCCGCCGCAGTCACCGGCATCGTCGTCGTGCCGCTGAGTCCTCTCTTGCGCGGACCGGGTCTCGTCACGCTGCTGCGCGACTCGGGCGCACGCGCGCTAATCGCGGATGCCGACCTCGCGCCCGTGCTCGCAGAGATTCGCAGCGAGCTGTCGCAGATCACCGATGCGCGCTGGCTGTCGACGCCGGCGTGGAACGCGCTCGTCTCCGCCGCGCGCGCCGAGGCACCGCTCGTCGAGCTGTGCGCCGACGATCCGTACAACATCATCTACTCGAGCGGCACGACGGGCCTTCCCAAAGGCATCGTGCACACGCACGCGATCCGCGCGACGTACTGCACGACATTCGCCGCGGCGTTCCGCATGACCCCCGAGAGCGTCGTCATGCATGCGGGCTCGCTCGTGTTCAACGGCGCGCTCGTGACGTTCTTCCCCGCGTTCTGGCTCGGCGCGCGCTACATCCTCGCGAAGAAATTCGATGCCGGCGCGTTCCTCAGCGCGATCGCCCGCGAACGCGTCACGCACGTGATGACGGTGCCATCACAACTCGCCGCGATCCTCGATCATCCCGCGTGCACGCGCGACACGCTCGCATCGCTCGAGATGCTGTGCTCGGTCGGCGCGCCATTGCCTCGCGAGCACAAAGAGCGGCTCCGCGAGGTCGCACCGCGCGCGCTCTACGAGCTCTACGGCCTAACCGAAGGCTTCATCACGATCCTCGATCGCGACGATTACGCCGCGAAGATCGAATCTGTCGGCACGCCGACCTACTTCAACGAGATGCGCATCGTGGGTGAGGGCGGTCGTGATTTGCCGCCGCGCGAGGTCGGCGAGATCGTCGGTCGTGGCGCGATGCTGATGCCCGGCTATCACGCGCGTCCCGATGCGACAGCGCAGGCGATCGTCGATGGCTGGCTGCACACCGGCGATCTCGGTTACGTCGACGAGGATGGCTTCCTCTACCTCGTCGATCGCAAGAAGGACCTGATCATCTCCGGCGGCGTCAACGTCTACCCGCGCGACATCGAGGAGGTGATCGCGCAACATCCCGCTGTGCGCGAGGTCGCCGTGTTCGGGGCGCCGCACGCGAAGTGGGGCGAAGCGCCCGTCGCGGCGGTGCTGCTCAAGGCCGACGCGCGGGTCACCGCTGATGAATTGCGCGCATGGGCGAATGCTCGCGTCGCTGCGCGCTATCAGCAGCTCCACGAAGTCACGATCCTCGACGACTTCCCTCGCAACTCTGCCGGCAAGACACTCAAGCGCGCGCTGCGCGAGCCGTACTGGGCAGATCGCGGTACGAAGATCTAGATGTTCGTCATCGAGCTTGTCTACAAGGCTGACCTCGCGCAGATCGACGCGCACATGAAGTCGCACGTTGCGTTCTTGCGCAAGCACTACGCCGACAAGACGTTCATCGTCTCGGGGCGCAAGATTCCGCGCGACGGCGGCATCATCATCGCGGTCGGCGACGATCGCGCGCACATCGAAGCGATCGTCCGTGAGGACCCGTTCGTCGCGAGCGGCCTCGCCGATTATCGAATCATCGAGTTTCGCGCGAGCCAGCGCGCCGACGATCTGCCGAAACGCATATTTAGCGAAGCCGCTAAATAACGCTGGACAATATTTAGCGGCGGCGCTAAATGTCTTCGCGTGGCGAGAAAGCGCGACGAAGATGCGTACGAGGCGGTGTTCACCGCGCTGGCGCATCCCGTGCGCCGGCGCATCCTCCACACACTCAACTTCCAGGGTGGTCAGATGAGCGCCGGCGATATCGCCGCGATGTTCGCGCACGCGTGGCCAACGACCACTCGGCATCTGCAGGTGCTCGAGGCGGCGGGGCTCGTCGTGCACGAGCAACAAGGTCGCGCGCGGTTCTATCGGCTCGACAAGAAACGGCTCGAGCTCGCGCGCGACTGGATCTCGTGGTTTTTCAAACCGCCCGCATGAGGAAACATAGGAGAGACGCAGATGGCGACGAAGAAGACGAACAAGCCGACGATCAACGCAACACCCGCACTGTTCCGCATCAACATCGAGGTCGGCGATGTCGCGCGCGCCGCGAAGGAGTGGGGCATGCTGCTCGGGCTCGACGGCCGACCGCAGGCGGGCTCGCGCGTGTACTTCACGACGGGTGCCGTGACGCTGCAGATTGTCCAGCACGATCAGCCGCACCCCGCC
>Ga0070698_100001766_pt1 | contig 24113 bp, 25 predicted proteins | sample KBSK1502metaG_FD_65477 | JGI IMG/M metagenome (GOLD analysis project Ga0070698, IMG submission 65477) | Corn, switchgrass and miscanthus rhizosphere microbial communities from Kellogg Biological Station, Michigan, USA - KBS K1-50-2 metaG | ecosystem: Host-associated > Plants > Roots >... | reverse complement strand
AGTCCTTCGGCGATCAGGTGTACCGGCAGTCCGGAGGTGTTCGTCGTGACCATCGCACCGGGTTTTCGAAATTGCGCGACACGCGACAGCAGGTTGCGCTTGATTTCCACGTTTTCCGCCACCGCTTCGATGATCCAGTCCGCTTCCGCGCAGCGCGCCAGATCATCATCAAAATTTCCAATCGAGATCCTTTCCGCCATCGCAGCACTGAAAAACGAGGCCGGCCGCGATTTTTTCGCCCCTTCCAGACCGTTCCGTGCGAAACGATTCCTCTCCGATGCAGGCGCATCCGGTTTGAGGTCCGGCGGAACCATATCGAGCAACACGCACGGCAGTCCTGCATTCGCGAAGTGCGCGGCGATCCGGGCGCCCATCGTTCCGGCGCCTAACACCACTGCTTTTTGTATGGGAAGCTTCATCGAAGCCCTTCGATTGCGATTTGAACGCTCGGACAGGTTACAAAACCGGCAAAGCGCGGTCAAACCGTGCACACCGCACGGCTCGTGGCTTAAAATAGGAACATGATGCTGGACACCAAGGTAAGCGACGCTCTCGAGTGGCTGCGCATTGCGAATGAAAAATTTCGCGAGTTCGCGCACGGCGACGGCGTTGACCGGGCAGCGCGTCCCAAGATTGGCTTGGCGCTCGCCGGAGGATTTGCACGCGGCATCGCGCACATTGGCGTGCTGCGCGCCTTCCGTGACGCCGGTATCCCGATCGATTGCGTTGCCGGAACCAGCGTCGGCGCGCTGATCGGCGTAGGTTTCTGCGCCGGCGTTCCACTCGAAAAAATGCAAGACGTCGGCCAGACCACCAACTTTACCGATTTTGGCCGCTGGACACCGTCCTGGCTCGGACTCGCAACCAATCAGCGCCTGGAAAAATATCTCGCACGCTTAACCACCGCGACAACCTTCGCTGAATTGAAGATACCGCTGGCCATCAGCGCGACCGACATCAACGCGGGTGTGACGGTTTATTATTTGAACGGCGCGATCACCACGCCTTTGCGTGCGTCGTGCGCTTATCCTGGCCTGTTCGTGCCGATCCAGTACGAAGGCCGCACCCTGGTCGACGGCTTTTTGACCTCGCCAGTGCCGGTCGAAGGCGCACTCATCCTGGGCGCGGACATCGTCATCGCCGTTTACCTGGAAGCGGGAGGAGTCGAAAATCCCCGGACCGCGGTTGACGTGATCAGCCGCTCGTTCAACATCATCCAGAAGCACACCGACATCAGCTGGCGGCAGCAGGCCGACGTGATTATCGAGCCAAAGGTCCAATCCTTTGCCTGGGACGATTTCACGAAGACCCCCGAACTGGTCGCGGCGGGCGAAGCGGCGGCCCTGAACGCGCTGCCGGAGATTGTTGCCGCCCTCCGTGGTAAGAAGAAAAAAGATTCAGCCGCTTAGACTGTCCCGACTCATCGAACAGATAGGAACAGGCGCGCTACGGCGCGGGCGGCCGTAGCGCGCCGGTTCTGTATTTGCTGCCCTGCGCTTCGTTAGGGCATCAGAACGGCGTCGATAACGTGAATCACTCCGTTCGATTGGTATACGTTTGCGATGGTCAGGTTTGCTACGCCGCCCTGCTCATCCGTCAGCGTGATTTTCTCGCTGCCGTTCATTTTGGCCCAAAGCTTGCCGCCGCTGACTGTTGTCAATTCCGCTTTGCCCCTGCCGACCTTGATCATTTTCATCAGCTCGTTTGCCGAAATGCTTCCTGCTAGGACGTGGTAGGTCAGAATTTTCACCAGGGCGTCGTGATTCTCCGGCTTCAGCAGCGTCTCAACCGTTCCCGCTCTGAGCTTCGCAAAAGCTTCGTTCGTTGGAGCGAAGACAGTGAACGGCCCGGGCCCCTTCAATGTTTCCACAAGACCCGCCGCCTTCACCGCTGCGACCAGCGTCGTGTGATCCCCGGAGTTGACCGCGTTATCAACGATGTCCTTGGTTCGATACATCGCCGTGCCGCCAACCATCGGATTTTCCTGAGCGGAACAAACCGCGGCTCCGGCCAGGCCAAGCATTACCAGCACAATTGTCGCGAAAAGCTTCTTCATGATCGCTTCCATCCCTTTTGAGTGAATTTGGGTCCGTTGCCCTGTTTTGGTATACGGGGTTCAACCCAAACTGGATGAGCACCGCGAGAGGACGCCGCGGATCAGTGAGCGGGAGAGTCGGGAGCAAGGCGCGCTTCAACCAGCACCGGCTGCCCTTCGCCTTTGCCGCGTTGTGTGAGCCATGAGGCGAGCCCCTCTGCAAAACGCTGTGGCGTTAAGCGAAAGCTCATTTGAACCTGGCCGTCGGCAACAGGCAAGGTGTCGTCGAATTCAGCGGCATTGGTGAAGTTGCGCATGCAGAATTGATCGAGCCATTCAAGCGGACAGGCGCGTCTCTCTCCACGAATTACAACCTCGACAAAAACCTTTTGCGCATACATATTTTCCCAGTCTAACATCCGGCACGAGGTTCCCGCTGGACGTCGGCGGTGACACCATGCACGGGGAGTTTCAACCATGCGCCAGTCAGAAGTCCTGCGGAGTTTCCTGTCCGGTCGCGTGCTGGTGCAGGTCGGCGACATCACAAAGCAGGCCGTGGATGCAATCGTGAACGCCGCAAATAGCTCCTTGCTGGGCGGAGGCGGCGTGGACGGAGCCATCCACTCGCAAGGCGGGCCGCAGATCATCGAAGCATGCCGCGAACTCCGCAGGACTCGCTTTCCTGAAGGCCTGCCAACGGGCGAGGTCGCGCTCACAACCGGTGGCCGACTCCGCGCAAAGTACGTCATTCACACCGTCGGTCCGATTGCGCGCTTTGGAGGTGAGCCTGATGCTCCGTTGCTCGCGGCCTGTTACCGAAACTCCCTGGCGCTGGCTGCCGAGAAGGGGCTGAACTCAGTCGCATTTCCCGCGATCTCGACCGGCGCTTTTGGCTTTCCGAGGGAGCTGGCTGCCTCCGTCGCATCAGAAACGATAGAAATCTCGCTTTGTGCGGAAACCTCCGTGCGGGAAGTGCGTCTAGTCTTCTATGAATACGAAGACGCCGAGGTCTTCCTGCGCAACCACCGCTTTCAGAATGCCTGAACGGATTTCGTCCGTTTGAAGAAATCGGGTATTGCGTGGGAATCGCGGCGTGGCCGGAAACTGCTAGACTGGCGGCAAGGAACCGATGACCGGACCAAACGCAAACAGGCGCGCAGGGACGCTGATCCTCTTCTTCTTGTTCTGCGCACCTGCATGTTGGGCGCAGGCGGCAAATTCACCGGCGCTGCAACTGGATGTCTGGCGCAGAGCGGTACTCTCGGGTGCCACCGCCGCTCTCACGCCTCTGTATACGGACAGTCCGCGAATTGTCGGACCCGGCCAAGCCCCGTCAAATCTCAAGGCTGAGTTGGATTATTGGGCTTCCTGGAAGTCCAGGGGATTGAAAACCGTCTCCGCAGAAGTTGGTTCGCAGCAGGAACCTCAACCCGGCTTTCATGTTCTGACGATTCAGCTGACCCTTTCGGTTGCGCAGAACGGCGCGACAAAAAAATACTTCGTGAAAATTGGCCAGGGCTACATCGAGCAGGGCGCCACCTGGAAAATCGCTGCAGAGCAACGTGAAGCGGAAACACGGCTCAAAGCTCCCGTCGAGAGAAAAGATCTGTATCCAGCGGGCGTAGATGCCCAAAGGGAGATCTCCCGAGCCCTCGAAACTGCCGCAAAGACACGCAAACGCGTGCTCTTGGTTTTTGGCGGCAATTGGTGCTACGACTGCCACGTACTTGACGAAGCGTTTCATACGCCGGAGATCGCGCCGACCTTGAACCGCAATTTCGTGGTCGTGCATGTGGACGTTGGCGAGTACAACAAGAATCTGGACCTGGCGAAGAAATATGAAGTCCCGCTCGAACGCGGCGTTCCCGCAGCGGCGGTTCTCGACCGCGACGGCAAGCTGCTCTTCGCTCAGAAGAATCAGGAATTTGAAAAGGCGAGATCGCTAGCGCCTGAAGATGTCCTTGCGTTCCTGAACAAGTGGAAGCCTGTCACCACGCGCTAGAATACCGGCCAGGAGGACAACTACAAGATGGAGCGAATCTCCGGATCAATCGCAACGTGCGTCGCGGTTTCACCGTTAATGGAAAATTTGTCGCCATGGGCGTCGCTGAAGTGAAAAAACCGGCTGATATGGTAATCCTCGTCGAAGATCGAAAACAATCTCTCCGTTTCCTCCGCCGAGAATTTGAATGCTGAGAGCGGCACCGGCTCGCCGGGTTTCGCGGCGATGGTCGTATAAACGCGATAGAGTTCTTCTAATGGCATCATGGCAGCAAACCGCGCAGATTCGGCGGTCATAGGCGACCTCTCCTCCGCGACTTTTTTCCGCGATCTTTTTCCGACCAGAGCGACAGCCTGATTCTACACCCGCCTGTTCCTCGGCTGCCTTTGTCAATGGCGCACGAATCCACTATCATTTTCAGGCGGAATACAAATCAGCCCGTGAGCCGTGGAATCATTCGCAAAGGGAGGCATCAAATGGCCATCGCAGTCGGACAAACAGCCCCGGATTTTACGCTCAAAGATCAGCGCGACAAGGAAGTGAAGCTCTCGGATTTCAGAGGGAAAAAGAACGTGGTGCTCATGTTCTACCCGCTCGACTGGAGCCCAACCTGCACCCAGGAGCACGTGTGCTTTGTGAACGACATGAAAAAGTTCGACACCCTCGATGCGGAAGTTCTCGGTGTCAGCGTGGACAGCGCCTGGTCGCACAAGGCCTACGCAGAAAAGATGGGCATCAAGTATTCATTACTGGCTGATTTTCAACCGCGCGGCGCGATGGCCGAAAAATATGGCGTGTATTTGCCGGACAAAGGAATCACCGGACGCGCCATCGTGATCGTGAGCAAAGATGGAAAAGTTGCCTGGGTGAAGAATTACGATATTCCGGTAGTGCCGGACGTCGCGGAAGTCGCGTCCGCCCTGCAGCAGGTGAAGACGGCCACGGCCTAAGGGTTTCTCTTGTCGTGCCGGGACTTAGCCCGGCTCCAGCGAAGATGAAGAGGACCAGGGCAGCATCGCTCTGGTCTTTTTTTTCGTTTTCTCAATTGGCTCCGGCGATCGAATTGAGAAGCCACGGCCCGACCAGCCATAGAATTAGTGTGAGCGCGCCGCCAAACAGGAGGGGCGCACGAAGGGGATTTCTACGGACTGCGGAATAGGCCGCCGCGAGTCCCGGCACGAATCCGAACCAGATGAAGCCGATCATTACAGCTTGATCGCCCCACTCCGGCGGAAGAAGCCTGGCGACATGCGACGACAGCGGGGCCGCGTCGGAGCCCGGCACGCGAAGAAATAGGCTCACGGAAATATTTGCAAGGAGAAATATCGCAAACGGGTCCTTGGGACTCCGCGCTCGCGCCGAGCCGGGCACCGCAAACGGCTCATGCTCGGCCGGCAGCAGCGAGAGCCAGCCAAGAACAATCGGCGCCGCCGCAGCCAGCAGCAGCAAAAGAAACAGCACGAACGCAAGATGCGGTTCCAGCACGACGACATTCGCTAGAGCCATGAACATAAAATCACAATCAGAGTGCTTCGATCAATGAAGACCGGTTTGCACCGCTTCTTCAAGGACAGACCAGTGTTTTTTCCTGACCGCAAATTCCGCAGCTACTTGGACAAAACAGGGGCAGCCGCCGGCGATTGCGGACCACAAAAGGACCGGATAAACACGACCAGTTGCCACCGCTGTTCTTCCGTCAAACGTTTCTTGAATCCGGGCATAGGCCGGTGGCCTTGGCTGATCTTATAGAAGAGCTCACCGTCGCTGACTGTGCTCATGTGCCCGGCATCGGCAAGATTGGTCGGAAGCGGATCGTACAATTTTGCTTGCGATCCGTCACCCTTGCCTGAGTCTCCGTGGCACTCCGCGCATTTATCGAGATACAGCTGACGCGCCACCGATAAATTCACCTGGGAAGGCGTGAGCGGGTTGACGCGGCGCTTCACTTCCTCGGGAACAATCCACGGCCCCGGATGAAAAAACGCATACACCGCCGAACCAGCAGCGGCGAGCAACAAGACGACAAACAGAACCCAAGTGACGGGCGATTTTTTGCGGGGAACGGTCGTCATGAGTGACAAAGAAGTTTCGCACAATCAGCGGAACCGGTGAAAGCCGAAACGATTTGACCTACTGGAGCCGCGCCATAGCGGGTTTGAACGGATCAGACAAAATTATGCCGAGCGGAAGATCAGGTAGAGCAGTTCAGCATTGAAGCCAAGGATTGCGACAGCCACAACCCAGGCGATGACCGCCGTGAATCGAGAGTTGGCGAATGCGCCCATTTTGCGGCGGTCGCTCGTGAACTGGACGAGCGGTATCACCGCGAACGGAAGCTGAAAACTGAGAACAACCTGGCTGAGTATGAGCAGCGAAGTTACTTTTCCTTCGCCGTAGATGCCGATAACGAACACCGCCGGAAGAATGGCGAGCACGCGAGTGATCAGCCGGCGGAGCCACGGCTTTAGGTGAAGATTCAGGAACCCTTCCATCACAATCTGGCCGGCAAGCGTGCCCGTAAGGGTCGAGTTCTGTCCCGAAGCGAGCAGGGCGCAGGCAAAAAGCGTGCTGGCAAAGCTTGCGCCGAGAACCGGCGTGAGAAGTTTGTAGGCATCCGCGATTTCAGCGACGTCGTGCATGCCCCGTGTATGAAAGGCAGCGGCACCGAGAATCAGAATGGCGGCGTTGATGAACAGCGCAAAGCCCAGAGCGAGAGTGGAATCAAACGTCGCGTAGCGGAGAGCTTCACGCTTGCCGGAGGCATCCGTAGCGAACGCACGCGTCTGCACAATGCTCGAATGGAGATATAGATTGTGCGGCATTACCGTGGCCCCGAGAATACCGATAGCGATGTAAAGCATTTCGCGATTGCGAAGGATTTCAAATCGCGGGATGAAACCCACGGCAGCCTCGCGCCAGATTGGCTGTGCAAAGAAGATTTCGTAGGCAAAGCACGCCGCGATGGTAAGGATCAGCGTGACGACGAAAGCTTCGATTAAGCGAAAGCCGCGTCCCTGCAGCGCGAGAACAATCAGCACATCGAGCGCCGTGATCAGCACTCCGGCGATCAGAGGAAGCCCGAACAAGAGCTTGAGCGCGACGGCGGACCCAAGGACTTCCGCCAGATCGCAGGCCGCAATCGCGATTTCGCAAACGATCCATAGAGCGATTGAAACGGGGCGAGAATACGATTCGCGGCAGGCCTGTGCAAGGTCGCGTCCGGTCACGATGCCAAGTTTGGCGGAGAGCGCCTGAAGCAGCATCGCCATCAGATTGCTGAGGAGAATCACGCTGAGCAGGGTGTAGCCAAATTTTGCGCCGCCGCCAATATCGGTGGCCCAGTTGCCCGGGTCCATGTATCCAACCGCGACGAGATAGCCGGGGCCGGCGAAGGCAAGAATTTTCTTGAACCAGCTGAGTCCAGGTGCGACGGGGATGGTGCGGTGAGACTCCGGAAGCGAGGGGAACGCCGCGGCAGGCGAATACTCGGATGCTACGACAGTTGCGGATTCCGCAGGTACAGATGGTTCAGTGTCTACGGGTGGTTCGGTCAGTCGAGCCATGGAAAGTTAACTGTGGTAAATGTCCTATCTAAACTAGAATTAATATGGGATGGTGTCAATAGGGATTTTCCGGACGGTGCTAGAATCGCGCCCCGAATCGCGAGAAGAGAAGTCCCCCGCTGTGATACTTTGGAATCCGGAATTCAGGGAGACCAGCATGGACGAGAAGCAACAGCAGCAACAACCGGGGCAGATGCAGATCAAGGCAGAAGAAAAGGAACTGCAGGGACTATACAGCAATTTGATGATGATTCATCACAACGTGGAAGAGTTTACGCTGAATTTTGTTTACATTTTTCCGAACGGCACGCAGGGGAAATTGCTGAGCAGCATGATCGTGAGCCCGGGCCACGCGAAGCGCATCTGGCGTGCGCTCGGCGAAAATATTTCGCGATACGAGGCGCAGTTCGGGACGATCAAAGAAGCTCCGGAAGCCCTTGGACCGACACCGACAATGGGATTTGTCCAGTAGCGAGTCAGCAACCGGCTCTACGGCGTTCAGGCACCTCCAGAATAACGGTATCTTATTGTCGTTTTTCCTTCACTCTGAGGCGTTCCGTCGCAAGGGTAACTCGTTTTAAACGTTGAGACGCGATCCAGAAGAGAGACACCGCCCGGTCAACAAAAGTCAGCCCAGCCTACTTCCCTATGCGCCCTACAGGGTATCCACGCGGTTGCCCGTAGTTTCTGGGACAGCAGTGCCGTCGAATTCTGCGCGTACTTTAGTCGTTCACGGTCCACACGTACAAGAAGGTGGCGTCGCTGGCGGTCGCAACTTTACGCCCGGCCTTCCGAGTTGCACGATTCAAAGCGGAACGAACTTTTTCTTTGGAATCCGTCAATTCTGCCAGTGGCACCTTAAGCGCAGAATCAGTGCTTAAACTGTCGAGGTCTTTGAGAATTGTGGTGACGATCAGTTTGTGCTTTCCATTGCGACCTTGGGGAACATCCGATTGGACCATCGACTTAAAGTGCGTCGGCGCGTTCTTTGCCTGACGGCTTGGCATGTCGTCCCTCCTTTGGTGTCACTGACCTACCACTCAACACGCTAAACAAACGTGACCTTATCGTATCTCATCGTAAAGAGTCCTACAAGAAAAATACGAACTGCAAGGACTAAAGGGACCGGTCAAGCAGGACGTCATGAGGAGGGACATGCCATGGGTTATGACGAATTGAGGTATCCCGAATGGCAAGCCCTCTTCGAGATTTGATCCTCGAATTTGACCGCGAAAAGTTGCGTGAAAAAATACAAAGGGTGGAGATGCTCATTTTTGAGAGACTCTAGCGACTCCGCCAAGAGAGCGACGATCGTGGTGAACTACGGACGATAGATGATGCTCGATCTCTCTTGCGGATCATTAAGCAAGCGCGATAGCTCGATTACTCCGATTGGAGGTGACGCGGCACCTGCATTGAAGACGTGTGTCTCTGGCGTGTGTTCGGGTCCACGTCGCAGCCGCACCAGCCTGCTCGCAGCCTTGGCAGATCAATTGCTGTTTGTACTCACAGGGGATCTTGGGGATGTTGTACCTAATTGCGGAGCAACCCAAGGCGTTGTAAACTAATGTAGTTGTACGCAGTGTGCCACGCAATTTTGAACGGGCCTGTAGCTCAGGTGGCTAGAGCGCGCCCCTGATAAGGGCGAGGTCGGTGGTTCAAGTCCACCCAGGCCCACCATTCAAATCACCAGTAAATACGCGGCTATTCTCACTTTTCCCCTTCGGGGGAATATCTCTCAAAAAACCAATTTGCCAACTATTTGCCAACTTTACGATTGGCCGGATGGCACTACACTCAGGGCGTTAAGACCCTTCGGGTGAAGGCCAAACGGCTAGCATCGATTAGGCTATGTCGAGAATGCTGCCCTGTCACGTCGAAGGACGTGCAAGGCAGTGCAAGACACTGCAAGGCTGTGGAAGGAGCAGGAAGTCGTTCTTGGTCAGTTTCCGGGGCGTAGTTCAGTTGGTTAGAACGCCTGCCTGTCACGCAAGAGGCCGCTCACTCGAGTCGCTCACAATCTGACTCAAGCGAAAGGATTAAGTAAAATCATTCTTCATCGCTGACTTCGCCGCGGTCATCCTTCGACGAAACAGAAGGTCAGGCGAGCAGATGATCGCAGTTTACCTGACACGAATACCGATACCGCGTTTTCATGGCAAGAACGGCTCGTACGAGAAATTTGATTCGTTTTTGGCCTACACCCGAGAGCTCAAACGATCTCTTTGATTCCGGAATGGTGCTCGCCTTCGTTTCGAGGATGGACTCCTTCAGCGGCTTTCCGGTGAATCTTACGACGCCAATCGCGATCATTTCTTGGTGAACATCCATGCCGACATATTTCATTTTACCGATCGTGGATTCGGTCTTTTCGCCCCGAGGCCAACGCTCACAACCTATTCCACAAGAACAAGTCGCGCGGACCCGGAAATCGCACAATGGGACTATAATCCCCGGATGGCGTCCGCAGGTTATGGCCCCCTACAGCCTGCAAGGGCGAAGGATATTCGCCTTGTAGTTGACACCATCCCTGCGCTCGTATGGTCGACTCTACCGGATGGCTCCGCTGAATTCTTCAATCAGCGCTGGCTGGAGTATACCGGCCTTTCCGCGGTGCAGGCGCTTGGTTGGGGCTGGAAGACTGCGATCCATCCTGACGACCTCTCTCGCGTACTGGAGACATTCCACGACGCACTTAATTTGGGTCTGCCATTCGAGGTGGAAGGCCGCTTTCGCCGGTTCGACGGCGAGTTTCGCTGGTTTCTATTTCGCGGTAGTCCCCTGCTGGATGGATCCGGAAGAGTCGTTAGGTGGCATGGAACGAATACGGATATTGAAGACCGCAAACACGCTGAGACGGTCTTACGTGAGAGCGAAAAGAGTCTTCGCCTGATCGTCGATGGCATCGCCGGCCTGGTAGCCATAATGACGCCGGAAGGTGAGGTCGAATTCGTCAACAACCAAGTCCTGGAATACTTCGGCAAGACTCTTAAAGAATTGAAAGGTTGGGGTACCAGTGACGCCGTCCACCCAGATGATCTCCCTCAGGCGGTCGCCGCCTGGAGACACTCGGTCGAAACAGGGGATCCCTATGACGTTGACCACCGCCTGCGCCGCGCTGATGGTGCATACCGCTGGTTTCACTCCCGTGGCCTATCTCTGCGCGACGCGGAAGGCCGCATTGTCCGTTGGTACAACTTGCTGACGGATATTGACGAGCGCAGACGGGCAGAAGAGAAGTTGCGCAGGAGTGAAGCCTACTTGTCCGAGGCGCAGAAACTGAGCCACACAGGCAGCTTCGGCTGGAGCGTTGCGAGCGGAGAAATTTACTGGTCGGAAGAAACCTACAACATCTTTGAGCACGATCGAACGACTGAGCCTACGTTGGAGTTGGTGCTCATGCGAGTTCATCCCGATGACAAGAATCTCGTCCAGCAAACGATCGCCCGCGCATCCGAGGCAAGGGCAAATCTCGATTTTGATTGTCGTTTGTTAATGCCGGGCGGGGCAGTAAAGCACCTCCACGTTTTGGCTCCTGCGCTGGAGACTTCATCGGGCAACCTTGAATATGTGGGGGCCGTGACGGACGTCACCGCCGCAAAGCAGGCGGAAGAGAAGATCCGGCAAAGCGAGATCGAGCTTCGACAGATCATGGATCTTGGGCCTCAGCAGGTCGCCGTACTAGGGCCCGATCGCAGCCGCCTTTATCTCAACAAGTCTGCGCTCGATTATCACGGCCTTACGCTTGAAGAGTGGCGAAGCTGCCCGCCCGATAGGCTCGTTCATCCTGATGATTTGGAACGAGCGGAGAATGAAACTCAAAGGAAGTTCTTGAGTGGATCTCCTTGCGAGTTCGAAATTCGGCTAAGGAGAAGAGACGGGCAATATCGATGGTTTCTTTTCCGTTGTAACCCCCTGCGAGATGAGCACGGGCGCCCCAGGCGTTGGTATACAGCGGTGACCGATATCGAGGATCGCAAACGGGCTGAAGAGAGACTCCAAAACGAGAACGTTGCGTTGCGCGAAGAAATCGATAAGGCATCGATGTTCGAGGAGATCGTGGGAGTTTCACCAGCCCTACACGCGGTGCTCTCTCATGTATCTAAGGTTGCTCCCACAGATTCCACCGTTCTAATCACCGGCGAAACGGGGACGGGCAAAGAACTAATCGCGCGTGCCGTCCACAAACGCTCACAGCGCTCCTCGCGAGCGTTTGTCAGTGTTAACTGTGCCGCGGTTCCACGCGACTTGATCGCATCAGAATTGTTCGGCCATGAGAAGGGCGCCTTCACGGGGGCAACTCAGCGACGCTTAGGACGTTTTGAGCTGGCCGAAGGAGGCACAATCTTCCTCGACGAGGTCGGAGAACTTCCTGCCGAGACGCAGATCGCGCTCTTGCGTGTTTTGCAGGAACATGAATTCGAACGTGTCGGTGGAACTGGATCTATCCGAACGAATGTTCGCGTGATTGCTGCTACCAATCGTGACTTGCAGGCGGCTATCGCTGCAGGCGTGTTCCGGAGTGACCTTTTTTACCGGCTCAACGTTTTTCCCATCGAGGTGCCCCCTCTGCGTGAACGACGGGAAGACATTTCGGTGCTCGTTGAATACCTCATAGACCGTTACGCGCGGGAAGCGGGAAAGAACATTCGCGGGGTAAACAAAAGAAGCTTGGAATTGCTTCAGTGGTACCGCTGGCCAGGTAACGTTCGCGAATTGCAGAATGTCATCGAGCGATCTGTAATTGTATGCGAAACAGAAAATCTCTCGGTCGATGAGAGTTGGCTTTCGCGGCAGCCGCATGTAACTAGACCCCAAAACGACCTGGGGCTATCTCGTAAGCCTGCCACGCAAGAGAAAGAGATCATTGAGGCTGCCCTGCGCGAAAGCGGAGGACGTGTAGCGGGACCGTCAGGCGCAGCCGCCAAACTCGGCGTTCCGGGTTCTACCCTAGAGTCGAAGATCAGGTCGCTGAAGATCAACAAGCATCGCTTCAAAACGACAGGTCCTCAGTAAATCTTCTAATTATCCTTTTTTGGCGAGTCCACAAGCCGTTGTGAAATTCGCGGATTTGCGAACTTCGCAATTTCCTACTCTGACTAAAGCAGTGACTTTCAATAACTTAGCGTTGGCACCGCGATTGCCAAACCAGACGTGTGCGACGGGACTTTACAAAGGCAAGAATTCATTCTCAAGAGAGGGTGAGTGCTGAAGATCACGAGGGCAGCGAACGCAGAAGTAGTCATCAAGCTAAGCGGACGAATGGACGCAGAAGACCTAACCGGGTTGGAAACGCTAATTACCGCGGAAGCGGGCGGCCGCCGCATCGTCTTGGACTTACAAGACCTGACTCTCGTAGATCACGACGCGGTCAGTTTTCTCAAGCGGTGCGAAGCGGACAACATCACGCTCAAAAACTGCCCAGCATATATCCGCGAGTGGATCACGAGAGACCGAAAGACAAGAGAAATCTAACCGTGATTTGGAATCACAGGAACTCAAAAGGAAGATTCTTTAATGGCTAGACTTAGCAGAATCATCGACGTTCACTCCCACATCATCACGAATCTCGGATCTCAGGCACCGATGGACAAGCTTCCGCCTTGGTCAGTCGAGCGGTCTTTGTCGCTCATGGATGCGAATGGAATCTCCGCATCAGTCCTATCGCTGCCTGATTCCGCTAGTCACGCGAAAGGACCGGAGGCCTGCCAACTCGCGAGGCAAATCAATGAACAACTGGCCGACATCGTCTCAAAACATCCCACGCGCTTCGGAGCGATGGCGACGTTACCGGCGCTGGCGCCGACAGACGGCGTGCTCGAAGAGATGGCGTACGCACTCGATACGTTGAAGCTTGACGGCGTCGCAACCACGACAAGCATCGATGACATCTACCTTGGGGACACCCGTTACGACCCATGGTTTGAGGAAATGAACCGCCGTGGCGTCACGTTGTTTGTCCACCCAGTCCCAGCCAAGGCATCCCGTTCCGTCGATCTCGGCATCGACGTGTCGATTTTGGAGTTCATGTTTGACACGACGCGCATGCTCACCAATATGGTCTTCAGTGGGGCCAAGAACCGCTTCTCGAATATCAAGATCATTTCGACGCATGGCGGAGGAACGATTCCATATTTGATGACGCGTATCGAAACTCTTGAAAAGGTCTTCGGTCCTGGCAAGGGTGGCGCGCCTCTGAGTCCAGCGGAGATCCACGAAGGTTTGGCCTCTTTTTACTACGACCTTACCGCGGCAACATCTCCCGCGCAGCTCTTTGGTCTACAGCAGATGGTGCCGGTCTCCCACCTGGTGATGGGCTTCGACAATCCGTTCATGCCGGGATGGACGTTTCCACCTGCGATTCAGGACATGCAGCACTGGAACGGGTTCAGCGACACAGACGTTTGTTCCATTGCTCATCGGAATGCGGAGTCGCTCTATCCCGCTCTCGCCGGACGCCTACAGCAGTCTAAAGCCGCCAAAATAGGAAGGAGAACATCAACATGACCACACTTAGTTACAACGTTATAGAGCCCGCTCTTCGGTCACCCGTCGACGAGTGGCAACCTCATGGCAGACAGAGCGAGTCCACTACGGAGTGGTGGTACCTGACCGCACTAGTCCACGATACGGTGGGGAACCCGTATTTCCTTGCTTGGTGTCCCTTCCACTTCACCGGCGAGAAGACGAGTCCCGCGTCCGCACACCTTCCGCGGAACCAAAGGGCAATCGCCGCTCTAATCGGCTTCACGGACTACCGTGACACCGTCCATATCGGTGGCTTCCCGGCAGCAGTCGTGAATGAGGCGGACACCTGGGAGCGGAAGACCAACGCGTTGCGTTTCGTGGCGGCCGACTACAGCTCCGAGTGGTCCTACAACGGTGACGCCATGCACCTGACGGTCGCATCCCAGCGACTGTCTTACGAGCTGCGCCTCACGGGCGCAGGGCAGGTAATGTACGCCAAGGACAAGCTCGGCATCGAGGGCTTCATCCAGGAGGGAGGCCGCGAGGACCGGAGCTATTACTATTCATTGCCGCGTGTCCAGATCGTGGGCCGGATCATCTACGTTGGAAAAGGCGGTGTCGGGCGCGAGGTCGACGTGACCGGGCAAGGGTGGGTTGATCGCCAGTGGGGCGACTTCCTGACCAAGTCCTGGGAGTGGTCCTCGCTGCGTTTCTCCAACGGCGCCCGAGTCAATCTGTACAACTTCGCCAACGGCTACCAGGTCGCGACCTGCCAGAAGGCCGACGGCTCCACGCAATGGCTGGACTCCTTTCTCGTCCGCCAGAACGGCTACCTCAGGACGCCAGAGCGAGGAGTATGGCTGTCATGGGGCTGGAGCTACGAGTTCCCCGTCGAAGTGGAGGGCAGCCACCACTACACCCTGGAACCGTTCAGCAAGCTCGATGTGTACGAGACACTGAATAATACCCTCTTCGAAGGTCCCTCGCGCCTCATCAATGAGGACACAGGAGAGACGGTTGGAGTAGCGGTTACTGAGTCGATGGACGTTCGCATCATGCAGAATGCGCCGTATGCTGCCAACCAGCATTGACGGCTTCTCTCTTAAGGTATTCGCGGATGGATCTCCGGCAACAGGATAGAAGGTCCAACAAATAGTAAGAGGAACAAACATGGCTTGGGAAAATGCAGTTCTTTCGGAGAATCAAAATGATGTCGAGGCCGGTCTCGCCGAGCAGGTAGCGTATGAGGCGGGGATTCGTCCACGCGCCACAGCCGAATCCACCTCCTCGGCGTTGTTCTCAACTGTCTCATCCAGAGGCCGTCAGGCAATGAAGGGCAAAGGTGTAAGCGACGGCTTCGAGGAGATCATCGGAGCAAGGGGGGCGCTCCGAGAGGTAGTGGCCCTTGTTCGCACGGTCGCGCCCACTGATTCGACTGCTCTGATCGAAGGCGAAACTGGCACGGGGAAGGAACTCATCGCCCACGCGATTCACGAGCACAGCACGCGCAGAGATCGTTCTTTTGTAAAGCTGAATTGTGCCGCGATTCCCCTCGGATTGCTAGAGAGTGAACTGTTCGGACACGAGAGAGGGGCTTTCACCGGAGCAGTGACGCGCAAAATTGGTCGTTTCGAAGGGGCAAACCGGGGCACACTTTTTTTGGATGAAGTCGGAGACATCCCGCCCGAACTGCAACCGAAACTGCTGCGAGTCCTTCAAGACGGAGAGTTTGAGAGGCTAGGTAGCACGCAAACCCAACGAGCGAACGTTCGTCTCGTAGCCGCAACGAATAAAGACCTCGCCAAGCTAGTTGCCCAGAATCAGTTCCGTAGCGATCTGTACTACCGGTTGAACGTTTTTCCCATACGTGTTCCTCCACTTCGCCATCGGAGCGGAGACATTCCGCTGCTAGTGACGCACTTTGTGAGGATTTACTCGGAACGCATAAACAAGCACATAACAAGGATACCGATGGAAGTGATGGAAGCGCTGATAGGCCATTCCTGGCCGGGAAACGTCCGGGAGCTGCAGAATTTCATCGAGCGGAGCGTGATCCTGACCAACGGGAACACACTACGGCTTCCGGTCGGAGGATTAGAGCAGAGTGCTGAGAATGACTCTCCGGAGCCCATTACGTTGGAAGAGGCTGAGCGACATCACATCCGCAAGACTTTGGAGCAGGCCCGCTGGGTTGTCGGTGGTCCTAGGGGCGCTGCGCTCCGCTTGGGATTGAAGCGGTCTACGCTTTATTGGCGCATGCAAAAGCTGGGAATTTTCAAGGCCAATCAAATTGTCGAAGACACCATTTTAAGTGTGCGTCGCTAAGGTAGGGCGTGTCGAATGCTTGGACGCGGCGTTGATCCGCAGACTCTTCTCTTTGATTCGCAGCCGACTGAAGTAGCGTCGACGCGTCCACGTGGATTACCGACAGAATGTGAAGTTGTTCGAGCAGGTGTTCGAGGGCAGCATTTTGTAAGAGTTCCTGAAAAAGGAAGGAGAAATAAGATGGCAGAAATTCGCAAAGAAACCGACAGCATGGGCGAAGTGGACGTTCCAGCTGACAAGCTCTGGGGAGCGCAGACTCAGCGCTCGCTTGAGCACTTTAGCATCGGCAAGGACTTAATCCCACGGGAGATGATTACAGCATACGCGATCCTGAAAAAAGCTGCCGCGAATGCCAACTATTCCGGCAAGCGGCTCGACGACTTGCGCCACAAGTTGATCGTTCAAGCCTGCGACGAGATCCTGGCAGGCCAACATCACGACATGTTCCCTTTGCATGTATGGATGACCGGTAGCGGGACGCAGTTCAACATGAACGTGAATGAGGTGATCTCCAACCGTTGCTGCCAGATCGCGGGTACACCGCTCGGAAGCAAGACGCCGGTCCATCCCAATGATCACGTCAACATGGCACAGTCGTCGAACGACTCGTTTCCATCCGCAATGTGCATTGCCTCGGCCGTCAATGTGAAGCAACGACTGATACCCGCGGTGAAGGCGCTCCACGCTGCAATCGCTGCAAAAGTCGACGAGTGGAAGGACATCGTCAAGATCGGCCGCACACACATGCAAGATGCTACCCCCCTCACTCTCGGGCAAGAGTGGTCAGGTTATGAGGGCATGCTCTCGGACGATCTCGACCGTATCGAGGATGCGCTGAAAGGTGTGTACCGTCTCGCGCTCGGTGGCACGGCAGTGGGCACCGGCATCAATTCCGCACCTGGTTTCGCCGAGGCAGCCGCCGCCGAGATCGCCAAGCTCACGGGCCTGCCATTCGTTACAGCGCCGAACAAGTTCACGGTGCAGGGAGCTCACGACGCTCAGGTCCAGCTCTCCGGCACATTACGCACGTTGGCTGTCTCACTCTACAAGATCGCCAACGACATCCGGCTAATGTCCTGCGGTCCGCGAGCGGGCTTCGCCGAACTTAAGATTCCGGAGAATGAACCGGGCTCTTCGATCATGCCGGGCAAGGTGAACCCGACCCAAGCTGAGGCGCTAACGATGATTGCCGTCCAAGTAATGGCGAACGACGTGGCCGTGGGTTTTGGGGGCGCCGCCGGTTACTTGGAGATGAACGTATACAAGCCCCTCATCATCTTCAACGTGACTCACTCCGTCACGATCATGACCGACGGCTGCACCAACTTCCGCAAATTCTTGGTCGAAGGGACCAAGCCCAATTTGAAGAAAATCAACGAATACGTCGAGCGTTCGCTGATGTTGGTGACGGCGCTCTCACCGGTCATTGGCTACGACAAGGCATCGAAGATTGCGCACTACGCTTTGGATAACGATCTCACGCTGAAGGCTGCCGCGCTGAAGCTCGGCTTCGTGACAGAAGCCGAATTCGATCGAGTTGTCGACCCGAAAAAAATGGTCAAACCCTATGTGGCAAGCGCTGCCGCGTGATGTGCGGTAGAGAATCACAGACCCTGATTTGAGCAATAACGAAAGGAAGGTATCAACATGGCCAGCACCACAAAACATGGAATCGAATTAATTCACGATCCAGCTTTAAACAAATCAACCGCCTTCACCGAGGCTGAGAAGCAGACACTCGGCATGGTTGGCCTTGTACCTGACGTAACCGAGACGCAGGACCTGCAATTGCAGCGAGTGAATTTGCAGCTCGCGCAAAAGACCACAGACCTCGAGCGCTACATCTATTTGGTCAATTTGCTCGACCACAACGAGACCCTCTTCTACCGGACCGTCATGTCAGATCCGGCGCGTTTTCTCCCGATCGTGTATGACCCGACCATCGGTGAAGCTTGTCTTAAGTTCGGACACATCTACCGGCAGCCTCGCGGCATGTATCTCTCGATGACGCGTCGCGGCAAAGTAAAGGACATCCTCAAAAACTGGCCGCAGAAAGACGTTCGGTTCATCTGCGTGACGGATGGCGGCCGAATCCTTGGCTTGGGCGACCTCGGCGCAAACGGCGCTGGTATCCCCATCGGCAAGCTGCAACTCTACACAGCCTGCGCCGGTGTGCCGCCTCAATATCTGCTGCCTATGTACCTCGACGCAGGCACTAACAACGAGCAATACCTGCACGATCCTTTATATCTGGGAATGCGCAAGACGCGCCCGGCGACGAAGGAACTTTACTCGTTTGTCGACGAGTTCGTCGAAGCAGTCCAGGAAGTATTTCCGAAGTGCTGTATTCATTTCGAAGATTGGACGGGTGCGGACGCAGTGCATTTGCTCGAGCGTTACCGCGACAAGTATTGCGTCTACAACGACGACGTGCAAGGCACGGCTGGGATCACTCTCGCAGGGATGATTAACGCCGCCAAGCTCAAAGGTACAAAACTGAAGGACGAAAAGTACCTGTTCCTCGGCGCTGGCTCGGCCGGTATTGGTCTTGCCAATCTCCTTTGTTCGGCGCTCGTTGCGCAAGGTATGAGCCTCAAGGAAGCGCAGTCGCGTGTTTGCATGTTCGATATCAATGGTCTGCTGGAAGTGTCCCGCGAGGATCTCCTCGATTTCCAGAAGCCCTATGCGCATCAGCACGCTCCGACACGGAATTTCGTCGCGGCGATCGAGAGCATCAGGCCGACTACGATCATCGGCGTCAGCACCATTGGTGGCGCCTTCAATCAAAAGGTTATCGAAGCGATGGCGAGAATCAACGAGCGGCCTGTGATACTTGCGCTGTCAAATCCCACCGAGCATGCCGAATGCACGCCCGAGCAAGCATACACGTGGTCAAAGGGCAAGGCGATCTATGCGGCCGGCGTGCAGTTCGAACCAGTCCACTATAACGGCCAGACATTTCTCCCGGGACAAGCGAACAACTTCTACATCTTCCCCGCAATTGGTATGGCGATCTTCGCTACGCAGGCGAAGCGTGTTACGGACGAAATGTTCATTGAGGCCGGGCAGGCGGTAGCGGATCAGGTGCCGTCCGAGTTGCTCAAGCAGGGTCTCTTGTATCCGCTGCAGTCGAATATTCTCGAGGCCGAGATCCAGACGGCCGCGCGAGTTGCGAAGCTCGTCTTCGACTCCAGCTTGGCCACGGTCCCTCGTCCAACTGACATGGTTGCGTTCATCCGCAAGCACGTCTACAAACCGGAATATCTAAACGAAACGGAAGGGCTAGCGGCCAGAGCCTGAGAACGTGCGGCGAACGCGTTGGTTCGTCGCACCGTGAGTTCGTCTCAACAATCCCGACCAGCTTTGTCATCGAGACGCCAGACCAATCGTCGTGGGCGGTGAGGAGATGTTTTGCTTGTGCGATCAACAATGTCAGTTCTAGTTTCCTTGTCCCTCGGCGTTTGCCTGTTCGCTGTTCCAGTTCGTTCGCAGACTCCGCAAGAGGAACCGCTTCCCGGCCCGGACAGTCACGAAACGGGGCAGGGCCCGCACGGCCATCTCTTTGGGGACTGGGGCGGCGAGCGGACGCGTCTGCTGGAGCGCGGTGTGAGCTTTGATTTTCAGTACGTCAGCGATTCCCTCTCGAACCTCAAGAGTGAGCAGAAAGAGCGATTTGCGAGTTGGAACCGCTTCCGGGGAACGGTGGACATCGATTTTGGCGCGCTCATTGGCAAGAAGGGGTTGTATTTTCATGCGACCGCGCTCTGGCAGGGCGGCGGCAATCTCGGAGCGTATCTGGGTCTCCTGACCAGTCCCAGCGGGATGTCCAGTGCGAATACATGCCGCCTCGATTCGTGGTGGATCGAGAAGCGATGGCTGGATGAACGCATCACTGCACGCGTGGGTCAGTTCGCGGCGCAAGATTTCTACGGGGCCCAGCACTACGCGGCGTCTTTCATCTTCGAGCCCATGGGCTATGCGCTGGGCAATCTGTTCACAGACTTCGAGTCTTTCGACCCGCCGTCGACGCCAGCGATGGAGGTCCGCGTCGTACCGATTCACAACCTGTACGTGAAATCGATGGCGCTGGCGGCGGTCCGCTCGCCTTTTTCACAAAACCCAACCGGTCTTGTTCCGCAGTTCAACGGAGTTCCAGTGAGTGTTTCGGAGATTGGATTTACTCCGGGCAAGAGGGCTTCGTCCGTGCGGGCCTTCGACAACGTCGAGAGTCGAAAGGGATACTCCGGCCTCTACCAGTTCGGCGCTTCCTACAATCCCGGGAAGTTCACGGCGCCGGCCGGAGCAACACCGCGGTCGGGCAACTACCTCTTGTACTGGATGGCGAGCCAGGCTCTCTGGCGGATGGAGCCGAAAGAAGCAAAGGGGTTGGACGCCACGTTTGCGTACGACTGGAGTCCTCCGAGCATCAACCGCAACTACACCTTGCTGACCGCCGGATTGCGCTTCAACGAGCCGCTGCCTCTGCACATTCACAACACGATGTCGCTTGGCTACGTGCGGAACAGCCTAAGTCAACAATTCCTTCCACAAGGCACGCCACCCTGGAAGACGGAGCACGGAGTCGAATTCAACACGCTTCTGGACGTCGCACACATGCTTCTGCTGCAACCGGTCATTCAATACTACGCGAACCTGGGAGGAAGAATGCGGCACGCTGTAGTTTTCGGATTCAGAACGAAGGTCGAGTTCTAGTGAAACGTAGGAGGAAAACTTTATGAACATAGGTGGACTTGTGGGAGCGCTGCTCCCGGTATTTTTTGTGCTCGCGCTCGGCTATCTCGCTGGCAAGCGCAATGAGTTCGATGCGGACCAAGCCGCGGGGTTGAGCAAGCTCGCGCTTGGCTTCGCGCTACCCGCGTCTTTATTCGTCGGGATGACGGAGATTCCACGAGAGCTGCTCCTCCAGCAGGGCCGTCTTGTTTTGGCCCTGATTCTGGCCCACGTTGGCCTATTCTTGGTCGCATGGATTCTCTTGCGCAGGTTGAAGAGTTTGCATGGACCGGCTTCGATCATCTGCGCTCTTATGCTCGCGACGTCAGCAACTCCAGTCTTCGGAATCGCGGTGCTCCAACCGTTGCTCGGCGATACCAGCGCGGGCACCGTGGGACTTGTTGCTCTTGCCATAAACCTTGTGGTCCCGACGGCCATTATCCTGCTCGAGTCGGAGAGTTCAGGGACAGGCGCAGCCCCTGCAGTATCGTCGCCTCGAGCGCAGGTGATGTCCGGGCTCAAATCCGGAATAAAGTCCCCGCTCCTCTGGGCTCCCGTATTGGGGATTGTTGTTGTATTGGTGGGCCTTCGCATCCCGAAAGAGGTAGCAAGTTGTCTCGCAATGATTGGCTCAGCGACATCTGGTGTAGCCGTGTTCACCGTTGGACTGACGCTTGCGGCGCACGCCTTCCATTTGTCGAAAGCAGTGCTCTTAAGCACGCTTGGTCGCATCACTGTGCAGACGGCCGTCCTGTTCGCTCTGCTCCATCTGCTTCACGTACAAAGTCCATTCGCCCGTGAGGCGCTCGTATGTTGCAGCTTTCCCCTCGCCACGATCGTCGTTCTGCTTGCCAGCAAGTACAAGGCGATGGAAGCTGAATCTGCCTCGGCCCTGCTACTCTCAACTCTGTCGCTTGTCGTGACTGTGCCAATTATCATCGCTATTGGCCGATGAGGGACAGCTATTCATGCCAAGCCTCAGCTACTATGCATATAGCACCATAAAAGCCCCTGATAAGGACGAGGTTGGTGGTTCAAGTCCACCCAGGCCCACCATTCAAATCACCAGTAAATACGCTTCCGGGGCAGATCATTGTGCCCGACAAACGAAGGAACGCTTCCAGCAGTCATCTGAGTAAAGCAAGATGTCCAACAATCTTGCTGACTTCTTTCTTCCCTCCCACCAATGCGACCGCCAGATATTTCATTGTTTGGCTATCAGCCGTTGCGGTGGCCTCTCGAAATGCCTGATAGTTGGTGGTCTGCTGGCCCTCTCTCGGAAAGTCAACGACGTCGCATTTCGCTTCTATAGCCTTCCGGCGAATTTCCGACAGATCGTTCCCCGGAGCGGAGAGCACCGTGATGCCAACTGGAATCAAACCGGGATGTGTAACCCCTGATGCGTCCGCAAATGCTTCACCGACTAATGCTGCGTGGCGGTGTCCGATAGTGAGAGCAACTACGGCCGCTGCGTTGGCCGCGTGTCCAATGGGAAGATCCTTGTCTACGACGATCACGCATCGTTCGGGTAACACTCGCGGTGCTGCTTGAGCGTGCCGTGACTCTCCATCCAGCAAATGTTGGTCAATCATTTCTGGTTCTCCGATTCTTGCAAAAATATAGTTGCATCGGCCTCTGCCAAGAGCGATTGCCCCTCTGCTTCCGCTCGCACTTCCGCGCGCGCCGTGGCAATCCTACGGCGCTGGTCAATCGTCCAAGCTTTGATCACGACTCGCATCCCGATGGGAATGGGCCGGCGGAAGCGGGTATCAATCCTTGCGGTGACTCCATACAGGCCCTGGAAATGAACGGCCCAGCCTAGAGCTTCATCCATCAGGGAGAAGGTCACGCCGCCGTGCAGCAGTCCAGGCCAGCCCTCATGCTCGGGGCGCGCGGTGTAAAGCGCGCGGCTGCCGTGAGCGCCATCCGCCAAGAAAGCCACCTGCAAGCCGCGGGCATTGTCCGGGCCACAGACGTAACAGGTTCTTACGTTCTTGGGTCTCAGGCGAATGGATAATTCGAAATCCGCTTTCATGCTCATCGCTGCGCTCCTAGAAACTGAACGTATGTAATGGATTGAATTGGGCTGTGCTCATTTCGTGGCCATTCCTTCCAAGGAGTGTCCATGTCAACGCTAGCGACTTATGCGAGCCATAGTCATACTCTTGGCTTCGCCGAGCAGGGCTGTGAGTGTGAGCGACCGATTGGCAAGAGATTGCTGGGTGGCCCCAGAGAGGCTGCCGAGAATCATGTGGGCGATGACGATGGAGTCCAAGTCGCGGCGGAACATCCCGCGAGCCTTGCCGTCGTCAATGATCCTGGCGATGAACCGGGCCGTTTGCGCAAAGACTCTGGCAACTTGAGGCGAGAATTCTTTGTGATTTTCGAGCAAAATACGCTGTAGGAACAGGCAAATCTCGGGAGCTTCGGCGAATAATCCGGAGTAGCAGTCAAACAGCGCCGCCAGCCTCTTCACCGGCGCGCTCTCTTTGGAGAGGTGCTGCTGCACGCTTTCCACCCAGCGGGCGCGAATCTCTTCGAGAATTGCCTGAAAGAGTTCCTCCTTGTTCTCGAAATGCCAATAAACAGCACCCTTGGTAATTCCGGCAGCACTGGCGATGTCGTCGATCGAAGTAGTGGAAAAACCGTGCCTTGCAAAGAGCTTGAGACAAGCGTCCAGGATGGCTTTGCGCGTTACCGCGCTTTGCTGCGCTTTTAAGGAAACCGCTGTGCTCATACATACCAACCGTTCAGTATAGTAACTTAGACTGCTGCCAATTTCAAGTTGATACAGAGTTATGGGCGACTCGCCGGAAATCCGGAGGTAATCTGTCCTGGCTCGGGATTAGTAATGGGAAGTCCTAGTGTTGTATCGGAAGCGTGATGGGGCAAGGCGCCTGCACGAGCACGGTGTGTTCGCGCGCTTTCGATACAACGACTTGAGGGAAGCCGCCCGCGATTTGCGGCGGACGCGGGCCCTATGCAAATT